>Ga0181520_10003673_pt1 | contig 26677 bp, 22 predicted proteins | sample PEATcosm2014_Bin_29_FD_132451 | JGI IMG/M metagenome (GOLD analysis project Ga0181520, IMG submission 132451) | Peatland microbial communities from MTU Mesocosm Facility, Houghton, MI, USA - PEATcosm2014_Bin02_30_metaG | ecosystem: Environmental > Terrestrial > Soil > Wetlands > Peat | place...
CCCGCCGAGACCGCGCAACGCCACGGGCCGCATGACCGCATCGTCATGTCGAGCCGCGTGCGGCTGGCGCGCAACGTCCGGGCCGCGGCATTTCCCGGCTGGGCGAAAAAACCGGAGCGCGTGAAAATCCTGGAGACGATCCGTCCGGCGGTCGAGAGTTTGCCGGAGATGAAAGGTGCGTTTTCGGAGGCGATGGACAATCTCGGCGCGCTCGACAAGCAGATTCTGGTGGAGCGCCACCTCATCAGCCGCGAGCACGCGGCGAAAAGTTCCGGCAGCGGCCTCGTCCTGAACCGTGAGGAAAGTTTCTGCGTGATGATCAACGAGGAGGACCATCTGCGGATGCAGGCGTTGCGGCCCGGGCTGCAACTGCGGCAGGCGTGGGGCGCGATTGACCATCTGGATTCCGATCTGGAGAAGAAGCTTGATTACGCCTTCGACAACGTGCTGGGCTATTTGACCGCCTGTCCGACGAATCTCGGCACCGGCATCCGCGTCAGCGCGATGCTCCATCTGCCGGGGCTGGTCTTGGGCGAGCAAATCAATCCCATCATCCAGTCGGTTAACAAACTCGGCCTGGCCGTGCGCGGACTTTACGGCGAAGGCACGGAGGCGCTCGGAAATGTTTTTCAGGTTTCCAACCAGATGACGCTCGGCGAAACAGAGATGACCATCGTCGAACGGCTGGAGAAGGTTTTGGCGCAAATCATCGAGCACGAAGAAAACGCGCGGCAGACGCTGCTGGAGAAAAAACCGAAGGTGGTGTTCAACCACATCGGGCGCGCCTACGGCATTCTGGCGAACGCGCACAGCATTTCGTCCAAGGAGACGATGAACCTGCTGTCGCTGATGCGGCTGGGCGTGGACATGGGATTATTTCCGGGCGCGGAACGGTCGCTGGTGGACGAGCTGTTCATTTTGACGCAGCCGGCGCACTTGCAGAAACAATTCTCCGACAAGCTTTCCGCCGAGGAGCGCGATTTGCTCCGCGCCGACATGGTGCGCGAGCGGTTGAAGAACGTGAGCCGGCCCGTGGCGAAACCCACGCCGCCGAACACGGGGAATTAAAAGATCCCCGGCCTGATCACGGCTGGCATCATTTCGCCTCCACCGCGATACTTCCCCATCCTTGTCTCGTTGCGGCAAAATCTCCGGCGAGTTTTGCAATCGTCTGATCGTTTGGGTAAACAATGCGTGCTTGCTTCAGCAATGTCTCCGCTTCGGTTGGACGGCCAAGCAGCGTCAACATAATAATCTGCTGAACTACCTGATTGGCGTCGGACGGATTCTGACGATGACGAGCTTGGTGCAATGCAAGTGCCCGCTCATAAGCTTGCCGCGCTTGGTCGGTCTGACCCAAGCGCACGGATGCCATCCCATATGCGACCCAAGCTTCCGCGAACTGCGGATCAGTGCTGGTCGCTTCTGCCGCGAGCGCCTGCGCTTTGGCAAAATCCTTTGCATTATAGGCCGCCGCGCTCTCGCTGGCTAACTGATTTGAACGTGACGAAACATTCGTGTGAGTGGCAGGTGCGCAGGACACTAGAACTGCGCCTGCCACGAATGAACCGACAATTGCTGTGATTCTCATTCTGATTGAGTTCATGATTCTGACTTTGCTCCCAGCGCAGATTGCAATCAAGCGATTTATTCCTGTTGTCGTTGGACAATTCAGCCGATTTATAGCATTATGTTCCGAGTATGAGCGATGAAGCGATGAGCAATTTCACGCCGCGCGCGCAGCAGGTCCTCGCGCTGGCACGGAAGGAAGCCGACCGGTTGAACCACAACTATCTCGGCACGGAACATCTTTTGCTCGGCCTCATCAAGCTGGGGCAGGGCGTCGCCGTCAACGTCATCCAGAAGATGGGACTCGACCTCGAAACCGTCCGCATGGAAGTCGAGAAACAGGTCGGCACCGGCCCGGACCAGAAGATGATCGGCAATATTCCCTACACGCCGCGCGTCAAGAAGGTGCTCGGCCTCGCGCAAAAGGAGGCCAAGGCGCTCAATCACACTTACGTCGGCACGGAACACATTTTGCTTGGACTGCTCCGCGAAGGCGACGGTTGGGCCGCGCGCGTTTTGAAGAGCCTCGACGTGGACATCGAGCAGACGCGCCAGGAAATTTTGAAGGAGCTGGATCCAAATTTCACTGGCGAGGAATCGTCCGTTCCGCAGGAGCCGGGCGAAAAGCCGGCCGCGCCGGAGAAGAAGGGCGAAGTCAAGACGCCCGCGCTCAAGGCGTTTGGCCGCGACCTGACCGAAATTGCCCGCAAAGGCGACATGGACCCGGTCATCGGGCGCAAGAATGAAATCGAGCGCGTCATCCAGATTCTCTGCCGCCGCACGAAGAACAATCCCGTTCTGCTCGGCGAAGCCGGCGTGGGCAAGACCGCCATTGTCGAGGGTCTCGCGCAGGAAATCGCCAAGGGCAACGTGCCGGAAATTTTGTTGAGCAAGCGCGTCATCACGCTCGACCTTGCGCTGATGGTCGCGGGCACGAAATATCGCGGCCAGTTCGAGGAGCGCATCAAGGCGGTCATGGACGAAATTCGCCGCGCCAAGAACATCATTCTGTTCATTGACGAACTGCACACCATCGTCGGCGCGGGAAGCGCCGAAGGCACGATGGACGCCAGCAACATCATCAAGCCCGCGCTTTCCCGCGGCGAGATGCAATGCGTCGGCGCGACCACGCTGAACGAATATCGCAAATACATCGAGAAAGACGCCGCACTCGAACGCCGCTTCCAATCGGTGAAGGTCGAGGCGCCGTCAGTCGAGGACGCCATCGAAATTTTGAAGGGTCTGCGCCACAAATACGAGGAGCACCACAAGGCCGAGTTCACCGACAAGGCCATCGAGGCGTCCGTGAAGCTCTCCGACCGTTACATCACCGACCGGTTTTTGCCGGACAAGGCGATTGACGTAATGGACGAGGCGGGTTCGCGAGCGCGCATCACCACGATGACGCGCCCGCCGGAGGTCAAGGCGATGGAAGCCGAGATCGAGGAGATCAAGGGCAAAAAGGAAAAGGCCATCAAGAACCAGGATTTCGAGGGCGCGGCCCAGATGCGCGACAAGGAAAAGCAGGCGAAGGAAAAATTGGAAACCGTCCTGAAGGAATGGCGCGCGAAGGGCGATGAAAAACGCATCAAGGTGGACGAAGAGGAAATATTGCACGTTGTCTCCAAATGGACCGGCGTCCCGCTCCAGCGGATGGGGCAGGGCGAGATGCAGCGGCTGCTCGATGTCGAGAACGAGATGGAAAAAGTCATCATCGGCCAGCGCGAAGCCGTCACCGCCATTTGCAAGGCGCTGCGCCGATCGCGCGCCGACCTCAAGGACCCGCGCCGGCCCATCGGCACGTTCCTGCTGCTCGGCCCGACGGGCGTGGGCAAGACGCTTCTGGCCAAGACGCTCGCCGAGCAGATGTTCGGCGACGCCAAGTCGCTCATCCATCTCGACATGAGCGAATACGCCGAGAAGCACAATGTCTCGCGTCTCTTCGGCGCGCCTCCCGGCTACATCGGTTACGAGGAAGGCGGCCAGCTCACCGAGAAGGTGCGGCGCAATCCCTATTCCGTCGTGCTGTTCGACGAAATCGAAAAGGCGCATCCTGAAGTTTGGAACGCGCTGTTGCAAATCCTTGAGGAAGGCAAACTGACCGACAACGTGGGCCGCGTGATTAATTTCCGCAACACCATCATCCTGATGACCTCGAACGTCGGCTCGGACATCATCAAGAAGCAGGGCACGCTCGGCTTTGCGCCCGTGAACGAGGAGGCCAGCCACGAGAAGATGCGCGAGCGGATTCTGGACGAGGCGAAGAAGACCTTCCGCCCCGAATTCCTGAACCGGCTTGACGACGTGATTGTGTTCCGCACATTCACCAAGCCCGACCTCATCACGATTTTGAGCCTGGAAGTGGAAAAGGTCCTGTCGCGGTTGCGCCACAAGAACCTCAAGCTCACGCTCGACGACAAGGCCAAGGATTTCCTGGTGGAAAAGGGCTACGACCCGCAATACGGCGCGCGCCCGATGCGCCGTTCCGTCGAGCGGTTTCTCGAAGACCCGCTGGCCGAGGAAATCCTCAAGGGCAAACTGCAAGAAGGCGAGCCGATCACGGTGACCGCCGAGGGTGACAAGCTGGTGTTCAACCAGAACGCCGCCGCTGAGGGCGCGCTGTCAAGCTAGACCTTGCGGGTAACCGCAAAATCCCTTCGATGCGATTTGACAGTGTGGCTATGACTTCCGTTTTTTAGGCGCATCCATAAGCATGAAACCTTGCACGGCCTCATTTTCGGATAAGACGCGGGAGAACTTTTCGGCGATAGACTCCCATTCTTCCGCCAGACCGGCGGCGCCAGCTATGGCTCTCAAGTTCAATCGCTGAAGAATCTCCACGGTAATCGGGCGTTTGGTGTCCTCAAATACCAGCGCCGAGAGAAATTCCTGGCAGGGGGCTGAATTCAGAATGCTCGCGACAACTCGTGCTTCGGCCCGATTGTCGAATGATAGAAAATAGCAGGTGTCGTCCAAAAGCAGCGGCTTGCCCTCGTGAGAGCCGAGCAGGACGAAGACCGGTTGGCGGTGCAGACCGGAGACGGCCACTTTCCACGGCGCGAAGGCGTAGTCGCCCACGCCGAATGCGATTCAATTTCTGCTCTTTTTTTGAAGGCATTGGCGAGCTTTTTCCATCAGCGAACTCCGGTTTTTTATTTGCGCCTGAAATTTCCACGCTGTTGCCCATGAAAAGCATCATTCTCGCAGGCGGTGCCGGCTCGCGCCTGCATCCGCTCCGCGCCGGGCGCGGAGCGACATTCCCCGCTTCGCGGAGAACACGGATTTTTATTGCCGGCGCTTGACGGCATTCTTCACCCGACCGCCGTGATTTTGACTTCCACTTCCATCGTGCGTTCGAGCGTGCCGCGGTAGTGGCCGCTTACGGGCGGCACGTCGCCGTAATCGCGTCCGTGGCCGATCTTCACGTAGGTTCCGTCAACCTGGCGGTTGTGCGTGGGGTCGAGCGCCCGCCAGCCGGCACCGGGAACGAACACTTCCACCCAGGCGTGCGTGGCGCTGGCGGCTTCCGTGGCCAGATAGCCGCTGATGTAACGCGCCGGAATTTTCACGCTGCGGCAAAGGCCGATCATCAAGTGCGCAAAATCCTGGCAGACGCCGCGCCGGTCCCTGATGACGGCGCTCATGTGGGTGTGGACGTGTGTGGATTTGGATTCGTATTTGAGATAGCCGTGAGTGTGGCGCATGAGGGCGAGGGCGGCCTGCCACACGTCGGTCTGGCCGTCGGTTGCGTCCAGCGCGAGCCGCCAGGCGTCCGCCTCCATCTCGACGTAGCGGCTGGCCTGCAGGAAATCGAAGCAGCGTTCCACGTTCGCCGCCTCGCCGATGTTCGCGAGCGGACACAATTCCGCGTCCTCGGCGATGGGTTCGGGCCAGTGCGTCGAAATGCACGCCTGGCTTTCGATGAGCAGGTAGTTGTGCTGTTCGGGAATCTCGAAATGGTGGATCCAGTTGCCGTAAAAGTCGGTGTAATGTCTCATTCTCGCGGCGGGCAGCACGCGGAGCAGAAACGATTCGACGATCTGCTCGGGAATCGAGGGCGGTTGCAGGCGCACGTCGTTGAAACTGTCGCGCACCGGCGACGAGTAGGCGTAGCGTGTGCGATGCAAGATGTCCAATTTCATTTCGGAATGCGGAGTGCGGTGGATTCAGCCCGCCTGGTGGGAATTGTGTTCGCGTAATTGTTGTTGTTGTTCCTCCTGCTGCACCATGTGGTCGCCGTCGGGGTTTTGGAACGGCTGGAAAATGTAGGCGTTGAACAGCGCGGCACCGACGGTGTTTAACTTGATTTGCGCCTCGTCGAGATATTGGTGCAGGCCGCGGCCAAAAATTTCGTCAATGGTGCTGAACTGGAGTTCGGCCAGGAACCGGCCGGTCAATTTGTCGGTGTCGTTGCGGAAATAGCCCTCCGCCGCGCCGGAAATCTGGCGGACGGCGCGGTTCAATTCGCCGACGCAAAAACGGAGCGAGCGCGGGAAGTTGTCGTTGAGCAGGAGAAACTCCGCCACGGATCGCGGATGCACATCCGAGCTGTAAATCGTTTTGTAGGCGTCCCACGCGCTGCACGAACGCAGCACGGCGGCCCATTCGAACGCCTCGGCCTGGCTGACTGCCTTCGGCGCGCCGTGTTCGGGCAGCGTCTCGTGACGAACGTCGAGGATGCGCGTGGTTTTGTCGCCGCGCTCCAGAAATTGTCCGGTCTGCACGAACCACCAGCCTTCGTTGTGAATCAGGGTGGCGTTGGCAATGCCGTTCAAATGCAGCGAGCTGGCCTTGATTTCCTGGAAAAATTCGCTGGGACTGCGCCGCCAGACCTCGCACGCGGCTGGCGAGCGGACGAACAGATAAAGACGGTTCAATTCCTCCCACAATTCGAGCGTGAGCTGGTCGCGAACCATGCGGGCGTTTTCCCGCGCGGCGCAGATGCACTGTGCGATGGAGTTGGGATTCTCCGCATGGAAGACGAGAAACTCGGTGACGGCCTGTCCGGTCGCGCGCGGGTGCAGCTTGAAGAAATCCTCTTCATCACCGGTGCTTTGGATGATGGGCAGCCAGTGTTTCGCCAGCCGTTCCTCGTCGAGGTCGCGGAGGTCGAGCAGGAGCTGCAGGTTCACGTCCACGAGGCGCGCGATGTTTTCGGCGCGCTCGATGTAACGGGCCATCCAGTAGAGCGAGTGGGCGACGCGGCTTAACATAATTCAAAGGAAAACATTCAACATTCAACATTCAACATCGAACACTCAATAAACGCCCGCCGAGTGATTTTTGAGTTCTGTATTGGGCGTTGAATGTTGAATGTTCGATGTTTTTTCATTCATCTCCATAAAGCACCCACGTGTCCTTGCTGCCGCCGCCCTGCGAGGAATTGACGACGATTGAATCTTTCCGCAACGCGACGCGCGTGAGGCCGCCGGGAATGATGGAGGTGCGTTCGCCCGACAAAATAAACGGTCGCAAGTCCACATGCCGGCCTTCCACCGCGCCGTCGCAAACCGTCGGGTGTTGCGAAAAGAACACGAGCGGCTGCGCGATGTAATTGCGCGGCTCGGCAACGATTTTTTCATGGAACGCCTCGATTTCCTTCTTCGCCGCCTTCGGCCCGATCAACATTCCGTAGCCGCCGGATTCGTTTGCGGCCTTCACGACGAGTCGCGGCAGGTTTTCCAAAATGTATCTGCGGTCGGCCTCTTCGCTGGCAAGATAGGTTGGCACGTTCGGCAACATCGGATCCTGATCCAGATAATATTTGATCATCCGCGGAACGAAGTAATACATGACTTTGTCGTCGGCGATGCCGGTGCCGATGGAGTTGGCCAGCGAGACATTTCCCGCGCGATACGCGTGAACGAGGCCGGGCACGCCGAGCATCGAGTCTTTGCGGAAAATCGTCGGATCGAGAAAATCATCGTCAACGCGCCGGTAAATGACGTGAACCGGCTGGAGGCCTTGCGTCGTGCGCATGAACACGCGCGAGTCGCGCACGAACAAATCGCGGCCCTCGACAATCTCAATGCCCATCTGCCGCGCGAGGTAAGTATGCTCGAAATACGCGCTGTTGTAGGCACCGGGCGTGAGCAGCACGACCGTCGGCTCGGCCACGCCGGCGGGCGCGATGTGCTGGAGGCATTTCAACAGCTCCTGCGCGTAATGGTCAACGGGCTGGACGCCGATGCTTTCAAACATCCCCGGGAATGTGCGCTTCATCGCGCGGCGGTTTTCCAGAACGTAACTCACGCCGGACGGGCAGCGACCATTGTCCTCCAGCACGAGATAACTGCCGTCGCGGTCGCGGATCAAATCCGTCCCGCAAACGTGGATGTAAATCCCCTTGGGCACCTCGAAGTTCACAAACTCACGGCGAAAATGCCGCGCCGACAGCACGTAAAATTCCGGAATGACCCCGTCCTTCAGGATTTTCTGGTCGTGATAAATGTCGTGGAGGAAAAGATTCAGCGCCGTGATGCGCTGGGCGAGGCCGTGTTCGATGTGTTCCCATTCGCTGGCCGGAATGATGCGCGGAATCATGTCGAACGGGAAAATCCGTTCCGCGCCCTGCGCGTCGCCATAGACGTTGAACGTCACACCCTGGCGCAGAAATGCCATGTCCATTGCCAGCCGCTTTGCTTCAAGCTCGGCGGGCGTTAGTCCCTGAAAAAGTCTTTGAACTTTGCCGTAGTGCGGGCGCAAATTGCCCTCGCCATCCAGCATCTCGTCAAAACAATTGTTGGCCTTGTAGGCTCCGATCATAAAATCAACTGCCTGTTACTTTTTGAACCGCGTGGACATTTTCGAACATTCCCCGCGGCGGGAATTGTTCCCACCATGCGCCGGGTAAAGCGGCTTCCCCCGTCGTTTTCGAGCGGTTTTCCAGCGTTTGAATGCCATTCTCCCGCTGCGTTGCTGCGCGAAAACAAAATTGCTGTCGGACATCCGGTTCCCTAAAGCAAGCGCCTTGCCGAAATCTGAAATGAGTTTCGCATTTCCATTTTCGCGCGGAACGATTAAGGTTTCGCAAATGAAAGGGATCATCCTCGCAGGCGGCGCCGGGTCGCGGCTGTATCCGCTCACGCTGGTCGCGAGCAAACAGCTCCAGCCGGTCTATGACAAGCCGATGGTGTATTATCCGCTCACGACGCTCATCGAGGGCGGCATCCGCGAGCTTTGCCTCATCTCCACGCCGCAGGATTTGCCGCGCTTCCGGCAGTTGCTCGGCGACGGCTCCCGGTTCGGCGTGACGATTGATTATCGCGAGCAGCCCAAGCCGGCGGGCATCGCGCAGGCGTTCCTCATCGCGGAGTCGTTCATCGGCCAGGGCAGCGTGGCGCTGATCTTGGGCGACAACATTTTCTACGGCGGCGATGTGTTCAGCCGCGCGTTCGCGGAGTTCAAGGGCGGCGCGACGATTTTTGGCTATCACGTCAACGACCCGGAACGCTACGGCGTGGTGGAATTTGACGCGGAGGGCCGGGCGATTTCCATCGAGGAGAAGCCAAAGCAGGCGCGGAGCAATTACGCCGTGCCGGGTCTTTACATTTACGACGGCGAAATCCTCGGCATCGTGAAGAACCAGAAGCCGTCGGCGCGCGGCGAATTGGAAATTACGGACGTGAACGTGGCGTATCTGCGGCGCGGCTCGTTGCGGGTGCAGCGGCTGGGCCGCGGGTTCGCGTGGCTGGACGCCGGCACGAGCAGCAGCCTGCACGACGCCAGCGCCTACGTGCAGACGATTGAAAAACGCGCTGGCGTCAAAATCGGCTGTCCCGAAGAGGCGGCGTTCCGGCAGGGCTTCGTCTCGCTGGCGCAGCTTGAGAAAATCGTCGGCGCAATGCCCAATTGCGAATACCGCGCGTATTTGGAGAACGAAGTCATTGCGGAGGCGAAACGGCTGGCCGCAATCCACGCTTGACCCATGAACATCATCACTTGCGACATTCCGGGATTGCTGATCGTCGAACCGAAGGTGTTCGGCGACGCGCGCGGCTTTTTCATGGAGCTTTGGAATCGCCAGCGTTACCGGGAGGCGGGGCTGGATTGGAATTTCGTGCAGGACAACGTGTCATTTTCGCGGCGGGGCACCCTGCGCGGGCTGCATTTCCAGAATCCCGCGGCCCAAGGCAAGCTGGTCTTTGTGCTGCAAGGCGAAGTGTTTGACGTGGCGGTGGACATCCGGCGCAGTTCGCCCACGTTTGGCCGGTGGCATGGATTGCATCTCTCCGCCGAAAACAAGCGCCAATTTTTCATCCCGCCGGGTTTCGCGCACGGATTTGCCGTGTTGAGCGAGACCGCCTTGTTCGCCTACAAATGCACGGAATTTTACATCCCGCAGCATGAACTGGCGGTCGCGTGGAACGATCCCGACATTGGCATCAAATGGCCGCTGGACCATCCGCAGCTTTCGGAGAAGGACGCGCGCGGACCGCGGCTGAAGGATTTGCCCCCGGACCGCCTGTTTGCCTGAACGGCTCCGCCCATGAAGATTTTGCTCATCGGAAAAAACGGACAGGTCGGCTGGGAATTGCGCCGCACGCTCGCGCCGCTGGCGGAAGTGGTGGCGGTGGATTATCCCGAAATCAATTTCACCGACGCACCGGCGCTGCGGCAATTCGTGGCCGCCACGCACCCGGATGTGTTGGTGAACGCGGCGGCTTATACGGCGGTGGACAAGGCCGAGACGGAAACGGAACTTTGCCGGCAGGTCAACGCGATGGCGCCCGGAGTTTTGGCCGAGGAGGCGAAGAAACTCGGCGCGCTGATGGTGCATTACTCGACGGATTATATTTTCGACGGAACGAAGACGTCGCCCTACATCGAGACCGACGCGCCGAATCCGCTGGGCGCTTACGGGCGGACGAAATTGGAAGGCGACCAGGCGGTGAAGGCTTCCGGCGCAAACCATTTGATTTTCCGGCTGTGCTGGGTTTATGGCGCACGCGGACAAAATTTCATGCTCACGATGCAACGCCTGGCGCGTGAGCGCGAAAAACTGCGCGTGGTGGGCGACCAGTTCGGCTGCCCGACGTGGTCGCGGATGATCGCCGAAACCACCGCGCTGGCGCTGAAACAAGTCTTGGCCGGCGAGGATGCTTCCAAGTTCAACGGCGAGTATCATCTCGCCGCCGGCGGCCAGGCTAACTGGCATGAATTAGCCTCCCGCATCATCGAGTTGATGCCGGAAACGGAACGAAAATGCCGCGCGGTGGAAAAGATCGCCACGGCGGAGTATCCGCTTCCCGCGAAACGGCCCGCGCATTCGGTTTTGGATTGCGGCAAATTGCAAAAAACTTTCGGGTTGCGGCTTCCGGATTGGGAGGCCAGCCTGCGACAAGTCCTGGATAAACCATGAACCTACTCATTACCGGCGGTGCCGGCTTCATCGGCTCCAATTTGATTCATCACGTCATTGACCGGCCGGAGGTCGAAAAACTGGTCAACCTGGATTGTCTCACTTACGCGGGACGGCTGGAAAATCTGGAAACGGTTGCCCGGCATCCGAAATATGTTTTCGAGAAGGTGGACCTGCGCGACAAGGCCGCTGTGCTGGCAGTCGTCGAAAAACATGCCATCACGCACGTCATGCACCTGGCGGCGGAGTCGCACGTGGACCGTTCCATCACCGGGCCGGGTGATTTTATCACGACCAACATCGTCGGCACGTTCAATTTGCTCGAAGCCTGCCGCGTGATTTGGTTCGACGGCAGATCACGCATCACGGATCACGCATCACGTTTCCGTTTTCATCACGTCTCAACCGATGAAGTTTACGGTTCGCTCGGCGCGACGGGTTTTTTCACCGAGACGACGCCTTACGCGCCGAACTCGCCGTATTCCGCCAGCAAGGCGTCGTCCGATTTTCTGGTGCGCGCGTATCATCACACTTACGGTTTGCCGACGGTCATCACGAATTGCTCGAATAATTACGGCCCGTTCCAATTTCCCGAAAAGCTGATTCCCGTCGTCATCCAGAGCATCCTCGCGCGGAAGCCGGTGCCGGTTTATGGCGACGGCATGAACGTGCGCGACTGGCTTTACGTGCGCGACCATGCCGAGGCACTTTGGACGGTGCTGCAAAAGGGAAAACTTGGCGAAACCTATAACATCGGCGGCCACAACGAATGGGCGAACCTACGGATCGTGGAACTAATTTGCGACATCATTGACGAATTCGCGCCGCAGCCTGGCGGCAATTCGCACAAACTCATCACGTTTGTCACCGACCGCCCCGGCCATGACCGGCGTTATGCGATTGACGCCGCGAAGATTCAGCGCGAACTTGGCTGGACGCCCGCGCACAAGTTCGAGGACGGCATCCGCGAGACGGTCCAGTGGTATCTCGACAATCAGGCGTGGGTGAAGGCCGTGTTGAAGAAATGACTAATTTCCAAAACCTAATGACTAATGAAGTCCCAATGACGAATGGCAAATGTCGAATGGCTTTTCGACGTTCGCCAAGCATTCTGTTATTCGGATTTTGTCATTCTTTAGTCATTATGGTTTCGTCATTCGTCATTTTTCCCTGCCTGCTGCTTGCGTGCGGCTTGGGCGCGCGCGCGGCGGAGACGAATTCCAATTCGCTCGTTTGGCACAAGGCCGCCGGTCGCGTGGACGCCGACCTCCACGGTGAACCGCTCTGGCCGCTGCTGGAGGACATCGCCCGCCAAACCGGCTGGCACATTTTTGTCGAGCCAGGCTCGTCGCGCAATGCCTCCACAAAATTTCAGGATTTGCAGGCGACCGACGCGTTGCGGATGTTGCTCGGCAATTTGAATTTTGCGTTCGTGCCCCAGACCAACGGCCCGGATTTTCTTTATGTTTTCACCACGCGCAGGGAAAACGCCACGCGGCAGGTGGTCGCCACCAACACGCCGCCGCGCCGCGTCGCAAATGAACTGCTCGTGAAACTGAAGCCCGGCACGAACATTGACGCGCTGGCGAAATTGCTTGGCGCAAAAATCACCGGTCGCAACGACAAGGCGGGCATTTACCGGCTGCTGTTTGAAAACGCGGATTCAACCGGCGCCGCGCTCGGCAGTTTGAAGACCAATTCCGACGTCGCCGCCGTGGATTATAATTACATCTACGACGCGCCGCCGACGCCGCAGCTGCTCGCCAATGCGCCGGTCGGGCCGGTTTCGCTGACGCTGAATCCGCCGGGCGATTCGGGGAAACTTGTCGTCGGCTTGATTGACACGCCGGTTCAGCCGCTCGACGGCTCGCTGAATGATTTCCTGCTCAAGCAAGTTTCCGTGACCGGCGACACTTACGACACCGGCAGCGACCCGACGCACGGCACGGCGATGGCGGAGGCGATTTTGCGCGCCATTTCGCAATCGTCCGGCGGTGGCGGCACCTCCGCGCAGATTTTGCCGGTGAACGTTTATAGTTCGGGCGAGACCACGACCAGTTGGGACGTGGCGATGGGCATCCAGGCGGCGGTGGACGGCGGCGCGAACGTGCTCAACTTGAGCCTCGGCGGAGCAGGCGACAGTTCGGTGCTGGACAGCGTGATTGCGCAGGCCGTTGCCGCCGGCATTCCCATTTTTGCGGCGGCGGGCAACCAGCCGCTCGGCACGCCGACGTATCCGGCGGCGGACCCCGGCGTTTTGGCCGTCACCGCGACGCAGGGCGGGCAGCTCGCGCCGTATGCGAATTACGGCAGCTTCGTGTCGCTGGCGTTTCCCGGCGGCGTGGTGATTTATCTGGGCGGGACGGCTTACGTCGTTCAGGGAACCTCGGTTTCGACGGCCACGGCGACGGGTGTGGCAGTGGGGAACAAATCCGCGCTGGGCTGGAACTGGTCGCAGATTGAAGCCGCCATGCAGCAGAAATTCTCCGTGCCGGCAAAATAAATTTGTGCCGCGAATTTCGCAATTGCCGCGAATTGGATTCCAGTCTGAAACGCCGTTAAATCAGGGTGATTTGCATCAAGCATCCGTGTCCATCGGTGTCCCTCCGCGGTCGAAGTTCGCCGACACAAAATAAAAATTAAGTTGCGCCCGACCGGCTTCGCCGCTTAAGAATCTTCCGCGACATGGGCAAAGCACTCATCATTGCGGAAAAACCGTCCGTCGCCAACGACATCTCGAAGGCGCTCGGCAAGTTTCAGAAGCACCAGGATTATTTCGAGAACGACGAGTTCGTCATCTCGTCGGCCGTCGGCCATTTGCTCACCATTGTGCCGCCGCCGGGCGTCGAGGCTGCGAAGGGCAAATGGACTTTCAAACATCTGCCGGTCATCCCGCCGCATTTCGATCTGGAGCCGATTGAGCGGAGCGCGGACCGCCTGCGCGTCCTCAAAAAGCTCATCAAGCGCGACGACGTGACCGAACTCATCAACGCCTGCGACGCCGGGCGCGAGGGCGAATTGATTTTCCGCAACATTGTCCGCCACGCCAACGCGAAGCAGCCCATCAAGCGGCTCTGGCTACAATCCATGACGCCCGCGTCTATCCGCGAAGGCTTCGCGTCGTTGCGCAGCGACGAATCCATGCAGCCGTTGTCCGACGCAGCGATCAGCCGCAGCGAAGCCGACTGGCTGGTGGGCATCAACGGCACGCGGGCGATGACGGCGTTCAATTCCAAGCTCGGCGGCTTTTTCAAGACGACGGTCGGGCGCGTGCAGACGCCGACGCTGGCAATTGTCGTGGAGCGCGAGGCGAAGATCCGCGCCTTCAAGCCGCGCGATTTCTGGGAGGTCATCGGCACGTTTGACGCGGCAGCGGGCAATTACATCGGACGCTGGTTCGATGAAAAATTCTCGCGTTCGGACGACGAACAGTTAAAAGCAGAACGCATTTGGGACAAGGCCGCCGCGGAAGCTATCAAGGCAAAGTGTCTCGGCAAACCGGGCATCGTCACGGAAGAAAGCAAGCCGACGACCTCGATGTCGCCGCTGCTCTACGATCTGACCAGCTTGCAGCGCGACGCGAATTCGCGCTTCGGGTTCAGCGCGAAGAACACGCTCGGCCTGGCACAGGCGCTTTACGAGCGGCACAAGGTGCTGACGTATCCGAGAACGGATTCGCGCGCATTGCCGGAAGATTACATCGGCACAGTCAAAACCACTCTGGCGATGCTCGAAGGCACCAATTACAGGACTTTCGCGGAGCAGATTTTGAAGAATGGCTGGGTGCATCCGAACAAGCGCATTTTCAACAACGCAAAAATTTCGGATCACTTCGCCATCATTCCGACATCGCTCGCTCCGAAGAATTTGTCCGAGCCGGAGCAGAAGCTTTACGACTTGGTGACGAAACGGTTCCTCGCTATTTTTTATCCGGCGGCGGAATTTCTGGAAACGCTGCGCATCACGCGCGTCGAGGGCGAGCCGTTCAAGAGCGCGGGCAAGGTTCTGGTTTCGCCCGGCTGGCTGACGGTCTATGGCAAGGAATCGGATTCCGACGAAACGCCGAGTCTCGCGCCGGTGAAGCCGGGCGAGACGGTCAAGACTAGCGCGATTGAAGTGAAGGACAACGTGACGAAGCCGCCCGCGCGGTATTCGGAAGCGACGCTGCTCTCGGCGATGGAAGGCGCGGGCAAGCTGGTGGACGACGACGAATTGCGCGAAGCGATGAGCGAGAAGGGACTCGGCACGCCGGCGACGCGCGCGGCGATCATCGAAGGTTTGATTTACGAGGATTACATCCACCGCAACGGCCGCGAGTTGCAGGCGACGGCGAAGGCGTTTTCACTGATGGAACTGCTGAACGGTCTCGGCATTCCCGAATTGACGAAGCCGGAATTGACGGGCGACTGGGAATTTCAGTTGCGGCAAATTCAGCGCAAACAAATCAGCCGGGAGACATTCATGTCGGGCATCGCGGACATGACGCGGCACATTGTCGAGCGCGCCAAGAAATTTGAGCAGGACACGATTCCCGGCGATTTCGGCGTGCTGAACGTGAAATGCCCGAAATGCGGCGGCGAGATTCACGAGCAATACAAGCAGTTCCAGTGCGCGAAATGCGATTTCGCGGTCTGGAAAACGCTGTGCAGCCGGATGTTCGAGCCGGAGGAGGTCGAGAAACTCATCACGGATAAACAGATCGGCCCGCTGCAGGGCTTCCGCAGCAAGCAGGGATTCCCGTTTGCCGCCGTGCTCAAGATGAATGCCGAGCATAAGATGGATTTCGATTTCGGCAACGGCCAGACCAAGGACGGCGAGGCGAGTGCGCCGGTGGATTTCACCGGCAAGGAACCGCTCGGCAAATGCCCGAAATGCGGCGCGCGGGTCTTCGACACGGGCATGAACTACGTTTGCGAAAAACAGGCGGGCACGGAGAAATCCTGCACGTTCCGCACCGGCAAAATTATTTTGCAGCAGGAAATTGCGCCGGAGCAGGTCAGAAAACTGCTGGCCGAGGGCAGAACCGATTTGCTGACCAAATTCATTTCCAAGAAAAACAACCGTCCATTCAAGGCGTTTCTGATTTTGAAGGACGGCAAGACGGCGTTTGAATTTCCGCCGCGCGAGACGAAGGGCAGGGGACGGGCGGCGAAAACGCCGGGTGAACCAATGCCAAAAATTGACTTCACGGGCAGGGAAACGCTCGGCAAATGCCCAAAATGCGGCGGAAAGATTTTTGACACCGAGGCCGGTTACATTTGCGAGAAATCGCAGTCGGACGCCAAGCCGTGCCGGTTCAAGATCAACCGGGAAATCCTGCAGCAGCCCATCGGGCCGGAGCAGGCGCGAAAAATTCTCAAGACCGGCAAAAGCGATTTGCTCGGCAAATTCATCTCCAAGGCCGGCAAGCCGTTTCCCGCGTTTCTGGTGATGGACAAGAAGGGCAAGGTCACGTTTGAATTTCCGGAGCGCGATTAATTCCGTTTGAATTTTCGCCAGGTTGGTGCATTTGTATAGGCAGGATGTTGGCGACACCTGAACTCATCCGCGAGGCGGCGCAGGCTGGGCGCGTGGAGAAACTTCTCCCGCGCTGGCGCGAATTCCCCATTTACCGGAAGACTCCGCCGGGGAATGATTTTTCCCGCCTGCCCCTGATCGGCAAACGCGAGTTGCGCGAAAATTTCCCGGACAATTTTCTGCGCGCCGGCCAGCGGCTCGACGCGCTGCTTGAAAGCAAATCCGTCGAATTGGAGCACACGTCCGGAAGTTCGGAGGAGCGAACGGCGGTGCTGTTCGGCCGTGGCTGGTGGAACGAGCAGGAGGCGCGGGTGCTGCGGCTGAATCGTTTCGTCGCGCGGGTCCTGGACGAACATCCCCGCGCCCGCCGCGCGACGTTGGTGCCTCCTGTCTGCAATGGCCTCGTTTGCTTTTCCAATTACACCTCCAAATTCGCGCGCACGGCGGGCGCGACGTTGTTTGTGAACCAGGCGCGCATCCCGTTTTTGCTGACGGAAGCGGAGCTGGCGCGGATGGCCGGCGAAATCCTGGAGTGGTCGCCGGAGTTTCTGGATTTGGATCCGGTGCATGGCGCGTGGTTCGCGCTCTTCTGCGAGCGGCGCGGCATCCGGTTCCCGTCGGTGAAATTCATTTTGTGCAGCTACGAGTTTGTGAGCGTGGTTCATCGCAAAATTCTCCGGCGCGTTTTTGGCGTGCCGGTTTTCAATCTTTACGGCTCGACGGAGACCGGCCATCTGCTGATGGAAAACGAACGCGGCGAAATGAAGGCCAGCCTGGAAAATGTCTTTTACGAGATCGTCGAACCGGACGAACGCGGCGTGGGCGAACTGGTGGTGACGACGTTGACGAACGAGGTCATGCCGCTGGTGCGTTATCGCGTCGGCGATTTGGTTGAACGGCGCGAGCAGCCATACGCGACGGATTATTTTGTCCACGGACGTTCGCGCGACATTTTGCGCCGCCGTGATGGCCGGCGCGTGACGACGCTGGACGTTGATCAATGCTTTGCGGAGGTTGCGGGCATTGCCCATTACCAGCTACGCCAGACGGCTGACGGTGATTGCCGCCTGCAATTTATTCCCAACCGCGAAGAGCCGGTCGCGGAGGAATTGAAGCGCGTGACGGAGCAAATTGGAAACCTGCTTCAGCTTGAAAACCGGATTGCGACCGAGGCTGTAAAAATCCTGCCGCCGCTGCCTTCGGGAAAATTCCGGCTCACCTGCCACGCTTGAAATTGAATTCGGCACCAGCCGGCGAAAACTAGAAATTCGCGGCTGGCATAAAATGTTGTTGTCCGACCGCAAGACTGATTTGCTCGACAAATTCATCTCCAAGGCCGGCAAGCCATTTCGGGCGTTTCTCGTGTTGGACAAAAAGGGCAAGGTCATGTTTGAATTCCCGGAGTGATATTAACCCGGAGCGTCGGCAAGGCGTCGAAACTCCCAGGCCAGCGGAAAACTCCATTTCTATCTGACTACTGACCGCCACTTATCCAACTCAAATCGGTGGCGCAGCAACTTGCACAGGGGGCGTGGGAGGCGAGCGGTTTTTTCCATGGCCAAATGCTTTGCCTCTGCGTTGGCCGCTTGTGGCTCTTTTATGTGTTTCGTGGCATCTGCGACATCCCGGATAATTATCTTTTCCCATTGCGCCAGCTCTTCTTCAGTCCAGTTCAGACCGTAGCGTTTGGGTTGGTGTTCGGTTTCTGAAGCTGGAGGATTTTGAACCGCTTGAGTTCCCGACAATCCGTGAGGTGATTTTGGAGACTCAACAGTAGAAGTTTGGAGAGCCTCTGTCGATTGTTCGGAGCCGAACAGCAATCGTGTGGCGTGGAGAGTGCCCAAGGGAGCGAGACGGAACTGCCGACACTTCGGATAGATGAAGATCAGACTTCCCTCCAGGTTGTCGGCGGGGCCGGTAACATTACATTCAATGAAGGCTATCTCTCCGTTTTCACACTTAGTCGAATAGATTTGAGTGGGAATAGTGACCGCCTTCGCCAAGATGACCTTCGCCACCGAAGCCGCACCGACACCAAGATGGGTGGTTCCAAGCATTGCACATAAGCTAACTAGGGTTCCCCAAAAGAGATATTAATTCGCTGCAAAGTTTACTGAGCCCGCGATGCCATTCAACTATCATTTCCTCTACGACCGACGTCTTTCATCACGTTTATCACGTTCAAGCCATCGACTAACAACAGTTCATGTTTGCGGACGGAAAGAACTGGAACCATCATCGCAGGGGATGGAACAGGGGATTGGGAAAAATCCAATCGAATTTGTTCAGGACTATCTTTGATACGCTTTTTGGGCATAGAAAACAAATTACATGATAAAACTCAGCGATTTTGAATGGAAGCCTAGAAGTTCGCAAAAGAATCAGACGTTCAGCTCCTAACGGTGCAGTCCTTTGTAATGAAACAAAATCATCGGTCGGCCCTTCCATTTTGCTGCAAATTGCACGGAAATGTTGTATTTGTTCCGCGTGACTGACGCTTCAACGACCAAGCCGTTGCCGGTGGACAAGTGGATGGCGAAATTTCTCGCGCATCTGGCCACGGACCGGGGCGCGTCGGCTTACACGCAGCGGAATTACCGGCAGGCGCTGGCGGAATTTATCCGCTGGCATCAACTTGAAAGTCCAGAGTCCAAAGTCCAAAGTCCAAAGTCTGCACCGGTGGTTGCGTGGGAAAAACTTCAGCGCGATGATTTCAGGAATTATCTGCGGTTTCTGGGGCGGAACAATCTCGGTCGGGCGGCGGTTCAACTGCGGTTCTCGGCGTTGCGGACATTTTACAAATTCCTCATCCGGCACGGCGCGGTTGAATCGTCGCCCATCAAAAATCTTTCGCTGCCGAAACTGGAAAAACGCCTGCCGAAGTTTCTGACAATTCAGCAAATGAAGGATCTGCTCGCTGCGCCGGCGAAGCTGTTTGAAACGCGGAAGCAGAAGAAAGGCGCGGGCCGTCCGATTTCCGCCGCCGCGTGCCTGCGCGATTTGGCGGTGCTGGAAACGATTTACTCCTGCGGCCTGCGCATCAGCGAGCTGTGCGGGCTGCGCGCCGAGGACATTGACTGGAGCGAGCAGATTGTGCGCGTCCGCGGCAAGGGCAAAAAGGAGCGGCTGGTGCCGGTCGGCGAGCCGGCGTTGCGGGCGATTCAAAATTACTGGAGTGCGCTGAAGCAGCCGCCCGCCGGGCCGTCGCCGGTTTTTTTTGCGGAAACAAAGAAACGCGCGCCGCTGGCTCCGCTCCAGCTTTCCCGGCGGCTGAAGCAATACCTCGTCATCGCCGGACTTGATCCGGGCCTGACGCCGCACAAATTGCGGCACAGCTACGCGACGCACCTGCTGGACGCGGGCGCGGATTTGCGCAGCGTGCAGGAACTGCTCGGCCACGCGCATCTCATCACCACCCAGATTTACACGCACGTCACGACGGAACGGCTGAAAAAGGCCTACGACGCGGCGCATCCGCGGGCGTGATCCACCGTGGCGAATCCTAATTTCGGCAGGGCGCGTCACTCCGTGCGCGCCGTTTTGGAGTTGAAATATTTTGAATGCGCGGCTAAATTTGCTGTCGAAGTAACCAAATGGTTAAAAGATCAAATTTGAAAATATGAAAACCAAATTGAACATTTCGATTTTTGCGGTCGCCGTTTCGGCGGTGGTGTTGACGGGTTGCGTGAATCCGAATGGCACCCAAAACAACACGGGAACCGGCGCATTGATCGGCGGCGCGTTGGGCGCGATCACGGGCGCGGCCATCGGCGGCCCGCGCAATGGCGGCGCGGGCGCGTTGATCGGCGCGGCGGCGGGCATGATTGCCGGCGGCACCATCGGCAATTCGATGGATCAGGATCAGCAGAACCGATTGCGCACGCAGGCGCCGCAGAGTTATGTGCGCGTGGTGCAGGGACAGTCGTTGAGCACGGCGGACGTGAAGGCGCTGGCCAAGGCCGGCGTGAGCGACGATGTCATCATCAGCCAGATTCAGGGCTCGCACACCGCCTTCCAATTGAGCGCGGCTGACATCATTGATCTTCACAATTCCGGCGTGAGCGACAGGGTGGTGAATTTCATGCAGAACACGCAGAATTCGGCTGTAGTGGCGCCGTCAACCACGACAGTCGTGGAGGAAGCTCCTCCGGCTCCGGTGGCGGAAACGGTTGTGGTCGAGAGGCCCGGACCGGGCTATGTCTGGATCGGGGGCGAATGGGTTTGGAACGGCGGCTGGTTTTGGCGGGCGGGCTACTGGTCTTATCATCCCGGTGGCGTCTGGGTGGAAGGCGGCTGGTCTCGCGGCCCGCGCGGCTGGTATCACTCGCCGGGACACTGGCGGTGATGACGTGAGGATTGATGGATGATTGGATTTGTGGATTGATGGAATAGAGAATTCACAACAATCCAACAATACAATTTCACTCAATCCGGCCCAGCAGTCTCAAGAGTCCGTCCAGAATTGTAATCGGATGCGGCGGGCAGCCGGGAATGTAAATGTCCACCGGCACCACGCCGTCCGCCCCGTTTTTTTGTTCGGCGTGGCCAATATATGGCCCGCCGGAAATGGCGCACGCGCCCACGGCGATGATCAGCTTCGGCGACGGCACGGCTTCGTAGGTTTTCCGCAGGGCCAATTCCATGTTTTGCGTCACCGGCCCGGTGATGAGCAGTCCGTCGGCGTGGCGCGGCGACGCGACAAATTGGATGCCGAACCGTCCCAGATCGAAGACCACGGTATTCAACACATTCACGTCGGCCTCGCAGCCGTTGCAGCCACCGGCACTCACCTGACGCAGCTTGAGCGAGCGGCCAAAAATCTTGCGCGATTTTTCGTCAAGGGCCTTTGCCAGTTGAAATTCCTTTTCGCCCAGAACCAGCGCGTCGCGTTTTGAGGCGGCCAGGCGATGTTCCGGCGTGAACCGGATTGCGCCTTCGGGACAGGCGCGTTCGCATTCGGGACAAAACAGGCAGCGGCCTAGGTCGAGACGCAACGACTTGTCTTTGATGCTGATGGCCTCGGTCGGACAAACATCGGCGCAGACGGAGCAATTGGGCGGACATTTTGCGGAATCAACCTGCGGACGGCCACGCAAACGGTCGGGCAGCACCGGCGGTTCCTTCGGGAAACCGACGGTGCGGTATTTCTGTTGGGCTCGGGCTAGAAGAACTTTCAACATGGTTTTGAGTTTTGAATTTTTAATTTTGAGTTTCCGGTGCAATGAGTTCGCTCTAACTCAAAATTCAAAACTAACAATTCAAAATTAATTTCAGAGGTCATGGCCGCAATAGGACAGGTTGAAACTTTTGTTGCAAAGCGGGAAATCGGAAATCTGCTGGCCGCGCATCGCCATCGCCAGCCCCATCCAGTTGTGGAACGACGGGTCCACGATTTTGTAGCGGGCAAATTTTCCCGCCGTGTCGGTCAGCGCCGTGTGGCAGATTTCGCCGCGCCAGCCTTCGGTGAGCGACACCACGGCGCGATTTGGGGCGAGTGCACCGATTTCCGCGCGCACCGGACCCGCTGGCAGCGCGTTGAGTTGATCGAAAATAAACGCGATGGAACGCTGAATTTCCATCCAGCGCACGAAGGCCCGCGCGAAAACGCTTCCACTGTGATACGACGAAACCGGGATTTGCGCGAAGCGGTAAATGCCCGACGGAAATTGAATCCGCACATCGTGCTCAATGCCGCTCGCACGCGCCACGACGCCGACGAGTCCGAGTTCCTGCGCCGTTTCGCGCGTGACCGGGCCGGCGTTTTCGAAGCGGGCGCGGACGGACGAAGAGTTCCAAAGCAATTCCACCGCGCCGGTCACGTCCTCGCGCGCCTGCGTCAGGCGCTCTTCCAGTTGTTTCTGCCGGGCGTCGTCGAGGTCGAATAAAATTCCTCCGGGCCGGAGCAGGCCGCGGCCAAAACGGTTGCCGCAAATCAGCGCCGTCAAATTCAGGAAATCGCCGCGGATCCGTCCGCAATAACTCGCCGTCGGCAGATAGCCGATGTCGTTGGCGAGCATGCCGAGGTCGCCGGTGTGGTTGGCGAGCCGCTCCAGTTCCAGCGCGATGGCGCGAAGCACCTGTGCGCGCGCCGGCACGCGGCAGCTTGCGAGCGCCTCGACCGCCTCGCAATACGCCAGCGTGTGGCCGATGGTGGTGTCGCCGGCGAGTGTTTCCATGAATGGAATCGTCCGCTTGTCCGGGCCGCCGACGAGGGCGCGCTCCACGCCGCGATGCTGGTAGCCGAGCGAAATTTCCAGGTGAAAAACATGTTCGCCGTGGCATTGAAAACGAAAATGTCCCGGCTCGATGATGCCCGCGTGAACCGGGCCTACGGCGACTTCGTGAATTTCGTCGCCGTCCATCGAAAAGAAATTCGTCACGCCGGGCGCAATTGTCGTGGCACGGGCGTCCCGCCCGTGTGTTTCCGATTCCGGCGCGAAATTGTGTATGTCGAAACTCACGGGCGGGACGCCCGTGCCACTAGCGTGAAATGATTTGTGGAAGCGGATGGGCTTGAGCCACGGATGGCCTTCAGGCCGGACGCCCCATTGCTCGGCAATTTCGCGCTCGAACCAGTGTGCTTGCGCGCAGGCCGGAGTCAGCGATGGGTAGCTGTCGGTGATTTCGGTTGAAATCAAAGTCAATTGCCCTTCGGCATCGTTGGCCAGCACCGCGAAAAGGCGAACGCGGTCGGTGCCGGCCGGCTGGCCAAACAGGCCCGCGATGCGCGCGCCGTTTTCGATGGCCTGCAAAATCTGTTCGCGAAAATCGGCAAAACTCGCGGCGGGAATTTCCGCGAGCGCGGCGGTGTCGCCGTTGCGGAGAAAAACTGGAGCGCCGGATTTCATGAAGCACCTCCGAGCGTCGAGGCGATTTGATGGAGCAAATCACTCAATTTCACCGGGATATTCAAACCGAGCCACAAGACCAGCGCGCCGAGCGCGACGGGCGGGATGATTTGCCACCAGCGGTCGCGGGTCGAGCCGCTGACCGCAAGTTTTTCCGGTTTACCTTGCGCCATGCCGAGAAATGCCGCCGCCATTCCGATGAAAATAACGCCGAGCGTCGCGAGAAAAACGGTTGTGAGCCAGACATGGCCGCCGTCGAGCGCGGCCTTCAAAATCGTGAACTTGCTTAAAAACGGCCCGAACGGCGGCGAGCCGGTGATGGCGAGAAAGCCCGCGATCCAAAGCATGCCGGTGACCGGAGCGGCGCGAAGAAGGCCGCGCACCTGCAAAATGTTTTTCGTCTGGTAGCGCGCAACGATGTTTCCGGCGAGCAGGAACAGCATCGCCTTGACGAGCGAATGATTCACCGTGTGCAGCATCGCGCCGAACGCGCCGGCACCGCCGAGTCCGACGCCGAGCGCGAGGATGCCCATGTTCTCCACGCTCGAATACGCCAGCAGCCGTTTGTAATCGGTCTGGCCGATGATAAACACCGTGCTGACGACGAGCGAAACCAGGCCCAGCGCTATCCAGATGTCGCGCGTGAAATCCTCCATGCCGGCGGCGACACAGACTTGTTGCATCCGCAGCAATCCCAGAAACGCGCAATTCAAAACCGCGCCGGACAGCAGCGCCGAGACGACCGACGGCGCTTCGCTGTGCGCGTCGGGCAGCCAGGTGTGCAGCGGCGCGAGACCCATTTTGGTGCCGTAGCCGACGAAGAACAGCAGGCAGGCGACTTTCAACCACGGCGTTTGCAATTGTTGAGCGCGGCTTGTCAGTTCCGAAAGCACCAGGGAAAACCCTCCGCCTTGAGGCTGGACCGTGGCCACGCCGAGGAAGAAATTGGCCAGCAGCGCCAGCGCAATGCCGACGGAACAAATTAGAAGATATTTCCATGTCGCTTCGAGCGAGCGATGATGCCGGTGGAAATAAATCAAGGGCGCGCTGGTCAGCGTGGTTCCTTCAATGGCGACCCAGATCAGGCCGAAATGCTGGCTGACGGTCACGAGCGTCATCGCCGCCAGAAACAGAAGCAGACAGCCGATGAAAACCGCTTCCGGCGCGTTGTCGAACAAAAGCCCTTCCTCCGGGTCCGTGTTGTGCCGGTTCGATTCCTGGCTGAGATAGCCCGCGGCATAAACGGACGCGACCAGAAACAAGCCGCTGGTGATGGTCAAGAACAACAATCCCGCCGCATCCAGACCGAGCCAGCCATTGAGCGTCGACGCCGGCATGGTCTTCCAGCACAACGCTGTCAACACCGCGTGCAGCAGCGCCGTGCCGACGAGCAGGCCGCGACGCATGACCGGTGTCGGCAGGCCGAAAGCCAGCAAGCTGGCGAGCGTCGGAATGAGGACGAGGGCGAGAATCATTTTGATTGCAGATTGCGGATTGCGGATTGCCGATTTGAAGGCAATTCATTCGGCTCTGCGGAGTCGCTGCCAATCGTAAATCGTAAATCGTAAATCATAAATTTCGTCAGTCCTTCAACGTGTTCAACTGGTCGGTGTTGATGTGGTCGAACTCGCGGTTGATGTGGAAGATGGTGATGCCCATGACGAACACCGCGACGAACACGTCGAGCAGCACGCCGGCTTCAACCAGCAAAGGGGTTTGCGGTGCCAGACCCACGCCGAAAGTATAGACGCCGTTTTCCAAAACGAGAAAGCCGAGCACCTGGCTCAACGCGCGTTTGCGGCTGACGATGAGGAACAGCCCGGCGAAAATGGAAAAGATGGCGACCGGCGCGAGCCAGGACGAGGCGAGTGTTTCCGGCATCGGCAGCCGCTGGCACATCCAGAATGAAATCGCCAGAATCACGACGCCCGACAGGAGCGAGGTGACGTAGCCGACATACGGCTCGATTTCGCGCGCCACGTCCGCCTCGCGCACGGCGCGGAACAGGAACCACGGGAAAACGATGCCTTTGATGGCAATGGTTCCGACGGCCAGCAGGGTAAAGCGCAACGACAAATCATGCACATGCGCCAGAATGGGCAAAAGGCCCAGCACCACGCCTTGCGCCGCCACCACGCGGATGGACGAGCCGATGCGGCTGGAGCCGAGCAGTTTCAGATTCGTCAGCACGACCAGCACGAGGATGAGATTGGTGGGAATCATTTGAAGCCGGGTTATTTGTTGAGTCCCAGAAGAAATGCCATCGCGGCCAGCGCGCCCGCGCCGACGAGCAGTTGCGGCACGATGAGCAAACGGAGCCGCGCCATCACGGATTCGACCACGCCCACGATGACGGCAATTGCAAACATTCCGCCCACGGACAAAACGACATTCAACCACGGCGCACCTGTTGCCGGCACGATCAGCCCGACGACGAACGCGGCCAGCACCCACAATTTCAGTGCCGCGCCGTAAAGGATGAACGCGAAATCCGGACCGCCGTGATCGAGCACCATGACTTCATGGATCATCGTCAGTTCGAGATGCGTGTTTGGGTCATCCACGGGGATGCGCGAGTTTTCGGCGAGCAGCACGATCATCAGTGCGATGAGCACCAGCGCCAGCACCGGCCCGGCTTGCAGCCAGTGGCCGCCGGACACCTGGCCGAGAATGGTCGAGAGCGAGAGGCTTTGCGCCTGCCGCGCCAGTGTTGCCAATGCCACGAGCAACGCCGGTTCGGCCAGCGCGGAGAAAAAAACTTCACGGCTCGCGCCCATGCCTTCAAAGCTGGAGCCGGTGTCGAGCGCCGCGATGACGGTGAAAAATCTCGTCAGTCCGAACAGGCCGGCGAACAGGATGAAATCCGCCGGGAACGCGATGAGCGCGGGACAATTCCCGAACGGCACCAGCGCGGCAGCCATCAACACCGCCGCCAGGCCCAGCATCGGCCCGGCGCGGAAAATCCAGGTTGTCGTGCGGCTATAGACCGCGCCTTTTTGCAGCAGCTTCCACAAGTCAAAATACGTTTGCAGGAACGGCTGGCCGCGCCGGCCCGCGAACAGCGCCTTGGTGCGGTTGATGATGCCGAGAAGCAGCGGAGAGAGCGCAAGCGCCAGCAGCAACGGGATGAAGGGAGCGGCGTTCATGTCAGCGGAATTTCCAGGCCAGCAGCACGATCAACGTGACGGCGATGTAGAGCACGTAAAGCTGGACGTGGCCCTGCTGCATCCAGCGGAGTTTGGCGATGCCCCAGTTTATTTTCAGGAAACCGGGCCGATACAATTCTTCGTGGGTGAGATCGGGAGTCTCGGTCGTGAGCGACGCCTTGGCCGGAAAGAAACCTTCCGGCCGCTGCAACTGGCGTTGGGTGCCGAGCAGCCAG
>Ga0181520_10003675_pt1 | contig 26657 bp, 11 predicted proteins | sample PEATcosm2014_Bin_29_FD_132451 | JGI IMG/M metagenome (GOLD analysis project Ga0181520, IMG submission 132451) | Peatland microbial communities from MTU Mesocosm Facility, Houghton, MI, USA - PEATcosm2014_Bin02_30_metaG | ecosystem: Environmental > Terrestrial > Soil > Wetlands > Peat | place...
GCCAGAAATAAACGGAACGAATTGAATGGTGAAAAAAAGCAGCAGGCCTGCGAGGAACCGCTTTCTGTTCGGGGCCTGGAAGAAAAACAGGATCAGCGTGATAAGAGTCAAATGAGGTTTTAACAGCAAAAAAGAGGAGGCAACTCCTATCCAGAAAGAATCATTCCGGCGTTTGAAAAGCCAGAGTGTCAGGGCAACGGAAAATAATAATACCATCATCAAATTGTGATCAAAAAAAGCCCAGAAGCAGGGGGCAAGAGTTGCCGCAAGAGCGACTTTAGGAAAAAGAACAAAGCCGCACTTTCCGAAGATGATTACAGTCAGCAGGTAGACTGAAGCCATAAAAAGTAGGAGGGAAATCAGGCTCCACAAGAGGCATGCAGTGTCGACATTAAAAATTAACAGAAAAGATGTGATCAGAAATGCCCAGGGGGGGTAAGAGAATGGAAAACCGGTGAGCACATATGGATTCTGCCGGTGAAAAAACAACTGGTTGGCGCCATAAAACTGAAGAAAATCTATGGGTGGAGAGCATAGCGCCATGCTTATTAAGATGATAATGACCAGGGAAAGCAGTATAAAAGCCTGCCAGTAGGCCGCATCGGAGAAATGCGTAAAAAAACGTCGCTTAACGTAGCGGGGGAGCCGCATTATCATCAATTATTGTCTTGGGCGAGGTTTTGCGCGGCGGTTGTCCGCATCTGGCCGACAGCTCCTCCTGTTCCTCCCGGGCCTATCCAGGCGTACATAAGATAGAGGCCGCAAAACGTCAGGATTACCAGCATTATAAGGAATTCGGAGGATGCCTGGCCTTTTTTGTTTATTGCAATTACCATTTGGCTTTGACCGTTATGTAATGGGAAATACCAAGGGCGCCGAAAGGCGCTATGGCGTAATCAAAATTAAGTTTCAAGCCTGCGGCGAACGGTACGGGCCACTCGAACCCGGCGCCGGCTGTCAGGCCCGCGATGCCTCCGCTGCGGAGGAACGTGATTTGCGAGTCCTGCGAATCGTCGATGGAGTTGTGCGTCATATAGCCTGCTCTGACCGCACTGTTAAATTCTTCGAATTTGTATTCCGCGCCGATGTTCAAGCTGACGGGCGCGTCGCCGTAATAGTTGATATCTACGGCTCCGGTTAACTGACGCAGCATCGTATAGGACGTTCCGACACCGAAATCCAGTGGGAAATCCGCTTTGCTGGTGGCAAGGTTGCGCATCGCCGCCCCGATGTTCCACTCCGGCACAGGGGAAATCAAAATACCGGCGTCGAGAGCCGGATTCTGAAAGCTTTGATCCGCGATCACCTCCTGAACGACTTTTATCGCGGCTCCAGCCTGAATGTCCATGCCTTCCGCGCGCGTCATAATTTTCTGAGCGTAACCCAGCGTCCCTACCAGATCATAGAACTGGAAGTTGCCGGTCGCGTTTCCCAGGTCGTCACGGCCGTCAAGTGATCCCGCCGTCAGATAGAACAGGCTGCCGCCGATGGCGCCGTTTTCCAGCGGCTGGGAGTAAGCGGCATTTTCAATCTGTACGCCCTGAAAATATTGGACATACGTGGCGGAAAGCTCCGGATTATCGGTTGCCGCCATACCTGCGGGATTCCAGCGCAGCGATTCGCTTCCCCGTGCCATGGAAATCATGGCCTGTCCCATGGAGACGCCGCGCGCATCCGTAGGCAGTTCCAGAAAGTTGCCGTTGGTGGAGCCGGCGTTGCTCGACGCATACGCCAGGGAAAAAGTAAAAAGTAAAAAGTAAAAAGTTAGGAATAAAGGCCCTTTAAAAAAGCCCCATACCGCACTTTTAACTTTGTCCTTTTGATTTTTTACTTGCTGTCTCATTGAATGACTGCCAGTTTCTTAACGATCTGCAGTGTCCCTTGTGAATCGTTATCGCGCACCTCATAGAAATAAAGGCCGCGGCCGACTTTTTTCCCGCCGTCATTCGTCAGGTCCCAGGGATAAGTTACTACCGTTCCGATGCTGACAGTCCCGAAAGAGACGTCCTTCACCAGCGCTCCGGTGAGCGTATAGATCCTTAACTTGAAGTTTGCGCTGTCGCGGATAGCCTGGAAATGGAATGTGGCCTGGCCGTTCCGTATGGGATTTGGATAGACGTAAACGCTGTTCTCGAAGAGCTGCTGGGCGCTCTGTGAGCCGGTAGCAAGCTCCTGAACGGCGATGGAAAGAGTGCGTGCGGTAGCGGTGTCTGCGCTGGAAAGATCCTTTGCCGTTATAGTAGCGGTGTATCCTCCGGGAGGTACGGGGCTGCCAGAGTCGCTCAAACCGTCCCATGTAACAGATGATGTCGCTGCGGTAAAATTCGTGCCTTCTCCAGGATAGGTTACATTTTTGATCAGAGTACGCACCGGCGCTCCGGAACTGCCGGTAGGAGTGATGGTTATTGTTACCTGTGAAGTTTTAGAAAGTGAAAACAATATAGTGTAAGGCGGGCACGTAAGTCCGTTCGATGGGTCAATGCTCTCGCTTGCGCTTTCATTGTGAATGTCTTCAGAATTGATCGTTAGTAGCTGCGACGGAGGCAAAGTTGATATTACGGGAGTTCCTCCGGAAACGCTGGCGCTGATCTGTGTCTGGAATTGGCCATTGTGCCGGGCAAGATCATTTTTAATCAACCAGAGTGCTGGCCAGTATATGCTCTGTTGGCTACCGGCCGCTACGCCAAGATAAGTTTGCGTGTAAACCTGATTAGTGGAAGTACAGGTATCGCCGACATTTTGAACATTGCAGACAGTGAGGATAACGTCCGCTTGGGTGTCGAGTTGATAATAAATTGTTGTCCCAGTGGGAATCCCGCCGTTTTCAAAAGAAACATTGTAGGTCGATAGATAGAAATTCGATATTGTTAAGGCATAGGCATTTCGGCCGATACCAATAAGACCCAGAGCTGCAAGTCCTGATATAAAAATAAATATTTTTCTGTTCATGAGATGAGGTTAGACTGCTTTTGTCTAAAAATCAATAGGAAATTACGCAATTTACTTACCGTAAATATCCGACGGGGAAAGCATAGGCAAATCTGCGGCTCCGGCTGAAACCGGCACATTGGAAACGGTTGCAACCGGGCTGACCGCCACAGCCATATGGTTATCAGCCGTTCCGGGTATTTGCAGTTGAAGATTAGTCCCGGTCCGCGCATCGGACAGCATGTTATCAAGGCTGTCCACATCAGGCAGTTCATTCAATCCAAGGGGATCGTTTTGAACTTTTGTTTCAGCGGCCTTGCTGATAGTCTTGGTCTGTCCTGGAAGCAGGTCGCTCAATGCCGCCGTTTCCGGAGAAGGAATAGCCTCATCTGCAAGGACGCTGGTCTGCTGCAGCGCGTCTTTCGGAAGCATCGAGTCATTCGCGGCCATAAGCAGATGCAGAATGTGATCATTTGTAGGATGGCGATCCAGAAGCTGGTTGTAAGCCAGAATAGCCTGAACGTACTGCTTGTTTGTCTTGAAATTGTTTGCCTGTTTCAGTATCGCACGTTCTTCGCTGTTCAGCTGCTGCACGCGCTCTCCGAAGCGTAAAGACAGGGTGAAATAATGCGTGGCGCCGAAATCGCCGAAACTGCCGTAGGCGTAATCAAAAACGATATGATGGAAGCGCAAGCCGATACCGAAACGCATGCCTTTTCCTTCATCATTTGAGCCAACATATCCGGTGCGCAGGGCAATTACGTTTTTGAGCCAGTATTCCGTCCCGAGGGAAATATAGGTGGAGTTATCGTTTGGCGCCGTAACGTCAGCCGTAATCTGCCATGGCTTATCCATAATGTGAGTCATCGCTCCCCCGAATTTGAATTTGCGGGGAAGCGGATCCCTCTCAGAAACAAATTCCAGTCCAGGACCAAGATTCAGAGCTGAAAATCCAAGCTTATAGTCTGCATCCAGGCGATGAAAAGGGAGAGTGTAGATGGCGCCGATATTTGCCGCTGCGGTATTTGCCGAGTCGCTGGCCAGGTCCTGACGCAGCACTGAGCCGCTTACTCCCAGGGAAAGGGATTGGTTCCATTGCCGCGCCAATCCGGCATTTATTACATAAGAATCCGCCGTCTGGTTGCCTATGGAATTGCCGCTATTGTCATATCCCGCTATGTCGCCGTAGCCAAGATAGGAAATCGAAGTGCCAAATGCGTAGGATTCTCCAGGGATCACAACCGCCGCATGTTCATAATGTACGTTTTCAATCAGGGATTGATGCAGGAAAGAGGCTTCGCTCTGTTCGATCTGCGCCATCCCGGCCGGGTTCCACTCCAGGGCCGAGGAATCTTCCGCCAGAGCCGTGTAAGCCTGGCCCATGCCGATTGCCCGCGCGCCTACCGGGATTTTCAACAGTTCAGCGGTTGTCGTTCCCGGGCCGCCCGCTACTGCAAAGGAAAAGGGCAAAAGTAAAAGGGCAAAGGTCAGGAGAAAGGATCTAATTAAAAGGTTTCGTAATTCCAAACCTTTTCCTTTTTCCCTTTGACTTTTTAATTGCCGTAAAGTGTTCATCGTATCACCATCAGCTTGCCGCGGTTTTCCGAATCGCCGCTTTTGATCTGATAAACATAAACTCCGGAAGCGACCTGGTCCCCGTCCTGATTCCTTAAATCCCATTGCGTCGAAGAAACTCCGGAAGATTTCAGTTCGACGACTTTTTCGCCCATGATCGTAAACACTTTGATGGTGGACCCGACATCGAGATTCTTGAAAGTTATAACCGTGTGCCCGCTGGCCGGCTTGAAAGGAACCGGATACGCATAGGCGCCGCCAACGTGCAGAGCCTTGTATCCGGGGAGATCCAGATCGGCGATTGCAGGGGCTGCCATAATGAGAAGTCCGACGAGGAGTCCGATGCTCTCGCGCTGCCGGTGATTCTTCGATGTAAGTTGGCGGTTCATTTTCTTTTCCCACTATGAGTGTAGCGTCCAAGAGTTACGCGGAAGTTACAGTTGTGTAACGTTTAGGTTAATTCTGGGGGTAGGCGGGACGGGGGGATTTAACACTGGCGTAACATTTCCGACGGGATTCTGCGGTTGGATCGTCGCCCCGGCAATCTTTAGTCCGGGGCCCATCATAAAGGAAAAACACCTGGGTCCCGGCCTCGACCTGCCGGGACGACAGAAAAATAAGGAGGTTGCTAATTGCTCCCTTTATTACCTGATTATGATCAGCTTTCCGCGCTTTTCGGAGTAGGAGTTCTTGATCTGGTATATGTACACGCCGGAAGCTACATGGTCTCCATCCCGGTTAGTGACATTCCATGGAATAACGTCCTGGTTCTGGTCGTTCTGTCCCTGCCAGACCAGTTCTCCCATGATGGTGAATACTTTGATTGTTGAATTTGCCGCCAGATTCTTGAAGGTTATTATGGTATGGCCCGAAGCCGGCCTGAAGGGTACAGGGTAGGCGTAGGCGCTGTCCAGAGACACCATAAGTGAGCCTGCCAGCACATAAACAGCCGATTGATATATCTGGGCGGAAACCGATCCGTCTGAATTAATAGTTGAAGGCAGCGTGGTCATATTGCCGTTGGAATCAATCATGCAGATTGTGTAGGTCTTGGGATCAATGGAAATGCTCCGGCTCATGGTAGAGGCGACTCTGTTTGGATAAAGGGTGAGCGTTACCGCCTGAAGCGGCGCGTTCACATTCTGAAGAGACGCGTTCGCGCTGTAGAAGAGGACTTCCACCGTTTCCATCGCCCGCGTGAGTCCCTGGCTGCCGAATAGTTTGTTCAAAGTCCCAGCCGATGCTGAAACAGGGCTGTTGGGCGAAATAAAGGAAGTACGCGGAACTATATACTGTCCGGCAGCCAGCGCGTTTGCGCCTACGCTGATTGAAAGTGAACTTGCGCCGTTTGAGTTTATCGACTGAATGGTGCCTCCTGCGGCTGGATCCGGCGCGGTCATAAAGATCACCTGGCTGGTAAACGTGGTGGCGAAGCCCTGAACGCTTGTTATCCCCGGATTAATTGTAATGCGATAAATCGAATTTGGAGCCCAGTAAGCCGTGCCTGCAGGCGTCAGGAACAATCTATGGTTAACGCCATCGTCCTGATAATTCCAGCCGGCGTTCAACGGCTGGAATGCGCCGTTGACCATTTTTTCAAGAACAATGTTGCCGCTCAGAGACGGGGTTGAAACCACGCCGTTAAAATCTACTTCCACGGAAGAAGAAATCGGCACTCCGAAAAAGATGTTATCAACGCTCATCCCCGTCACTACAAAGGTGGAAACCGACAATCCGCCAGGAATAACCAGTGAAGCCGCCGGAGATGCGATTGTGGAGCCATCCAATTTTTGCTGTACAAGCGCGGTAACCGAATAAAGCGCTCCAACCTGGACGTTCCGCAGGCCCGTAGGGTGGCTGTTCCAATAGGAAAGGGTGTTCCATACGGGATCAACGCTTGTTGACTGGCCGGTTATATAGGGCTGCGAACCGTCAGGCAGCGATAACTGCAGGGCATACAGCGAGTCGCTGGCATTGGTATCGCCTGTGCTCAGAGACACATTCATATTTAATCCGGTAGTGCTGGTGCCGCTCAATGTAAGAATGGGAGCCAGAGGAGAAACAGCTTTTGTTATTGCCGTGACTTCGCTTCCCGCCAGGGGATTCCATTCAGAAGCGCCGTTTAAAGTGTTGTACTGCATTAAATTGACGTAATAAGTGGTGTTTGCCTGCAGATTGTTTATGGTCAGATTGCTGGGCGCAGGATTATCAATCTGTGATGAATTGTTTATTTCGGCGCTGTAGGGTTGTCCCTGCAGAGAATTGGGATCAGTGGCGGCAACCGCCTCGAATTTTCCCGCCACGCCGACCGTCCATTGCACGGTCAGCGATGACGATTCGTCATCTGTGACGATTCCCGGAGGATAACCGGCCGGCATCGGAACGGATGCGCTGCTGTAGGTTACCAGCGGCGGATTGCCCGATCCCACGGATTCAATACGGAAAGAATAAGGCAGGCCGCCGACAAGCCCGGTAATCGATACGGTGACGGGCGCGCCGGGGTTGCCCTGGTTAGTCACGCAGAAGGTGGAAGTGTGAATTCCATTTGGCGTCCCGAATACAGAATCAAGCGACGCCTGGAGGCAGTATGAGGTGATATCGGTGTTTTCTTGCAGAACGTTATCGCCATTCCCGCCAATTATCGCGTACATTGTTCCCTGACCAATATTGACTGCAGGCGTTTGAGGCGCATAGGGCAGCGTGTAGGCTGTCACTGGCGGATAGTCCCTGGAACCGGGTGTAAGAATTAGAGGAGCGCTGCAACTGTTCGCATCCGGAACATTATTTCCTGTTGATCCGCAGAATTGAACCTGCGTGATTGTTACCTGAGAGTTCCCCGGCAAACCAGGAACATCCGCATAGACTTCAGTGACATCAGCGAGATTTTCTGGGTTGTAGGCGTGCGCATTAATAGAAACATTCAAGGTTTTAATGGCCCCGTTATGGTCGGTGTAAGTACCGGTAGCTACGATCAAGGAAGGAAGATTGGCATTGCTGCCGCTGTTGAGATCCGCAACCAGACGTATGCTGTTATACGTGGTGGCTGTGGGGTCATATGTGACTCCTTCTGGAGTTAGGAATGCATAGATTGGCACGGTTGACACGGCGCTTGCAACAGACAACCCGGCACGCGTGGGGCAAAGAGTTTGCGCAACGTATTGGAAGTACCATGTTCCCAGCCCTAATGTAAATGTCGCAGAGGTTTGCTGCGTTGTGAACGTGATCGATGAAGGATCCACCAGATTCCCGTTGTTCAGGCTCGCCGCATAGTAAAGAACATAGGGTGTGTTGGATGGGTTATCAGATGGGTTCATTACCGTTATCGTCACCGTATTGCCTGATACCAGGGGTTGGTTTAGCGCCGGAGCATCCGGCCTTGTCCATGGCGTTCCGGAGACGGTGACGCTTGGACTCAGTGAGGACTGGTTAATTGATCCATAGCCGTTTGAAAGCGCAATCTGAGCGGAAGTGATGGTAAAGGACTGGTTGGCGGTATTCGCTTCCTGCATGGGAACGATGAAAAGCAAGTCGCCGGTATTTTTGGGCGTATCGGTCGTTTCAGCTGCTGCGGCGGCCGTATAGGAATTACCGGAAGAATCCTTGTAGGTTATCTGAAGCATGAGCGAAGAAGCCGAAAGGTTCTGCTGTCCGGGCTGGACTTCGATGGTGAAAGCCGAAGGCGTAGTGTTATGATCCGGGGACGCGGAATCGTTCTGTGTGTAAATGAAAGCCTGGGTAGGTTTTTTGAGTGAAGTCATCAGGAGTTCATAGGCATTGGACGGCGTATCAAGGCCCGGACGAACGGATTCGTTTCCTGAGACAGCGAGCACGCGTACCGCGTATACGCCGTTTGAATTGAGGCCTGTCAGGGATTCCGTATAGTTGCCGGGGTTCAGGACAAATGATGCGGAGGAGGTTATATTGACCCAGTTGACGGACTGTGTGTCAGTGGGGGGATTATCTACAGTTCCGATCTGCACGGCCTGAATGACATAGGTGGCGTTGTTTGGATTGTCGCTGGGAACGATAAAGCTGACAGATCCTGTAGTCGTATTTGCGGCTGATGTGCCGGTAACCGTCGGAGCGTCCGGCCTCGTCCACGGGTTGGGCGGGACTGTAACCTGTACGCTTGGGCTCAGGGAGGACTGGTTGATCGATCCATAGCCGTTGGAAAGCGCGATCTGAGCGGAAGTGATGGTAAAGGACTGGTTGGCGGTATTCGCTTCCTGCAGCGGGATGACGAAGAGGAAGTCGCCCGTATTCTTTGGCGTATCAGAGGTATCGGCGGCGGCAGATGCCGTATAGGATTTTCCGTAAGAATCGGTATAGGTGACCTGAAGCATGAGGTTTGACGCCGAAAGGTTCTGCTGGCCGGGCTGGACTTCGATGGTGAAGGCCGAAGGCGTAGTGTTATGGTCCGGGGACGCGGAATCGTTCAGCGTGTAGATAAAAGCCTGGGTAGGCTGTTTGAGTGAAGTCATCAACAGTTCATAAGGATTAGAGGGCGTATCAAGGCCCGGTCTGGAGGCATGGCTTCCTGAGACGGCCAGCACACGCACGGCGTAGACGCCGTTGGAATTAAGGTCTTCCAGGTTGACGGTATAGGAGCCCGGGCTAAGCACAACGCTGGATGACGCAACTATATTGGTCCAGTTGACGGACTGTGTATCGGTGGGGGGATTATCGGCAGTTCCGATCTGCACGGCCTGAATGACATAGGTGGCGTTGTTTGGGTTGTCGCTGGGAATAATAAAGCTGATAGACCCGGTGGTAGAATCCGCTGCTGCTGTGCCGGTAACCGTCGGAGCGTCCGGCCTCGTCCACGCGTCCTGGAGCGCCGCGCCGGTAAAGTCACTCAGAGTGCCCGGGTTGTAATTTGAAGCGGTGTTGTTCTGGGGCGTATTCGTATTGGGGAAAGCAAGAGCAGCCTTCACATTGTATGCCTGCTGGTTGGGATTCTGGAAAGGTATCTGCACTTTTAGAATACCGTTATTCTGTGAGACTGGGATCAGTCCGTAAGTTGTAGTTATCGGAGAAAGCGGCGCGGTTGAGTAACTGACAACCGCCATATAATCCTGCACCGGGAAATTAGCTTCGCCATTGGCCGGAGTGATGTCCAGAGTAAAGTAATTGGATGTCGTTATTGTGTCGCTTGAGCCCTGGTTGTCCCCTGAAGCATCTACGGTCACCAGGCCGGGCGCGCTGTATCCTATCAATGTAAAAGAGGAAACGAATGCGACGCTCAGATTCCGCGGTAAAGGAGCGGTGCTTGACGAAATGACTTCAATGTAGGAAGTGATATTTGGAGGAGGATTGGCCACGATTGCGGTGATATTGGCTTGACCTGAATTCTGACAGGAGGAATCGCATGGAATCGCTCCGGTCGACAATGCGATTGATGTGTCAAAGTTCGGCGTGCCGTCGCTGTTGGTTTGATTTGTAATTACGTAGGAATAGGTTGTCCCCTGGGGGTTGGCCAGCTGTCCCGTGGGAAAGGTGACGGTTACAGGCACACTGACGCTGCCATCCTGATTCTTCGTGCCCTTCGCTTCAGCCAGGGTTGTTACGGCGCTGGGACGCGTCCAGGCCTGAGGGGATGAAGGATACTGGGCCGAGGTGTAACTGCTTAAAGACCCGGGTTCAACTATAGGGCAATAGAAAGGGTTTCCATCCTTTGAGCAGTTGTTCCATCCGACTGCCGCAGACAGACTGCCGGAATAGTTCGTATTCGGTTTCAGGTCTTTGATCTGCACGGTAAGGTCCCATCCCGATAGGCTTGTCGGAACCAGGGTCCGCGTTGTGATGTTCACGCCGTCAAAATACTGGACGCTGACAAGCAGCTTGCTGGTATCAAAGTTCTGGAGAGGTTCCTGCAGTTCCACCCCCAGCGTGAGGGAGGTGTTTGTTGTGGTGCTGTCGTTGACACCGGCCGCTCCCGAAAGCTCCGGGTTGGCGGTTATAACATACACCTTGCTTGGGCCCGGCAGCTGGCTATTGATTAATATCCCCAGAGATACGGGAGGGCTTGGGTCAGGCTGACCTGGAGGTACGCCGCCACCGCCTGGGAAATTGACGCTGTCTCCGTTATACGCTGCGGCAAGAATGTCGCAGCCTCCGTTGCTCCCGGTGCAGTTGCCGCTGATGTCGAAGTTGAGATTGACTGAAGTAGATAATCCGGAAGATCCCTGCTGTACGGTGGCGCTGGCCAGGATCACCGCGTTGGAGTTCGTGGCATCGCTGCCGGCAACGGCTTTAATGAAATAGGTCGTTCCCGAGGGGTTGCCGTTATTTTGCCAGGAAACAGTGACGGAAGTGGAAGTCTGATTCGTGAACGATGCCTGCAAATTGTCGGAAGAGATGGGAGCGGGCGGGGCGGCCAGAGTCCAGAAAGTGCAGCCGTAAGCGCCGTTGGAAACACAATTTACCGCAAACGAGGGGACGGCAAATACCGCCGCGAATAAAATTCCCGGAAGAAAAATCTTCAAAATATGATGGGGCGGGCGCATTATCAGCTCGATTCTTTCCTCTCTTCAATATTCAGTCTATACGCGCCGTGTTACAGCAAGGTTACGTGAACGTAACATTCCAGTTAAATGTTTGCGCAATGCGGAGTGTGGAATGTGGAAGGTGGTTGTTTTAACGAGATGCTCCTTCTTCCGAACTCTAAATTCCGAATTCCGCGTTTGCCGTTATAAAGGTGCCCCCCGAGTCGCGGAAAGTCAATGATTTTTTGCGGTGAAATGGAATCGTCACCTTCGGGGGTTTGACCCAAAAGAGCTGTTAATTTCTTCTGTTGGGTCACACCCTAAAGGCGCATTATATTGAAGATTTGGGTCAAACCCCGACGATCAATTAGATTTGATGTTTTTCGACGATGGAGATACGCGTGAAATGAATATTTTTGGTTCAGCCGGTTCTAACAGTTACATGCCGAGAGCGCCCAGAATCGATGTCCCGGGATTGATCTATCACGTAACGACCCGCGGAACAAACCAGCAACCGATATTTCTGTCGGACAGAGACCGCCGTGATTTCCTGAATCTGCTTTCGGTCACGTGTAGTAAATTCCCATTTACGCTCCATGCCTATTGCCTGATGAACAACCACTTTCATCTGCTGATTCAGACCATTCAACATTCGTTATCAAGAACAATCCAATACGTGACCTCACTATATGGGCAACTGTTCAATAATCGATATGATCGTTCCGGCAGGGTTCATCAGGGGCGTTTTCACAGCATACCTGTCCAGGAAAATTCATACTTTCTCGCAGCAGCTCGGTATATTCATTTAAATCCTGTAAAAGCAGGGTTGGTGACCAAGCCCGAGGACTACCCGTGGAGCAACTACGGGGGACTTTTGCGGAGAGAATTAGACCCCCTGGCGGATTCTTCATTTCTACTTGGTTATTTTGGGAACGACTTCGAGGAAAGCCGCATCAGATATCAGCAATTTGTTGAGTCGGGAATTAATACACCGGGAACTGTCACAGACCGCGTCCTTTATCGAATGCGATCATGGGGCAACCTGAACGTCATCCTGCGGAGAACCTCTTTTGCACAAATTCCTTAATAATTTCTTCTGTTGGGTCACACCCTAAAGGCGCATTATATTGAAGATTTGGGTCACACCCCGGCGGTGAGGTATATTCGTTATTTCCCGGCGCAGTTCTGGCCGTTTTGGCCGATGGTGTAATCGGTTGTTCCGTTTATCAGGCTGGTGATTTTGTAATAGACGGTAGGGCCCGTGGTGTCGATCCAGTAAGGCTGGGAAATAGAGGCTGTTCCGCCTGCGCTGTCAATGACGGTGGCGTTCAAATGCACGCAGCCGCTCGGAGCATCCTGCAGTATGCCGTCCTGCGGTATGGGAAGCGTGGTGGAATCGGTCTGGTTGTTGTTGGAAAGCGCCGGATTATTGGTCCCATATCCCAGAGCGTTCTGTACCGCCTGAATGGAGGTGTCCGGCAAGGGAACGCCCCTGCAGTCCGCAGAGCTGCCGTTCAGGTCATAAAGGAACCAGCCGGCTTTTAGAACGGTTGCGTCATTTGTAGTGGAAAAGGGATTGTGCGGGTCATTCGCCGTGACTGTGATTGTGGTGGCGGATGAAATCCACAGGATATTGCCGAAAGCGTCAATTGCCGCCGGGCTTACGATGAAGCTGATATTGTTGTTCCCTGCGATGGTTGCAGTCGGGTTGGTGTTGAAGGTGGAAGACAGCCAGTTCTGCGCCTGGAAACCGCTGTAATAAGTGAGGTCAAAATCAGACGTAAGCCCGTTCGAAGGGACTACAGGTGCGTTCAGGGCCAATGTTCCGCTGACGCAGTTGGAACTGATAAGGGCCGCCACGAGAAAAGTCTGGGTCTGGCCCGGGGAAAACTGGATGTTAAGGCCGGTCAGATTGTTTGTTCCTGCGGATGCGCTTGCGACCAGATTGGCCGGAGAAATTGAGCCATTGTAAAGTTGTGTGGTGATGTCGCTGCTGTTGCATGATGCGGGCAAGGCCCAGTTCGTTAAATTGGTGATGGAACTGATCGCAAGGCTGTCGGATGCCGTCAGGGTCATGGATGCGAACGCGACAATCGCGGGAGTATATACGTTTGTCGGCGGTATGACCGGTGTGACAGTGGCAGTCAAAGGCGGGATGTACAGAGGCCCGGATGTGGTCACCGTTGACGTTGCGTCCCCTATGTTGGCCCATGCTGCCACATAAACAGGCTGGTCGGTTTGTAGGGAAGACGATCCCTGCAGGGAAACGCCGCCGCTGCCGTTGTCTTGGCCTGACTGGATAGTCATGTGTCCGCCGGTACGCCCTAATACGACGTATGTATTATAGGGGCTGGTTCCCAGGATGCTGGAACTGGTCCCGGCAGGGTACGGGAGTGCAGGCAAGGTTTGACCCGACGGGAAAGCCGTGGGATCGCAGTCGGCCATTGATGTGATGGGGGTTGTTGACCAGCAGTAATAGGCTGTCGGCGCTGTCTGGCTCACCCCGCCGCTGATGGTATAACTCAGGGTAATTGAAGACGAGCTGAGAGTGTATCCGCTGCTTTGCGCGGCCGGGCTGACGGTGACTTGTATCGTCGGCGGTAAAGGCATGATGTAAGAGTAAGCCGGAGACGTTCCGGTTTCATTGCGGCCTGCTCCTTGAGTGTAGGAGTAGACAAAAAGATAATACGTGCTGCCGGTAACAGCCGTGATCCCGCTGGCTGAGCCTAAAGTGAGAGTTGTAGTTGACAGTTCGCTGCCGCTGGTGCTCTGAGTAGTTGAATCATTAAATATTTGTATCCATCCTGCGCCAGGATTTGAAGCCGAGGAAATCGTTGGCGTAGAGCTGGAAGTGCTCCACTGATACCAGGCGGATATTGTTTGGGAATAACCTTTGGTATCGACTCCCCAAACATGGATCACAATGGCATCGGATGAAGATACCAGCGTAACTGAAGGCGTAGTTCCATTGCCGCCCCCGGAATCGTCTCCTGAGCAGGTCATATAAGAATATTCATTAAAGGTGCCGCCGTTGCTCCAGGAACCAGCCGATGCGCTTGGCGGGGATACCCACGAGCATGTTTCCTGATAGGCGTACGCTGGAACGGAAGTAATTAAATAGAGTCCCGCGCTCACGGCAAGAAAAATAAACCCGCGATGGCTGCTGCCAGTATGTTTTGACAGTCCTTTAATCATTGCGCACACCCCTGGACGTTCATGCTGGCAATTTTATTGTCTTCATTGTAGGCATCGATACATATTGCGTACTGGGCGTTGGTATTTAGCGGCCCCAGGTCCCACGTGGTCTGCATGAACGGCCCGACCGTGTTATTCCAGGAGGGACATGTGCCGTTTGCAGCTAAAGCGCAGTAACGGATCTGGTAGCGGACATAGCTGGGATTGTCTCCCGGCAGCCAGGAAACTACGGCATCGCTGGAAGATGCCGTTACGGAAACGTTGTTGTTCGTGCTGATAGCTTCAGCCAGCGTATAGACGTTTATAGTGTTCGAGCTGAAGGCGGTGGCCGTACACAGAGGCTGATTTGCCGGGCTGGAATGGATGCAGTTCTCCACCATTACCGATGTGGGAAAGTCAGGTGAAGGAGTCGGGCTGTTCGGGATGAAGGAATAAGATTGGCTGTTCTGCGTAGTGCTGCCAAGAGCTGTGCTGGAAGAATAGCTGGCGGCTGTTCCTGTATAGGTGCTCGTGGCCCAGATCAGGCTGAACTGATCTGTGTTGGAACATGCCGGAGCGGTCCAGGAATAATTGATAGTGCTTATGGAAACCGCGGTCCCGGCGGCATTCTGCGGCGCGTAGGCGTCAAGATTGAGAGTGATGGTGGAATAAACAACCTGCGTGACGCCTGCGTTGTTTGTGGCGGAGTACTGGACGTGGTAATTGCCGGCTACGCCGGTCATATTAAAGGAATAAGAGGAGTCCTTGTTCTGGCTGACGCTTACGGGATTGCCGTTAGGATCGGTGACAATCGGCGTAGCGTTCGTGTATGCCGGAAGTCCTGAAATCGCGTCAGTAGAGTAGATCGTTATTTTGAAGGGAGAATAAAGTATTCCCGGGCATGATCCATTTACGCCCTGTTGCGCAGGATTGCATCCGTCTGCGGATATAAGCGCCGAAGCGTTTACCGTGCTGGTTACTGAACCCGCGGCCAGAAACAATAAAACCGCACAATAAACCCAGCGGGGTACAGCGCTTCCTTTTATATGGGTTGTCGAGATCTTCGTAAGCTGGTTTATGGCCGCCACTTCCCTTCTTGAATTCCTTTACCTATATGCCTTCCATTTCTTCCGTTGTCAAGCTAATAGTTTCTGTACTCATTTTGAGCCCCGAATGTTACGGCAATGTTGCGTGCAGGTTAAATTTCGGTAAATTCCAACAGCCAGTGGGGTGTGACCCAAAACTCAAATATATCCAGTCGTTAGGGTGTGACCCAAATGAGGCCATAATTTTCTCCATTGGGTCACACCCCGAGCCCTGATCTTTATTGCCGTAACACGTCCGTAACAATGGCCTGTTATAAAAATGCTATGAGGCGAGGGATTTATAAAGGAAAAGAGATGGAAGAAGGGAACGCTTTAATGCCATCCCCACGTTCCGCGGGCGAGGGAGTTCGTAAATTTCTCTCTAAAAAGGGACAGTACCTGCCGTTTTCGGCAATGACTATTTTTTCCGCCACCGTGCTGCTTGTAGCTTCCGTTGACGTCTATCAGGTTTCCCGCGCCAAGCTCAAGGTACAGAACCTTGCCGACGCCGTAGCCTTGAATATCGCCTCGCAGGAAGCCCGGGTAATGAATTTTGTCGCAGACCAGAATGAATGGGCCAACCACCTTTATACTTCCGGAGACGATCTGGTCCAGAAAGGCAAAACCCCTCCATGGCAGCAGGACTGGCAGGCGATGTGGATGGCGACTAATGCGAAATATAATTTGTATCAGACCCTCATTTCCGGGAAATTAGTTTTTCCTTCCACATCTATAGATATCCCTCTGCCGCCGCTTTCTTTTTCCGATACCCGCGCCTGTCCCATGCAGCAACTGTCCTATTTTTTCAATTCCGAATCCGGCGCCGCGCAGTACGGCCAGTTCATCATGAACCTGAACAACGCACAGCGGACGTTCATCGACGTGTACAACCGCTTCATCGGCGCTACGGACAACACCGGCAGCAAAGGGAACATTTCTCCTTCGGAAAATCTCGAGGCTACCCTTTACACCGACATCCCGGAGCTTAGTACCCAAGGGAAAGACTCCGACCAGGCCTTGCGCTATCATCTTGTCGTCTGGAATGACGATTCGAACGGACAGGAGTTCGCCGAAACCATGAAGAACGAGCTGATCCATGGCGCCGCCTCGCAGGATCATCCCCAAATTCTGAACCGCAACCGCAGTATGGTATTTACTACAAAGCCAAAGGACCGGCCGGACGGGCTTGAGGTAAGGTATCTCAGTGATGCTGAATTATTGAACGGCGCAAACCAGGGGACCGGCAACTATGTTTTCAAGCTTATGCCGCCTGTGCCTGTGTCTGAGTTAATGCTGCGAAACGCGGGGAAAAACGGAATAATGCCGCCGGATCCGAACTGGCCCCCGAACTATATGACTCTGGATGTGAATAAATCTCCAATGCTTACCCTTAGCGGGAATGGCGCAGCTTACGTTCCGGAGCGGGTTATCGGCGCCCGGGTCTTCCTGGTGAAGGACGTTTATTTGCCTGTAGGGCCGCCTGTTCACGTTGCGGCGCAGGCCATGGCTTATGTGGTTAACGGTTCGGGCGAGATGGGCTTGAAACTGCAGAATGCGCTGGGATGTTCCGAGGTCCCGGTCTTCAGCCCGACCTATATGGTCAAACTGGCGAAACCACAATGAAAAGGAAACAAGCAATGAGCAATGAGCAAAGAGCAATGAGAAACATCCGACCATCATTCCGGAATGCCTCTTTCGGTAGAAGATCTTACTCATCGCTCATCGCTCAGTACTCATTACTGTCGTCTTCGGGGCAGGCCATGGTGGAGCTTACGGTAGTTATTCCGCTTCTGGTGCTGCTGGCGACGATTATTGCAGGCGTACTGTACGTGGAGTGGCAGGGCGTTAAAACGCAGGAAGCGGCTAATCTCGCCGCCCGGCTGGAAGGGCAGGAGCATATCAGCGGAGGTAAAACCCCGCAACAGATTGCCCTGCTCAACGGCAACTTTGAAGGCTTAAGCCGGGAAATGCCCACCCTGAATAATGAATTAGACCGGATGACCGATCAGGAATGGAATCATATAAGCAATTCTGGCGGAGGGAACAACGGTATACTGAATATCCAGCAAAAAATGCTGGATATGGTCCGGAAATTTATAGGAAGAGAGAGTGCAGTCCAAACACCTGTTATCGGAACGGCAACCGACTCCGTAACGGTGGACCGCGCCGTGGGAGTGCCCGCAGCTTTAGGCGGCGGCGACATAGTGATCCACAGCACCGCTTACAGCGGCGCGGAAGACACCTACATGTACGGCCTGCCGCGATGGGGACCCACCGACGGTTCCCAGGACCTTTCAAGCAGTTACTGGATAAAAATCATCAAAGCCCGCCAGGCCGAAATCAACACGCATCCGGCGAATCCGGAGTGAAAAACAAGGCCCAGAAAAAGCATGGGCCGGTCGGGCATCAAAATTTAGACTGTGGACCTATTTAAAAACCGGAGGAGTTGACGTAATTTATAGTGGTAGCAAAAGGATATTGATGGGGTCCTAATGATTAAAAAAGATAACAACTTCCTGTTACCTTTGCTCTTAACGCGGGTGATCGCCGTCGCGATTACGGCGTCGCTCGTTCTCACCATGCCCGGCGCCACCGCCTGGGCGGATGACCTTTCAAACATAGTTCATGTGCATCAGGGCGACAATTCCGCGCCGTATACGGCCGTCAGTCAGAGTCTAACGAACGACGCGCCCGGCTACATCCAGTTGTTCAGCAAGGGAGACGGATCAGGAGTAGTTGCATCGGTTGCCGCCGGTCTCAAACAAACGATCCCATTTCTGGGAGCTGCCGAACACGCCGCCGATCTGGCCGCGAGTAATCCTCAGGCGGGACGGTTGTACCTCTCCAGCGTTGGCGCTGCTAATAAGAATGTCATCCCCATAATCGGCAACCAGCTGGTAGATCCCTACAACCTTACTGGGGCAGGGACAGAGACAGCCGGCATTAATTTTGGTTCTTCCGGCGGTGTTGCCGCTGGGGATATTACGCAGGACGCCACGCCCATGGCTTACAATGCCGTTCAATCCGCCATCGGCGCGCTCCAGGCTTCAAATAGCACGGGGGCAAACAGTGCCGCGAAAGCCCTTAGCTCAGCCGTTTCATGGGGAGGGCGTCAGACATCTTCGGGCGGTATGACTCTCCAATCGGTAAGCGATACCTATAACAGCATTCTGTACGGCAAGAATCCGCAAACAGGCGAGGTTGGTACAAAAGAACATCCCATATCAGGCGGCACGGTGCAAAGTATCAACAGCATCGTCGCACAACAGGCGAGCACGTATATAGCAGAAAAAGTGGCAGCGCAGGAAACACAGATTCAATTGCAGGAAGATATTACTCCCAAAATCAATGATCTGGATGCTCAGATAAAGAGGTACGAAAGCAGCTACTGGGATCCCAAGGCAAGCCCCACGCAGAAAGCTGAAGCTCAAAAACATTTATATCAGGATTCCATATCAGTCCCAGATGTGAAAGGAAACAACACGCTTGTCGCAGGATTGTATAACGCCAAAACCGCATACCAGACCGTTGCCGACCAGTTCAACAAGGAAATCGCAGACGATACTCAAAAAGCCAATACCATGTCCCAGCTTCTGGATAAGGTCAGGAACATGGGGCTCGAAATTGATCCGAATATTAAGATCGATCAGGCATCTCTTGATGCTGCTGTTGATACGGAAGTTGGCAGCTTCAAGCTGTCAAGGTCAATAACAAGCGCAATGAGGTCTGGGAATGTTGATAGCAGTAAAGACCAGTCAGCCTATTCACTTGGAGAGATTGCAAGAACAGTCGCTGGTGTTGTAGGCATAGGAGGAGGTTTCGCAGCTATTTGCGTAGGGGGTGCTACTGGTTATGCGGCTCTGGCTGTTGGAGCCTCTCTTTTAGGGCCCATAGGATGGGTTGCTTTGGGTGTCGGCGCCATTGTTGGAGGAGCCTGTCTTATCGCTAATTCCGTACATAATCAACAAAACAATCCGGCGCAGGATCAACTTAAGCAGGCACAGGCAGACACAAATACAAAAACGTATTCTGATGCCCTGGCTCAAGCCGCCCGGGCCCGTGCAGATGCAGCCAGTAAATTAAACGAAGGTATTATCGCAGACGCGAAAAATAATGCCACAGTGAATGTATTGGGCGGGATGAAGCAGGTTTGCGACGGCGCTCATAAAGTCCTTAACTTCCTTTCCGGCATTGTAGATAAGCTGAAGAAAAACAAGACTATTCACGGACTTCAGGATATTGGGAACATGTTGCTGGGTGATCTTCCATCCGAGGACCGCATCCAGTTAACCAGCGCATATAAGGCAGCCATTGCGTATTACAACAGCAGCCTTTCGCAGTCCAAGGCCTACCTGGATCGTTACTATGGACAGAACGGTCTCGTAACAAATTATCAAAAGGCCAGGAACGCATATGACGGGCTTCTTGCGGGATTGCTTGATAAGGCGCGGCAGGGTGATAGAACAGCTCTTGATACGCTCATCCAGAAAAATATCGCCTGTTTCGATGCCGATGGGCAGGTGCTTTCCAGTCAGCAGTATCAAGATGCCTCTAATAAAGGAGAGACGACTTATTCTTTCCAGGATTATGCTTCAGGCCGCGTCAGCCATCTGAACTTCTTTGACAGAGTCGGCGAATCCCAGTGGACAACCATCACAGAACATCCCGGTCTTTTCGCCGCAGAGGTGGGAGGACTTGCGCTCGGGGCTGGATTAGGTACGGCGTTGCTGGGGTCAGCGGCCGTTACAGCCGGAGCTGTTGGACAACTGGCAATCGGCAGTGGGTTGGTTATTGGCGCCGGCACAGGCATTGAGGCGTATCAGTACGGGGCAACAGGAGCCATTAATGCTCTGGAAGGAGCTGGGACAAGCGCTTTAACCGGTTTTGTCGGAGCTTCACTTGGCGCGGCTGTAGGAAAAGCTGCGGGCGCCATTACCAAAGCGTTTACAACAGGGGGTGAGGCAGTCGCTGAAGGCGCTGCGGAAAGCGCTGCCGAAGGCGCCGCGCAGCAATCCTCATCGTTAGTTCAAAGATTTGGTAACTGGATCTCGTCGCAGGATAACTGGTTGGGGAATAGCTATAACACGATGCAGGATAGCTGGCTGGGGGATAGTTATAACGCGGTTAAAAATGCCGGTAACGTCGCAAATCAATTTTTGACAGACGGCCAGCAAATGCTGACCAATGCGGCTCCGACCTTAAGTCAGACCGTGCAGCGCACGGGAGTGCTTATCGGACAAACGCACAGCGTGCTTTTGCCTGCGTCTATGGCGGCCTACGGTTTGGGGGCAACTTTAGAAATCAACAGCAACGCTGCAAATGGAGCATCAACTTCCTTAAGTAGTATAGGCCAGGGGCTTATGGATTCCGTAATGGCTCCCGGGCGAATTTTGTTGGTTGGCGCTCCTGCTGCGGTGCTGGGCGGTCTTGATTATCTGGTAAGCGGTGATGGTTCTAATTTTAATCTTAAGCTGGCGGAATCCACGCTGAATAATGGCACGTCAAGCGCTTTACTGAGTGGTCTGGGTTATAACCCGCAGACTGTTTTTGATGGAGCAGACTATGCCGCTTTGACGAATGCAAGTAATCTCGGTGGTATCGGTGGCTCAGTGGTACGCGCGGCAGGGATAGCGGGAGATATGCTGGGGTTTGCAGGCGCCGGGGCTATGTTCCGCGGTGTTGGGGCGCAGGTGGGAAGCGCTCTGGGCAAGGTTTTAGGCAGCGAAATGGGAGCTTACGCCGGTTCCGCGATTGGCGGCGCGCTTGCAAGCGCGCCCATGACGCTGATGTCAATTCCATTTTTCCAGGGCGTAGGCAGTACTATTCGAAATGCCATGGATGGCAACGCGTCATGGGCTGATGTGGCGCAGAATTTAGGTGAATTGACAGCGGGAATGGTGTTCTCCCATCGGTTGGGAATGGCCGCAGGGTATACGCCGGTGCCAGAAGGAGCAACCCAAAGCAGCTTTGCCGCGGATGTGATCAAAGAGGGAGTCAAAACGACTCTGACTTCCGGAGCAATGGCCCTTGTTGGCCCCTATTCCAATTTGGGATGGACGGTTGGCGCTTTGTCCGCATTTGGCCCGGAATTGGACCAGGTCGGCGGAAATATTCTGGAGACAAGAGCTCAAGTTAAGCAGCAGACTTTAAGAGCGCAGGACGAACAGGTATTAAACAGCATGACCAGTCTGGCTTCGGATTCCATTGATCCGGTTGCTCAATACATCAACAGCAGGGGTGGGATCACGAAAAGTGAAGATGGTGAAACTTTATTCGCCGGGAAAGTTCTGACTCCCGAGCAGGTTTCAAGTGACGTTGTGCAGCGTGCGCAAGAGTTGCAGCAGCAGACATCACCATCGGATGAAGATTCGTCGGGTAATTCGTCTTTCCCCGGCGACATGTTTAACCGTTTGGCTGAAAAAGTTGGGAATTTAGTGGACGCGCTTAGCCCCAAGCCACAGGAGGTAGCTGTTACTCCTGAAGGCGTGACCATGGCTGTTACGACGACTGATTCATCCGGCAACCGCCCGGCAGGGGAAGAACTTCAGTCCGGCACGTCGTCTACTCCCGTAGAGGGGGAAACGCTTGGAACTCGTGGAGACAGGTTGACAGGGGAATATAACGACGCTTTAGCTGCTTTGAATGGTGTTTCCGGCACTGATTCGACCTCTGGTAATTCGTTGGACGAGATCCACGACAGCGGTGATCCTCTTTTCGTTGCAAGAAAGATGGTCGCCGATGGGAAGGCCGCGACATTGAAAAAAGCGCTGAGCACCGTTGCGGATAATATGGTTGCTGATGGCCAAGCCGCCGCAAAGGAAGATGTGCTGACCGCTGCGGTGAATTCAGCCCGCCAGGAACTGGCTGACCATTATAAGGAAGCGAGCCTGGTCGCCCGGATCACCGGAGACAAGGCCGGCGCGAAGAAAGCCGATAGAAGAATTGACCAACTGCAAAGCGGAGATAATCAAGCAGAAGCTATCGAAAACCATACTATTGCTTCAACAAGGAATGTGCAAACCAGTTCCTCTGCCCCATTGAGCGAAGCGGATGCTAGAAAAGCGGTTGAGAATCTTAAAAATCGTGCTGCTGATATGGTTGAGCAGTTCTGGAGAGCCCACCCGAGTAGCGATCCATCGGAAAGTCCTGAAGCAAAACGGGCAGACTTTTTGAGTCGTTTCGAGGGTAGCCAGCAGGATCAAGCCATTCAAGATATTCTTGAGGGCAACAAAATATCCATTCAAATGCCTGTAGGCGCAGGGAAAACCTTGGTTGTCGGGTGTGTTATTGCTGCCCGCGGAGGGAATGTTGATATCGTTGTCAAAAACGATAATGAGGCTAGGAAGTATCTTAAGGGGGATGCACTGGATGATGGGAATGGTCAGTCTATTATCTCGCTATCAGATTTTTACGGAGGGCGAACGGTACACGACATGAATGATATCGCTGGCAGAGTGATGCATTCAGCGTCTGCGGAAGAACAAACAAGAGCGGAGCAGGATTTTCTCGATGCATTACATGATACGGATGGCATACGTGTATGGAATATGGATACGCAGGGCCATCTGAATACCCATTCCCATGATCTAGGCACTAATCCTGCTATCGCAGAGGCGCTGGACAAAGCGGCCTCAGACAGTTCCCGCCTCATCATGATTGATGAAGGGGATATTCTTTTAGGGGACCCCATTAATTACATTCGTGGTGGAAGTGGAGAAGCACAGGGAAAGGCCGGGCGCGCCAATACGGAGGCTTACACAACGATAGCTGATTTAATTGGGTATTCAATTGAAGAGCAAACTGATGGATCCTACATCGGGTGGTTCGATCCAGGAGCCAAAGTGCAAAGGGCAGCGAATGTGGATGAATATCGTCGATTAACGGGAGGAGATCCAAGAAGTACTGCTAAAGCTGTGTACTGTTTCCAGGAGGATGGGCCACCTCTGATGACCAATGCAGCTCAGGAGATTTTCAAGTCTCAGGGTCTGTGGGATGCGGGGCAAGCGGAAAGGGTTATTAGAGGTATAGAGACAAAAGATCAATATATGCGCGATTTTGAGCGTGACGACAATAATACAAAGACGAGCGATCAGATAGTTCTAGCTCCGGTTGATAGAAGTTCGGGTCTTTCGCAGCCGAGTCGTGTACTACAGGACACTTTGCTGGCAACGGCTCTTGATATGGCAAATGGCGCTACTGCTGAAAAGGCGCTGCAGGAAGTCAAGAAAAGCGGAACAACCAATACTTCTTCAGGGGGTCGACTCTTTTCCGGCGATAATAAAGTGGTTATTCTCTCTGGCTCCCTGGAAGGCGCCCGGGCAGGAGCCGAAGCCTATGATGTGCCGGTCAAAGTATTCGGTGAAAAGAACGTCTATGCCGTCGATCGAGACGCAAGCGACAATGGGTACAAAGATTATAAGGCTCAAATGGAGAAGGAAGGCAAACCCCCGATGAGTCCGGAAGAATGGCGTAGTCAGAGCGCCAGTATTTTCGATAGTGTTAACAAACCACGCCTTTCGCAAGAGACGTCGCCGACCACTTATCCCAGTGGGGATAAAGCAGCGCAGGCGGACTATATTGCGGAACAATTAATCGAGGGGGCAAGGACTGGTAATCGACAGGTTTATCTTACCGACGATTCGGAATTACGTTCGATGGTGGTGGAACGACTCAACGGGCTCCTCGATGAGGATGCCGAGTTGCGGGCGCGGTTACAGGATCAATTATCGGCACGTATAGAATCTTCAAATTCAACACAAGAACTTTCCTCCCGATTAGGAGATCTGGGGATTATCTCGCAGTTTGATCAGAATGCGACGGCAGAAGAAAATACTATTCATGCCAGAGATGTTGCCGGTATTGTGATAGGTTCAATCCCCCGTGCAGGTAGAGGGGTAAATTATGCTGGTGAAAATATAGATCTTATCTTGGATGCTACTGGTCTTCGAGAGTCGGACATAATTCAAGCCTTAGGTCGTGTGGAACGTCGAACAGGACAGCAGTTTACGCGGTCGATTGTGGTTGACGAATCCGTTGTAAATGACATGGTAGGAAGGGCATTCTTACCTGGGTATAGGGATGCTCTGATCGCTGCAGGGGAGGCACGGGGACAAATTGAGACAGATGTGGATGGCCGAACCTCTGGGTTAGGAATTATAAAAGGCGCAGAAAGCCCGGATAATTTATCGCCTGGCGTAAAAACTCGATTGGCATCCTGGCTGAAGGAAATGCAGGATTCTTCTCAGGGAATGGTAAGCAACATAAGAAGCTTTATCCAGGATATCGGATTCGAAAAGCCGGTACAGGATGCATTGCGTAAATTTAGCGGGAAGGATGCGGAGGCTATTTCGAGAGGTTTCCAAAAGCTTCTTAATCGTGATTATTATACCCCGCATGCTGTTGAAGATATTATCAATGAAGATGGAACACCAACGGTGCGTGAGGGTGCAGATCGAATGGCAGACAGTCTGAAATCCATGCAGGGTGAAGTTTTGAGTTCAATCGGAGAAATGGATGAAGGTGTTAAAAGTGAGGATGCTAAACAATTTTTGAAGGGGCTAAAAGACGAGTGGGGTAGTCTTTCTTTTGATTCGCCCGAGGTCCCCGCATATAGTGCAGAGGGCCGGTTGGAAAACCCTCTTACAGAATCAAGTGCTTCGTTGCAGGATAGGGTCGATCGTGCCCTCGGCCGCGGTGAGCAGTTATCGCCTACGTTGAGCGGTCCCCGGATCACTGATACGACCGTTCTTTTGAGTAAGGCAATAGAACAAGGGAAGTCGGGGGCTGAGTCCGGTGATCTCTCTGATGCTGCGGCAATGCGCATCAGGGATTTGGCAGCCCGGGCGATCTCCAGTGATTCCGCTGCGCGCAATAATAATCAATGGACTCTGCTGGCCAGCGCACCCGACGCAGCGTCAGTTCGTCGCCTGTTAGCTCCTGGTCAGACCTTGACCGCTCCCTCTCTCGCTACCCAGATTGTTGGTTCGATCAGCACGATTGGAGCCCGGACGCGGGATTTCGGTACTCATTTTTCAACAGCCTGGCAAATGACAAAAAATGAAAACCTGGTGAAACGATTGCTTTCAGTGACAGCATATAGTCTCAAAAACTCCATCGGCAACGGTGGGGTAACAGATACGCAATCCATTAGCACCGCTGCTGGGACATTGACGACTTCACTTAAAAGCAGCAATGCGAATGTGCAGGCCGACGCTGTTGCCAACTTGGAACAATGGGCTATTTCAAAGCCACAGGTGGTCGCTAATACTTTGACCGACGAATTCATTGCTCAAACTACCGCCAAGGCCGATGATGCGAAAGATAATATCACCGCGGACCTCCAGCGCATCCGGACCATGGCTTACACCGCGCCGCGTGGTTCCGTAGAGGCGGGCGATGGCTACACGATCGTCAAAGGCGATGCCAAAAAGGGTACGGCTACCACGATCACGATTTCCAGAACGACGCCGGAATCCGGTTTGCGCGCCGTTCAGCTTATGCAGTACGCCGCAGCAAGCGGCCGGCGTGTAGTCGTGCAGATGGCGAAGGCTGACGAGGCGGTGCGTGGAAAACTGAACGCTGCGGCTCAGCAGGTATTGAAGAACCCACCTGCCGGAGCCGGTGTTGTGGTCACTAATGCAGGCGATGTCTCTCTGCAGGATGTTTCTCCTGCGAAAGCAGGGGCGCTGGCAACTGCGAAGGCCCGGCTCGTTTCCGCTCTGGGTGGAACGCAGATGTCGCTCCCGGATGTGGCGGGTTATCGCAAACTCGCGGCCAGGGGCCAGGAACTGCAGTCTCAAATGATGAAGGCGTTACAGTCCGGAGATATGAAGCAGTTTCAACAGATCAGTTCCCAGATGAAGTCTGCGCAGCAGGATCAGGCCCTGGCGATTGATCAAATGAGAGAGGTTTGTACGCCGCTCAATGTGGCGCATCAGGCGGGGCTTGTTGCGATGGATCATGATTCTGCCCAGCTTGTGGCGTCGATTGCCGGTGCGGAAGACACGGCTAAGGCCGAAGAGGCGGTTAAACAGTTTAAATTGGAAGACCTTTCTGCGGTCTTTGCCGCACGAGCTGCACGGCCGTTGATGGCCAAAGCGGTAGTGGGCGTTGGTATCGTGGTGGTGGGTGCGGCAGTTGTCTTCGGCGGTGGCGCAGCGCTGGCCGGCGTCGCAGGGCACGCCATGCTTGCGGGCGGAGCTCATGCTGTCGGGTCTCTTCTGACAACCTCGTTCACCGGAACCGCCGCAGGGGCCATGAAAGCGGTCATGTATGAGTCCATTGCTGCAGGAATTGTGACTCATATCGTACAGGGCCAGATCATCAAGAGGCTCGGGCTTCCTGTGGAGAAAAAACCGGATATGCAGAGCGCTAAAGGCATGCTGGGAACTATGGCGCAAATGCCGCTGGC
>Ga0181520_10003676_pt1 | contig 26635 bp, 16 predicted proteins | sample PEATcosm2014_Bin_29_FD_132451 | JGI IMG/M metagenome (GOLD analysis project Ga0181520, IMG submission 132451) | Peatland microbial communities from MTU Mesocosm Facility, Houghton, MI, USA - PEATcosm2014_Bin02_30_metaG | ecosystem: Environmental > Terrestrial > Soil > Wetlands > Peat | place...
ATAATAGCTACCGGTTGCTCGACTTGACCGTCTACGGGCGGCAGGAGATGTGGGAGGACTCGCCGACCGGCTGGCTACAGCGATCTAAAGGCAAGCAAGTGACCCGTACCGATGGACGTCCCACCGCCCAGTGGTCTCGCCTGAAGGACGGGTATTCGGACGACTTGGGAACCGGCGGGCGCTGAACCGGTGGAAGAACGGAGACAGCATCATGACTCATATAACCCCCGTCGCCAACAATTTCGAGCCCCGTATCTGCCGCAACATGGACACTGGCGTGGCTTCCGAGCGAACTTCCCATCGTGCCTTCGTCGCTGTCTCCGCGTTGCTCTTCGCCACCAGCGCGGCGTTGGCAATTGTCTGGTGCGAACCCATGTCGGCGATGGGAGGGATGCCCATGCCCGGCGGTTGGACGATGTCGATGACGTGGATGCGGATGCCCGGGCAGACGTGGCCCGCCGCCGCAGCTTCTTTCGCCGTGATGTGGACGGTGATGATGGTCGCGATGATGCTGCCATCCCTGGCACCCACGTTGTGGCGCTACCGCGAGGCCGTAGGCAGGGCCGGTGAAACACGCCTGGGCCGGCTGACAGCGCTTGTGGGCGTTGCGTACTTCCTGGTCTGGACCGTATTCGGAATGGCCGTCTATCCGGCGGGCGTCGCACTGGCGGCGGTCGAGATGCGGCACCAGGCGCTGGCGGGCGTCGTTCCGATGGCGGCGGGGATGGTGGTGCTGATAGCCGGTGCGTTCCAGTTTGCTTCGTGGAAGGCACATCACCTTGCGTGTTGCCGGGAGGCGCCAGGGCGCGACCGTACGCCGCCGGGGGATGCCGCCACGGCCTGGCGACTCGGCCTGCGCCTGGGCCTCCACTGCAGCTACGGCTGTGCCGGCCTGACGGCGATCCTCCTGGTCATCGGGATCATGGACTTGCGCGCGATGGCAGTCATCACCGCGGCCATCACCGCCGAACGCGTCGCACCGGCCGCTGAGCGCGTGGCGCGAGCCATCGGGGCTGCCGCCGTCGGAGCAGGGTTGTTTCTGATCGCACGAGCAGCCGGGCTCGCGTGACACATCCTCCAGGCAATCGCTACCCGCCGTATTCAGCACTACGAAACTCCCGATATAGCTGGCCTCATTCAACCCGCGCTGCGCTGCTTCACCTGAACATGTTTCGCCGCACTGCGACCTGCTCCCAGCGACCGAAACGCCTGAATGAGCAGCGGTATTCCTCCCAGTGCGGTGAGGTTCTCCTCACTGCCCTGCTCGTCGTAGGCAAACGGCAGCGGCAACTCGGTCGGAGATGTATTGGGGCGCCTGCGCATGAACCCGCATTGTACGGCACAGCAGGCTCACCTTCCAGGTGAAAATCCAGACTCACGCTTTGCCCCCGCCAAGCCTTCTTCCGGCTTCCACTCCAAAATCCCTTACGGACGGATTACGGGCGAGGGGCACCGCTTCTCGATATCCCAGGCCACGCATGGGGCTACACTGCAAGACGGAGTCTTACGTGGCGCGAAGAGCCTATCCTCTGTCTAAAGTCTATGGCCTGCTCGAACCGGGGCCGGTCGTGCTGCTCACAACCGCCGGCGAAGAGCGGGCCAACATCATGGCGCAGTCATGGCATATGATGGTCGAATTCGAGCCGCCAATGGTGGCCTGCATCGTGAGCGACCGGAATTGCACTTTCGACATTCTGAAAGCGACCAAGGAGTGCGTGATCGCCATCCCGACGGTCGAAGTGGCCGATAAGGTGGTGCTCTGCGGGAACACCTCCGGCGACAAGGTCGACAAGTTCGAGACCAGCGGGCTCACGCCGGTGGCAGCCTCCACGGTGGGCGCGCCGCTTATCGCCGAATGCTATGCCAACCTGGAATGCAAGGTAGTAGATACGCGGGAGGTGAACCGGTATGGCCTGTTCATCCTCGAAGTTCTCAAAGCCTGGATCGATCCCGCGAAAAAACAGCCGCGCACCATCCACCACTTGGGAAAAGGGGCTTTCATGGTGGCCGGCGAGACGATTAAGCTGCCCTCGAAGATGAAGTAGGTCGAACCACCTTTCGGCACCCCGCCACGGGAAGGGCCGGGGCGCGAAACTGCCTTACCGGTTCGAGCGATGAAGCACAGTCACCGGAGGCGCCGCCGGTCGCAGCGGGCGAATACCCACGAAATCCGCACGCGAAGGATCCGAACCGTCCGGGGGAGGGCCGATCGCCAGGCGCGCATCCGCGATCATAGACTGATTGCTACGGTTACCGCCGCCGAAGTCCGGGCCGCCCGTGCGCCGAAGCTCGATGTTCCCGCCGCTCACCGTGCCGGAGTAAGTGACATTGCCGGTCCGGAAGGAGACGTTGGCGCCTTCGATTTTTCCATCCTCGATGGCCACCGGCGTTTCGTTGCTGCCCCGGCCTCCGCCGCCTTCGACGGTGCCGGCCAGCGCGCTCCCATTCTGCCGGAAGGTGAAGAGCTGGCCGGCTCCCGCGCCAAACGCGCCGAAAGCGGCGGCCGGTGCATCCGGTGCACTCCTCCATAAACCGGTTATGCCCGAGCCTGCCGGAAGCTCGCGCTCCCAGGGCGGAAGCTGCGGGCGAAGCTGGGCGGCGCGGGCAGAGATCGTGACGCTGGACGGCGCCAGTCCCGGCGACGAAGCTTCCACCGTAATGCTGCCGGCCGCCTTGAGCGACTGCACGATGGCCATCGAGAGACCGCAGAACGCCTTGCGCGAGCTGCCCTTGTCGGATTCGAGGCAGGTGGGGTCCCCGTTGCCCACTCCGATGATCCTACCTTGGCCGGAAACCCGGAAATCGACCTGGTTATCGGCCACCGGCATGTAGCGCCCCTGGGCATCCTGCACTTCGACGGCGAACATGGCGACGTCCTCGCCATCGGCGGAAATCTCGCCTCGGTCCGCAGTCAGCACCAGCTTGGCCGCCGGGCCGGTGGTCTCGCGTCTGGCGGTCATCACCGGCTTGCCGTCTTTGTAGCCGCGCGCTTCGATGGCTCCCGGAGCGTACTTGACGTTCCAGGCCAGGTGCGAATTCTTCTTCATGTCCTTGGCGCCCAGGCTCTCGCCATTCAGGAACAGCTCCAAGCGGTCCAGGTTGGAATGCACCCAGACGGCGATCTGCTTGCCTTCAAAACCCGGCCAATTCCAATGCGGAAACAGGTGCAGGACGGGCTTCGGGGTCCACCATGCCTGGTAGTAGTAAAACGTGTCCTTGGGAAAGCCGCAGGTATCGATGACGCCGTATTGCGAGCTGATATTCGGCCACTGGTACGGCGAAGGCTCGCCGCGGTAATCGAAGCCGGTCCAGATGAAGCCGCCCGCCAGCCAAGGGCGCGCGTCGCAGAAGCTCCACCAGCCCTCGGCCGAAGCGCGGCCAGTGGTGGTGTAGGGATCGTAGGAGGCCACGTAGCCGTGCTCGGGGTCCATTACGTAAATGCCTCGGGTGCACACCGCGCTCACCTGTTCGGTGCCCATAACGGGCACTTTGGGATTGGCCTTGTGAAACGCGTCGGCCGCCGGATCGGCATAGTTATAGCCCTGCACGTCGCAGGCGGCGAAACCGAATTTGCCCATGTTGTTGCCGCCCAGAGGCGCAATGGATACGGGCCGCGAGCCATCCAGCCTTCCCGCGAGTTCTTTCATGCTGGTCAGAATCGACAGGCCGTAGCTGGTGGCGGCGGTGGATTCCTCGTTGCCCATGGACCACATGAAGACGCTGGGATGGTTGCGGTCGCGGCGAACCAGATTTTCGAACTGGCCGAGCCCTTCGGGATTCGAGGACATCATGCGGGTTTCGTCGAAAACCAGCATGCCCAGTTCGTCGGCAGCGTTCAGGAGTTCCGCGGTGGGCGGGTTATGCGAGGTGCGCAGGGCATTGCAGCCCATCTCCTGGAGCTTGCGGATGCGGAAATACTGCACGGCGTCGGGCAGCGCGGCGCCCACGCCGGCGTGGTCCTGGTGATTGCAGGTTCCCTTCAGCTTGACGGGCCGGCCGTTCAGGAGGAAGCCCTTCTCGGGGTCGAACGTGCAAGTGCGAATGCCGAACGTGGTTTCATAGCGGTCCGCCACGGCGCCGCCCGATTCCACTTCCGTTACCAGCTTATAGAGATTGCGATGCTCGAGCGACCATAACGCAGGCGCGCTCACGGGGATCTGCTGCTCGAAGACCCGCTCGCCGCCCCGTGCAATCGAGGTGGACTCGGCGGCCGCCTTGCCGACAGCTTTCCCCGAGGGATCGAGAATGGTGGAGGTGACGCGCGCGGTTTCGGCGGCTTTGCCGTGGTTCTCCACTTCGGTTCGGATTTGGATGCTGGCCGCGCCGGCGCTCACGCGCGCCCGCACCAGCGTGCCCCACTGTTTGATGTGGACGGGGCTGGTCTTGACCAGCCACACGTGGCGATAGATGCCGGCGCCTTCATAGAACCAGCCGTCGCTCTGGGTGGCATCCACGCGGACCACGAGGACGTTGCGGCCGCCCGGAGTGACGAAGTCCGTGACATCGAAGGTGAACGGATCGTACCCGCCGATGTGCCGTCCCATGTAGAAGCCGTTGAGGACCACCAAGGCCTCGCGATAGGCGCCATCAAACTCGATGGAAATGCGCTTCGCCGCGTCGGACGCGGGCAGCTCGAAAGTGCGGCGATACCAGCCGACGCTGGTAGCCGGGTAAGCGCGGCCGAGCGGATAGAAGCCCTTGCTGGAGAGGGCTGGATCGTTCTGGAAGGGTAATTCGATGGCCCAGTCGTGCGGCAGATCGACGGGTTTCCAATCGCTATCGTCGAAGGGCAGCGTGGCGACGGGACCGAAATTCCCGGTCTTGGAGAAGTTGCCCCGGAAGTTGAAATCCTGTACCGGATCGACGGCGTGTCCCAAATGGAAGCGCCATCCGAAATCCAGCAGCAGCCGTTCGCGGGGGCCACCGGACGCCGCCGGAGGAGTGGCGGTGTCCGCACCGGGCGCACCCGTCTGAGCCTGGGCTTGCGGACCGCCCCCAGCTTCCGCCGCCACCATGGCCGGTGCCGAAAGACTGGTCTTCAACACGTCGCGACGCGTCCATTCACTCATCTTTAGGAACCTCCACCAGACCACCGATTCTAGGATTCGGCAATGCGGCGGTCAAGGCCGCCGCCGGCGTTCGCCGCGTTCGCCCAAACTTCTGGGCAAGCTAAAGCATGCCCCACCTAAATTCCGCTGGGCAATGCCCGGCTGTAAAAGCCGGCCAGGTCGCTCTTCAATTGCTTGAGTTCGTCAACATTCAAGTAGATCATGTGGCCCGAGTGGTAATAGGTGAACTCGATGTTCTCCCTCAACCGGGGATCGAGCTGCATGTGCGCCAGGTCGTATTCGGTGATAAAGAAAGGCGTGGCCAGGTCGAACAATCCATTGACCGAGAGAACCTTCAGCTTGGGATTCTTGCGCATGGCGTCGGCCAGGTCACCGGCTACGTAGGCATCCCGCATGGGCGGGGCGCCGCGGCCGGGAGCCGTGCCGGCGGCCAAACCACCGACGCGATGGCTGTGATCCCAGGTTTGGTTGATATTGGGGCCGCTCGGATAATAGGTCTCCTTGGAGGAGAACTTCAGATCGCCCTCCAGGTAATCGTGCAGGGCGGAGACGAAGGCGCCGGTGACGCCGGTGCTCGAAGGATCGTAGCCGGGATTCTCGCCGGCCGCATCCGCGTCGGTTCCCTCGAAGCGCGCGTCGTAGCGGCCGATGATCATGCGCTGGTCGCGCAGGAGCTCCTTGCGGAAGCGCGTGGGCGAGATCCGCAGATTGGCTTCCTTAATATATGCGGCGCTCAGGCCGGTGTAAGAGGCCAGCCGGGCGGCCATGGAATCGACCTGCGCCTGCGGCAGGTTGTGGCCTTGCGCCAGGGCCTCGGCGTAGGGGCCGCGCGCGAAGGCCCGCACCTCGTTCAGAAACGCCTTCTCGTCGGCAGGCTTGTGAGGCACCTTGGCGTAATGCCAGGCGATCGCGGCGTAGGACGGCAGGTTGCCGATGTAGATGGCATCGCTGCCGGGAGCCTGGGTGAAATAGTTCAGGATGGTGGACATGAGCACGACGCCGTTGAGCGACACGCCGGCATCCTCCAGGACATCCGCCAAAGCAGCCGACCGGGTGGTGCCGTACGACTCGCCATACAGAAACTTAGGCGAATTCCAGCGGTGGTTCACGCTGATGTAGCGCTGGATGAAGCGGGAGAAGGCCTGGACATCCTGGTCCGTACCGGCGAAATCCTTGATGGTTGCGTGCCCCACGGGCCGCGAGTAGCCGGTGCCCACGGCGTCCACGAACACCATGTCGGTCTTATCCAGAAGGCTGTACTGGTTGGGAATCACCTGGTAAGGGCCGCCACCGGTAGCTTCGGGGCTGGCGGTCACTACGCGCACCGGCCCCACCGATCCCATGTGCAGCCACATGCTGGCCGAACCCGGACCGCCGTTATAAAGGAAGGTCAGCGGCCGTTTACGGGGGTCGCTGGTGCCGGAGAGCGTGTAAGCCACGAAGAAAACGCTGGCGTAGGGCTTCTCATCGTCTCCGTCGATCAGCAGGTTGCCAGCGGTAGCTTTGTACGGGAGAGCCTTGCCATCGAGCGTCAGCTCGTGATCGGTAACCGAGCTGGTCTCCGGCGGGATGGGCAGCGGTTCAGCCGGAAGCGCGGTGGGGGGCGTATGGGCGGGCTGGGCAGCCGGGCTTTGGGCGCCGGCATAGGGCGCAATCAGCAGAGCCAGGCAGCCCGGCAACCAAAAACGAGTCGTAAAGAGCAAGCGAGAGATCTCCTTGCCGGCATTTTCGCACGAATACAGGAGAGCTGCGTCGCGGCTTATTCTTCCGCGCAGTTACAAAGGGTGCCATCGGCTTTGTAATGCGGCCAGGGACCGCGCGGCACGATAGGCCCCAGCGTGTAGCTCCAGCGATCAAACATCGTGGTGGGCGCGAAATACTCCGGATAGCGCAGGTGCTCTTTCACCACCGCCTCATTCAGCTCCATGCCCAATCCGGGGGTATCCGGAACAGCCACATATCCATCCTGGATGAGCGGTTTCGGCAGGCCGGTGACCAGGTCGTTCCACCAAGGTATGTCGATGGCGTGAGTTTCGCAGACCGTGAAGTTCTGCATGGTGGCGGCCAGGTGGGCCGCGGCGATCTGCCCGATGGGCGATCCGGGCTGATGGATCGCGCTCTTAATTCCCTTGGCATGAGCGTAGTCGGCGATGCGCTTGATCTCCCGCAGGCCGCCCGAAGCGATGATATCGGGGTGGAGAACGTCGATCGCATTGTTGTCGATCAGGTTCATGAAGGCCTCTTCCAACCCGAAGGCGAGTTCGCCAGTGGCCAGTCTGGTGGTGCTGGCGTTGCGGACCTTCTGGTAGCCGCGCCAGTCCCTCCAGTCGAGCAGGTCCTCAGCCCAGGCCAGGTTGTAAGGCTCGAAAGCCCTGGCGTAGCGGATGGCATCGGGAACGGGCAGGTTGAGAGCCATGCTGGGCGCCCCCTCGTGGTCACAGGCCAGGGGCATTTCCCAGCCGATGGCGTCTTTGGCGGCGGCAATAAACTCGCACAGGTATTGCAGCCCCTTTTCGGTGGCTATGCCGCTGGGCATCACGGCGCCGGGCCGGTCCTTCACCAGGCTGGTGAACAGGTCCATCTTGAAGTTCTTATAGCCCTTGGCCTTGCGCGCGGCCATCCGCTTACCGTATTCCTTGGGATCGGTGGTCTCGGTGGTATCGCAGTAGATGGCCACATGGTCGCGCAGCTTATTTCCGAGCAGGCGCCACGCGGGCACGCCGTAGACCTTGCCGGAGATATCGTGGAGCGCCAGATCGACAGCGCCGTAGCCGGTATTCCAGAAATCCTGGCCGGCCGACCCGCGAATTCCTGGGTTGCGGCCGTAATTGCCGAGGATCTCGTCGATGTGCAGCGGATTTTTTCCCAACAGGTGGGCCTTGAGCACCAACGCGGCGGCCATGGTCGAGCCTGCGAAGCACTCGCCCAGGCCGTACACGCCCTGGTTGGTATCGATGCGGATGATCGGGTAATCGAAGTTGGACGCCACCAGGCAGGCGCGGATGTCGGTGATCTTCAGGTCGCTGGGAGCGGAGTTCCGGTTGGGGCCGCTCTGCTTCGTCTGGGCGCTGAGTTCTCCCCGGGTAGCTTGAAAAACGGGGCCGATGGCAGTGAGGGCCGCGGCGCATTGGAGCATCCTGCGCCGGCTCATGACTGGCTTGCGCGTTCTAAACATGGATGGATCGATCCTCTCTGGCTCAAAAGAACGCTCCCTCGCGGTCGCGGTCGCGGCAAACGGGCGCGAGAGCGGGGGAGCCTGCCGATCACTCGGTGACGCAGTTACACCATTTGCCTTCTTCGTCGTAGTGCGGCCACGGCCCCGCCCAACGGCGCTGGAAGTTGGACGTGCCGGGCATATCCCACTCGGGCGTGGGCTCGAAATATCCCGGGAACCGCAGATGCTCCTTCACCACCTCGTCGTTCAGTTCGAGTCCCAAACCGGGCGTATCGGGCACCTTGACGTAGCCGTCGCTGATGATGGGCTTGGCGCAGCCCTTCGCCAAATCCTGCCACCAGGGCATGTCGGCCGCATGAAATTCGAGCGCCACCAGGTTCGACATGGTGCAAGCCAGGTGAGTCATCGCCATGATGGCAATGGGCGACCCGGGGTTATGGATCGCCGTCTGAATGCCACGAACCGCGGCATAATCGTGGATGCGCTTGATCTCGCGGATGCCCCCCGAAGCCACGAAATCGGGGTGGATGATATCGACGGCGTTATTATCCAGCATGTCGCGGAAGCCTTCTTCGAGTCCGAAGGCCTGCTCGCCGGTGCAGATGGGCGTGGTGGTATTTTCCTTGATTTCCTTGAACCCCCGCCAGTTGATCCAGCAGTAGGGGATGAAATCCTCGGCCCAGGCTAGATTGTACGGCTCAAATGCCTTGGCGTAGCGGATGGAATCTTTCACCGTGAGGTTGCCGAAATGATCGGCCGCCAGCGGTGTGTTCTTGCCGATATTGTCGCGCACGGCGGCGATAAACTCGCAAAGGTATTCCAGACCTTTTTGAGTCGCGGCGCCCGTGGGGAACACGGCCCCGGGCTTGTCTTTCACCAGGCTGGTATACAAATCCATTTTGAGAAACTTGAACCCCATGGCCTGGCGTTTGGCCACGCGCTCGCCCATCAGCTTGGGATTATCGGCGCCGGTGGTATCGCAGTAAATCAAGACCTTATCGCGCAGCTTCGGACCGACCAGCTTCCACACCGGGACGCCGTAGACCTTGCCGGCGATGTCGTGCAGCGCCAGGTCGATGGCGCCCAAACCGCTATTCCAAAAGTTGTGGCCCGCCGACCAGCGGAGCTCGCGCAGAATGTCGCCGTATTCCAGCGGGTTCCTGCCCACGAGATGGGCCTTCAGCATCAAGGCGCTGCCTTTGACACCAGCCGAAAAAACCTCGCCCAACCCGTATACGCCCTGGTTCGTATCGATGCGGATGATCGGATAGTCGTAATAGGTCGCCACCGTGCAGGCCCGCACATCCGTAATCTTCAGATCGCTCGGCGCGGAGTTGCGGTTGAATCCGGAACTCTGGGCGGACTGGGCCTCGCCGGTCCCTTCGGTGGCCTTCAACAGGGATGCCACTGCGCCCGCGCCCGCGGTAGCGCTGAAGAAATTCCGCCTGTTCAAATCCGACTTCGGCATTGTTCATCCTTTCGTTTCTAGCTCGAAATTAGGGAAATGGAGCCACCGGCAGCACGGCGGCCCCATAAAGGTTACGACTTCAGAATTCCATCCGCAAGCCGACGTCGATATTGGGCTGGCACTGCCCGACATTCGTCCAATCGCCGCGGCAGGTGCTGAAGGTGCCGAACAGTTGGGGCTGGGTCATATCGTAACTCGACACGGGTTGCGCCAATTGCCGCTGCTTGAACGGGAGGTTGTTGAAGTCCGCGCGCACGGTGGTCTTGAAGCGCTCCTTGACGGACCAACTCTTGTGAACGGTGAAGTTCGCCCAACTCATGCCGGGTGAGGTGAAGGTGTTGCGCCCCAGAGTACCCACGGTGAAAGCCGCCGGGTAGGCGAAATCGTTGTAGACCAGATAAGGAGTCTGAGCCTGGTTGGGGAACCGGTTCCGGCCCATGCTCCAATTGGGCGTCACACCGGTACCCGGCACCACCTGGTTGGGCCGGTAAACGCCCTGCGGCAGGTATTTGTAGGGGCTGTTGGCAAACGTAATGGTAGTCGGCAAGCCGGTCGCCAAATTCTCCACCCAGTTGAGGTTCCAGCCGCCCACCACGGCGTTCACAATGCCGCCGCGGTTCAGGAAATGACGGTTCTTGCCCACCGGCACCTCCAAGGTCATGATTCCCTCGAAGTTGTTGCGGATATCATAGCCCGCGCGGGCTTTTTCGAGGCTCCGGTTATAGTAATCGACGCCCGTGCAGGTACCGTCCGCGTCGCACTCGTCGAGAGTCTTCGAGTAGGTGTAGAAGACATTCAGGGTCATCCCGGTGGAGTAGCGTTTCTCCAACCGGATGGTCCCCGAATGATGCGTGCTGTGCCCAAAATTAGAATAGAGGTTGATCTGGCCGAACTGCGGGTACGGCATGTAAGTCTGTTCGGACTGATAGATCTTGGTGAGCACCGTAGGATCGGTCGAGATATTCAGAGGAATCTGGTTGATGTTCCAGGCCTCCAGCAGGCCCACCCCCGAATTCCCGCGGTACATAGCCTCGGCCAGCCAGTTGCTGCGGAACTCGTACTGGATTCCGGCGGACCAGCTCGTGACGTAGGGAGCGCGCATGTTCGGGTCATACCAGGTGGCGTTTCGAGAACTGTAATTTGTGCCGCCGTAGGGAACCGTCCCATTGGAGGCGAGCGGGTAGTTCACTGTGCCGGGCCCCTGCTGCAGAAAGAACGCCTGGTTCGGATTGCCCGAGGGCTGCTGCACGTTCACGGTGGCCTGGTACTCTTCCAGGTTCATTCCGACGGTGGGTCCGCCCAAATCGATCGTCATCATGCCGAACGAAGAACGAAATACTAAGTTGGGGGCGAATTTCCAGGCCATGCCGATGCGCGGCTGGAAGTTATTGAGATCGTTCTTGGCTAGCGCACCGGTGGGATGGGTGATGGCGCCCATCTTTCCGGTGAGCGGATCGGTCACCCTGGGGTTGAACTCCGATTCCTGGTTCCACTTGGTCGCCATAGGCGACTCGTACGACCAGCGCACGCCCAAATCCAGAGTGAGATTCCGGGTTGGCTTCCAGTGGTCCTGGGCATACACGCCGTGCTGCCACCAATACGGGAGCCAGGAAGCAAAATTCTGCGTGTAGGTGGCGCTGCTGACCGCGCCCAGCAGGAAGGAGGCGAAAGCGTTGCCGGTATTGGGAGTAAACGGAAGCTCCGTGCCTCCCGAGCTGGCGCCGCCGACGCCGGCGAAGTTATAGGTACCGCCCGGCAGGGCTGCAAGCATGGCGTCGAAGCGAGTGCGGATCAACTCATAGCCGAACTTGAGAGTGTGCGGGCCGACGATATGCGTGAAGTTGTCCTGGAAGGTGGATTCCGATCCTACCTGGCGCGTGGGGGCCATGGCAGTCATTCTGTACGTAGACAGGTTGAAGAAGGGCATGGTCGCTCCGGACACTCCGGGGATGCCGAGCTGCTGCGCCCAGTTCTGGTTAGAACTCAGGACGGAAAGCGTATCGACATGCCGCTCGTAGCCAATGCGCGCTTCGTTAAAGGTGCTGGGGCTAATGACATAAGTGTCGCTGACCACGCCGTTTTCGATATCTACCGGCTCGGGCTGGTCGTTGTAATTCAGCAGGTCGCCGAACGGGTTATTCGCGTATTCGGAGTAGTTCTGGCTCCGGTCGGCACGGTGGTGCGCCTGCGAATAGCGGCCGAAGATTTTGTGGTTCGAGGTGAACTCGTGGTCGATCTTTTCATCCCAACGGAGGCGCTGAACATGTTTCGGCTCCGTAATCTGGAGGTTCTGCACGGGACCGGCCGATGTCATAAGGCCCGGCAAGTTCGGCGCCGTGAACGGATCGAGCGACAGAAACTTCACGGCTACAGGACTGAACAGGCTCGTCGGTATCTGATTACCCGGGAAGGGAGTGCGAGTCCAGGTGCCAGTGGAGGTTTGCGTCGTGCTGTAAGGATTATAAATCGGCAGGCCGATCCCGCCGAACGAAAAGTCACCGGCTTCCTCGGACGCTGTCGGTACGGTGCGGTTGGTTGAGGGATTACCCGCGTGTTCCAGGTGACCGGCGAAGGAAGTCAGAAAGAACGTCTTGTTCTTGCCGTTGTATACCTTGGGAATATAAACCGGGCCGGCCAGAGTATAGTCCATCTCATGGAAGGACTCCGGGGCGGTCGACTGAAACTGCTGCAGGTCGCTGCGCTGCAGCATCTTCTTGTTGATGTAGCGATCCTCGGCCGAGCCGTGTATCTCGTTGGTGCCTGAACGGTAGACCAGAGCCAGAGACCCGCCGGCCGAATGTCCGAGCTCCGCCGACATACCAGTGGTGCTGACCTGGGCCTCCTGCACGGCATCCTGCACGGTATGGATGGAATCGTTGACGCCCAGAGCCGCGCCCGTACCGGGCACCTTTCCGCTGATGCCATCCAGCGTAAAGGCGATAGCGCGCTGGCGGTTACCTTCCACATGGAAGCCGCTGCCCGAATCGGTGGTGAAACCGGGGAAATAGATCAGGAACTTATTGAGGCGTTTCTGGGGAACCGGGATCTCCACCAGGGTGGCACCTTCCATGACGGAGCTCGCCGCGGCCGTCTCGGTGGCCAGCAACGGCGCCGCGGCGGTGACGGTGACCTTTTCCAGGTTGGCACCCAACTCGAGTTGGACATCGATACGCGGCGTCTCTCCCATGCGGAGGGCAATTCCCTCGCGGACATACTGCTTAAACCCGGCGGCTTCCACGTTTACTCGGTACGTTCCAGGGCTCAGATCGGGCACATAGTAGCTGCCCTCGGAGTTGGTTTGGGATTCCGACACGAACTCGGTGCCCACGTTCACCACTCGCACTTTGGCTCCCGCCACTACGGCGCCCGTGCTATCGGTAACGGTGCCCACAAGGTTCGCCGCGCCGGTGGTTTGCGCAATGGCGGCACCGGCGAACAAAGCGGCCACAGCCATCGCGCGGCAAATCGAAGAGTTTCGTAAGGCCGCACCATGCCCGCGGTAAGTATCGGCACCTGCTCCAATTGACTTCTTAATTAACATTAGGGTCCTCCCCGTTGTGAAATGGCGGGCGAAAGCTCACGCCAGATTTGAGGGGCTGGAGTCGGCGCTCCAGCTCTCCGGTTTCTTATTAGGCCCGGACCACAGAGGACAGTTGTATGCGCATGGGCACACGCCCTGAAACGCATGTAACTTATCAGATAAGTTGCGCTGCAACAGCGTCGGAGTCAATGGAAAGTTCAAAATGGTTGAAACAGGTAGAGAAAGGTAAATAGGCCCTATTCTCCGTGATATTACGGGAGGTCACTAAGAGGCTAAGAAGTTAACTGGTGGGTCAACCTGAAACTGGAAGCTAAGCCGACTTTGCCCAAACCGGCTCTTACGCCCGGGCGGTTGGGGAGCTGGCTCGATTGCCGCGCGGCCATATCGTCATAGCCCAGGCGAGCCGAGATATTCGCGGCGGCCGTCTGAACGGCGGCGATCAGGCGCGCTTCGCCGTTCAGAGCCGAATGCGCGGCCGTGATCGAAATACTGAGGGCGGCCACCACCTCGCCGGAGAAATCGCGCACCGGTGCGGCGATACAGCGGGCGCCTACGAGCGCTTCCTCGCGGTCCAGAGCGTACTGCTGGGAGCGGATCGATCCAAGCTCGCATTCGAGTTTCGACAGATCACAGATCGTGAACCGGGTTTGCCGCGGGAGACCGCTCTTCGCGATCACGGCCAGGGCCGTATTCTTATCCAGATGCGCCAGCAGCAACTTACCCACGGCGGTAGCGTGAGGAGCGACCAAAGCTCCGATCCTGAGGCCGATCGTTTCGGCGGGCGAATCGACCTGCTCGATAAACATCATTTCGAGATCGTGGGGGTCGAAGACGGCCAGGTTGACTGTAGCCTCCACAACCTCGGACAAGTGGCGCATAAAAGGGCGCGCGACTTCGCGCAGTTCGATTCGTTGATGGACCAGATGGCCCAGCTTGAGTAACTCCAGGCCCAGACGGTACTTCTTACTTTGGTCCTGCTCGATGTAACCGAAGTTCCGCAAGGAGGCGAGAATGCGGTGCACATCGCTGGGAAGCAAGCCGGTCTTCTCCGCGGTTTCCGTGATTCCCAAGGCTGGTTTCGAGCGAAAGGCATCGAAAATACGACAGACCTTTTCGATCGAGGTTGCGGGTTTCATCGCGATCCTGCCTCTGGCAACGACCTATTCTACTCCGTGGCGCAGCCGGCGGCGGCGGATTTCGCCGGAAGCCGGGCACGGCACTCATTTCACCCATTATTCAACCATTTTGAATTTATGCTGGAACTCGGCGGCGAGGCCGTTTACACTAGCTCGCGGTGAACCAGGTCGCCTTTACGGCCTGAAATGAAGCTAGGGGCGCCGGGCGCGCTCCGTGCAAAGCCGAAGTATCGCGGGCTTGGTACGCCTCCAGGAGAACCGAACATGAGCTTACGCAAGAAGAGCGGTGTCAGCCGCCGAAGCTGGTTCAAGCGAGCCGCCGCCTTAAGTGCGCTGGGCCCGCTATTTCAGGCCACGCGAGGCGAATTGAGCGCCCAGGCGAGGCAGAACGGCCCGAACCGGAACTCGTCCCCCAGCGACCTGAGAATCACCGACATACGCGGATGCACGGTGGCATCGAATTACGACTATCCCATCATTCGCATGGAGACCAATCAGGGCGTCTATGGCTTGGGCGAGGTCTTCTGCAACGACATGATCAGCCAGGTGTTGCTGCTGAAGCCCTTCGTAGTGGGCAAGAATCCCCTCCAGATCGATCAGATCATGAACAGCATTCGGCGGTTCACCTGGCAGGGATCGAGCAGCGGCGGGTACAGCGCCATCGATCTGGCTCTGCACGATATCGCCGGAAAAGTGTACGGTGTGCCCGCGTGGCGGCTGCTGGGGAACAAGCTGCACGATAAGCTGCTGATCTACTGCGACACCACCGGAATTTCGGACCCCAAGATTTACGGCGAGCGCATGAGAAGGCGCCAGCAGCAGTACGGCTTCCAGTTCTTCAAGATGGACCTGTACACCACCATGGTGGAGGATAAGAAGGATGCCGTGGATACGCGCGGAGTAGCCACCGATCTGGGCCTGAAGTACATGTGCGAGATCATTCAGGGCGTCCGCGACGGAATCGGGTGGAAATGGCCGCTGGCGGCCGATCACTTCGGCCGGCTGAACGTCAAGGATGCCATCCGCTATGCCAAGGCCTTCGAACCCTACCACCTGGCTTGGGCCGAGGACCTCATCAGCGCGCTCGATTGGCGCGGCTTCCGGGAGATCACCCACGCGACCACGACGCCCACTCTCACCGGCGAAGCTCTCTTCGGGCTGGAAGAAGGCTACAAGCCGCTGATTGACAACGACGCCGTGAATTACCTGCACCCGGATGTGACCGATTCGGGCGGACTGATCGAATGCAAACGCATCGCGGATTACGCCGCGGCTCATAACATGCAGTGCGCCGTGCACATGGCCAACAGCCCGATAGGCCAGTTAGCCAGCGCGCATTTCGCCGCGACCATCCGTAACTTTATGGTCCTGGAGTACCACGCGGTAGATATTCCGTGGTGGCAGGATCTGGTGACCGGATGCAAGAAGCCGATCATCGAGCAGGGCGGATATCAAAGCGTTTCCGATACGCCGGGTTTGGGTGTGGAATTGAACGAAGCTGTGGTGAAGGAGCACCTGGTGACCACCGGCTACCCGGTGCCCGACGGCTACTTCGTTCCCACGACCATGTACGACAAGGCGATGATCGGAAACCACGTGCACAGCAAGTATCCCCACCTGGACGCACAAGGCAACCCGGTGAACGATCTGGACGAGAATACGGGCCCGGTGCAGACCGGGCGATAGGAGAATCGAGATGACGACAACAGTTAGCAGACGCCAGCTACTGGCGGGACTCGGGTTGGCGACGGGAGCGGCGATGGCCCTCCGGCAGCCCCTTAGAGCCGCGACGCCTAAGCCGATGCGTGGGATTTTCCCGATTCTAGCAACCCCGTACACCACGGCCGGCGGCGTGGATTTCGAAGACCTGGCTCGTGAAGTCGAGTTTTTCGATAAGTGGGGCGCCCATGGCATGGCTTGGCCGCAGCAGGCCAGCGGTTATCCCGGAGGAGTCAACAAAGAAGAGCGCATGCGCGGCATGCAGGTTCTCGCCAAAGCGGCTAAAGGTAAGAAGCCCGCGCTGCTGCTGGGCGTTCAATCCAATACCACGGCGGAGATGCTCGAATATGCGCACGCCGCCGAGGCGCTGGAACCGGACGGGCTGATCGCCATGCCGCCCATGGAGGCGAAATCCCCGGAGGATTACCACACTTACTACCGGGAACTGGGGAAGGTGGCCAAGCGCCCCGTCTTTATCCAGACTTCCGGAGGGGCTAAGGGCGTCGATCCGCCGGTGGAGATGCTGATCGATCTGGCGAAACAGTTTCCCTGCTATGGCTATGTGAAGGAAGAGGCCGAGCCGGTGAACCCGCGCATGAAAGCCCTGATCAAGGCCAAGCCGGTGATCAAGCAGGTCTTCAGCGGTGCCAACGGCTACAACATGACATACGAGATGAGCTTCGGCGCGGATGGCGACATGCCGGAAGCGCAGTTCACGGAGCTCTACGTGGTGGTCTGGGATCTGTACCAGTCCGGACAGAAGGAAAAGGCCCGCGCGGTGTTCGCGAATCTGCTGCTGATGCTCAATCAGATGCGCGAGTTCCGCGGCGTCCCGCAGTACATCATGAAGAAGCGCGGCGTTTTCAAGACCACCGTTTACCGCGACCATAGCGGGCAAAAGAAAGATATCGATATCAAGCCCGACGAGATGGCGGAAATCGACTGGAACTTCGAAGCGCTGAGACCGTACCTCAAGACGTAACCTTCTCCGATCATCGCAAGCTGTCGGAACTTGCGGAAGTGGACGGTCCCGATCGGTTCGCCCGATCATTGGCATACAGACCACGCCGCGGATGCGATACGTGCAATCGTACGTGGAGCAGCGCCGAGTCCATTTCGACCCGGTGCTGCTCGAAGCGCTGCCGTTTTAAATGGGCGGCCCGCGCGACGATAAGACGGCACACCACCCGCGCGTTGGGCGCCGCCGAAGCGAAGCACATCACCCACTACGCCAGCACTCTGTGAGCTTTCCACCGGGCGGCCTCCATCACGGGTCGAAAACTGCTGAATTTTTCTCCGCCCCCCGATTCGAACGGGCGCTGGCTCACACAAGTTCAACGGCAATTACATAAGGAAAGTCATGTCCAACTCCCAACCATCTTCCACATGGATGCAGTTGTTCTGTCTGGTATGCGGCTTCACCTTAGCGGCGGGCGCGCAAATCGCTGCTTCGGGCGGGGCTGGCTCGTCGACGGCGCAGCAGTTGCCATTGTCCGGGCGGAGCGGCCAGCCCGGCACGGTAACTTATTCGGAATCCACGAACCCCGAGGGCGGAAGCGCGCTCCTCGTCAACGGGTCCGTGAGCGTCCAGGGGAGCTATTCGGGCAGCGTTCCAACCGGCGACAACACCGGCAGGGTGCTGCCTTTGAGCCTGGATTACGCGCTCAAGCAGGCGCTGCGCTATAACCTAGGCGCCGTCAGCGAGTCCGATGCCGAACGGCAGGCCGAGGGGCAGCGGCGCGTGGCGCGCAGCGCTTTGCTTCCGCAGGCCAATTCCGTGGTCAACGAGGTTGTGGAGCAGCTCGATCTGCGAACTCTCGGAGTGGAGGTGTCTGGCTTCCCGGCGGTGGTCGGGCCGTTCAACTACTTCGACGCCCGGGCGGCGCGCGTAACCGCGGCCGTGGTGGACCTGGCGCGCCTCGGGAACCTGCGCAGCGCGACGCAGAACCTGAGCGCCGTTCGATTTGCGGCCCGCGACGCACGCGACCTGATTGTGCTGGCGGTGGCCGGTTCGTACCTGCAAATTATCGCCACCACCGCGCGCATTGTTTCGGCGGCGGCCCAGGTACGCAGCTCCGAGAGCATCTACCAGCAGGCGGTCGACCGTCTAAAGGAGGGGCTCAACGCGCGCATCGATACCACGCGAACGCAGGTGCAATTGCAGATCGACCGCCAGCGGCTGCGCTCGCTGGCCGCCGACCGGGACCGCCAGAAGCTGCAACTGGCGCGGCTCATCGGACTGCCTCTGGGACAGGATTTCGGCATCGCCGACGATTTTCCTTATGCGCCTTTGCATGACCTGACGTTCGAGATGGCCTTTTCGCGCGCCATGGAGAACCGCGCCGATCTTCAGGCGGCGGAATCCAGCGTCCGCGCGGCTGAACTGGCGCTGCAGGCGGCCCGCGCCGAACGCCTGCCCAACCTGGCACTCACGGCGGATTACGGCGCGGCGGGACTCCGTCCGACCAACTCGGCCCACGGCGTGTTCACGGTCACGGGGACTTTGACTATTCCTCTTTATCAGGGCGGGCGAATCCGCGGAGAAATCGAAGAAGCGCAGGCCGTCCTGCGCCAGCGCCAGGCCGAGGCGGACGACGTGCGGGGCCGCATCGATCAGGACGTGCGCCAGGCCTTCATCGATCTGAACGCGGCGGCCGATCAGGTCGAGGTGGCGCGCAGCAATGTGGCGCTGGCCGAGGACACGCTGCGCCAGTCGCGGGACCGTTTTCTGGACGGCATCGCCGATACCGTGGAGGTGGTTCAGGCGCAGCAATCGGTAGCTGTCGCCAACGACGATTATGTGGGCGCCGTGTTCGCTCACAACCTGGCGAAAGTCGCGCTGGTCCGCGCCATGGGCAACGCCGAGCGCGGCCTGCCGGCGCTGCTGGTGAGGAAGTGAGCATGGCCGAAAAAGAGACCGACAAACCCGGTAGCGATCCTGCCGTAACCGGGCAACTTCGCAACCTTCTCGACGAGCAGCGCCGGCTGAGCGTCGAGATCGAGCGGTTGATCGAGCAGGAGCGCAATCGGGATGGGCGGTCCGTCGCCGATCGTCCGCTGGCCGACGAAACGCCCGCCGAGGAAGAAAAGGAACAGCCGCCACGGGAGAAGGATCTCGAGCGAAAGCCGCAAACGCCTACCGAGCCAGCCAAGAAGCCCGGGGGCGAAAAGGAGGCGCAGGAGCAGCCTAAGCCGCCATTCAGGCGGCGCGCTGCCGGATGGGTTCACACACATCCCATCGAGACGATGCTGGGCTTGGTGGCTCTGGTAGTTGTGCTCGTGGGGGGCTATCTCCTCCTGCAATACCTGGCGAGTTACGAGAACACTGACGACGCCCAAGTCGACGGGCACACGGATCCGATCGGCAGCCGGATCTCCGGAATGGTGATCGGCGTCTACACCGAGAACAATCGCAGCGTGGTGAAGAACCAAACGCTCGTGGATCTCGATCCGCGGGACTTCATGAGCGCGTTGAACCAGGCTCAGGCCAATCTTGCCCAGGCACAGGCCGCGCTGAAAGCCGAGGCGCCCAACGTCCCCATCACCGTGACCAGCGTCGCGACCAACGTGATTGCTGCGAGGCTGGACGTGGCCAACGGGGAGGCGGCGCTGGATGCGGCGCGGCACGATTATCAATCGGCAGTCGCGCAACTGCGACAGGCAGAGGCGGACGCGGGGAATGCCGCCGTCGAGGAGCAACGCTACCGGCGACTCGCCGACAAGGAGGAGGTGTCCCGCGAACTGTACGACCAGCGCGCCACGGAGGCGGCCGCCCAACACGCGCTCGTGGATGCGCGCCGCTCCTCCGCCGATTCGGCCGCCAAAACCGTGGACCAGCGGCGGGCCGTGTTGGACCAGTCCCGCGAGCGCCTTCGGGAAACCGAGTCGAACCAACCGCGACAGATTGCGGTGCAGCGTTCCACGGTCGCCACGCGGCAGGCAAATGTCGCGGCCGCCGCCGCGCAGGCCCAACAGGCGTGGCTGAACCTCAGCTACTGCAAGATACTGGCTCCCGTCGCCGGGAATGTGGGGGACAAGACCGTCGAAGTAGGTCAGCAGGTTGCGCCGGGTCAGGAGTTGCTGGCCATCACGCAGACGGACGACATCTGGGTTACGGCCAATTTCAAGGAAACGCAAATCGAGTACATGCGCCCCGGCCAGCCTGTCGATATCTCGGTGGACGCGGTGGGCCAGACATTCCGGGGCTTCGTGCAGAACATGCCGGGCGCAACCGGCGCAACGTACAGCCTGCTGCCGCCCGAGAACGCCACCGGCAATTACGTCAAAGTGGTTCAGCGCCTGCCCGTGCGCATTCGTTTCAAACCCGGCCAGCGGGGGCTGGAGCGGCTGCGTCCGGGGATGTCCGTGGAGCCGAAGGTGTGGGTGAGATGATCCCGCGCGAAGGCGGTTCGAATGGCTGACGAGCAGTGGAGGCCGAAGCACAATCCGTGGCTGATTGCGCTTTCGGTGATGCTGGCCACGTTCATGGAGGTGATGGATACCAGCATCGCCAGCGTGGCTGTGCCCTACATAGCGGGAAGCGTGTCGGCCACCAACGACCAAGCCACCTGGGTGCTGACCAGCTACCTGGTCGCCAATGCGGTGTTTCTGCCCTCGAGCGCCTGGTTTTCGATGCGCTTCGGGCGCAAGCGCTACCTGATGTTCTCGGTGCTGGTGTTCACCATCGCCTCTTTCGCCTGCGGCATCGCCAACAGCCTCGGCTTCATCCTGCTGGCGCGCGCCATCCAGGGAGCCGGCGGGGGCGCGTTGCAGCCGCTATCGCAGGCCATCTTGCTGGAAAGCTTCCCGCCGGAAAAACAGGGGCCGGCCTTGGGGCTGTTCGCCATGGGTGTGGTGGTAGCGCCCGTATTAGGGCCGACTCTGGGTGGCTACCTTACCGACCGAATCTCGTGGCGCTGGGCCTTCTACATCAACATTCCGATCGGCCTCATTGCGCTGCTCCTGCAGCACAAGTTTCTGGAAGACCCGCCATACATCCGGGACGCCCACCCGGGGCGCCTGGACAGGATCGGGCTGGGGCTGCTGGCGATCTGGGCGGGCTGTATGCAGTTCATCTGCGATAAGGGCCAGGAAGACGATTGGTTCGGCAGTCCGCTGATCCGCTGGGCCTGCGTCTTGTTCGTCGCGGGTTTCGCTGCATTCCTGGTGCGCGAGCTGACCAAAGACAAGCCGCTGGTGAATCTGCGAGTGCTGGCCAACCGCAATTTCGCGGGCGGTTGCTTTCTGATTTTCCTCTTCGGAGGCGCCGTCTACAGCATCACGACCGTGCTGCCGCTCTTCTACCAGACGCTGATGGGCTACAGCGCGACCGCCGCGGGGCTGGCGGTGAGCCCCCGTGGAGTCGGTTCGTTTGTGGCCGCGCTGATTGCCGGCCGGCTGGTCGGCAAGATGGATTCGCGCCTCCTCGTAGCTTTCGGCTTCACCGTTCTCTTCGCCGCGAATATGTGGACCGGATCGTTGACGCTGAATATTTCGCCGACGTCGCTCTTCTGGCCTATTGTGACCACGGGCCTGGCATTCCCGTTCATCTTCGTGCCGCTGGCCGGAATCGCCTTCGGAACCCTCAAGCAGGAGGAGATCGGAAATGCCAGCGGCTTGTTCAACCTGCTGCGCAATCTCGGCGGCAGCATCGGCATCGCCGTGGCGAATACCATCGCGCTGCGGCATCTGCAAACGCATCGCAACGACCTGTTGCACTGGTTTTCCGGCGGCCGGCCGGGATTTCAAAACGCGATCCAGCGCTACACGACGCTGATGCACATGCACGCCGGACCAGCGAAGGCCTCGCTGCGCGCCTATGCGCTGGTCAACGGCGAACTGAACCGGCAGGCACAGTCCTGGGCGTATATCGATGTGCTGCGGTACCTGGCGATGGCGTGCGCGGCTTGCGTCCCAGTGGTGTTCGTGCTGAAAAAATGCAAGCACAAGCCCCATGCCCATGTCACTTGCTGAAGAGCGGCGCGTGCGATTAGTGGAAGCGGCCCGGGATTTCGCTTACACTGAAGCCAAATGCAGCGCAGAGATTTCCTTCGCGCCTCGGCCGGCTCGGCCGCGCTGGCGCTACCCCGGCCTGCCTTGCCCGCCGATCCCGCTCCGATTCGAATTACGGAAGTAAAGTTCCTGCGGCTGCGTTATCCCGCCACCATGCCGCGTATACGAAACGGCACGATCGCCAGCGGAGGCGGCCAGGCGGGAATGACGCAACTGGAATTGTACACGGACGCCGGCATCGTCGGGCGCAGCATTTATTCCGGCAACCGCGAGATTATTACCGGCGAGCTGATGCCGCGCATCGCGGGAATGAATCCGTTCCACGTCGAAGCGATCTGGGATCGCATGTACCGGTACAATCGCAAGCCGGTCGCCAAGGGCCTGTACATTTCGGCGATGGGCGCCGTGGATATCGCGGTCTGGGACATCATCGGGAAGGCGCTCAACCGGCCGGTCTGCCAGGTACTCGGTGTATTCTCCGAACGTATCCGCGTGTACGCCGCGGGCTGCTACTACGAGGAAGGCAAGGGCGTAAGAGAGCTGGCGAAGGAGATGGAGAGCTACGTCTCCGAGGGCTTCCGCGCCGTAAAGATGAAGGTAGGCGGCGAATCGACGGAGGTGGACACGGAGCGCGTGAGGGCCGTGCGCCAAGCCATCGGGCCGCAGATCGATCTGATGATCGACGCCAACAATCGCTGGACCGCGCCGGAAGCGATCCGTTTCGGCGAGATGGTGGAAAAGCACAACCCGTTCTGGTTCGAGGAGCCGGTGGAAGCGGACGACTACGCGGGCTGCGCCGAAGTGAAGGACAAACTACACATTCCGATTGCCGCGGGCGAGAACGAATTCACACGATGGGGCGCGCGCGAACTGATCACAGCCAAGGCGGTGGATATCGTGCAGTGCGACACGGTATTGGCGGGCGGCATTTCGGAGGGGCGCAAGATTGCCGCGCTGGCCTCGGCGTTTCACCTGCGTATGTCGCCGCACGGCAATCCGCACATGGCCGCACATCTGGTGGCCTCCCTGCCAAACGCGCTCATCATGGAGACTTATCCGGCGGTGGAGAGCCAATATAATCTGGCGCTGCCCCTTTTCCCGGTTAAGGATGGCTACATCGAGCTGCCGAACAAGCCCGGTCTGGGCATCGACCCGGATCCCGAGATTGTGAAGAAATATCGCGCTAGCTAAATCGGGCCAGCCCCCGGCGGTCCTGTACCAAATCACGCGCTGGCTAAGTGCGCTCTGAAAACCTCGCAGGCTGACAATTCGTCTTTACGATCTGGATAGGTGTGGGACCGGACTGTCTCACGGGCGGCGATCCCACGATCGGTCCAATTCAGGTTGGATATTCACCGCATCGATGTTAGTGCCAAGTTGGCGGTTCCTGGCGTGCTGAACAGGTGAAGAATGCCCCAGGAGCGGGAAGATACTCAATCGGTGGACACCAGCCGGACGCGCAGTGAAGCTCCGCCGGCGCCGGTCGCTGAAGTGGCGCAGCACGGCCCCAACGGTAAGGAACCGAACGCTTCCCGCGAAGGCGCCGGCCAGCAGCCACAGCCGGAGGGTCCTTCACGGCGCAAGCGGTCCAGGTGGTTGTGGCTTCTGATCATCCTGCTGATTGTGGCGGGAGTTTTCGCCTTTCGACACTCCAACACCGCCAAAAACGCACAGCCGGCGAGTCCCACTCCGCCGGGCGCGGCCATCACCACCGGCCAATCTACGACCGGAGATATCAATGTCTATGTGACCGCTCTTGGTACGGTCACGCCCACTTACACAGTTACCGTCTGCAGCCAGATCAGCGGCCGTGTAATGGCCGTGTATTACCACGAAGGCCAGATGATAAACAAAGGCGACCCGCTGATCGAGGTCGACCCGCAGCCTTATCAGGCGTCGCTCACTCAGGCCGAAGGCGCACTCGCGCACGACCGCGGCGTGCTGGATCAAGCGGAAATGGATCTCAAGCGATACCAGGCCGCTTACGCCAAGAACGCCATCGCGCGGCAAATCCTCGAAGACCAGGAAAAGACCGTAATTCAGTATCAGGGGACCGTCAAGGCGGATGAGGGCGCGGTCGCCTATGCCCAGACGCAGCTCTCCTACTGCCACATCGTGGCGCCTATCAGCGGACGGGTCGGGTTGCGCCTGGTGGACGCCGGAAACACCATCTTCGCGGGCAGTGGCTCAACTCTGGTCGTAATTACTCAGTTACAGCCAATTACCGTGGTGTTCAACGTCTCGGAGGACGATCTACCACAGATCCAGGCGCAGTTACATGCAGGACATAGCCTCCAAGTGTCGGCTTTCGATCGTTCCGATGTCAGGCAGATTGCATCCGGGACGCTAAGTTCTTTGGATAATCTGGTAGATACTACCACCGGTACCGTTAAGTTCCGCGCAAATTTTCCCAATCGGAATCTCGCGCTGTTTCCGAATCAGTTCGTCAATGCCAAGTTGCTTTTGAAAACCCTGCGCAAAGTTACTCTTGTGCCGTCTGCCGCCATACAGTATAACGGCGCCAACGCCTTCGTCTATTTGGTCAAGCCGGACAACACCGTCTCCGTGCAGCCGATTACCACGCTGACCGGAAACGATAACGCGACGGCGGTTACCGGCGTGAGCGCGGGCGTAAACCTGGCCACCAGCGGTTTCGACCGGCTGGAAAACGGCGTTCGCGTGACCGTGAGGAATCGCGGCTCAGACAGCCCGAATCCAGGCCAGAGCAGCCAGAACCCGAATCACACCAGCCACACGCAGGGCGCCGGAGGGACCACGACTCCATGAGCCCTTCCCGGCCATTCATTCTGCGTCCCGTGGCGACAGCGCTGTTGATGGTGGCGCTGTTTTTGGCTGGCGGCGTGGCGTTTTTCCAGATCCCGGTCTCGGCGCTCCCGGAAGTGGACTATCCCACAATCCAGGTGCTCACTTTCTACCCAGGCGCGAGCCCGGATGTGGTGGCGTCAGGAGTGACGGCGCCACTCGAGAGGCAGTTCGGCGAAGTGGCCGGCCTGAGCCAGATGACCTCGACGAGCGCGGACGGAGTCTCCGTGATCGTGATGCAGTTTCAGCTCAGTCTGGATATCGACGTGGCGGAACAGGAAGTGCAGGCGGCCATCAACGCGGCGCAGAGCTACCTGCCGGCGAATCTGCCTACGCCGCCGGTTTACAGCAAGTCCAATCCGGCCGACGCTCCGGTCCTAACGCTGGCGCTTACTTCGAGTGAAATGCCGCTCTCCAAGGTGGAGGACCTGGCGGATACGCGACTGGCGCCGAAGATCTCGCAGCTCTCCGGAGTTGGCCTGGTAAGTATCTCGGGCGGGCAGAAACCCGCGGTGCGCATCCAGGCGAACGCAACGGCGCTGGCGTCTTATGGGATCAATCTGGAAGATTTGCGCAGCGCCCTGGTGCGTAACAGCCTCAATTCCGCGAAAGGTAACTTCGACGGTCCGGCCAAGGATTACACCATCAATGCGAACGACCAGTTGCCTACCAGCGCCGACTATAAGTCAGTGGTGGTGGCTTATCGCAATGGCGCGCCGGTGATGCTAACCGACGTGGCGCGCGTAATCGACGGCGTGGAGAACACCAGGCTGGCGGCGTGGGTGAACTACACCCCGGCGGTGCTGCTGAACATCCAGCGGCAGCCCGCGGCCAACACGATCCAGGTTGTGGACAGCATTCAGAGGCTTCTGCCGCATCTCGAGACTACGCTTCCGAACGCCGTGCACGTGCAGATCGTGACGGACCGCACCACGGCCATTCGCGCCTCGGTAAGAGACGTGGAATTTGAGCTCCTCCTGACGGTCGGCCTGGTGGTGATGGTGATCTTCCTATTTCTGCGCAGCCTCTCGGCGACCGTCATCCCGAGCGTGGCGGTGCCGCTCTCGCTGGTGGGCACCTTCGGCGTCATGTACCTGGCGGGCTTCAGTCTGAACAACCTGACCATGATGGCTCTGACCATCTCCACGGGATTCGTGGTGGACGACGCCATCGTCATGATCGAGAACATCTCGCGCTATATCGAAGAGGGCGAAGCTCCGCTTCAGGCTGCCTTGAAGGGCGCCGAACAGATCGGCTTCACGATCTTATCTTTGACCGTGTCGCTGATCGCCGTGTTGATCCCTCTGCTCTTCATGAGCGATGTGGCGGGCCGCCTGTTCCGCCAGTTTGCCATCACTCTGGCGGTGACCATCATCTTGTCGGCGGTCGTGTCGCTGACGCTCACACCGATGATGTCGGCGCGTCTGTTGCGCTATACGCCGCCGGAAAGGCAGGGCCGCTTCTATCGCATTTCGGAAGCGGCCTTCGATCGCGTGATTGCCTTTTATGGCCGGACGCTGCGCTTTGTGCCGCGCTTTCAGACCGTCACTCTGTTTATTGCGCTGGGCGTTCTAGTGTAGTGCGGCCTAACTAGTAACGAGTATCGTTAGCGCAGCGTCTTTACAATGGAAGGGGCAAAGACGATGCGTGTGGCTCGACCCGTGGTGCTGAGTACCGAGCAGCGAGACATGC
>Ga0181520_10003677_pt1 | contig 26630 bp, 25 predicted proteins | sample PEATcosm2014_Bin_29_FD_132451 | JGI IMG/M metagenome (GOLD analysis project Ga0181520, IMG submission 132451) | Peatland microbial communities from MTU Mesocosm Facility, Houghton, MI, USA - PEATcosm2014_Bin02_30_metaG | ecosystem: Environmental > Terrestrial > Soil > Wetlands > Peat | place...
GAGCGGCACGATGGCTCGCAACCTGATCGCCGACAGCGCCCGCAAACTGGCCGCCTATCTTCCGGCAAGTTCGGGCAACCTGACCGGCAGCCCAGCCCTGGCGCAGGACGGCGGCAAGGCGCATGGGGAGATCAGCAAACAGCTTCCGGCGGACAAGTACGTCGAGATTACCAGGGAGTTCTTCCTGTCCTGAAGCGCGCCCGGCACGGAGCGCGGGCGAGGAGCGGAGTCCGGAGCATCTTACCCGGGGAGCGGCAAGCTTCCCGGGATTTTTTGCGCCCTGCGTCGGCTTCGTCAAGAGAGCCGGCAACGACGGGATGGGGATTTGTAAGTGAAAGATCATGAATAAGTTATGTGGGTGATTCGAGTCACAAGTGGGGGTGACTGGAATCACGGCTGGGGCCCCTGGAAACGACCAGACTATACGGTTCCGCGGAGTGTGCGAGACTGTTCTGAGGGGGCAAGTTTCTTCAACGGGATGCAAGGGACAGGTGGAGGCAGCAATGACCATACTAGCTCATAGATTGATGAAATTGATTGAGACCCACGCGGAAGCACTGACAGAATCGCTGGAAGCGAGAATCTCTGGTTCGGAGCGCTGCGCGGATTACCGCCGCGTCTCCTCCGACGAGTTGAAGACGCTGGTGGGAGGGATTTACGGGCAATTGGGGCAATGGCTGGTCACCAGGACGGAGGAAGAACTCGATCGCCGGTACACGATGATCGGCACACGGCGCGCCGAGCAGTGCGTTCCGGTGAGCCAGTTGCTGTGGTGCATTGTGCTGGTCAAGGAAAATCTTTGGGATTACTTGAAGAACAACGAGACGCTGGAAAATACGCAGCAGATTTTCGGTGAATTGGAATTGATGCAGATGGTGGACCAGTTCTTTGATCGCGCCATGTACTACGCGGTTCGCGGCCACGAGAAGGTGCGGGAAGCGCGCTGGACGGAGATGAAGCGAAGAGGTGAAGGCAGGGCCGGGAACGTCCGTGATTGAAGCGGGAAGTCTAACTTGCGCGAGGTTGTATCCAGTGATGGCGTGGCAAACCGAATATCGCAAGAAGTTAATGACCGTCGACGCGGCCATGTGCGCGGTGCAAAGCGACATGCGCGTCTATGTCCACGCTAACTCGGCGTATCCGCAGGTGTTGCTGGAGGCGCTGGCGCGCCGCGCTGGGCACCTCCGCAACGTTGAGGTGATGCATCTGCTAGGGTTTGGAGAAGCCTGCTTCAGCGGCCCGGAGTTTGCCGAGAGCTTCCGGCACAATGCGCTCTTCGTAGGCGCCAACACGCGCCGGGCGGTGCGGGAGGGACGGGCGGATTACATGCCGGTACACCTGAGCGAGGTTGAGGATCTGTTCCTCAGCAAGGCGGTGGAACTGGATGTTGCGCTGCTGCAGGTTTCAACGCCGGACCGCCATGGATACTGCAGCCTGGGAGTGGCGGTGGAGTCGACGCTGACGGCGGCGCGGTGCGCCCGCACGCGGATTGTGCAGGTCAACGACCAGATGCCGCGCACCTTTGGCAACACCTTCATGCACGTCAGCGAATTTGACGCGATCGTGGAATGCTCGCATGCGCTGCCGGAGATGGTGCCAGAGCAGGCTACCGAAGAGCAGCGGGCGATTGCGCGCCATGTGGCGACATTGATCGACGACGGCGCCTGCCTGCAGGTCGGCATCGGCGGGATTCCCAACGCGATCCTGCCGTTTCTGAGCGACCGCAAAGACCTGGGCGTCCACACCGAGACGCTGACGGATAGCGCAATTCCGCTGCTTGACAAGGGCGTGATCACGGGCGCCAAAAAGCAGATCAATCCAAACAAGATTGTGCTGAGCTTCGTGCTGGGGACGCGCAAATGGTACGACTACGTGGACGATAACCCGATGTTTGATTTCCAACCCAGCAGCTATACCAACGATCCCTTTGTGATTGCGCAGAACGACAGGGTAGTTGCGATTAATTCGGCCATCGAGATCGACCTGACGGGACAGGTTGTTTCTGACTCGGTGGGCGACAGGATCGTGAGCGGATTTGGCGGGCAACTGGACTTTACCCGTGGCGCCGTGCGCAGCCGCGGAGGCAAGCCGGTGATTGCAATCTCCTCCACGGCCAAGAACGGAACGGTATCGCGGATTGTGCCACGAATCAAGGACGGCGCCGGCGTGGTGACAACGCGCGCCGACGTCCACTATGTGGTAACCGAATATGGCGTGGCTTATCTGCACGGCAAGAACGTGCGCCAGCGCGCCGAAGCACTTTTAGAGATTACCCATCCCAGTTTCCGCGCGGGGTTGGACGAGCAGATGCGCGAAATGGGCTGGGGCGGAAGGGTGTTTGCCGATATGGCGAGGTGAGAGATGGCCGAGCAGGCAAGAGGCAAGATTGAATTAGACCAGGACGAGTGCAAGGGCTGCGGTCTTTGTGTGGAATCCTGTCCCGTGCACGGGTTGACGCTGAGCCCGGAGTTGAACCACTTCGGGGTGCACCCGGCGCACTATCTGGCCGAGGTTTGTACGGGCTGTGGAATTTGCTACTTTGTTTGCCCGGAGCCGGGGGCAATCACCGTGTACCGGCTGCCGGCGCCAAACAGCGAGGTGCGCAATGCGGCAACTCTGTAAGGGAAACGTGGCCGTGGTGAAGGCGGCGATCATGGCAGGCTGCCGCTCGTTTTACGGCTACCCGATTACCCCGGCGAGTGAAATCGCCGAGTACGCGGCGCTGCTGATCCCGCAGGTGGGCGGGACGTTTGTGCAGGCCGAAAGCGAAGTTGCAGCGATCAACATGGTATACGGGGCGGCGGCGGCCGGGATGCGGGTGATGACGGCTTCCAGCGGTCCGGGCATCAGCCTGATGCAGGAGGGGATCAGCTACCTGGCGGGCGCCGAGTTGCCCTGCGTGATTGCCGACGTGATGCGCGCCGGGCCGGGACTGGGCAATATTGCACCGGAGCAGAGCGACTACTTTGCCATGACCAAGGGCGGCGGACACGGCTGCTATCGCAACATCGTGCTGGCTCCCGCCAGCGTGCAGGAGATGGCGCAACTGACGATGCTGGCGTTTGAACTGGCAGATAAATACCGCAACCCGGCGGTGCTGCTGGCGGATGGATTCGTAGGACAGATGATGGAAGCGCTGGATCTGGAGTTGGTCGAAGTCCCGCTACCCGAGAAGCCGTGGGCGGTGAAAGGCACGGCCGAGACCCGCGGCAATCTTATTTCCTCCATTCACCTGACGCCGGATCTGATGGAGGCACACACTCGCCACCTGGAAGACAAGTACAAGCAGTGCGAGCGCGATGAATGCCGATGGGAGAACTATTGCACCGAGGATGCCGAAGTGCTGGTGGTGGGATACGGCATCGTGTCAAGGGTGCTGCGCACCACGGTGGACCTGGCGCGGCAGCAAGGGGTGAAGGCAGGACTGTTCCGCCCGATTACGCTGTGGCCGTTCCCCTCGCAGGCACTGGTGGAGACCGCCAAGGGCGTTGCCAAGGTGATGGTGGTCGAGCTTTCCACGGGACAGATGGTGGAGGACGTGAGACTGGCCATGAACGGGACCAAGCCATTGGAGTTTTACGGGCGTGTGGGCGGCAACGCGCCGTCGGCCGAAGAGTGCCTGGCGGAGTTGTTTGCGCGCATGGAAGTTTTGGTATAGGGAGCGGCGATGAGTGAATACAAAAAAGTGCAAGGCCGGGCGCCAGTCTTCTTCGACCGCTTTGAGCGCAAAGACGAAAACCAGCACCAGACGCACTACTGCCCTGGCTGCGGGCACGGCGTGGCGCAGAAATTGATTGCCGAGGCGCTGGGGGAACTGGGAGTGCAGGACCGCACCATCCTGGTGAGTCCGGTGGGTTGCTCGGTGTTTGTGTACTACTACTTTGATACGGGCAACGTGCAGGCGGCGCACGGGCGCGCGCCGGCGGTGGCCACGGGGCTCAAGCGGTCCAACCCCGGCTCCATTGTGATTGCCTACCAGGGCGACGGCGACCTGGCCGCGATTGGCACGGCGGAAATCATCCATGCAGCCAATCGCGGCGAGAAGATCACCGTGTTCTTCCTCAACAATTCGACGTACGGCATGACCGGAGGCCAGATGGCTCCGACGACGCTGGTGGGCCAGGTGAGCACGACAACGCCCTGGGGGCGGCGGCCGAACAACGATGGCTTCCCGATCAAGATGGCCGAGCTGATCTCAACCCTCGAGGCTCCGGTCTACGTGGAGCGTGTGGCCCTGTCGGACAACAAGCACATTATGCAGGCGCGCAGAGCGGTGAAGAAGGCGCTGGAGTTGCAGAAACAGGGCGCTGGATTCACCATGGTCGAGATTCTTTCGCCGTGTCCGACGATCCTGAAGATGGAGCCGACGGTGGCCCGGCACTGGGTTGGCGAGACCCTGACCAAACAATTCCCGCTGGGAGTTTTTCGCGACCGTGCGCCGGAGATGGTGGACGTGGACGTGCCGCAGAAAGGCGTGGCGGAATTGCTGGGCATCACTGGCACTCCGGCGACGGAAGAAGAGCGCCACGCGCGGCGGCAGCGCGCCCGTTCCAAGACGATTAAAGTTGCCGGTTTTGGCGGGCAGGGCGTTCTGCTGCTGGGCCAGTTGATCGCCGAGATGGGCATGCGCGAGCACATGGAGGTGAGCTGGCTTCCGAGCTACGGGCCGGAGATGCGCTCGGGTAGCGCGCACTGCCATGTGACGCTCTCGCACCAACGCATCGGCTCACCGGTGATCACGCAGCCGGAAGTGCTGGTGGCGATGAACGAGCCTTCGCTGCGCAAGTTCGGGCCCCAGGTGAAGGTGGGCGGAGTGATTCTCTACAACGGGTACAATTTGCCGGAGGACTTGAACTTCGAAGGCGTGACCGTCGATTGCATTCCGGCCAACGAGATCGCCGATGGGATTGGCTCAGCCAAAGTCGCCAACGTGGTGATGATGGGAGCCTTTCTGGAGGCGTCCGACTGCCTGCCGTTCACCACCGCGCAGGACGTGCTGCGCGGACTGGTGAAAAATCCGAAGCTGGCGGAGATGAATGAACGGGCCCTGGAGGCGGGACGGAATTACCTGGACACCGAGATCCTGGTGGGCGCGGTAGCCGGACCGGACGGTTGCGGAGAATAGCTGATTCAATTAAGACTGGATTTGATGCCGGATGGAACATAACGACGGCGGGCGCAGCCAAAGGCCCGCCGCTTCGTTTTCCCGGCGAGTGCGGCGCATTCGAATCCGCAGGCCGGCAGGAGACGGCGCTCGTGGGAGAAAAGTTTTCGAGAAAGAAGTACCGTTGTCTTTACGGAATCCGTGCCGCGGTTGACCGGGGATAGCGATGGCGCAGAAGAAAGAAACGTTTAGCAAGGTGAAGGCCGTGAAAAACGCGGCGCGGGTGAACATCGGCACGCCCAAATCGACCCAGACAATTCCGGATGCGAAAACCAAGGCGGAGATTCGCGGCGGAAAGCACAAGAAGGCACTGGAGGAATTGCTGGAGGAAGAGTAGGCGCAAGCCTTCCGCTACTTCTCGAGGGCCGCGATCCGGGCTGCCAGGTCGGCAGGCTTCCACTGATTGTCGCTGTAAAATTCGGCAATTCTGCCATCGGCATCCAGCAGCGCGGTGCGCAGGTTGTGGATGATCTGACCGTTCTGTGTCTCATAGGCGAGGCCGAAGAATTCGGCGGCCTGGCGAATGCCGGCGGGCTTGCCGGTGGCTAGGCTCCAGTGTTTGAGGCCGGGGTCAACGGCTCCGGCGTAGGCCTTGCCATAGGCGCGCAGGATTTTGGGATCGTCAAACTCCGGATCGATGGTAATGGAAAGCATCTGCAGCCGGGCAAAGGCGGCGGGGTTGGTCTTCTGGAGGATCGCGGCAACCTCGGCAAAGTTGTTACTGGTGCGGATACAGTACTCCGGCAGGGGACAGCGGGAATAGATGAAGCTGATGAGCAACGGCTGTCCGCGGAACTGCGCCAGGTGAATCGGCCGACCTTCCTGATTGACGAAGTGGAAATCCGGAACCAGTTCGCCCTTTTCAGGCAGGTGGATGGGCGAGGTGGTGGAGAGATCGGCGGCGGCGCGCGCCTGGGTGACGGAGATGTCTTCCAGATAGTCGTCATCGGCGACGACCAGGGTTGCCTGCACGGTGTCGCCGGGATGCACGACGTTGAAGACCCAGGCATCGCGCACGAGGAAGGGCATGGTCATGGCCTTCATGTATCCGGCGACCTCGTGATGGTCGAGCGTGATGCTGTGGGCGGCGGGATCGACGGCGACGACGCGGCCTTCGATGGGAAAACGGCGCTCGCTGGTAGCGGGCTTTTGAGACTTGCAGCCGGGAACGCAAAGCAACAAAAGAACAAAAAGAACAATGCGTACGCGCAAGGCGCACCTCCGCGACCAGTGTAATGCACCGGGCAAGTGGGGAGAAAATTTCAGCGCCGGGAGACGCAGGCGGGCGGGTGGGTGAGTCCGGGCTGCCGCGCAAGGTAATGGATGGCGGCAAAGTCGTAACCGAGCTGGTCGGGCCAGACAGCGATTCCCTGCGCCGGATAAAGAGTAAGTTCGACGGCTCCGCGGGGATCGCGATAAAGAGCGTTGGCGGCGCATTTCGCCCAGGAAAAGTGAGCCGTCAGCGGGTTGTCGCCAAGTTCTTTGTAGACTTGCGTTCGCGGAATCGCGATGGGGAACAACTCCTGGATTTCCGTGATGAGGCCGGATCGATTGAGGCGCACGGTGAGGTCTCCGCGATGGCTGCCGCGCGCCTTGTAAAGCAGGTCTTCACCGGCCGCGGTTGGGGTAGCGAGGTCGGGACTGCCAAGTACGCGGAACGCGTCGGCACGGTGGGCGCGCCCGACGGTGAGGCCACGAAAGCTGCCTGCGGTCCAGGGCGGCGGCGCCCCGAAAAGGCTGGCGGCAAGCAGGAGGATGGCGGCGACGGATCGCATGGCTTCCAAGCTAACGGGGCTGGGCGTGTCACGCAAGCCGGCCACTACTGTGCGGGAGCGCAAAGACCGCTGGCGCCGGAGCGGCCGCCGCGCCAGGCCCAAGCCATGCGAGGCGTGTTGTGCGCCATGCCCACGCGTCCCTGGCAGTCGAGCAGAATGATTCCGCCCTGACCGTTGAGGCGGCGCTGCAGATACTGGATGGCGGCGGGCGCCACCTGGGCGGGCGCCACATCGGCGGTTACGCGCTCGGTGGCCCACTTGGCGAAGACCAGCTTCATCATCGGCTCACCCCATCCGGTGGTGGAAGCGGCGGCCGATTCATTGTCCGCATAGCAGCCGCAACCGATGAGGGAAGAGTCGCCGACGCGCCCTGGAGCTTTGTTAAGGGTGCCACCGGTGGAGGTGGCGGCGGCGATGTTGCCGTGGCAGTCGAGGGCGACGGCGCCCACCGTGTCATGGGAATCGAGGTTGCCGCCGAACTCGGCGGGAACCCGCAGATAGCGCTGCTCGGCGGCGCTCTTCCAGCGCTCGATCTCACGCGGCAGAATGAGCTCGCTGTTGTCGACGAGGGCGATGCCGTGCTCGCTGGCGAAGCGCTCGGCGCCCTCGGCGACAAAATAAATGTGTGGACTCTTCTCCAGTATCACGCGGGCGGCGCGCACGGGATTCAGGAGGCGCTCGACGCAGCCGACGCCGCCGGCTTTCAGGGTTGCGCCGTCCATGATGAGGGCATCGAGCTGCACCCGGCCATCGCGATTGAGGAACGATCCGCGGCCGGCGTCAAAGGTTTCATCGTCCTCCAGCACGGCGACCGCTTCTTCGACCGCATCCAGTGAGGATGCGCCGCGTTCCAGCAGGTCCCAGCCGGCGGCAGCGGCCCGTTCAACACCTTGCTGATGGGCCTGGCAGGCCGCATCCGGGATGGCCCACGCGCCACCGTGCACAACAATGATGGGAGACGGCAAACGTCACCTCAAAGCCAAAGATCGAACGCTACAGGATAACACCGGGGCGAGGGTTGATTGAGGGAGCGTGCGGGGCTGTTTCCGGTTGCCGATAATACACTCCGAAAAGGGCAACGATCCCAGGCTAATAGTCTGTCTCGTTGTCCGTAGATGCGTTCGCTTCCCGAACGTGCTGTCTCTGTCGTCTTGCGTCGAATCGGCGGCCTGCAGCGGCGCTTTTCCCGGCTCGAATCGAGCTTTGGCGATTTCAAACAGAGTCTGTAACTTTTCTTCGCCCGCCAAGTCAGATTGACACGGCACCAACCGTGACTCCCACCGCGTCGGGACAACTGAACAAAACCAGAGTTGGCAAAGGAGAATACCTTGAAAATCAATTTAGTTCGCGCCAGCGGAATGCTGGCGTTGCTTTTTCTTTCAGCCGCATCGGCGGCTGCGATGAACCACGAACGCAGTACGTTCGTACTAACCAGCACAAACAATGCAAGCGGTAATGCAGTTGTAGTGTTCGAACTGGATGATACAGGACCGCCTTCCCTGTCACTTGTGAAGACGTTGCCAACGGGTGGCATGGGTGGCGCGGCCGGAAACGCTGGCGCCGTACAGTTTGGAGACGATTTTGGCGCCGTGGTAAATTACGGCTCCAATAACGTGACTCAATTGCGGCGCGATGGCAACTTTATTGGAGTCGTGGGAACGTTTGGGCTGGCTCCAAATTGTGTAAATCCAGTTTCTGTCGCCCTCAGCGATTGGCACGCCTTTGTCGTGGGCGCCAATTGCGCCGAAAGCCACGCGTGGCCCTCAGGACGCCTTGACGGGACGGTAGTTGCCATCCCCGATACCTCGGCTGGACAAATTGTTACCGGCCGGAGTTGGGCCGCTGTCACCCTGAAGTCGGGATCTGTCCTTCAATTGCCGCTAAGCGAGAGAGGGGAGCTCAGCGGAACCAGCTTGACAGTGACACTGCCAGCCGAGGCAAACAACACCCCTCTGGGAGCTGCGTTCTGGGGAGACCTTCTGGGATTTAATCCAGCCCACAGTTCCTACAGCTTCGCTCTCGTTGACAAAAATATGGATGTGTTCCCGGTGCTCGGACCGCAACCGGCATATCCCACCAACGCCCCATGCTGGTTGGCCAAGGGAGCAGGGAACGTCTGGTATGCGGGCAATAGCCCAGGCCAGGCCATCTCGATATTTTTCAGCGACGGGCAGGGCGGAACATTTTACAAATCGCTGGCTTTGCCGGGCACGCCAACCGATGTGACAGTCTCTCCTGATGGCAAATGGCTTGCCGTCATCTATACCGCAGCGGACGGCAGCGGTGGCCGCATCGCCGTTTTTGCAATCGACACTTACGGCGACCTGTCGCTCGCAGCAACTTCAAGCTCGATCGGTGTTGCCGCATTCAATGGGGTGGCGATCAGCCAGTAGTGTTTCACGTTGGTTTCCCTTTAACGGCGGGCTTTGGCTCGCCGTTTTGTTTTCGCCGCTGTCGTCTGGACAGGATTGATCGTTTATCAAGTGCTGCTCCGTTACACCAAAGATGCGCCTGCGACGCACTGGAAACGGCAAATATCTGCAAGCGGCGAGAAGCCTACGCTAGCTGCGCTGGATCACATTTTAGGGTTCCCGACGGATGAGGGCCATCCGGAGACCGGCATGGTTCTGCCCGGCGAACGAGTGCGGTCCCGGGCATCCGTGGGCGGCGCTCACGCGAGGACTCATGCGGGGCAGGCCGGTTCTTAGGAGACGGAGGCGGCCTCGCGGGTGGCGGCTTCGCGCGCGGTGGTTTGGAGATAAGTGAAGCGGATGCGGTGGATGACGGTCACGGTGGAAAGCACGGCCAGAATCCACAAGACGGGAGCCATGCGGTTGGAGAGCGCGCCGATGATGACCAGCACGATGCGCTCGGGGCGCTCCATGAAGCCGACCTTGCATTTGGGGATGAGCGACTCGGCGCGGGCGCGGGTGTAGCTGACCATGACCGAGGTGGTCATGACGAAGGCCACCAGCACAACATAGAAGAAGCGGTTGGCGCGGGCGTAGTAGACCAGCAGGCCAAAGAAGATAGCCACGTCCGAGTAGCGATCGATGACCGAATCGAAGAAAGCTCCGAAGACGGTGACCTGGTTGGTGGCGCGCGCCACCCGGCCATCGACCATGTCAAAGATGCCGGCGCCGATGATGACCAGCCCGGCGTAGATGAAACGGCGCGGCTGATTGTTGTCTGCGCTGGCAAAGCCGAAGAACAGCGCCGCCGAGACGTTGATGATGAGGCCGACAAAGGTCAGCACATTGGGCGAGATGCGGGTGAGGGCAAGGCCGTCAACGATCTTGTAGAGCAGGACTCCGCAATATTTTCCGACGGCGCTGGTCCAGGTCATGCGTTTGTTTCCGCTTCATTGCCGGGAGCATCGTGCATGGTGGTCAGCTTTAAGACCTCCAGCTCGCGGGTGCCTCCGGGAGTGACGACCGTGGTCACGTCTCCGACCTTTTTGCCCATCAGGGCGCGGCCGATCGGGGAGGTGGTGGAAACCATGCCCTTGGTGACGTCGCTTTCCTCGCTGGTCACCAGCTTGTAGGCAATTTCTTCGTCCTTGGTGGAGTCGAATACCACCAGCAAGGAGCCCAGCGCGGCGCGGTCCCGGGGAATATTGGCAAGATTCATGAGCGACAACTCGGCCATGCGTTTCTTCATCATGCCGAGACGTGCGCGGACGAACTCCTGGCGCTGCTTGGCCATGTGATATTCGGCATTTTCGGACAGGTCGCCCATGGCCACGGCCTTCTTGAGCTCGGCGGGAAGCTCATGGTTCAACTCGTGTTCCAGTAAATCGATTTCTTCCTGGAGCTTCTTCTTGATGTGTTCCGGCATCTTCTAAAAACCTTTGTGCGCGGCGAGCCGCGCACGGGAGAAAACTACACGCTGCAATTATAGCGCGCCGGGGCGGATGGGGGCACGGCGGGAGAATTGCGGACAACTTTGCACGCGGCGTCTTGCGGCTGAATCTCACGATGTATAATGGAGTCGCACCGTTCCCGGCTTGCCGGGCCTTTGAATGATCACGACACAATTTATCGTCGGCGAAAAGGTAGTCTACCCGAATCATGGGGTAGGCATAATAGAACAGATTTCCAGCCGCACGATCGGCAGCTCGGTCGAGCGCTTTTACCTGCTACGCATCCGTTCCAGCAGCCTGAAGGTCATGGTTCCGTTTCAAAACGCGGAAACGGTTGGATTACGCCGGATCGTAAAGAATTCGGAAGCGCAGAAGATCCTGGAGTATCTGGCGGACGGCAAGTGCGAGAGCAGCTCGGATTGGAAGAACCGGTTCAAGGAAAATTCGGATAAGATGCGGACCGGCTCGTTGCTGGAAGTGGCCATCGTGCTGAAAGGGCTACTGGCGCTGGCCGCTCAGAAGCCGCTCAGCTTTCGCGAGAAGAAGATGCTGGAACGGGCTCGTTTTCTGCTGATCAGCGAAATGGCCATGGCCCGCGGGCGGGACGAAGAAGAAGTGGAAGAGGAACTCCGCAAGGCTTTGTGCAAGTGCAAACTGCGCTGGCCCGAGGCGGCAAGTATTGAAGTTTAAACCGTTTGTTTGATCGGGAGCGCAGCCTGCGGGCTGCGCAAATTTATTGCCGACCGGCGCGGAATGCCGAAGCCAGCGCATCTCCAGCAAGATGGAATGAAGTCTCCGGCACCCAGCCGGGAGATTGGTTCCGGGATGGTTGGATAGAGGCGATTTTCCGCCAGCTATGCGGGCGCGCATCGTGCCACGGTCACGCTCAAGTCGACAGAAGGCTGAAATGGCCGGTTGCCGGAATTTCTCTGCTCACCGGCACGTGCCGTCATCCGTATACTGCCCGCTCGCGGCCATCGCTCCCAGGAATCTTCCGCAGGCGTTCAAGCTCTGATTCAGGGTGTCGTTGGCCAGCGCATTGGCATCGATGTAAGTCGCCGCAGCCCGTTTCGCCAGGAAATTGTCGCTCAATTGTTTCATCTTCTGATACTCGTTTGTGAGCAACTGGGCCGCCTTCTGATCCGCATCCGTGGTTGCCGCCACCTGCGTGAGCCGCAGATTCTTGGTCGCCGAGGTTTCATGCGGTCCCAGAACCTCCCGTGTCACCGGAAACTGATTCTCGATGGCAGTCGACAGCGCGGTGTGCCATTCGCGAAGCGTGCTCATCTCCTCGATCGCCGCGCGCAAGAAATCTCTCGACAGTCCAACTTTTTCCTCGGCAGCGGCCGGCTCGTTTCCGCCCAGCGTCAATGTCATCTGATTCGCACCATAAGTCAGTGTCCCACTCACCAACTGCGCCAGTGCTTCGACTTCCACATAATTTTTCCCATTGATTCGGATTACCGGAACGCTGCCCGCATGCCCGCTCACCACTAGTTTCCTAATCATTCCCTGCGACATGGCAATTACTGGCACGATCACCGCCACCGCCACGATCCACCACTTAGTTCGCCTGTTTTCTCTCACTTGGCATCCTCTCTGCAGTTCACGAACGAATGAAATTGTACTGCCCGTGGCCGCGTTTGCAAGATCAAAGCCGGACCTGCGATTGACAGGACTAGAGGTGCTTTTTGCACGCCCGTCCGATGCACCGAAAGCCATTTCAACGCCAGATCGCTGTACCGTATCCGCCTTGCATCCAGTGATCCTGAAACAGGAATCCCCTGACGCAGATCCTACCCCCGCGCCTTCGGGCCGCTTACTCTCCCAGCCAATTTCCCCAGGAACGCAGGCCGTCCACATGGTCGAGGATGATCTTGATGGCGGCCGTGAGGGGAACGGCCAGAAGCAGCCCCATGGCTCCCCAGAGCCAGCCCCAGAACAGCAGGGCCAAGGTCACGGCCAGGGGATTCAACTGCAGGCGGCGTCCGATGATCTTGGGATAGAGCACGTTCAAGGCGATGACGTGGCTGATGGCGACGAAGGACACGATGGCTGCAAAGCCCGGAGCCGTCAGGGCGCCCATGCTGACCACCACCGGCGGCAGAATCGCCAGCACAATGCCGAGATAGGGCAGCAGACTGACGACGCCGCTGATAATGCCGATGACGTAGAAATAAGGCACGCCAAGAATCCAGAATGCGAGGGTGCTGCTGATGCCCAGGATCACCCCGATGATGACATTGCCGACGATGAAGCCTCGAATCATCTGTGCAATCAAGCCGAGGGTTATGTAGGCGGTGTTGCGGTTCTCCATGTCGAAGAGCATGACGGTCGCCGACCGCACATGCGCCTGCCAACTGAGCATGAAGAAGACCAGAAACGGGACAAAAGCTCCCATCAGCACGACTTGAGTGACGCCGAGCGCTCCGCTGGTCAGATCGTCGAGCCAGCTGCTGGTCTGGCGGACGGTGAGCGTTCCCTTTTCTATCTTCTCCTCGGGCAGCACGTTGCGCGTGGTCTGTTGCACCCGCTCGGCACGCTGGCGAACCTGGTTGAGCACGGCGCGGATGCGTCCCGAGTACTTGGGAAGCTCGGTCATGAACGCATCGGCCTGATTGTAGGAAATAGAGAAAAGTCCATAGAGCGCAAGACACATCAGCAGAACGGCGACCGCCGAACCCACGGGCCGGGGCAGATGGAAGCGCTGGCAAAGTTCAACGATGGGCGCCAGCATGAACGCAATCAGGACCGAAATCAGCGTAAGTATGAGGATGGTTTTGGCCATGTACATCAGGGTGAGCACCCCGCCCACGGCCAGCACCGCGAGTGAGCCGCTCTGGATACGGGCATGGCGGCGCCGTTCCGCGTCGCTCAGCAGCGCGGAGCGGGCGCTGCTCTCCGGAGATGGGAGCGCGGCCTTCGGTTGGGCGGCGGCGGGCGTCCCAGGTTGCAAGCTGCCTGTAGTCCGTTCCATCTGCGTATTCTCCCGACCAGCGCAAGACCTCTGGCTGCACGCGGTGCTGTTCGAACTATACTTGTGTTGTGGCGTGGAACGAAAAGGAAAAGCCGTCAGGACGCATCCTGGCCCTCGATGTTGGTTCCAGAACGATCGGCCTTGCGGTTACGGACCCGCTCGGCTTCACGGCCCAGGGGTTGCTGACCATTCGCCGCAAGAACAAGCGCACCGATCTGGCCGCGCTGGCCGAGGTCATCGGCAACTACGGCGTGGTGGAGCTGGTGGTGGGCCTGCCTTTGCGCATGAGCGGCGCCGAGGGCCGGCAATCGGAGAAGATGCGCGAGTTTGTTGCGGTTTTGCAACAACGCTTCGATCTTCCCATCCATCTCTGGGACGAACGGCTGACCTCGGTGGAGGCCAACCGGGTGCTGCGTGAGACCGACATGTCAATCAAGAAGCGCGCCGCCGTGGTGGATCAGTTGGCCGCCGTGCTCATCCTTCAGAATTGGATGGAGGCGCGTCTTCATCCGCTGGAGCCTTGAGAGAAACATTGCCCGGCAGGTGTCTTCCGGGTTGCGCCTGTGGTTGGGAGGGCAGGGAGTGGTGCTATGCTTGCGCTGACTCTCACCTGAAATGAGCACGCTACTGGACAAAGAGGCGGCGCCCCTGTTCCACGCGGATCGAACGCGCGTGGCTCATCGCGTGATTTTCGGCTTGGCGATTGTGGCGGCGGCGCTGTTCGGCGCGTTGTCTGGAATGCTGTTTGTGTATTCGACGGACCTGCCCGAGGTCACCGATCTGGAGCGCTACCGTCCCAGCTCCATCACCGAACTCTATGACCAGAAGGGCAACGTCATTGGCACCTTTGCCCTGCAGCGCAGGGTGATCGCCAAGTACGAGGACTATCCCAAGGTTCTGCGCGACGCGGTCATCTCCATTGAAGACAAGGACTTTGAGCGGCACCTGGGCATCGATCCGTGGCGCATCCTGGGGGCGGCGTACCGCGACCTGTCCAGTGGCTCGCGGTCCCAGGGCGCATCCACCCTGACGATGCAACTGTCGCGCAACCTGTTCCTGACTCCGGACCGCAAGTTCCGGCGCAAGGTGCAGGAGATCATGATGTCGATCCAGATCGAGCGCCGCTTCACCAAGGAACAGATTTTCACGCTGTATGCCAATCAGATCTTTCTGGGGCACGGGGTGTATGGATTCGAGGCCGGCTCGGAGTTTTACTTCGGCAAGCCCGCCAAGGAATTGACCATTGAAGAAGCCGCCCTGCTTGCCGGACTGCCCAAGGGGCCGAGCGCCTACTCTCCGATCAACAATCCCGAGAAGGCGGTGCGGCGCCGCAACCTGGTCATCAACAACATGATGGAGGACGGGCGCATCACCGCCCTGCAGGCGCAGGAGGCCAAGAGCCGGCCGCTGATTCTGCATCTGCAGTCGGACCCCAACAACCTGGCTCCCTACTTCATCGAGGAGACGCGGCGCTACCTGGAGAAGAAGTTCGGGACCGACGAAGTGCATGAAGGCGGCTTGCGGGTTTACACCTCGCTGGACATGGAACTGGAGAAAACGGCGACCCGTGCCGTGCTGGATGGACTTGCGACCTACGAGCGCCGCCACGGATGGAAGGGCCACGTGCGCAACGTAATTGCCGCGGGCGAGGATTTTTCCCTGTACGAAAACCCTGACTGGATTCACGCGCCGGAGCCCGGAAGTTATTTCCATGCGCTGGTGATGAGCGTGACGCAAGGCGAAGCCGAGATCAAAATTGGCAAGTACCGCGGCCAGATTCGCCCCGCCGACATGGCCTGGACGGGCCATCGCTCGCCGAATGAAATCCTGGCGACCGGGGACATCGTGTATGTGCGCGTGACCGCCGTCGAAGCCGAGGGCAGGTTGCAGGTGGGACTGGAGCAGGACTCGGGAGCCCAGGCCGCATTGGTCGCCATTGACAACAACACCGGTGAAATTCGCGCCATGGTGGGTGGACGCGACTTCGACGAATCGAAATTCAATCGCGTCACCCAAGCTCTGCGGCAGACAGGGTCATCGTTCAAGCCGTACGTCTATACCGCGGCGGTGGAAGCGGGCGCACTCCCGGATGACACCATCGTGGACGCTCCCATCAGCTTCCCGAGCGTGTCCGGAACCTGGTCGCCGCACAACTACGACGGCAAGTACGAGGGAACGATCTCACTGCGGCGCGCGCTGGCCGACTCGCGCAACATTCCGGCGGTCAAACTGGCGCAGCGGGTCGGCATCAAGACAGTGATCGAGTACGTTCACAAATTTGGGATCACCTCGGAGATTCAGCCGTATCTGCCGGTGGCGCTGGGCTCGGCCGAAGTCACACTGCTGGAGCATACCGCGGCTTATTCCACCTTCCCCAATGACGGCGTACGGATCAGCCCACATTCCATCCGCAAGGTTACCGATTACGACGGGCACATCATGGAACAGAACTTTCCCGAAGTGCGCGACGTGATCAGCGCGCACACGGCGCGGGTGATGGTGGAGTTGCTGCAAGGCGTGGTGTTGCATGGCACCGGCTTTGCCGCCAGCAAACTGAACCACCCGCTGGCAGGCAAGACGGGCACCACCAACGACTTCACCGATGCATGGTTCGTGGGTTTTTCACCTTCGATGACGTGCGGCGTCTGGGTTGGTTTCGACGAGAAGAAAACCCTGGGGAACAAGGAAACCGGGGCCCAGGCGGCGCTGCCGATCTGGATGGATTTCATGAAAGCGGTCATCGCGGAGAAGAAGGACGAGCAATTTCCGGGCGCGCCGCCGCAGGTTCCAGCAAAACAGAACGAGAAGACCGCCCAGGCCGAGGCGGGACACTACGACGGCGAATCGCACTGATTCCATTGTTGTTGTGCGGCTTCCAGCCTATATACTGGAACCTATACAGAATGGGAGCAGGTTTCGCCTACGATGGAACGGATCCGTCTGACAGTTGCCCTTTTGATTTTGTGCACGTTCGGCACAACCGGGTGTCTGCTGCGCTCGCACCGGGTGCAGGCAAAGCGTTCTCCCGTGCCGCTGAAGATTGCCACCCAGGAAGAACTGGTGGCGGAGATTGACAGGTTGGCGGCGAGCGTCCAAACGATGAGCGCCACGGTGGACGTTGACACCACGGTTGGCGGCGAGAAAAAAGGCGAGATCATCGAGTACCAGCAGATCCGCGGCTACATTCTGGCCGAGAAACCGCAGATGCTTCGCATGATCGGATTGCTTCCCATCGTTCGCAACCGGGCCTTCGACATGGCCAGCGACGGCGACCGGTTCACGCTGTCGATTCCACCCAAGAACCGCTTCATTACGGGCAAGAACCAGCTCACGAAGATCAGCGACAACGCGCTGGAGAATCTGCGCCCGCAGGTGATTTACGAAGCACTGCTGATGCCGGCGATCGACCCTAATAATGAAATCGCCGTACTGGAAGAGGGCAAGCAAGAGGTAGTGGACGAGAGCACGCACAAGTCCGTGACCCAGGCGAATTACCACATTGTGGTGATACGGCGGGGAGCCCAGAACGGCTGGCGTCTGCATCGCAAGATCTATTTCAGCCGCGCCGATCTCGAGCCTTACCGGCAGACCATCTACGACGAAAAGGGAGCGGTGGCAACCGACGTCAGTTACTCCGATCCGCAAGAGTTCGGCGGGGTGCGGTTTCCTTCGCTGATTGAAATCGAGAGGCCGCAGGAAGAGTACAAAATTGTGTTGAAGATGATTAAGCTCACCTTGAACGAGCCCCTGAAGCCGGAGCAGTTTCAACTGGAAATACCTCCGGGCGCAACGGTCACGGTACTGAAGTAGGAATCCGTCCGGAGGTGGCGCGCCACCATTTGGATGGTTCGGACGGGTAGTACGGGAAGCGCGCGCGGCTCCTGTACACCTTTGTGAATCGCATGGAAAACATGAGTTTGCCTTCGGTCTCCCCGGCTGCCCGCGGCCCCGCCGCGGATTCGGTCGAGGCACGGCGCTACAACCGGCTGCTGCGGCGCATCGGCATGGCCGACCTGACCCTGGGACTGGCCCTGATGGGGGTGATTCTTGCCGCCGACTGGACGAGCGATTTCCGCAACTTCGCGTTCGCGGTGCATGTGGCCCGCGACCGCTATGCCGCCGCGTTGTTTATTTACACATCGATCCTGCTGCTGCTGACCAAGTTCGTGAGCCTGGGGCTGGATTACTACGGCTTCCGCATCGAGCATCGCTACCGGTTGAGCAACCAGCGTTTGCGCCACTGGGCATGGGACCAGAGTAAGGCTTTTGCCCTGACCTTCGTTGTCAGCCAGTTGCTGGTGCAACTGGTGTACCTGCTGATCCGCCTGCAGCCACAGTGGTGGTGGGTGACCTGCTGGGCGCTGTTTATGCTGCTTAGCGTGCTGATGGCGCAGATTGCACCGGTGGTTCTGTTTCCGCTTTTCTTCCGCTTCCGAGCCCTGGACGACGAGGAACTGACGGCGCGTCTGACGCGAAGGAGTGAAAAATCCGGAGCGCGAGTTCGCGGAGTCTATGAGTGGATGCTCTCGGAAAAAACGAAGAAGGCCAACGCCGCCCTGATGGGACTGGGACGCACGCGGCGCATCGTGATATCAGACACGCTGCTGGCCGCGTGCAACCACGATGAGATCGAAGCGGTGCTGACCCATGAACTGGGACACCACGTTCACCGTCACCTGCTGAAGGCCATTGCGGTGCAGGGCGTGGTCACGTTTGCCGGATTCTGGTGCCTGAAACTTACGATCCGCTGGGCCGCCCTGGACTGGAAGCGATTCGATCAGATCGACTTTGCCAATCTTCCGCTGATGATCCTGGTGGCCACGGCGATCTCGGTGGCGCTGCTGCCGGTGCTGAACGCCTACTCGCGTTTCAATGAACGCCAGGCCGATCTGTATGCATGGAGATCGCTAGGTTCGGTGCAGGCGTTCTGCTCGGCAATGGAGAAACTGGCTGCGCAGAACCTCTCCGAGCGCGAACCTTCGCGCGTGGTGGAGATTCTGTTTCATTCGCATCCGGCGACCGGCCGCCGCATGAAAGCCGCGCTGGCCTGGGAAAATTCGCACAGGGAAACCGGCGGGGAAAACACTTAAGCAGACGGCCGCTTGGTGGCGGTGCCGGAGAGCTCAAACCGAGCCGGTGCCGCAGGATACAATTTCAAGGTGAGCACTCCATCTCCATCGCAAGAAGCCGGCGCGCGCTTGCCGTTTACGCTGGCGCAGCGGCTGGCGCTGTGGTGCATTTCGTGGCTGGGCTATGGGCTGATTTCGCTGATCGGCTGCACCCTGCGCTTCGAGCACTCGTCGGAGCCGGGCGGGGTGGGCGAGGACGGCGTGCCTCCGCCGTTTGTGATTGGCCCCTTCTGGCACCGCTCGGTGATTGCCGCCACGTGGTACTTCCGCGGGCGCGGGATCGCGGTGATGACCAGCCGCAGCTTTGACGGCGAATACATTGCGCGCATCATCGAGCGTTTCGGATTTGTGGCGGTGCGCGGCTCGAGCTCACGAGGAGGGCCGGCGGCGCTGCTGGGAATGAATCGCGCCCTGGCCAGCGGACACATTGCGGCCTTTACGATCGACGGGCCGCGAGGGCCGCGCTTCCTGGCCAAGCCCGGCCCGGTGATGCTGGCACGCATGAGCGGAGCGCCCATCCTGTGCTTCTACCTGGCGGCCCAGCGTCCGTGGGTGCTGCGTACCTGGGATCGGATGATGATTCCGCGACCCTTCTCCAAGGTGCATGTTCGCTGGACGAAACAGATCCAGGTTCCGGCGGAGGCGACCAACGAGGAGATGAACCAGTGCCATCACCAGATGCAGGAGTCACTGGAGCGGGCGCGGCGGGAGGCGGTTGCGGCCCTGGGAGCGGGCGCAAGCTAGAGGGTGGAAGGCTGGCGGGACGAGGCTCAAATGAGTATACGTGTTTTGATTTTTCTGGGGCTCACGGCCCTGCTCGAAGTGGGCGGAGACGCGTTGATTCGCGGCGGCCTCCAGCGCCGGGCAGCGCTGCTGCTGCTGGCGGGAGCCTCGGCGCTGGTGACCTACGGCGTTCTGGTCAACCTGACGAAGCTGAACTTCAGCCGGTTGATGGGGCTCTACATCGTCATTTTCTTTCTGGTGGCGCAGGCCGTGGCGGTGCTGGTTTTCCGCGAGCGCATCGACCGCGCGGTGATGGCGGGCGGAGGACTGATCGTGCTGGGCGGAATTGTGATGACGGTATTCCGCAAATAGGTAAGAAAACGAAAATGCACTATGAATAGTGCAAAAAGTGAGTCAAGATTAGCACAATAGTCAATCGTTTGGAAGGCAGAAATTACTAGTGTGCACATGGTTGAGGAGAGTTACCAAGGATTGGCGCCGTGGTTAACTTCCGGGCAGATGCGGTTGCCTTGGAGAGCAATCGTTGGACGCAAGGGCCGGGCTGGGCGCGGGCCGGATTGGGAAATCCACAGAAATATTTGCGCTGGGGTGAGGGAATTCAGGCAAAGCGGGACCGGTGCGGCGATGAGATTCGCCGGAAGACGAGGGGCGTGCAAGAGCAAGGTCAACAAGCCCGTTTATCGCACCCGGTCTTCCAGCACGTGGGAGAGAAGCGCCCGCTGGAGCGCGGCTTGTCCAGCCAGCAGCGTTCGAACCTCCTCCGCCTCTGTTCCAGCGAAGGGCAGAACATCGCCATCGTCAAAACGAAGAGTGGAGTTTTTGAATATGGTGTCCGAGCTGTTGCGCATGTAGTAGTTGCCGAGATAGAAAAATCCCGTCGCGCCAAAGATGTCCATTGGCAGGAACAGACGGCGGCCCGCGAGGTTGGCCGGGTTGGCGAGCGATGCTCCCTGCTCGAGGTTACGCCCGGCGGTGATTCCCTCGAGGTCGAGAAGGGTCGGCGCGATGTCGATATGCGAGGTGGGCTCTTCGATCCTGACGGGATGTTCGAGGACCTTGGGCACGTAGATGAGCAAGGGAACGCGCATGACAACGTCGTCCAGTTTGCCATGGGCTTGCAGTTGTACGGGCTGGCCGGGAAGATTTGGAAGGTAGCGCATTCCGTGATCCCCGGTGATGACGATGATGGTGTGATCGAGGGCGCCGTCCTGCTGCAGTTCGTCGATCAACTCGCCCAGCCATTCGTCCTGGCGAACCGCCAGCGCGTGTCCCCGTTCCATTGCGAGCTTCGAGACGTGGCCGTTAAACTCGCGGTACGGATCGTGACCGATCTCGGGAAAATAGGCGGCGGCAAACGGCCGCCTCGCCCGGGTCCACTGGCGAATATCCCGGCGCAGAGATTCGAGCGATTGCAGGTCGTGGGCTGCGACGTAATCGATGGGACCATAGAAAGTCGAAAGGCCCTCGCGATCGCGCTCCGGATCGATCGACGGTTCCACGATGGTTTCAAATCCTATGCTTTTGAGCATGCGGTCATCGCGCTGCGAGGGAATCTTCCAGACGTAACCGTAGAAGCCGGTGGCGTAGCCGGCATTGCGCAAGCTGCGGATGATTCCCGGGAGCCTGACATCGCGGTCGCCAATGACGACGCCGGCGTTGCACCTTGGATAGAGCGAGGTAAAGATGGAGAAGGTGGCATAATCGGTGAGAGGAAAGCTGGTGTAATGCCGCTCTCCCAGGAATGAATTTTCCCGCAAACGCCTGGCGTTTGGCATGTCGGGCAGGGAATCCTGGGCGGGATCAAATGCCTGCGCGGACATGGACTCCATTACGAAGAAGAGTATGTTGTAGTCTTTTGCTTTTGCGGTGAAGGCCGAGGTTTGCGGCGGCGGAACGTGAGAGGTTCGGCGATACTCGCGCAGAAGCTCGGACGCGCTGCGGGAAAGAGTTCTTACGCTGGCATCGCTCTCAAAGACCGCCGAAGAAAGGGCGCGGCCAAGCAACGGCGGCGTCCACGCCATGGCGGGGACTTGCGGCGTGTATGCGGCAACCGTTGCCGCCGCGGCGACGGCAAACGCGGCGATGCCGGCGTAGTTCAGCCAGCGGATTTCCTTGCGCAAAGCGATCAGCGCCAGCAGGGCAAACAGGGCGACGCAAAGGATCCACGCGGCGATTTCAAATTCGACGCGGAGGGGAAGAGCAATGATGGAACGGTCGTGGCTGTGGATGGCCCACGAGATCGCGATCCACATCATCTGCAGCGAGGTGAAGGCGCCGGTGGCCTGGTAGACGGCCGCTTCCAGGTTGAGGATGGCAGCGGCAACCACGGAGACAAGGGTGACGGAAGCGATTCGCCAGAACAACGGCAGAGGCCGGGTCAGGAAGACCCAGAGCAAAGGTACGACGATGCCGCAGTAGAGCAAGTCGGCGCGGAACAGGGACAAGGTTTCCCAGTGATTGAGGATTCCGGAACTGCGGAGGCAGATGGCGCTCTCGTGGAATCCTCCGCCCAGGAGCAGTGAGTATTTGAGGGCAAGCGCGCTGATGCCCAATGCCAGCCAAGGCAGGAGGACGATTCCCGGCTTGTTTTGATGGAGCCACTCTGCCACTCTGCGCATGCGCGATACCCGTGGTTGTCCGGTGTTGCCCTGAGCCTGAGGGCCGCTGGGCAACTCTCGAGGCGTGACCTCTGGCGGCTGGTTCACACGACGGCGGGGAATCCGCCGGGAAAAGATTCATGCGAACATGTGCCGGTCCCTTGATGGTAATCGAAAATTTCTTTTTCAGTTTTGATTTGCTGCAAGGGTGGGGTGAACGGCGAGACGCCTGGGCGGGGTGGTTCGTTGTCACTTTGTGAACTCCCGCGAGGGTGTGATTGGCCGGAAAGCCTGTGCGGCGGCCTGGGAGACGCGAGCTTTGCGGGGGCCTTCGCTGCGCCAGGGTGACATCTTTATGAAGAAGGCGACAGCCTTTATGAATCGCGGGTGGCACGTTATATTCAAGAGGGCGGCAGCCTTCGTCAAGTTGGCAACGGCGCCTTATATGGAGAAATGAGAGCCGCCCGGGAGCAGGCGGGTGGTGCGCGAGGATCGATTGCCGGGGAAAACTGTTTGGGCCGGTTGACCGGCTGGCTGGGGTGTTGCTATAGTTTAGAGGTTCTGCGAGTCTGTCTGTCGAATTCTGGTCGAGCTGTTACGTGTGATCAGCCCGAGGGCGCTTCACGGCGCCTGCAGTAAGGGCTCCCTCGCTGAAACGAATCTGCGCTGCCTGCGGCGCTTGGCTGCGGGGTATGCAGATTCAGGTTGCGAAACGGAGTGCTCCCAGCAGGAGTCCCTGGCGAAAAGCCTGGGCGAACGGTTGGGAATCAAGCATCACCGTCGCCGCCTCTATCCAGGAAACGTGAAACTTCCCCGCGTGTGGTGATTGCGGAGAGTATGGTTGAGCGCCGCGCGAGCGGAATTCGCTTGGCCAGCCCCGGTGGAAAATGGGTTGGGAGCGGCGGCGCCCGCGGAAATGCCCGGGTGTGGCCGCCAGAAGCGCCAGAGTGCGCCGGAATCAAAGGAGCTCGAAGAGTGCCTACGTTTAACCAGTTGGTGCGTAAGGGGCGCAATGCGCCGCGCTACAAGACGGCAAGTCCTGCTTTGCAGGCCTGCCCGCAAAAGCGTGGAGTTTGCACCCGCGTGTATACCCAGACGCCAAAGAAACCGAACTCGGCTCTGCGCAAGGTTGCCAGGGTTCGCCTGACGAACGGGATCGAAGTAACGACCTACATACCTGGCGTTGGCCACAACCTGCAGGAGCACTCGATTGTGCTGATCCGCGGGGGCCGCGTGAAGGATCTTCCGGGCGTGCGCTACCACGTGATTCGCGGCACCCTGGACGCGGTGGGAGTTGCCAACCGCAGACAGAGCCGTTCGAAGTACGGAGCCAAGCGGCCGAAGTCGTAAACGATATTTCCAACCGCCCGGAGTCTCACATGGGAGATGGCCGGGAGTACCGCCGACAAGGCAGGGAAGAGGAGTTTGTAAATGCCAAGAAAAGGCCATATTGCCAAGCGCGAGCCGATGCCGGACCCGATTTATGACTCGACGCTGGCCAACAAGTTTGTCAACAACCTGATGTGGGACGGCAAGAAGAGCACGGCGCAGGGCATCTTCTACAAGGCGATGACGCAGCTTGAGGCCAAGGGCGGGGACGAGGCGCTGAAGCTGTTCAAGAAGGCGGTGGAGAACTGCAAGCCGCTGCTGGAAGTGAAGACCCGGCGGGTGGGCGGCGCGAACTACCAGGTTCCGGTGGAAGTGAATCCGGAGCGGCGGACGTCGCTGGCGATTCGCTGGCTGATTTCCTATTCGCGGAGCCGTCCCGAGAAGGGCATGATCGACAAGCTTGCCAACGAGCTGCTGGATGCGGCCAATGGCAAGGGCGCGGCGATGAAGAAGAAGGAAGACGTCCACCGCATGGCCGAGGCCAACAAGGCCTTTGCGCACTATCGCTGGTAGAACAAGTTTTGCACCCCGGGCAGGTGGCAACCGATGCCGCTCTGGGGGCGGGTGTTTTGGCGCGGAAGCAAGGTAAGCGAAGCCATCAACTAGAAACCAGCACGGGCCGGAAGTTTGCGCCCGGGCGATGAAGTAGAAGGAATAGGTAGAAGCTTTGGCACGATTGGTTCCATTAGAACGTTGCAGGAACATCGGCATCATGGCACACATCGATGCCGGGAAGACGACAGCGACGGAGCGCATCCTGTTCTACACGGGGCGCCTGTACCGCATTGGCGAAGTGCACGAAGGCACGGCGACGATGGACTGGATGGCGCAGGAGCAGGAGCGCGGCATCACGATCACGTCGGCGGCGACGACCTGTTCCTGGAAAGACATCACGATCAACATCATCGACACGCCGGGGCACGTGGACTTTACGGCGGAGGTGGAGCGGTCACTGCGGGTACTGGATGGCGCGGTGGCGGTGTTTGACGCGGTACACGGGGTGGAACCGCAGTCGGAGACCGTGTGGCGGCAGGCGGATAAATACGCCGTGCCGCGGATTTGCTTCATTAACAAGATGGACAAGATGGGCGCGGATTTCGATCGCGCGGTGGATACGATCCGCAAGCGTCTGGCGGCCAAGCCGGTGCCGATCCAGATGCCGGTCGGTCAGGCGGAGAAGTTCCGCGGGATTATCGACCTGTTCGAGATGAAGGCCGTGTACTGGCATGACGAGACGCTGGGCGCCGACTACGTGGTGGAGGAAATTCCGCCGGAGTTGAAGAAGCGCGCCCAGGCGATGCGCCAGTTGATGGTGGAATCCATCGTGGAAAACGACGGTGGCGACGAGTTGATGACGAAGTGGATTGAAGGCGACGACATCGCGGTGGAGGAACTGAAGACGTCACTGCGCAAGTCGGTGCTTGCGATGAAGGTCTTTCCGGTGATTCTGGGATCGGCCTTCAAGAACAAGGGTGTGCAGTTGCTGCTGGACGCGGTGGTGGATTTTCTGCCGTCGCCGCTGGACGTTCCGCCGGTGGTGGGGAAAAATCCCGACACTGGCAAGGAAGAAGTGCGGCACGCGGATGACGACGAGCCGTTTTCGGCGCTGGCGTTCAAGATCATGACCGATTCGTTCGTGGGCCAGTTGACGTTCATCCGGGTGTACTCGGGCGTATTGAAGACGGGCGACATGGCATACAACGCCAACCGGCTGAAGCACGAGCGCATCGGCCGCCTGCTGCGCATGCACGCCAACAAGCGCGAGGAGATCACGGAAGTTCGCGCCGGCGACATCTGCGCCTGCGTGGGACTGAAGAACGTGACCACGGGCGACACGATCTGCAACGAGGCCAAGCCGATCCTGCTGGAGACGATTGAATTTCCGGATCCGGTGATTCACGTTGCGGTGGAGCCGAAGACGAAGACGGACCAGGAAAAGATGGGGGTTGCGCTGCACAAGCTGGCGCAGGAAGATCCCACGTTCCGGGTCCATACCGACGAGGAAAGCTCGCAGACGATCATCAGCGGAATGGGCGAACTGCACCTGGAAATCATCGTGGACCGGATGATGCGCGAGTTCAACGTGCAGGCCAACGTGGGCAAGCCGCAGGTGGCGTACCGCGAAACGCTGCGCAAGCACTCGGAGGCCGAAGGTAAGTACATCCGGCAGACGGGCGGCAGCGGGCAGTACGGCCACGTCAAGATCCGGCTGGATCCGAACGAGCCGGGCAAGGGCTTTACGTTCGAGAACGCGATCGTCGGCGGCTCGGTCCCGAGGGAATACATCAAGCCGATTGAAATGGGGATCAAGGAAGCGATGGAGGGCGGCGTGCTGGCCGGCTATCCGATGGTGGATATCAAGGCGACGCTCTATGACGGCAGCTATCACGAAGTGGATTCCAACGAAATGGCGTTCAAGATTGCGGCGTCGATGGCCTTCAAGGAAGCGGCGCGCAAGGCCAGTCCGGTTCTGCTGGAGCCGGTGATGTCGGTGGAAGTTGTGGTTCCGGAAGAGTACATGGGCACCATCATTGGCGATCTGAACAGCCGCCGCGGACGCATCGAGGGTATCGAGCACCGCGCCGGGTCGCAGGTGATCAAGTCGATGGTCCCGCTGGCCGAGATGTTCGGATACGCGACCAACATGCGCTCCAATACGCAGGGCCGTGCGACGTTCTCCATGCACTTTGCGCGCTACGAGGAAGCTCCGCGATCGGTGGCGGAAGAGATCGTGGCCAAGGTGCAGGGCACGAAGGCCAGATAGAGTTCAACCGCGGCGCGCGGCGGGAATGCGCGGCGCACAGCGCCTGATGTCATGGGCAACAGGCGGGCCGGGCAGCGGCCAGCATCGATAACAAAGACGGAGCTCGAGAGCAATGGCGAAAGAGAAATTTGACCGCAGCAAGCCGCATGTGAACGTGGGCACGATTGGGCATATTGATCACGGCAAGACGACGTTGACGGCGGCGATCACGAAGGTGCTGCAAAAGCAC
>Ga0181520_10003678_pt1 | contig 26626 bp, 22 predicted proteins | sample PEATcosm2014_Bin_29_FD_132451 | JGI IMG/M metagenome (GOLD analysis project Ga0181520, IMG submission 132451) | Peatland microbial communities from MTU Mesocosm Facility, Houghton, MI, USA - PEATcosm2014_Bin02_30_metaG | ecosystem: Environmental > Terrestrial > Soil > Wetlands > Peat | place...
CCGCGGCCGAACCGCCGCCCGGGCCGGGGCTCGTCGTGCTGAACCCGCCGTACGGCGGCCGCGTCGGCGCGAACCAGGGGTTGGAGGCGCTGTACGCTCGCATCGGCGAGGCCCTGCGCGGGCGCTATCGCGGCTGGAAATTCGCCATTCTCGCCGAAAACGAACGGCTTTTCCGGCAGACGCGTCTCGCGGAAACTGCGCGCCATCGCCTGCTGAACGGCGGCAAGAAGGTGACGTTGTTCGTTGGCGCCGTGCGCTAGGCGGAACGCGCGCGGGGTGGATTTGCCGGGCGCCCGACCTCATATTTCAGGGGCGGCGGCGCGGCGTCTCGGCGCGATTGACCCGCCGGAACTGCCTGTGCTACGAAGTTGCGAACCCATCACCGCGGAGCGAAAAATGACCGACCCCGCTCTCGAACCGACGAAATCCAAGACGGAGACCTGGACCGCGAAATTGCAAGCGTTGGCGGCCAAGGTGCCCGGGCTGACCGAGTTCCAAAACCGCGACAAGTTGCGCGAGCAGGACAAGGCGTTGCGCGACCACACGGTGAAGAAGATCGAGGAGGTGAAGACCGGCGTCGCCGCGATCAAGAACGCCTTGCTGGATCGGATGCTCCTCGGGCCTCTGCCCGCGTTCGATCGGCTGTCGCAGCAGCTCGATCGGCTGCGCGATAAGCACCGGTATGCCGCGCGTGGTTATTCGGGCGCGTTTGACCCGAACCAGATTCTCGATCCGGAACTGCAAAAACTGTACGAGACGGATCTCGCGATCCTCGAACACACCGACGCGCTGGCGAAAAGCTGCGCCGCGGCGAGCGGCGGCGAGATCACCGAGGCGTCGGCGAACGCCGCGCTGGCGTCGCTGAAAACGGAAATCGGCGCGCTGGCGCAACTGATCGACAACCGCGACGAAACGGTCCGGAAGATCGGACTGTAGGAGGCCCCATGGCGTTTTTCGAAGTCATCGAATATCAGGATGCGACCGGCCAGGAACTTTGCCACAAGGTGCCGGAGCAGGGCAGCGGCGAAACGCGCCTCGGCAGCCAGTTGGTCGTGCGCGAATATCAGCAGGCGGTCTTTTTCCGCGACGGCAAGGGCCTCGATGTGCTTGGGCCGGGGCGGCATACGCTGACGACCGAGAACGTGCCGATCCTGACGCGGCTGGTGGGGTTGACGTTCAAAGACCACAAGAGCCCGTTTCGCACCGAAGTTGTCTTCGTCAACCAGAACGTGTTCACCGATCTCAAATGGGGCACGAAGGAACCGGTGCCGTTCAAGGACACCGAACTCGGTTACGTGCAATTGCGGGCCTTCGGCAATTTCACGTTGCGGGTGAAAGACACGTTGCTGTTCGTCAACACGATCGTCGGCGGCCGCGGGCGCTTTGCGACGACCGACATCGTCAATTTCCTGCGCGATGTCATTATTTCGCGCCTCAACGATCTGCTCGGCGAGACGCTGAAGACCGTTTTCGAATTGGCGGCGAAATACGACGCCCTGGCGGTCGCCGCGAAATCCCGGACGGCCGACGATTTCGCCAAATACGGCATCGAACTCGTCGACTTCTACATCAACGCCATCACGCCGCCGGAAGAGGTCCAGCAGGCGATCAACGAACGCTCGAGCATGGGCGCCATCGGCGACATGGGCAAATACGCCCAATACCAATCGGCCAAGGCGATGCGCGAGGCGGCGAGCAATCCCGGCGGCGCCGGCGGCATGATGGGCGCCGGCCTCGGCGCCGGCATGGGCATGGCCATGGCGCAGGCGATGCAAGCTGCGACGGCGAACCAGGCGCAGCAACCACAAGCGCCGGCCGCCCCGGCGGCGGCCCCCGCGGCGCCCGCGGCGCCGGCGGCCCCGAGCCCGACCGAGCGTTTGCAGAAACTCAAGGGCTTGTTCGACCAGGGGTTGATCACCAAAGAGGAATACGACGCCAAACGCCAGTCGATCATCGCTGAGTTGTAAAATCGCCGGCGACGGCTCGCCGTCGCGCCGGCCTCGCCAAATCCGCGTTTTTTCGGCCTTGTCGCCGCCGGGGAAGCACTATAAAAGAGATCAGAAATCAACTGCCGCCGACGGAGACAAGATGCCCGGCAAGACCGAAGAAAATGCAACGCTGAAAAGAACCGTGCGCGAGTTGACCGCCAAGGTCGAACATCTGGATCAAAAGTTGTTCGACATGAGCACGCTGCTGCAGGCCAACAAGGCCTTCGACAACATCCTGGAAGAGCGGGAACTGGGCGCGGTTTTCGCCAGCATCGTTCACGAGCGTTTCGGCGTCGAATCGTACGCGCTGTTTGCGTTCGACGAAGACGGCGCGACATTTCGCCTCACGCGCAGCCTCGGCCTGCCGGCGGATGTGCCGCCCGATTTTTCGTTTCCACGGCAAGAGGGCTTGCTCTGGCAGGCGGCGCTGCAAGGCGAACCGTTTTCGGTCATCGACCAGCGCGGCCGGCCGCGTTTTCGCGTGGTGTTCGAAAAATTCGGCCTCGAAAAATTGGGCGCGGTGCTCTTCGTGCCGCTGGCGCAAATGGGCCGGGTGCTCGGCCTGCTGGCGGTCGGCCCCAAGGCGACCGGCGAGGCCTTTACCGAAACCGACGTCCGGTTCTTATCGATTCTCGCGGCCCATGCGGCGGTCAGCTTCAACACGACGCGGGTCTACGAAAAGAGTCAGCGCGATAAGTCGAACCTCGACAAGACGGTGAAAAACCTGTCGATTCTGTACAACATCGGCCGGGCGATGGTGCACATCACCAACCTGAAAAACCTGTTGAAATTCATTTTGGGCGAGGCGATCAAGACGACCGAAGCGCAGAAGGGCTCGTTGATGCTCTACGACGCCGCCATCAAACGCCTGGTTGTACGGGTGGTCAAGGGCCTGCCGGATGCGCGCGCCGAAGAGGCGATCAACAACGGCGACGTCGAGTGCGCCACGTTTGCGCCGGGGGAGGGCATCGCCGGCCAGGTGTTCCAGACCCTGAAACCGATCGTCGCCAACGCCGCGGAGAAAGACGACCGTTACGCAGAGCGCGACACATCCAACGTCGATTCGATCTTGTGCATCCCGCTGATTGCTTCGGACGAGCCGGTCGGCGTCATCAACATCACGAACAAGAAAACCGGAAAGAAATTCACCGACGAGGACGTCGAGTTGCTCTCCGCTCTGGGCAACCAGGCTGCCGTGGCGATCAACAACGCGACGCTTTACGAGATGGCGATCACCGATGAACTGACGAAGCTCTTCATTCGGCGCTATTTCAACGTGCGGCTGGACACGGAACTGAAGCGTTCGCGCCGTTACGCCCGCAAGATGACGTTGGCGATCGCCGATCTCGACCACTTTAAAGCGGTCAACGATCAGTTCGGCCACCAGGTCGGCGACGCCGTGCTCGCCAAGGTCGCGGAGACGATCAAGAGCAGCGTGCGTGAGATCGACACCGCGGCGCGCTTCGGCGGCGAGGAATTCGCGATTATTTTGCCGGAAACCGATCTCGACGGCGCGATGATCGTCGCCGACCGCGTACGCGACGCCGTGGCCAAACTGGAAATTCCGGGTCTGCCGCGGCGCATCACCATCAGCATCGGTCTGGCGTGCTACCCGGAGCACGCGGAAGACAACGCGGCGGTCATCCGGGCCGCCGACGCCGCGTTGTACGAAGCGAAGCGCCAGGGGCGAAACCGCGTCTGTATTTATTCGGCCCCCGCGGTCGCCGCGCCGGCGGCCCCGGCGGACCCGGCGGCGGCGGACTCGGCGACGAGCGACGCCGTCACCGACGGCCTGGCCCGGGCGCCGCGGCGCTGGACGCCGTACTCTCGTTGACGACGATGTCGTCCGGCGTGTCCCAGCGGCGGTCGGGGCCGCTGCTCTTCAAAATGAACCCACCCGCGGCAGTCTTCGCGTAATCGTAGGCGCAACCCCACTCGTCTTTCAGCGGTACGCGATCGGGCGGCGCCGGCCGGCCGCCGGGCGCCGCGGATGCGGCGACGTCGCGCCAGACGCCGGCCGATTGCAGCGCCGCGGCCATTGCCGGCCAGGGACCGTCGGGCAGCGTGCCGCGGAGAGCACGGTAATCGCGCAGCGCCTGCGCCACGGTTTGCAGCGCGGCGATGGTGTCCGCCCGGCGGGCGGCTTGTTGCGGGACGGCGGCGCGGCGGGCCTGCCAGCCGACGGCCAACGTCGCGGCGCCGCAGGCGCCGACAATCAGCCAGGGGAACAGCCGGCGTTTCGCCTGCCAGCCGAGGGCGCAGGCGGCGACGCACCACAAACCGCCGCCGGCCAGCGCCGGGGCCTCGTTGAAATCGGTGACGGCGAAAACCCAGACCGTCCAGAGCGCCATCGCTGCGAGCGGAGCGACCACCGCGGCGACTTGCAGGACCCGGTTCATTCCGCTTTGGGTTTGGGTTTGAAGATCCGCGACAAGAGGCCGGGCCCTTTGGCCTTCTTCGCCATTTTCCGCAGGAAATGGTCGCCCTTGTTGATGCAACAGTTCTTGTATTTCTCGCCGCTGCCGCAGGGGCAGGGATCGTTGCGGCCGATTTCGAGAACCTCCCGCGGCGAGGTCACCACGCTTTTGCGCAGCGACATGCGCGGACTCATGCGGGTCGTGCGATAACGCATAGGCCATGCTCCTTCAAGACGCATCGCGCCCCGCGTGCGGCGGGGCGACGGACGCCGATCGACCGCTAATATTTAGCGTATTTTCCTTGTTTGTCCATATGCTCGCGAACGAAGTCGATCATGACGCCGAGGTACGAAAGCAGGTTGGGGCATTTGATGTCGGAATCTTTCAGGAAATCGAGCGTGTTTTTGCAGTCGTAGATGACCCGGTGGTCCGTGTACGGAATGCCTTGCTCGGGATTGTGCAGGAGCTTGCCGAGCACCGGCGTCCGAATCAGAATCGTGACCAACGACAGCGGAATCACGCCGAGCATCTTGCCCATGCCGAATTTTTGCCAGACCTCGTCGTAGAACTCGCGGGTGGTCATCGGATCCGGATCGATGACGGCGAACGTCTTGCCGATCGCTTCCGGCTTTTTCGCGATGTGCAGCACCGCGTCCGTGAGAAAATCGACCGGCACGAGGTTGAAGTACGCCCGGCCGGGCCCAAAGCTTGGCAAGCGCAAGCCCTTGAGCGGCTTGAGATAGCCGCGGCGGTCCATGTCGGCGAGGGTGCGAATCAAATAATAGGGGCCGTCGAATTTGTCGGTTTCGCCGGTCTTCGAATCGCCGACGACGACGCTGGGGCGAATGATGATGGTCGGGATTTTGTCCATTTGCGCGCGAACGAGCGTTTCGGCCTCGAATTTGGACGATTCGTAGTGGTTCTTGAAGCCCTGGCCGAAATCGAGATCTTCCTCGAGCACCAGGCCCGTGCGCAGGCCGCTGACATAGCACGTCGAGAAATAAACCAGCTTTTGCAGGTTTTTCATCATGGCGCAAAGATCGAGCACGCGGCGGGCGCCTTCGACGTTGATGTTCCAGGCGAGCTTGTCGTTGACCGCCAGGTCGTACACCGCCGCCAGATGCCAGACTTCGTTGGTTTCTGCGGCCAGCTTCGTGACCGCCTTGGCGTCGAGGCCGAGGCCGTCGACGGAAAGGTCGCCGACGAGATATTCGACATTCGCCTCGATGCCCGGATGGTCGGCCGCGATCGCCGCCACCTCATTTTTCGCCGCTTCGAGAAATTTTTCCTGCACGAGGAATTGAAAGCGGAGGTTCCTGTTCGCCGCGGTCATTTGCCGCACGAGCCGCCGGCCCAGAAATCCGGGGAATCCCGTGAAGAAAATCGATTTCGCGCCGCGGGCGGGCGCCGTTTTCGCCGGCTTCACGGTCTTCACCGCCTTCGCCGCCTTCGCCGCCGGTTTGGCTTTCGCCGCCGCTTTTTTCACCGCCGGTTTCTTCGCCTTCTCCGCCATGGTGTTCCCCTTGTCGAGTCGCAAATCCGTCGACGCAACCGTGTTTTTTCGCTGCACCAGGTTGGAAAACGCTGGTAAATTAGCGCGCCGGCCCGAAGGCTGTCAACCGCGTTGCGCGGACGTGCCGTCGGCGACAAGCGGGCAACAAGCGGGCAACAAGCGGTTGACGGTCCGACCGCGTGCCCCTATTCTCTCAGCGGCTCCGATGGCGGGCCGGACAGGATCCATGGCGCAAAATTCAAAGAAATCGGCAATTGATTCGGGGCGCGCAAGTTCCGGCGGTGACCAAGTCGATCCGCAATCTCACGTGCCGAGCGCCGTCGGACCGCTCGCCGATCCGCAGAAGGACCTGCCGCGCATTGCGAAAGATGCGCGCCTCTGCGCGCTTATCGACGGGGCCGTCCGCCGCCTGCCATCCCTGCATCGACTACGCGTCGGCGACGCCCGCCAAATGGAATTCCTGGCCGACGAAAGCGTGCAACTGGTTCTCACGTCGCCGCCGTATTGGACCTTGAAGGAATATCGCGCGACCCGCGGACAACTCGGCGCGGTCGCGGACTTCGAGACGTTTCTCGACGAACTGGACAAGGTTTGGCGAGCCTGTTTCCGCGCGCTGGCGCCGGGCGGTCGCTTGATTTGCGTCGTCGGCGACGTTTGCCTGTCGCGTCGCCGCAATGGCGGACGCCACACGGTCGTGCCGCTTCACGCGGCGATCCAGGAGCGCTGCCGGCGCCTCGGTTTCGACAATCTGGCGCCGATTATCTGGCACAAAATCGCCAACGCGGCGTACGAGGTCGAAGGCGGTTCCGGGTTTCTGGGGAAGCCGTACGAGCCCAACGCCGTGATCAAGAACGACATCGAATTCATACTTATGCAGCGCAAACCCGGCGGTTATCGCAGCCCCGCGGTGGCCACGCGCGTTTTGAGCGTCATTTCCGAGGACAACCACCGGCGATGGTTCCAACAAATTTGGTCCGGGGTTACCGGCGCTTCGACTCGCGATCATCCGGCGCCGTACCCCATGGAATTGGCCGAGCGTTTGATTCGGATGTTCAGCTTCGTCGGCGACACGGTCCTCGACCCGTTCATGGGCACGGGCACAACCAACGTCGCCGCCTCGCATTGCGGGCGTAACAGCATCGGCGTTGAGATCGACCCGCACTACTTCAAAATGGCGGCGGCGCGGCTGCACAGGGAATCATCCGACCTTTTCGGCCGCGTTAAGATCGAGACCATCGGCGCGGAGGAGTAGGTGAACGACCTCCAGGAGCGGACGGCAAAGGCGGTGCGGTTCTTCTGGCGAACGCGATCTCGCCAGCGAGCGCGGCAAGACGATGCGGGTCGACGCGATCAGGGCAGTCGCAGCGAGGTTACGGGCGGAACCCAAATGGACGGGTTCGTTCGTTTGGTCGAGGATCTCGTCGTCGCTTGCGGAATTCCGCGCGAGGCCGTGTATTGCAAAGAACGAAAAGAACTTCCGGGATTTTTCCGACCGACAAAAGAGTGGGATCTCCTCATCGTACCGAACGGCGAATTGCTGGCGACCGTCGAATTCAAGTCACAGGTCGGTCCATCGTTCGGCAACAACTTCAATAACCGCACCGAGGAAGCGCTGGGCTCGGCGACCGACTTGTGGACAGCCTATCGCGAAGGAGCTTTCCGCGAATCTGTCCGGCCGTGGTTGGGATACTTTATGCTTCTCGAGGAAACAGCGCGCTCGACGTCGCCTGTTGCTGTGAAGGAGCCGCATTTCCCCGTTTTTGACGAGTTTCGCGGCGCGTCGTATGCGGTTCGTTACGAAATCTTATGTCGCAAACTCATGCGCGAGAGATTCTACGACGCCGCCTGCCTACTGCTCTCGGACCGCAAAGGCGGCCTGCGAGGTCGCTTTCGCGAGCCGTCGCGCGAGTTGGCGTTAGCAACTTTCGTCAACTCGTTGACCGCGAAAGCGACCGCCTATTTGAAAAACCAGGAAACGTAGTTTGCGCTCGGGTCGCGGCGTTACGCCGGCAAAATCACGCGCGACACGCCTTCCGCCCAGCGCTCCATTTCGGTCTTGTTCATGAAGTCGCCTTCGCCGGCGTTGACCGTTGTTCTTGCCACGAGCCTCGTCAGCGGGTTCAGCCGGCCGTAGACGATGCGGCCGGCAAAGTAGCCCTCGGCCTTCGGCCGGATGAGCAACCGCACGCCGTCGAAGTAGGATTCGACGGTCCGGCGATTCTCCGGAGTGTCCTTTGCCAGCGTCATGCAAACGAGAAAAATCGCGGTCGGTTTCCGGCTGAGCTCCGCGGCGTTCCGCTTGACGAAATCCAGGTAATCCGTCGTCGGCCGGGCGGCGCGGACGGCGGCGCCGAGCACGAACGCGTCGTATGCGGATATATCCGTGTCCTCATCGACCGGTTTGACGTCGACGAGCACGCCTTTTTCGGCGAGCTTCTGGCCGATGACCAGGGCCGCGTCGGCGGTCGATCCCTGTTTCGACGCGAAAGCGACGAGCACGCGATTGCCGTGGTTCTTGCCATTGGTTTTGCCGTTCGTTTTGCCGTTGGCGCCGCCGAATTTTGCCGCCGGCATCTTGCCACGCGGCTTTTCTCCGCGCACCGCCCAACGGGCCACGGAGCCGAAAAGGACCACAGTCGCGATCAAGGCGCCCAGTCCGTAAAGAATTGCTTGCACCGTCGCATCTCCTCTGATTTCAGCATCTTTGCCTATTTCAAAAACAATAAAACCATAGCGCCCGCCACAAGCAAGGCACTCAGGTTTTTCGACGACGGTCGTTGTTCGGGTTAACGCGCAGTTTCGAGGCAAGCCGGCGATCCGCGAAAACAACAGCAAAAAAAACGCGCCGCATTGCCGCGCTTGCTCCGCCTTGCTGCGGCGCCTATGATCCGTCGTTGAATCGGCGAGAGGAACGACATGGCCAATCAATTCGTTTACACGATGTACAAGCTCAAGAAGGTCGTCGCGGGCACGACCGTGATTCTCGAAGACATTACGCTCGCGTTTTATCCGGGCGCGAAGATCGGCGTGCTCGGCCCTAATGGCGCGGGCAAGAGCTCGCTGCTGAAAATCATGGCCGGCGTCGACAAGGAATTCGACGGCGAGGCCGGCCCGACCGGCGGCGTGCGCGTCGGCTGGCTGCCGCAAGAACCCCAGCTCGACCCGAGCAAGACCGTGCGCGAAAACGTCGAATTGGCCGTGGCCGAAAAGCGCGCGCTGATCACGCGCTTCGAAAAAATCAGCGACAAATTCGCCGAGCCGATGAGCGACGACGAAATGGCCGCGCTCATCGAAGAACAGGGCAAATTGCAGGACGCGATCGACGCCGCCGGCGCGTGGGACCTCGACCGCTTTCTCGAAATCGCGATGGACGCGCTGCGCTGCCCGCCGGGCGATTCGCCGGTGACGCGCCTTTCCGGCGGCGAGATTCGGCGCATCGCGCTGTGCCGCGTGCTGCTGGAAAAGCCCGATCTGCTGCTGCTCGACGAACCGACGAACCACCTCGACGCCGAGTCGGTCGCCTGGCTCGAACGGCATCTGGCCGAATACCCCGGCACGGTCGTCGCCGTCACCCACGACCGCTATTTTCTCGACAACGTCGCCGGCTGGATTCTCGAACTCGACCGTGGCCGCGGCATTCCCTACCAGGGAAATTACACCGGCTGGCTCGACCAAAAACGCCAGCGGCTAGCGGTCGAGGAAAAGCAGGAAACGGCCCGCCAGCGCACGCTGCAACGCGAACTCGAATGGGTGCGGATGGCCCCGCGCGCCCGGCAAGCCAAGGGCAAAGCGCGGCTGACCGCCTTCGAAAGCCTGCTGTCGAAAGAGGCCGACGAGCGCCGATCCACCGCCGAGTTGGTCGTGCCGCCGGGCCCGCGCCTCGGCGATCTGGTCATCGAGGCCCAGGGCCTGAGCAAGGCTTATGACGATCGCGTGCTCTTCGAAAACTTGACGCTCAAAGCGCCGCCGGGGGCGATCGTCGGCATCATTGGGCCGAACGGCGCGGGCAAAACGACGCTGTTTCGGATTTTCACCGGCCAGGAAAAGGCCGACTCGGGCAAACTGGTCATCGGCCCGACGGTCAAGCTCGCCTACGTCGATCAAACGCGCGATGCGCTCGACCCGGAAAAAACCGTATGGCAGGAAATTTCCGGCGGCGAAGACATCCTCGAATTGGGCAAAATGACCCTGCCCTCGCGCGCGTACGTGGCCCGCTTCGCCTTCAAAAAGGCCGATCAGCAAAAGCTGATCAAGCACCTTTCCGGCGGCGAGCGGAACCGCGTGCACCTGGCGAAAATGCTGCGCTCCGGCGGCAACGTGCTGCTGCTCGACGAGCCGACCAACGACCTCGACGTGGACACGCTGCGCGCGCTCGAAGAGGCGATCCTCGATTTCGCCGGCTGCGTCTTCGTGGTCAGCCACGACCGCTGGTTCCTCGATCGCATCGCGACGCACATCCTCGCTTTCGAGGGCGACAGCCACGCCGAATGGTTCGCCGGCAACTACCAGGATTACGAAAAAGACCGCAAGCGCCGCCTGGGCGTCGAAGCCGACCAGCCGCACCGGATCAAATATCGCAAGCTGACGCACTGACCATGCGGCCGGCGGCTGTCGGACCGATAGCGACTATCGATTTTCCGCATTGATCGATTTCTATGGACTCCCCTCCGAACAACGGCGAATGGCGAATGACGAAGGCAGAATTGCCGACGCCGCTCGCCATTCGCCATTCGCCATTCAACATTTCGGTTTGCGCGCCCCAAAAACCTCAGGTTCGCAGCTATCGGTGGGAGCGGGGCGGGGGGCAACCGTTCGACTGTCGTAAGTAGGACTTATAGAACCTATACGACCTATACGACCTATCCGACCTATCGGCCGTGGTGGCGCGCAGCCCCATGTTTCCCATAATTCCCAGAAACTAAAAAGCGCGTCCTCGCCAAGAAAGGGGCGGGGCCCGCCGAAGCGGGCCCCGCATGAGGGACAATCAGGCAGGAATGTGCTTACGCACGCAGACGAAATTCAAAACACCTTCGCCGTCGCGACGACGGTGGCCGTGACGACGAGATGGGTGAATGTCACATTTACCGGTTGTTCGCTGGCGACGACAAATTCGTACAACGGCTGGGCGCCGTCGATCAGCGCGTACACGGTCTGGCGAATCCGGTCGGCGGCGATCGGCGTCATCAGTTGCGCGCCGGTCGCGGTCTCTCCGGGCGCCAGCACGCCGTGCGCGATCAGGTCGGTCGCCGGCTGGAACGGCGGCTGGTTGGCCAGGTAAATGTCCACCTGCGCAAGGCCGACGCCGTTGTTGGTCGCCTCGCCGCCGATCGTTCCGCCCGCGACGTCTTCGACGACGTTGGCGTACCCGGGGACGCCGGCGGGCGCCACGGGCGTCGTTTGGATGTACACCGGCGCCGCGGCGATCTCGACGCCGGCCACGTCAACGCCGTTCGGCCCGCCGCCCTCGACCGCGAGACCCGGGATCAACGAATATTGGCCGTCCATTTGTGCGAAAATCGCCTTGAGATTGCCGTCGACCGCGGCCGCCGACTGATTCATCTGACCGGGGAAGATCGGCGTCGACGTCGCCGACGGCCCCAGCGTGACGGTTCCGATCAACCGCGGGGCGGACGCCGTCGGCCCCTGGGCGGCGGCGAAGACGCCAGCCACCGCCTGGCTCGCGTCTTGATTGCTGAATTGGGCGCGAATGAAAAACTGCACGCCGCCCAAGCCCTCCCGCCCGGCCTCGATCACCGGCGCCAGCGACGCCAGTGACACCGGCGAACCAGCCAACGTGTCCCCGTTGGTCAGGAGGTTTTCATTGAGAACCACCACGGACTGCACGTCCGCCTTCGCCGTGAAGTCGCTCACCGTGTCGCTGACGGTGAACGATTGCCGAGCGTTCCCCGCGACCAATTGATTGAACGCGTTGCAACCCGACAGCGTCGCCGAGGCGGCAAATATGGCTAGAATGGCGGGCAAACGTTTCACGAACAGTCCTCTTGATCCAGAATCCTTGCTTCCAATGCGATTCGCTCGCGAATTTATGTTCCGGCGCGCCGGAGTAATGGGCCCTTGATGCCGCTCCCAAATCGACGACTTAGCCTGCGGGCCAATCCGATTGGCCAGGGGCAACTTCTTGCCCGACTCGCCCTCAGGGGCTCAAACTCACAACCAAAGGTTAAGAATGCCGGAATCACCGGGGCATCGGGCGAAACCCCAAGGCAAACGGAGCAAAACCCTATAGATAGGCGCGAAGCCCGTTGGGGGACGGGCTTCGCCACGAACGGGGGGATGAGGGGGCTGCTGACTGGCTAGAAGATCTTTGCCTCCACCACAAGCGGCACCTGGATGGAGAGGTTGCTGAAAATCAAGCTCAGCGGGTCGTCGCTGACGATCACCATGGCGCCGGTGATCGATTGGCCGTCGATCAGCGTCTGGAAGGCGCTGCTGATCTGCGCGCCGCCGATGTCGGTCATGATTTGCTGGGCGTCGACCACTTCGCCGGGGCCGAGAACCACGTGCGCAACCTGACTGCCGAGGGGATCCGAGGGCGTCGCGTCGTTCATGATGTAGAGGTTCAATTCGGCGGACTGCGTGCCGGTATTCGTCACCGTGCCCACCAGTGTTCCATTCTGAACGTTGACGACGTCCTGCTGGTACTCGGACAGATTGCCGGGCGTGAATGTGCGGGTCTCGTAGTACACCGACTGCGTGGCGATTTGCACGGAATCCATTTCAACGCCGCAGTCGCCCGCGCCTTGCGCCTGGACCGACGGCGTGATGGCGTACTGGTCGTTGACCTGGCGCAGCACGCTCTGAATGTTCTGACTGACCGCCGTAGCGCTCTGGTCCATCTGCCCCGGGCTGTCGATGATAATGTCCTCGCCCGGCTGGAGCGTCAGCGAGGCCAGCAGCGCCGGCGTCGACCCGTCGACGTTCGGCGACGCCAAAAGACTCAGCACGGCCGGCTGGTCGCTTAGATTGTGGAAGTGGCCGAGGACAAAGAACTGCACATTGGCCAAACCTTCGGTGAAAATTTCCATCGATTCGGCGAGCGAGTAGAGATTGGCGACGCCCACCGGCGTCGGCTGGTCCCCGATCACCGTCATGGCAGGCGCGAAGTTGGCGGTTTGCACGACGGTCTGGTCGGTCGTGTCGGCGATCGTGCGGGAGGCCGTGATGGTCTGACGCGTCAGGCCGTTGAGCATGTTCTCGATGGCGCTGCAGCCGGAGAGCACCAGGATCGCGCTTAGCGCGGCGATGATCGTGATGGAGCGTTTCATGGTCGTTTTCCTCCCTACTTCATCGCGGCGGCTTCTGCTTTTTTTCTGGTTCCCGCAGCCCTTCATCGCGATGCCCCTCGTTGAGATCCCCTGAACTACGCTCATCGAATAATTCAAAGGACATGCCAACGTACAACGGTCGGTTATTCGTGGGAAAAACGTTTTAAAACAATAAGTTATGATCTTGACATTGGCGACGGTGAAAACGGGCTGGTTACGAAAAGTAACGGGCAATTTCTTTTTGACGTGCGCAACGGCTTGGTGGCCCCGAATACAACGCATAGCCCGCTCCGGGCAACGATCTTCAGCAATTCATGGCGCCCACCGCGCCGCCAGGCTGGAACGGAGCTTTGCCTGGCGTCCGCCGGTCGGAAAACGCGTGAAACCGGCGGGAAATCGCGCTGGACTTTCAAATCTCGCTGTGGTAAATTCTTACAGTTTATGTATGTCCGGCGACGGATTTTGCGCCGGCAGAGGGGTGTTTAAGGCGGGTAATCGGGGGTTTACGGTTCGATTCCTCACTAATCGGGCGATGGCCCATGGAGCCTGCACATACTTATCTTGAGCAGGAAGTCCGGCGAAATGATCGCCATCGGAGATGAGATCAAGATCTACATCCAAGAGATTCGCGGCAACCAGGTGAAGATTGGAATCAAGGCGCCAGCGGACGTGACGGTCCATCGCGAGGAAGTCTACCTGCGAATCCAGGAAGAAAACCGCGTTGCGGCCAAAGGCACGCCCGAGCAGTTGCAAGCCGCCGTGGATTTGCTTCGCAATCGCAAAGCCTGAGATTTGCCAGAAGAAGGATGGAAGACAATGACTGACGCGCAAGTTGTGGAAAATGTGGTTGCGGAGACGACCCGTTTCGGAAACGTCGAAACCCCGGCGAACAAGGTGATTCACCTCCTCGGCGGGTTGCTCGGATTCCCCAAATCGCAACGCTTTGTGTTGCTGGACCAGCCGGAGTCGCCGTTCCGCTGGCTGCAATCGCTCGACGAGGGCGGCCTGGCGGTTCCGGTGACCGATCCGAAGGTCTTTTTCCCCGATTACCATATCAAGATCAAACGCGACGAATTGGCGGCCCTGCGCGTCACCAGCGCTGAAGAACTTTTGGTGATGGTGATCCTCAGCCTGCGTCCGGACCCCGCCGAGACGACCGCCAACCTAAAGGGCCCCATCATTATTCACGCCTTGCGGCTGATCGGCCGCCAGGTCGTGCTGAAGGAAGCGCCCTATTCGACCCGCCATCTTCTGTTCCCGGAACTGCGGGCCGAACGGCTGCGCGACCAGTTGATAGAAAAGTAATCCGGCGCTCGCCGGGCCGGCGCGTTCGCCGCCCTTTCGCCGATCGTTTCACTTCGGCGTCGCCGTTGCGATCGGCCGGCGGCTGCACTTCGCCGGGGCCGAATCGTCTGGGGACCGCCATGAATTCACCCGAAAAGCCATCGACGGAACCGGCGCCGCTGCTGCCGCTTCCCGCCGCCGTCGCCGACACGCTCCTGGTCGTGGACGTGGAGCACACCGTCCGCTCGATCGCGAATTGGCCTGCCGGCGCGCCGGGTAAACCGGGCGATTTTATCGGCGGACCGGTGGCGAGTTTCCCCTGGGGCGGTTACGCGGCGGCGGACCGCCTGCCCGCGGCCTTGCGCGAAGCCGTCGCCGAGCGGCGGGCGACGTTCGTGCCGGAATCCGATTTCGCGGCGGCCAACGGCGAGCGTCGGCGATGGAAGGTCGATGTCGTGCCGTCGGCTGACGCCGCCGGCGAGCCGGTGGCGCTGATCCGGATCGCCGACGCGACCGAGCGCGCCTTCTTGTGGACGGCGTTGGCGGCGACGGAACGTCTCGCGGGCGTCGGCCGGCTGGCGGGCGCCGCGGCCCACGAATTCAACAACCTGCTCGGCGGCATCCTCGGTTACGCCGAGTTGGCGCAGACCACGGAAAAGTCCGATGACTACCGCCGGTTGGCCGCGGCGGCGTTCGAAACCGGCGACCGCGGCCGGCTGATCGCCGGCTGCCTGCAGGCGCTGGCGGCCCGTGTCCCCGGCAGCTCGGAAACAATCGCGTTGTCCGACGCGTTGCGCGATCCGCTGACGCTTGTCGAGCGGCGCTTTCGCAAGAAGAACATCGGACTCAGCGCAGACATCGACGCCCAGACGCTGATCGAAACGGACATCGCGAAATTGCAGCAGGCGGTGACGGCCGCGTTGCTGTGCGAGATGGATCGCCTGCCGCCGGACAGGAACGTGACGGTGTGGGCCGGCCGGCAGGACGACGGCAGTCTGCTCGTGCGCATCGCGGACGACGGCGAAATCCTCATGCCGGCTGAAATCGCGTGGCTGCTGGAGCCTTTCGCGGCCGCGGAGTCGCTGGAGTGGGGCGGCGATCCGTGCCGGGCGCCGACCGCGGTAGCGGCGGCGGGGCTCTTGTTGCAGACGATGGGCGGCCGACTTGAACTCCGGCCCGGTCCCGAAGGCGGCGCCGTTTTCAATTTGATGTTGCCGCCGCAGACGATTGTCCTGTAACCGGTCGCGCGCGGGAACTGTTTCATCACAAAAATGAAGGCGACGCGTGCGGACCCGGAATCAGGCTGGTTTTTCGTCAGCGGGCGGCGATTCGTCGGCTTTGTCGGCGGCCTCGATTTCGTCCTTGATCTGCGTCAGGTAGGCCTTTGGCGCGGCGAGCATGACGGCGATCGTGGTCGGCACGGTCAGGAGCATCGCGCCGATCCAGAGCACCGTCGCGATCGGTCCTTTGTCCCGGAACCAGAACGCGCAAGCGGCCGTGACGCCGACGATGCCCGGGTTGACGACAAAGGCGGCCGCAAGCAGCGGATGATGTCGAATAAAGCGGATTTTCAGCAGGAACGCCAGTAACAACAGCGAACCTACCAGGATGCCGACGCCGATCCAGTCCTGTTGCGCCATTCGCCCTCCGGAGCAAAAACCCGGGCAACGCTACACTTCGGATCGCGCCAAGTCAAAGGCGCCGCGGCCGCAAGAAAAAGCCGCCGGCCCCGGGGCGGGGCGGGCGGCCGCGGTTTATCGGACGAAGTTATTGCGCGTTCGGGAAGGCGGCGATCACAAGGGCCTTGTGCACCAATTTGGTGGAAATGCCGATGCCTTCGACGCGCGAATCCAGGATGCCCATGATGTCTTTGGCCACGTGCACTTTCACCACGTTCGGCCCGCCGGAGATTTCCAATTCCGGCGCCATCACTTTCTGGCCGTTGAACATCGTTTCTTTCTCCCCGTTGTACTTGTACGTGCGCTCGATGCGATCGAGGTCCACGACGTCATACAGGCGCAGTTTTTTCGACGCGCCCACCGGCTGAGCGACGGCGGCCGAATAAATGCCCATGACATCGTAGGCGAAGAAGTCGAAATGTCCCCGCTCGATCGTGTGTTTTTTGCCCTCGCGGTCGAACTCCCAGAAATTGCCGGCGGGCTTGCCGATCGTCTTCATGCCGTTCTTGGTCACGGAGCAATGGACCAGCGGATTGCCCGCATCCCCCACCCATTCGACGACTTGCATCTTATTGCTCAAACTGTCGAAGGTCGTCCGGACGGCCTTGATCGCGGGCTTCCCGTCGACCGTGGTCCCCTCGTAGGTCTCGTGCATATAGCCAATGTTCTTGTCGCCCTTGGCGATGATCAGATACCAGAGGTCCTTGCCCTTTTGGAGTTCCTGGTACGGTCCGGCGAACGCGAGCGCGGCGACGGAAATCGCCGCCAACGCCGCCAGAGCCAGGGCCAGCGTCAACTTGAACTTCATACTGCGACTCCTTTTTCTCGTTGCGTCGATGCGGCGCCCTCGCCAAACCCGGCGCTCGGCAGGCCGCGAATTCTACTTGAAATAATAAGTCTAACTTTTTCCCGTGCGCAACTCCAGCCGCCCCGCGTCAAAATTCGGATCCCGGCGCCCGCCGTTCGCGGATTAGCCCGACAAAGGGCGTGACAGCGCGCCGAAGCCGACGCTACAATCCAACGGGCGGGAGCCGCCCAACCAATCGGGAGTCAAGCCGTGGACACGCGCCCACGTTCGGGAGGCGCCGATGACATCCGCGCCGGCGCTGGCGGCGGACTCGGCCGCGCCGCGCCTGAACGCTGGCGCGCCGCACTGAGGCGGCGGACGCCGTTTCTCTTTGTGGTCGCGCTGGCGGCGTTCCTCAGGCTTTGGCGTCCCGACCTGATCGAATTCAAAGGCGATGAGGCCTTGTACCTGGGCGCCGTGGCGAGCGCGGTCGCGGGCGGCGCCCAGCCGACGCTGGGCATCGTCTCGTCGGTGGGCGTGCACCAGGGGCCGCTTTTTATTTACCTGCTCGAACTGCCGTACGCGTTAGGCCATGACCCACGCTGGGTCACGGCGTTCGTGGCCTTGACCAACGTCCTGGCCGTGGCCCTGACCTATCTTCTCGCCGAGCGACTCTTCGGGCGCCGGGCCGCTTTCGTCGCGGGAATCGCGTTTGCGGTCTGTCCGTGGGCCGTAATTTTTTCCCGCAAGATCCGGCATTTCTTCGTGCTGCCGTGCGTCGTCGCGCCCCTGCTCCTGGCGCTGCGCCGCGTGGCGGAACGGCCGCAGTCGCCGGCCGTCGCCGCAGTCCCGGTGCTGTTGTGCGCGGCGTGGCAGTTTCACTACTCGGCCTACGCGGCGATCGCCGCCGCGATCGTCTTTCTCGCCGTGCAGCCGGGGTTCCGGCGCATCTCCTGGCGCTGGCTCGGCGCCGGCGCGCTGGGCGCCGCCGTTTTGGCTGGTCCGTATCTCGGGCATTTGGCAAGAACCGGATTCGCCGACGTGAGCGGCACAGCGGCCTTGGTGATCGGCGCGAAGCCCGATTCGTTCGGCGCCGCGTCGCCGGCGGAGGTGTTTCGCGTGGCCGCGCAAAGCGCCGCCGGTTCGGACGTGCGGTTCTGGCTCGGCGACGCGAGCGACGCGTTTGCCGCGACCCATTGGCTCGCGGCGCGGCTGGGCGTGATCGCGAGCGTCCTGGCCTGGACGCTCATGGCGATCGGCGCGGCCGTTTTGGTGATTCGCCTGGCGAGCGACTGGCGCCGAAAATCCCAGGGGCGGCTTCCGGGGGGCGCCATCGACCCGGCGCCGTTGCTGGTTTTGATCTGGATCGCGGCCGCGCCGCTGGCCTATTTGCTCGCACGGCTGCACGTCGAATCCCATTACTTCATTGTCAGTTACCCGGCGCCTTTTTTGCTCCTCGCCGCGGGAGCCGAAGGCCTTTTTTCGCTCGTCGCCGTTCTCCCAAACCCGCTGAAGCAGGGATGGCGGGCCGCGGTCGGGCTGGCGGTCGCCGGCGTTGTGGTCGGGCAATCTCTGTTTCTCCTGGGCTTCTTTTCCTTCCTGGGCGAGAACGGCGGCGCGCCCGGCGACTACGGCGTCATTTATCGCCACAAGGCGGCCGCGGTCGACTTTATCGCGTCGCGGACGCCGGCCGGCGCCAACCCTTCCGTAACGACGGCCAGCGGCGACGGCATGGCGTATCTGATCGCGGCGCGGTTTCGGGAGCGCAATGCATCCCGGCGTTTTGTCGCGCCCGACCCGGCGGCGGCCTCACTGGCGCCGGTTTTTACGGTTTATGACGATTGGCGCACGCACGCCGACTTGACCTGCCGCGAGCGGCGCGATTTTGGGCCGTTGATCGTGTGTCAGCAATGAACGGCAACCGCGCGATCATCGCCGGCGCGGGCGATTCATGATCTCGGCAAGCGTTCCCGCCGGGCGGCGTGCGCGTTGGCGGCGTTCGTTGCCGTTGCTGATCGTGATCACGGTCGCCGCGTTTCTTCGCCTGTCGCATCTCGATCTCATCGAGTTCAAGAGCGACGAAGCGACCGCCTTCAACTTAACCGAGGATTTCGCTCGCTCCGGCGCCGTCCCCGCGACAGGGATGGGTTCTTCGACCGGCGTGACGAACGGCCCAATGTTGATTTACCTCCTGCGCGCGGCGTTCGTTTTCGGCCGCGACCCGCGCTGGCTCAGCGCCTTTGTCGCGCTCACCAATGTGCTGGCGACCGTGCTCACATATTATCTGGTCGCGGGGTGGATGGGTCGCCGGGCCGGCTTTGTCGCCGCCGTCGCGCTCGCCGTGTCGCCGTGGGCCGTGCTTTTTTCTCGGAAGATCTGGGCGCAGGACTTGCTGCTAATCTTCGTCGTTTTGCTCCTCCTCGCGCTCGACCGAGCCGCCCGGCGCGATCGATCGCGGACCGTCGCGGCGGTCCCGATTTTGCTGAGCGTGCTGTGGCAATTGCACTACCTGGCGTACGCCGTATTCGTCGCGACAGCGCTGACGCTTCCCGTATCGCCCGGCGTGCGGCGACTCTCCTGGCGCTGGCTCGGATGCGGGGCGGCAATCGGCGCGGCGATCGCGGAGCCGTTTCTTCATCACCTGTATGTCTCCGGCTTCGCCGACGTCGGCCGCACGGCCGCATTTCTGCACGAAACCGCGGCCGGCAGGCACGAACCGTCGTCCGCGGCCGACATTGTTCGCGTTGCGGCCGTGGTCGCCGGCGGCCGCAACCTCGAGGCGTCCTTCGGCGCTTCGTTTGCTCCGTTCCTGGCGGCCCATCCCTGCGCCGCGCACGCCGCAGGTTTCGCCCAAGTCGCGATGTGGGCGCTGATCGTCTTCGGCGCGTTGCTTTTGGCGGTGCGCGTCGTTTGGCCGCGGATTCTGGGGTTTTCGCCAAACGTCGATGGGCGCGACGTGACGCCTTGGCTGGCGGCGATCTGGATCGCTGGGCCGGCGCTGGTTTGTTGCGCTTTTCACCTGCATGTGGCGCCATGTTATTTTATTGTGACGTTTCCGTTGCTGTTTGCGCTGTTCGCCGCCGGCGCCGAAGGTCTGTTTGCCGCCGCGCGTCGTGCGCCGTACGGGTGCGCCCGCGCCGCGCAAGCGACCGTTTGGCTCGCCATCGCCGCGGTCGCGATCGGGCAAATCGTTTTTGTACTCGGGTGCTTTTCGTTCCTGGACGGCAACGGCGGCGCGCGCGGCGATTACGGGGTCACCTATCGTCACAAGGCCGCCGCGGCGCGATTTATCGTTTCGCAATCCACGCCGGGCCGGCCGCCCTCGTTCGCATTGCGCGGTTTTGGCGGCGAAGGAATAGGCTGCCTGATCGACCTCGAATCAAGGAAACTCGCGCTGGGGCGTTCTTCGAGCGATGGTTCCATTCCGCCGCCGGAGACCTCGCCGGTTTTCGAGATTTACGACCGGTTCGCCGACGGCCTTCCTGTCGATCCGCCGTGTTCGGCGCGGCGGGATTTCGGTCCATTGATCGTTTGTCGGAAATAGCGGCGCTCTCCCTCCGATGATTCGCTGTCGGACTGTCTTGTCCCTCCGAAGCGCATGCGGTAAATTGACCATCCAACTACCATCCGAATCGGGGTCAGAATGGCGTCGACGGGCAGAGAATTTTTCGCGGGCGTCGACATCGGCAGCCTGACGACGGAGACCGTCATCATCGGGCGCGGCGGCGCGGTCGCGGCGGCGAACGTCATCCTGACCGGCGCGAGCAGCGTCAAAGCGGCGAACGCCAGTTTCGAAAAGGCGCTGGCCGACGCCGGGCTGGCGGCGCACGACATCGCGGTCTGCGTCGCCACCGGTTACGGCCGCGGGAAGGCCCCGTTCGCCGATACGCGCATCACCGAAATCACCTGCCACGCCAAGGGCGCGTATGTGCTCTTTCCCGACGTGAAGACCGTCGTCGACATCGGCGGCCAGGATTCCAAAGTCATTCGCATCGGCCACGCCGGCGGCGTCGCGGATTTCGTGATGAACGACAAGTGCGCCGCGGGCACCGGCCGCTTTCTCGAAGTGATGGCCCGCACGCTGGAGGTGGACCTCGACGAACTCGGGCCGCTGGCGTTGCAATCCGACGCCGACCTCAAAGTCTCGTCGATGTGCACGGTGTTCGCCGAAAGCGAAGTCGTCAGCCTGATCGGCGAGGGCGTCGGCGCCGCGCGCATCGCCTGGGGCGTCTGCCGCTCGGTGGCCGATCGCACGGCGAGCCTGGCCGAACGCGTCGGCGCCGCGGCGCCGGCGGTAATGACCGGCGGCGTCGCGAAAAACCCGGGGATGGTCCGGGCGCTGGAAAAACGCCTGGGGTTCGCCTTGATCTTGCCGGCCGAACCGCAAATCGTCGGCGCCCTGGGCGCCGCGCACCTGGCGCTCGCGCGAGGCATTGCCGAGGAAGCATGAACGACGGCTACGAACAAACCGTCGAACGCCTGTTTGCGTTGCAACGCTTCGGCATGAAGCTGGAGTTGACGAACATCCGCCGGTTGTTGTCGCTGCTCGGCAACCCGCAGCCGGGCCATCGCACCGTGATCGTCGGCGGGACCAACGGCAAGGGTTCGGTCTGCGCCATGCTGGCGGCGATCGGACGGGCGGCGGGCCGGCGGACCGGCCTGTTCACCAGCCCGCACCTGGTCAGTTTCACCGAACGAATCCAGATCGACGGCGACCGCATCAGTCGCAGCGAGGTCGTGGAACTGGGGCGCCTGCTGTGGAACGTCCTCGAACCGCACCGTCGCCCGGGCGAACCGGAGCCGATCACCTATTTCGAGATGCTCACGGCGATGGCCGCGTTCCATTTCTATCGCCGCAACGTGGAACTGGCGGTCATGGAGGTCGGCCTCGGCGGGCGGCTGGACGCGGTCAACGCGCTGCCGCGCGACGCGGTCGTCCTCACCGATTTGTCGATCGATCACGAGGAGCACCTCGGCCGCACGCTGGCGAGCATCGTCGAAGAAAAAACTGCGTTGTTCCGCGCCGACGCGCCGGCGATCGCCTCGGGCGGCGTCGACGACGCGGCCGAGTTGATCGTGGCGCAGGTCGCCAAAATCGGCTGCCCGTTGGCCATGCTCGACCGCGATTTCCGCTATGTGGCGAAAAACGGTCGCCTCGATTTGATCGTCGACGATCGCCGCTGGATCGATCTGCCCGTGCCGTTTGCGGGTCCGCATCAATTTCGCAACACGGCGACGGCGGTGCGCGCCGCGCTCGCTCTGGGCATTGACGACGCGGAAACGATTCGGCGCGGCCTGGACGCCGCCGTCTGGCCGGCGCGGCTGGAATTGCGGCCGGGCGAGCCGACCTGGCTGCTCGATTGCGCCCACAACCCCGGCGGGGCGCGCGCGTTGGCCGCCGCATTGACGCCGCATCGGCCGACCGTGTGGCTGGTGACGGCGATGGGCGACAAAGATCTCAACGGCATCGCCGCGCCGCTGGCGCCGCTGGTCGATCGCGTCGTCTGCACGACGCTCGACATGGCGCGCGCGCTGCCGGCCGCGAAAGTCGCGGATTTCGTGCGCCCGTACAATCCGCGGGTCGACGTCGAGTCCGATCCGGACCGCGCGATGGATCTCGCCGCGTCGTTGGCCGGGCCGGCTGGCCGGGTGCTGGTCGCCGGCAGCATTTATCTGGTGGGTCGCGTGCGCGGACGGCTGACCGGCGAAACCGGCCCATGAAGCGTGCGGCGCTTCTGGCGATCCTGACGTTGTTGCTGCCGTTCCGCGTTTGGGCGCAAGACGCCGCGGCCCCCGGCGACGCGGGCGGCGTCACGCCGGCGCCGGCCCCGGCGACGGTCACGCCGGTGATGGGCGGGTTGATCAAGCCCAATATTCCGATGGCCCTGGAAGCCGACCAGATCGATTTCGACGACGCGCACAAGACCTATCACGCTCACGGCGCGGTGAAACTCCGCCAGGGCGACAACATTGTCACCGCCGACCACATGACGTACGACGCGGGCAGGAATCTGATTGTCGCCGACGGCGGGGTCACCTTCACGACGGCGCAGGGCGAGATGAAAGCCGACGCCTTTGAATTGCAGGTGGACGCGCAGACCGCGGTGATGGCCCGCGCGTCTTTCATCGCACGGCAACCGACGGCGACGTATTACCTGCGCGGCAGCCGGATCGAAAAGGTCGGCCCGAATCGCTACCTGATCGACAACGGCTCTTATTCGACCTGCGATTGCGGCGCGGACGAGGCGGACTGGCTGGTGCAGGCCGAGTACATCGACGTGACGTTTGACGGCTACGCGTACGTCGAACGCGCGCGCGTCTTCCTGCGCGGCCTGCCGGTCGCCTATCTGCCGATTGGCGTGTTCCCCGCACTGGTCAACCGCACGACGGGCTTTCTGTCGCCGACGATCGGGCACGTCAGTTACGCCGGCTTTGTGGTCGACGCCCCGTATTATTGGAACATTTCGCCGCACTCCGACGCGACCTTCGACCCGGATTATATGTCGAGCCGCGGAACGAAACTCGGCGCGCAATACCGTTACATGATCGACAAGCGGTCTTACGGCGAATTCGACGGCGACGCGATTCAGGACGCCGAATACGGAAATAAGACGCGGTGGACGGCCAATTTCACCGAGCAGTTCAACCCGGTCGGGCAGCTCTATTTACGCAGCCAAGTCAATCTCGTTTCCGACAAGGATTACGTCAACGACTATCCGCACGACGTCCCGGGCCTCTACGCCCGCTACCTGCGCAGCGACATGATCGCCAACAACCTCTGGCAGAACTACGACGTCAACGTCGACGCGCAACACTGGATCGACCTGTCCGTCGACGACAACAGCTCCACCTGGCAGCGCTACCCGGACGTCCAGTTCGACTCCATCTCCCAACGGATCGGGCCGGTTCCCGTGTATTGGAATCTGCACGCCGCGGCGGACAATTTCTACCGCATAAAACCGTCGCCGACCGATATCGCCGCCGACCTGGCCGACGGCAATTCGCGCCCCTTCTATTATCTGAGCCAGGGCCAACGCGTGCGCCTTACGCCGGAATTGCACGCGCCGATCAATTTCGACCAGGTCGCAACCGTGACGCCCTACGTCACCGGCTCCGGCGTGTTTTACAACCTCGCGGAGCGCGAGAACGAGCGCAATCCGGCGAAACTGTACGACGAGGCCGGCGCCGTCGCCTACACGCGCTTCGAACGCGTCTTTCCGGTCGACTTTCTGGAAATGCGCGGGCTGAAACACCAGATCGAGCCGTGGGTCCAATATCAATACGGCAAAGATCCGAGCCGCGATCCGCTGCCGGTTTTCGACCCGACCGATCAGCCCGTTGGCGTGGCGAAGGCGACGTACGGCGTGACCAACCGCCTCTGGATGAAGCTGTTCAACCCGACGGACAACAGCTACGGCACGTTCAAATTGATCGATTTTCGCGTGTATCACGGCTACGACTTCCACGAAGCCGATCGCCGGCTCGACCCGACGAACCCGAACGACCATCACCGGCCGTGGATGCCCGTGCAGGCGGAACTGGATGCGGAAGGCGCGCTCGGCGGCGGTTACCTCGACAAATTCACGGTCCGCAGCGACGCCGCCTACGACGAATATTCCCACACGATGTCGGGCTTCGACATTCTCGGGTCGTTGACCAGCAGGCGGCAGGATTTCGTCTCGCTCGAGTACCGGTTTCACCGCAACACGTACGGCCAGCCGAGCATCAATTACTTCTCCAACAACTCGGTCAACGCCTACGAGCCGGCCGCCGGCGGCGCCTTCGGCGCGCCCGACATCAATTACATCACGGGCAACGTCCACTACACGATCGTCGATTTCATCAGCGTCGATTACCTGACCCGGTACAGCTTCATCAACAGCTACTTCGTGGAGTCCCGCTACGCGATCGAACTGCACAGCTTCGAGAAGTGCTTCGACGTGATCATCGCCTACGACACGCGCACGCTGCCCCACCCGGCGACGAGCCTGCAGATCACGTTCAATCTGACCGGGATGATCAAGGCGACGACGACGTTTTGACCGAGCCTCCAAGTGGCCATGGTCCCAGAGAAAAGGCGGGCCGTGCTTGGCGCTCCGGCCCGATAGCTGCGGTATTAAATCTGGAAACGATGAGTAGTATGAAATAATTAATAATACATTCGGCGAACGCTTTCCAATGTGTCTTGCTGTAAACTTGTATTTATAAATCAATATTTTAGCAATAGAAGGCGCGAAGAAAAGTATGTCTGAAATATTTCGCGATGAACTTCTGTTTCAATTAAAAATACGAAAAAATTCAGAAACTGCTTGCGAAAACCGAGCGCGCAACTTATAAAGGTCGAGAGAAGTTACACGAAAAATGGAGATCGTAAGAAAACCCGATCTCCTGCTGTCATTGGCGGCGGCAAGGCGCGTTGGGATGCGAAGACGCCCGCGCAGCAGGCCCGCCGCACGGCAACGGTGCACGAAAATCAACCCTACATCTGCCGATGCGCCGGGGCTCGCAGGCCGGCCGTTCGCATCGAGCCGTCGAGGGGAAGCATGTTCAAGAATCTGAGCGTGAAATTCAAGTTGTTGCTGGTTGTCGAGTTGTTCGCCGTGGTTTTTTTGATCTTCGGTTGGTACGCCTTCGACACGATCAATCTGGTGAAGGTCGGCGGCAAGATCTTCAGCAAGATCGGGCAGGGCGAGAACCTGATCGCGGACCTGTCCTCTCCCACCCTGTACGTGCTGGAGTCGTATTTCAACGCCGTGCAACTGTCGGAAACGAACGATCCGGCGGAAATTCAAACGCTGGTCGACCGGGGCCGCGCGCTGGCCGAACGGTTCGAGGCGCGGCGGCAGCATTGGGAGAAACAGGATCTGTCGCCGGAAATGCGCAGCCTGATCGGCGGGCCGATTGCCGAGCACGCGCGAAAGTTCTTCGATATCTTCAATCAGGAACTCGTACCGGCGGTGCAGGCGCAAAAGGAAGATCGCGCCCGCGACACCTTGCGCGGACCGCTGAAAACCGAATTCGAGGCCCATCGCCGCAGCATTGCCGAACTGCTGAAGTTGGCGGAAGAGGTCAGCAAACAGAACGAACAGGAGGCCGGGGCGATCATCGACCGCCGCCGGATCGTCTTCTTCAGCCTGGGCATCGGCGCCTTTCTGTTCGCGCTGTTCAGCGTCGCGTTTCCCGTGTCGCGGGCGATTTCCAAGCCGTTGAAGGAAATCGAATCCGCCGCCAAGAAAATCGCGATGGGCGATTTGGATTGCAACGTGGAATACCGGTCGGCGGACGAACTGGGCAGCCTGGTCGAATCGTTCCGGAACACGATCCAGTACATCCAGAAAGCCGCGGGCATCGCCGACGCCTTGAGCCAGGGCGACCTGACCGTGAACGTGACGCCGCAGTCGGAACGCGACGTGCTCAATCGGTCGCTGCAAACGATGACCGCCAGTCTGCATTCGCTGATCGGCAAGATCACCCAGTCGAGCATCCAGCTCATGTCGACGGCCACCGAAATCACCGCGACGGCGAAACAGCAGGAAATGACCGTCGCCGACTACGGCGCCTCGGCCAACGAGATCGCCGCCGCCGTGAAGGAAATCTCAGCGACGGCCCAGCAGCTCACCAAGACGATGGATCAGGTGACCGAGGTCGCCGGCAACACCGCGAACCTGGCCG
>Ga0181520_10003679_pt1 | contig 26624 bp, 26 predicted proteins | sample PEATcosm2014_Bin_29_FD_132451 | JGI IMG/M metagenome (GOLD analysis project Ga0181520, IMG submission 132451) | Peatland microbial communities from MTU Mesocosm Facility, Houghton, MI, USA - PEATcosm2014_Bin02_30_metaG | ecosystem: Environmental > Terrestrial > Soil > Wetlands > Peat | place...
CTCAAGGAGACAACCTGGAGGCATTGAAGGCGCTGTTGCCCTACTACGCCGGGCGGGTGAAGTGTATTTTCATCGACCCACCTTACAACACCCGCAGCGCGTTCGAACATTATGACGACAACCTTGAGCATAGCCAATGGCTGGCTATGATATTTCCTCGTTTAGAACTTCTAAGAGAACTCCTATCAGAAGATGGAAGCCTCTGGGTGACAATAGACGACAACGAGGGACACTACCTTAAGGTTATTATGGACGAAGTGTTTGGTCGGCGCAATTTCATTACCAATGTAGTTTGGCAAAAATCATATACTTCAAATCAAACTGCCAAATTTATCTCAGATACCCATGATCACATACTTCTGTATGCTAAAGATCGAAACCGATTTCACCTGGGAAAGGTTGACCGAACCGAAGAGCAAAGGAAGAAGTTCAAGAACCCAGATCAAGACCCGAGAGGATCTTGGAAGGCAGAAAATCTGTCGGCTGGAAAATTCTATGATGCGGGGCAATTCAAAATTATTGGGCCAACGAGGAAGAGCTTTTTGCCACCCAAGAATCGCTACTGGCGCTGTAGCGAAGAAACGTTTAATCAGTGGCTCAACGAGGGCCGGATTACCTTCGGGAAAAAAGACGATAAGCGTCCAATGCTCAAAAAGTATTTTCGTGAAATTAAGTTTGGCCTGACGCCGAACACATGGTGGACTTATAATGAAGTTGGCGGCAACAAGCAGGCGAGTTCTGACCTAAAGGCGCTATTCCCAAACGAAGAGGTTTTTGGGACGCCAAAGCCAGAAAGCCTAATTGAAAGAATACTTACGTTGTCGTCGGCGCCCACTGACCTCGTGCTTGACTCCTTCCTCGGCTCAGGCACGACCGCCGCCGTCGCGCACAAGATGGGGCGGTGCTATATCGGCATTGAAATGGGCGATCACGCCGTTACGCATTGCGTTCCGCGCTTGCGGAAAGTAATCGAAGGCGAACAGGGCGGGATTTCCGAAGCCGTGGGATGGAAGGGCGGCGGCGGCTTCCGTTTCTACAGGCTCGGCGCACCTGTGTTCGACACCGAAGGCCGGATCAATCCTGAAATCTGCTTCGCTCACCTTGCGGCGCATATCTGGTTCTCCGAGACCCACACGGCCTTGCACAAGAAGGCCCGCACGCCCTTGCTCGGCCAGCACGCTGGCACGGCCTTCTACCTACTCTACAATGGCATTCTGGGTGACAAGCGGCCGGACGGCGGCAATGTCCTGACCGCCAAGGTCTTGGCCGCCCTGCCCGCCCATGACGGCCAGAAGGTCATCTATGGCGAGGCTTGCCGTATCGGCGCGGCGCGCCTCAAAGACCTCGGCATCGTCTTCAAGCAAACCCCTTACGATCTAAAAACCAGATGACAACATTCACCCTCAAGAAATATCAGGTCGCAACCCTTGAAGTGCTGCAAAGCTATCTTGAGGCCGTGCGCACCGTCGGGGCGAAACCGGCTTTCGACGACATGGCCAAGGCGGGTGTGCGCGATCCGCGCCCATACCGTCCGCTCGACGGGCTGGAAACCGTGCCCTACGTCTGCCTGCGCTTGCCGACCGGCGGCGGCAAGACCCTGCTTTCCGCCCACACCGTCAAGATCGCGGCGGATTCCTATCTTGAACGCGAATTCCCCATGGTGCTTTGGCTTGTTCCGACCAACACCATCCGCGCGCAGACGCTCGAAACGCTCAAAAAGCCCGGCAATCCGAATTACGAAACCCTCCGCACGGCCTTCGATGGACACTTCCGCGTCTTCGATATCGCGGACTTCGTCCAGATCACCCCCGCCGACTTGCAGTCCCATGCTTGTGTCATCGTCGGCACGATGCAGACCTTGCGCGTCAGCAACACCGACGGGCGCAAGGTCTATGCCCACAACGAGAACCTTGAGCCGCATTTTTCCGCCATCCCGGCGAACGCCGTGGGCCTGGAGCGGATCGAGGACGGCGGTGACAAGGGAAAAATCAAATTCTCGTTCCGCAATCTGCTGGCCGTGTACCGGCCCCTGGTGATCGTGGACGAGGCGCACAACAACACCTCGCCGTTGAGTTTTGAAGTCCTGCAGCGCGTGAACGCCGCCTGCGTCGTCGAGTTTACCGCCACCCCCGCCGCCGACAGCAACGTGCTGCACAACGTCTCCGCCACCGAACTCAAGGCGGAGGAAATGATCAAGCTGCCGATCCGTCTGACCGAGCACAAAAGCTGGGAAGATTCGGTACAGGACAGCATTTCGACGCGCCAGCGGCTGCACGACCTTGCCGCCGGGGACAGCGACTACATCCGGCCCATCGTCCTGTTTCAGGCCGAGGAAAAGGGCCGCGAAGTCACCAAGGAAGTGCTTTTCAGGCACCTCGTGGAGCAACAGAAAATCCCGCCCGAGAAGATCGCCGTCGTCACCGGCGACCAGAAAGGGCTCGATGGCATCAACCTCTTTGCACGGGACTGCCAGATCGATTTCGTCATCACCGTGGAAGCCCTCAAGGAGGGATGGGATTGCTCGTTTGCCTATGTCTTTTGCTCGGCTGCAACCGTCAACTCGAAGAAAGACGTGGAGCAGATCCTCGGGCGCGTGTTGCGCATGCCCTATGCCAAGCGGCGCAAGGAGGCCGATCTGAACCGCGCCTACGCCCATGTCTCGCGTGCATCTTGGCCGAACGCCGTGAAGCAGTTGCACGACAGGCTTGTCGATATGGGCTTCGAGGACAGCGAAGCCGACGCCTTTATCGAGAAAGTCCCGGAACTCGGACTGACCGGCGGCGTGGGATTGTTCGCCGCTGGCCCCCCGCCAACGGTCATCGAGTTGTCAGAGGATATCAGCTTTCTTGACCTGTCTCCGGACGAACAGGCCACGGTGGCGATCGAAAAAACCGAGGAAGGCAGCCGCGTGACGTTCACCGGAAACGTCGCCGAAGCGACCGTCACCCGCCTGGCCGCCGCCGTGACATCCGCCGACACGCGCACGAACCTTGAAAGCGAGGCCAGACGCCACAAAGCGGTCTGGCAGTCGCACGCCTCGCCCGCGCAGCGCAGCGTTCCGCTCCATGTGCCGCAACTGTGCTTCAGGCTCGACGGCGAGCTTGACCTAGCGAACGACGATACACTTCTGAATGCGAATGGGTGGAACCTGCTTGACTACCCCGCCGACATCTTGGAGTCGGAATTCCGGCTGACCGACACCGGAGTCCAATGGGAAGTCGACCTCAACACAGCAGGCAGGATCACGGAAAAGGCCGTCGGCACGGCCGACCAGTTCAACCTGGATCTTGTCGATACCGGATGGACGGAAAAACAATTGCTTCGCTGGCTGGAAGACAAGGTGCGGACACCGGAGTTCGCTCAGCCGGTCTGGTCGGAATTCGTGCGGCGCGCCGTCGCCTATCTGACCGAGAAGCGCGGCTTTCCGCTCACGGCCCTTGTGCGCTGGAAATTTATTCTGGCGAAGGTGCTGGGGCAAAAGATCGCCCGCCACCGCGAACGGGCAAGCGCCCAGTGCTACCAGCAACTCCTGTTTGGGCCACAATCGGTCGTCGAAACCAACCCCGCTTTCGCGTTTGATTTCACCCCAAACGGCTACGCGCCCCATTGGATTTACGCGGGCTACCCCTACCAATTCCAGAAACATTACTACGCCGCGGTCGGGGAGCTGGAAAACAAAGGCGAGGAATACGAGTGCGCGAAGGCCTTGGATATGACCGGCAAGGTCAAGCACTGGGTTCGCAATCTTGAGCGTCGCGGTTTCTGGCTCCCCTTGGCGACGGCGAAGTTTTACCCCGACTTCGTGGCCGAACTCATGGACGGGCGGACCCTGGTCGTGGAGCACAAGGGCAAAGTCTATGCGTCGAATGACGACAGCAAAGAGAAACGCAATGTGGGCGACCGCTGGGAGGAAAAGAGCGGCGGCAAGGCGTTGTTTCTGATGACCGTCGAGGACAAGGGCAAACCCTCCTTGTTCGAGCAGGTCGCCGCCAAAATCGGCTAGCGAGCCGGTGGCCCGCATCCTGATGTGGGTCTCGTCGCGCTCAGCGCCGCGCCACCCATCGCGCCGCCGCGTCGGCGGTATTTTCCGGTAGCGTATTGAAAGCGATGGCCGCGGCCGGGGCGCCCCTGTGGACCGCGTTGACGAGGGCCTCGAACAGCACGAGATGCCGGGGCGGCAGGCGGACACCGCCGCCGATCACGACGCAGTCATAGCGCGCCGACGCCAGTTGCCGCTCCACCGCCGGGACAGCCGCGTCGTCGGGCCGGATCAAACAGAGGTCGGCCTCCCATCCGCGAGCGACCATCTGCTTGAGCGCAAGCGCGATCCCGGCCGCGATCTTCATGGCGGTCATGCCTGGCGGCAGGGCGGGATCGGCATAGTCCACCGCGTCCGGGTCAAAGCCCACCAACAGCACCCGCGTCATCAATCCCCCTCCGGATTTTCTGAAACAGTGGCCTGCCGACCGCCGCCGCGCAAGGACAACCATGGCACCTGACGGCTCCGCGCCGCCGTCCGCTTTGGGTCGGACCACGACGCATGAGGATCAGGACCGCCAGGTGCCATCCGTCCGATTTTGACCGCCAGGACCCGGGTTGCTGTGCGACCGCATCGAGGCGGCGGGCAGGAACCGAGGCTAGGGCGCGGAATTCGCCGGTTCAGATACGGCCTCGTATGAGTTGCACGAAATACACCACGGCACCGAAAAAGAACAACATTGACAACCATACTTCAAACCAAAGAAAATAGGGCTTCTCGGCGTCGATATCCTTGATCAGCAAAATGGCGGCAGCGGCGAACGTGCCAGCGCGCGGAACACCTTTGTTGGCCTGTTTCACGGTCCTTTCGGGTTTTGTCCGTGGTCTGCCGGCCTTACCCGCTGGCAATGCGTCGAAGTCGGTCCCGGCTTCCATTTGTGCCCATGCTACCGCTGACGCCCTAATCGCGTCTGGCATCGTGTGCCCAACAACCCGGTAACCAGACCAGCCGGTTGAGAGGCGGTACTTTACCTCAATCGCGGATCGATTTGCCTTCCGGTGTTCGATTAAGCGAACGTGATCCGGGTAGATCGGATGGACGGTGGTGACTTGCCGTGTCGCTTTCCGTGGCATAGGTTCCCCGCCGGCGGGCGTGGCGAAATGGTAACCGCAGCAGACTCAAAATTTGCCGGGGGCAACCCCTTGTCGGTTCGAGTCCGACCGCCCGCACCAGTCGCATCCGCCGAAAATGGTCCTCCCACGGTTCATACCATTTCGTCGATGGCGGTTGTCGGCGGCTCAGGGCAATCGCCTGAACGACGGGTGATTGGTATGGCGTGAGAAGCTGGCCTTCCTGCGTGGCATGCTGCCGTTCAAGCAAGGCATCCCGTCGCACGACACCCTCAACGACGTGATGAATGCGCTCGATCCGGAGTTGTTTTCCGCCTGCTTCGTTGCCTGGGTCGATGGATTGCGTACTGACCGGGGAGCTGGTCACCATCGATGCCATGGGCTGCCAGACCAAGATCGCCCAGACTGTGATCGACCGCGGCGCGGACTATCTCCTGGCGCTGAAGGATAACCAGCGCTGCCTGGCCAACGAGGTGGAGTTGTTCTTCGAAGCCCGTGCGAACCGGTGCGGCGAGCCGTTCGAGACGGTCGACAATGACCGCGGCCGCATCGACACCCGCCACCACTTCGTCAGCCACGACGTCAGCTGGCTCACCACCGAACGCCGCTTCCCCGGCGAGCCACGTTTCCCCGGACCGAAGAACATGGCCACAATCAAACACATGGCTATGAACCTCATCCGTTCCGCCACTCTCGCGCCGGGCGGAAGCATACCGCAACCGCGCCTTTGCGCCAGACCGGGCGAACGCCGGCAGCGGCGTTCCCGGGCATCGTTTTCTTGCTTGGCCGATTTGCGCGGATGAGCGTTTGCGTCGGGCTGATCGGTTCGCTATAGGGGCGCGCACCGTACTGATCCCGGATAGCTCAGTTGGTAGAGCAAGCGGCTGTTAACCGCTGGGTCGTAGGTTCGAGTCCTACTCCGGGAGCCAGCACCTCAGCATTTCTGCTGGTTTCAGGGGCGGTCTGGCATTTGTCCCCACATCTGTCCCGCCACCCGATGGCGGATGCGCCCGGACGCGCGGGGCGATACATCTATGTTCCTATTTTGTTCAGGTAGCCCTACGCTGCCCGCATGTCAGGGCTTTCGGCCGTCATCCTCGCGGCGCGCCTCGCCGATCTGACCGACACGTGGCTTGAGGTCCGATGCTGCCATGGCGTGGCGTTCCTCCCGCTGCGCCAGTTGGCGATGGACCACGGCGGCGGCCGGTCGGTGCGGGACGTGGTGGCGCGGCTGCGCTGCCGTCACTGCCGCGCGCATCCCGCCTTGGTCGCGCTGGTGGGCGATCCCGCCGGATCGGCGCCGGGCCGGGCCGGAGCGCCGCCGGGCTGGCGTGTCGTGCTGGTGCGCGATCCGCTGGTCCGGATGCCGCCCTAACCCGGAATGCCATCCTGCCGTACGCCCGTCGCGACAAGCGCCATGCGCTCCGCCGGGAAGGGCTGCTGCAGCCGCAGGGCATCGGCGGTGTCGGCTGCGAGCCAGGTATCCCAGGTGTCCTTGGTCAGGATCACCGGCATGGCCTTGGCGTGCACGGGCCGGATCAGGTCGTTGGGTTCCGTGGTCAGGAAGGCGAACAACAGATGCTCGCCGGTCTCCGCCTTCCGCGTGCCCGTCCAGGACCGCCAGATGCCGGCGAAGGCGAAGGCGGGCCGATCGTCGCCGAGCGCGAACCAGTGCGGGATTTTCGGCTGACTGTCGGTGTATTCACAAAACGACGTCACCGGCACCAGACACCGGAACTCCGGCTTGAGCCAGCCGCGCCAGTAGGGGCTTGTCGTGTTGCGGACGTTGGTCACCGGCCGCGTGCCGAGGTTGGCGGGCGGCGGGAAGCCCCAGCGCATCGCCTCCATGACCCGCGCGCCGTCGCGGTCAACACGCACGACTGGCGCGAGTTGGTCGGGGAAGATGGCGGGAAGCGGCGGCTGGTTTCCGGTGCGGTCCCACCCGACCTGAAATAGCTGCCTGACCGCATCCCGAGCGCGAGTCATCGAATACAGGTTGCACACGGCCGGGACTGTAGAGCGCGCGGCGGCCTGGCCGCCATCATTCCTGCGTCCGCCGAGCGATTTTCCGCCGGGCTGGGGATCATCGGCCAACCCGAAAGGGCGCAGGCGCGCGTCACTGCACTGTCACCGTTGCCGAACGGCCGAATCGCCGAGTAGACTGCCGTCAAGATGGACGGAGTGTCCATCATCTAGGGAATGTCGGATAACCTCAGTTATGCATGCGACGTTTCAGCAGGTTTCAAAAACATGTCTGACATAATTGCGGCTGTAGAACGACACTTATTCTCGGATGATCTGTATTCGCTGCTGCATCTTTTGTACCTTCATATAAATAGCTTGATTGCGGCGACGGCAATGGTGGTGACAGTAAAAGTTTATCTCAGCCACCGAGATGCGGTCTTGATTGCCCGACAGGTCGAGGCGCTGGCCCACTGCAATCGCCGCTATGAAGAGGTGACTGTCCATCGCCGGTCCATCCAAGAAAAGCGGCTGTCGCCTGAATTCCTGGCAGGCGGAGGCAAAACAACGTCAGACGAAGTGATTTTGGATTACTTTATGAACTATTGGGCTCTTCAAGCAATGCAATTTGATTATTTTAATGATGGCATAATTGACTATGATACAATGATGAAATGGTCGGTGTCTAAGGTGTATACGTTTTCTCGCAACGAGACAGTGGCTGGACTGGACTACAAGAGCAGCTGGTCGCTGGTGTCGCCGCAATTCTTCCGCGAGAAGCGAGAATTCTTCGCCTACGTGCAATGGCTCGCTGGCCTCGCTCACGAGGACGACCCTTGGAAGCTTGTCGCCGCTGGCCTCAAAAGGCACACGAGTCGCAAGCGCCGCTATCCGCCGATAGCAGGCCTGACGCGCTGATATTGGAATGATTGGGAATTAATCGTCATTCCTATTTTTCTCATCCTTCCGTGGCGGCACGTGCGCCACATCAGGCGCAGACGGCATCAAACAGTGCCGGTCGATGTCCGGCAGCATCGTTCAGGTGGTGCCGGGCTTTGTTTGCCAACCGAGGATCGCGCCGCAATCGATTGGGTAACAAAAGGTTAACGCGGGGACGCGATAGTGCCGTCCGGCGATTGGCACTGGACCGCCATGTTTGCGGATGTCCTATCGGCACGCGGTTTTGGTTGGTTCCCGATGGCGCTCGCCACGGGGCTGGTGCTCGGCGCCACCGCCTGCACGGTACTTGTGCTGGCGCTGTGCGCCTGGTTCCCGTTCCTGCACATCGCCTTGCCGATCGCCTCGCTCGCCATCGCGCTGCCGCTGTGCATGGCCGGCGCGGTCGGATCGATCGCTGCCATCGCCCGGGGCCGCCGGGTCGGTGAAACTGGAACTGCGGCAGAGCGACAGCGGGCGGTTGCCGGTGGAGATGCTGTCGCGCGAACTCAGCTTCGGTGGCGGCGCGATGCAGGTCACGGCGGTGCGTGACATCAGCGAACGACGCGCCGCCGGTGCCGCCCAGGCGGCCTCCGCCGCGGCGCCGGGCGATCAGGCGGAACTGTTCCGCGCCGCCGTGCGACGGCTCGGCCGGCCGATGCGTGTGCTGGTCGCCGAGGACAACCCGACCAACCAATTCGTCGTCAAGCTGCTGCTGCGCGACTTCGACGTGACCCTCGATGTGGTCGCGGACGGACGGGCCGCGGTGCAGGCCGCCACGGCCACCGCCTATGACGCCATCTGCATGGACATGCTGATGCCGGAGATGGACGGGCTGCAGGCCACCCGCGCGATCCGCCGTCTTGGCGGGGCGGCGGCCACGCTGCCGATCATCGCCCTGACCGCGAGCGCTTTTTCCGAGGACGTCAAGGCCTGCACGGACGCCGGCATGACGCATTTTGTCGCCAAACCGGTCTGCCGCGAGGTGTTGCTCCAGGCCCTGGAGGACGCCCTTTCGCCACCGCCCGAATCGCGGCTGGCGCGAGCGGCCTGAGGCGGGTCGTTCAACCCAGCCGGGCGACGCCTTCGGCCGACATCCAGGCCAGCCTGCCCGCCGCGATGGTCGCCACCGGCTCGGGCAGCCCGTTCGCTTCCGTCACCAGCACGGCATCGGCGCGCCGGCCCGGCGACAGGCGGCCGCGGTCGGGCAGACCGGCGGCGTCGGCGGCGTTCGCCGACACCAGCGCCCAGGCCGCCGCGAGGTCCAGCACGCCGCGTCGGGCGAGGACGAACGGCGCCTGCAACAGGCACGGATAGAAATAATCGCTGGTCAGCACCCGGCAGATGCCGCTCTCCGCCATCGCGGCGGCCGAGGCCCAGCCGAGATGGGAGCGGCCGCGCACCACGTTGGGACTGCCCATGACGACGAAGTCGCCGGCGGCCGCGGCCGCTTCGGCTACCGCCGCCGCCACCGGGAACTCGCAGATCCGCGCGCCGCGGCGGCGGTGGGCGTCGCGCACCGCCAGCGTGCCGTCGTCATGGCTGGCCATCGGCAGGCCGGCGGCGGCGGCGGCGGCGGCGATGCGCTCCAGCGCCGGCTCGATCTCGTCGGCCCGGGCCACGACGGCGTCCGCCAGGGCGCGGAAGTCGTCCAGGCTCATGCCGGCACGGTTGCTGTACTTGGAGCCCTCCACCGGGTCGTGCATGACCTTGCGCCGGATCGCCGCGGTGTGGTCGTTGAAGGCCAGGAGGTGCACGCGGCCCGCCGCGATGTCGGCCAGCGCGGTGTCCAGCGCATCCAGGTTGTAGGCCTCCCAGCGCAGATGGACGCGCATGTCGCACACCCAGGCGCGGGCATGCAGCGCATCGACCAGGGCACGCCAGGACTCGAGGCTCCGCAGGCCCGGCTCCCAGGACAAGCTCACGCCGTGAAAGGCGGTGGTGATGCCGTTGGCCAGCAACTGCCGCTCGGTCTCGGCCAGCGCCAGCGCGGGGGCGAAGCTGACGCCGGGGCGGGGCTGCACCTGGCGCTCGAAGGCGTCGCCATGGATGTCGACGATGCCGGGCAGCACCTTGAGCCCGCGGGCGTCGAACACGGCGGCCCCGGCGCCGCCCGCCGCCGCGATGCGCCCGTCGGCGATCCAAAGATCGGCGGTCGCGAACCCGCCTTCCGGAGCGAGCACGTCGCCGCCGGCAATCCGCAATGGTCGCATCGCTATCCTCAGGGTTCGAAGACGATCTGCACGCGTGGAGTGGGATAGCGGGTGACGCCGAATTCCACCACTGTTCCGGCGGCATCGACGTTGACACTTTCGGTAACCAGCAGCGGCCGGTTGCGCGGCATGCGCAGCAGTTCGGCTTCGTTGCCCTGCGGCATGCGGGCGCTGACGCGGGTCTGCTGACGGCGGTAGTCGTTGACGCCGACATGGGCCAGCGCGGCGGTGACGGTCTGGTATTCCCGCAACGCCGCCAGCAGGCCGGGATAGCGGGCGGCGGAGAAATGGTGGTCGGCCAGGCTGACCGGCCTGCCGTCGGCCAGGCCCAGCCGCTCCAACCGCACCACCCGCGCACCGGCGGCCAGACCGAGCCCGACGGCCGTCGCGGCATCGGCCGTCAGTTCGCGCAGATCGAGCACGCGCCCGCCCGGTTCCTTGTTGTGCGCGCGAATCCACTCGGAGAAACGGGTGCGGGCGCTGATCGCATACTCCAGCACGTCCTCGGCGATGAAGCTGCCGCGCCCCTGTTCGACCTGCACCATGCCGGCGCGGGAGAGTTCCTCCAGCGCGCGCCGGACGGTGTGACGGTTGACGCCGAAATGGGCCGACATCTCCGCCTCGGTGGGCAGGCGGGCGCCGGGGGGCAGCACGCCGTCGGTGACGTCCTGCTCGATGGCGCGGGCGATCTGCCGCCACAGCGCGATGCCGCCGTTATGGTCGAGCGGGGTGCCTTCCAGCCAGGCGGCCGCTTCGAGGGGGGGGTGCACCGTCATGGGAAGTTCATCCAATCTCCGGCCCGGATCGTGGCAGTTGCACTTGACCTATAGTGAAGCGGTGTCTAGCTGTCTAGACATCTACACAACAACACCCAGCGTTCCATGCCGGATAACGACCCGTCCACCCCCTTCGCACACGCCCCAGCTGCTCCACCGGATACCGGGCTGCATGCGGCGCGACGCCGCTGGATGAGCGTGCTCGCCCGAGCCGGTGCCGACGAGATCGCGGCCCTGCTGGGCGGCGCCCCCACGCTTCCCGAGCACGTCCGCCTGCGCGGACCGGAGGCCGGGCTGGTCATGCTGCGCGGCCGCGCCGGCGGGGGCGGAGCGGCCTTCAACCTTGGCGAGATGACGGTGACGCGCTGCACCGTGCGCGTCGCCGATGGCCATGTCGGTCATGCCTATGTGGCCGGGCGCGACGCCCGTCAGGCCGAGTTGGCCGCGCTGCTGGACGCGGCCTTGCAGGACCCGGCGCGCCACGATGCGCTGCAAGCCATGGTGATCGCCCCACTCGCGGCGCGCCAACGCGCCGCCCGCGACGGCATTGCCCGCCGCGCCGCGGCGACGCGGGTGGACTTCTTCACCATGGCCACCATGCGGACCGACTCATGAGCATCGACCTGCCCGGCTTTGCCGACCCCGTGCTGGAGTCGCAGGCCTGTTTCCGTGCCGTGCTCGACGCCCTGGCGCGGCCGGGGACGCTGCACGAGGCCGGCGTGGGCCTGGTTCCGCCGGCCCCGCTCGCTTCCGCCGCGGCAGCCGTGCTGCTGACCCTCGTGGACGGCGAAACGCAGTTGTGGATGGCGCCGGAATTCGCGGCGTCACGCGACTGGGTGAATTTCCATTGCGGCACGGTGCCGGTGGCGGCGGCGGACACGGCCGCCTTCGTCCTCGCCGCCGGCCTGCCCGATCTGGCCGCGCTCGCTGCCGGCAGCGACGAGCAGCCGGACACGTCGGCCACCGTCATTCTGCAGGTGGCCGCCCTCGGGCGCGGGCGCCGGCTGCGCCTGTCCGGCCCCGGCCTGCGGGTGCCCGCGGCGCTGGCGGTGGACGGTTTAGCGGAGGATTTTCCCGAGGTCTGGGCCGCCAACCACGCGCTGTTCCCGCGCGGCGTCGACCTTTTGTTGTGTTGCGGCAGCACGCTGGCGGCGCTGCCGCGCAGCGTTCGCGTGGAGGGCTGAGGCATGCCCTATGTTGCGGTAAAGGGCGGCGAGCGGGCCATCGACAACGCCCACGCCTGGCTGGCCGAGGCACGCCGCGGCGATCCGGCGGTGGCGGAAGTTGGCACCGGACAGATCGCCGAACAGCTCGGCCGGGCGGTCGACCGGGTGATGGCGGAGGGTTCGCTCTATGACCGCGAGCTGGCCGCGCTGGCGATCAAGCAGGCGCAGGGCGACCTGATCGAGGCCGCCTTCCTGCTGCGCGCCTACCGCACCACCCTGCCGCGCTTTGCCCACGCGGCCCCGGTCGAAACCGCTGCGATGCTGCTGCGCCGCCGCATCTCCGCCGTCTACAAGGACCTGCCGGGCGGCCAGATGCTCGGCCCCACCTACGATTATACCCACCGGCTGCTGGACTTCGCGCTGCTCGCCGAGGGTGCTCCGCCGGCCGCGCCGGAGGCGGCGGCGACGGACAAGCCGATGCCGCGGGTGTCCGACATCCTGGGCGGCGAGGGCCTGATCGAGGGCGACGGCGAAGCGAACGGCGAGCCGGGCGACCTCACCCGCGAACCGCTGTCCTTTCCCGCCGGGCGCGACGTGCGCCTGCAGGCTCTGGCGCGCGGCGACGAGGGCTTCATGCTCGCGCTCGGCTATTCGTCGCAGCGCGGCTGGGGCGGCTCGCACCCCTTCGTGGGCGAGATCCGCATCGGCGAGGCGGCGGTGGAAATCACCCCGCCGGAGCTGGGTTTCGCCATCGACATCGGCGACGTGACGCTGACCGAATGCCAGATGGTCACCCAGTTCAAGGGCAGCAAAACGTTGCCGCCGCAATTCACCCGCGGCTACGGCCTCACCTTCGGCCACGCCGACCGCCGTGCCATGGCGATGGCGCTGGTGGACCGCGCCATGCGGGCGGAGGAGTTGGGCGAGGACGTGACGGCGCCCGCACAGAACGTCGAGTTCGTTGTCTATCACTGCGACAATATCGAGGCGACCGGCTTCGTCGAGCATCTCAAGCTGCCCCACTACGTCGATTTCCAGAGCGAACTCGAGACGATACGCCGCCTGCGCGCCGAGGCGGCCCAGCTCCAGGAGGCCGCCGAATGAATACCGGCTACAACTTCGCCTACCTGGACGAGCAGACCAAGCGCATGGTCCGCCGCGCCATCCTGAAGGCGGTGGCGATCCCCGGCCATCAGGTGCCGTTCGGCAGCCGCGAAATGCCGCTGCCCTATGGCTGGGGCACCGGCGGCATCCAGGTGACGGCCTCCATCATCGGCGCCGACGACGTGCTGAAGGTGATCGACCAGGGCGCCGACGACACCACCAACGCGGTGTCGATCCGCCGCTTCTTCGCCCGCACCGCCGGGGTTACGCCGACCACGCGCACCGCGGAAGCGACGGTAATCCAGACCCGCCATCGCATCCCCGAATTGCCGCTGCGCGAGGACCAGATTCTCGTCTATCAGGTGCCGCAGCCCGAGCCGCTGTCGCGCCTCGAGTCCAGCCGGGCGGAGACGCGGCGCATGCACGCGCTGTCCGAATACGGGCTGATGCACGTGAAACTCTATGAGGACATCACGCGCTATGGCCACGTGTCGATCAGCCACGACTATCCCGTCATGGTGAACGGCCGCTATCTGATGGCGCCTTCGCCGATTCCGGCGTTCGACAATCCGAAGATGCACATGATGCCGGCGTTGCAGTTGTTCGGCGCCGGGCGGGAGAAACGCATCTACGCGGTGCCGCCCTACACCGCGGTGCACAGCCTGGATTTCGACGACCATCCGTTCCGTCTGACCCGCGCGCCGCATGCCTGCGGCCTGTGCGGCGCCACCGACAGCTATCTCGACGAGGTGGTGCTGGACGATCGCGGCGGACGGCTGTTCGTCTGCTCGGATACCGACCATTGCGAAACGCGGCGCGCGGCCGGCCATGCCGGGCCGGACGCGCTGGCGGCGGAGTAGCGCGATGAACGAGGACACGCTGCTTTCCGCGCGGGGGTTGACGCTGCATTTCGGCGCGGTGCCGGCGCTGGTCGATGTCGACGCCGAATTGTGGCCCGGCGAGGTGCTGGCGGTGGTGGGCGAATCGGGCTCCGGCAAGACCTCTCTGCTGAACGTGCTGTCCGGCCGGTGGCAGCCGCAATCCGGGGTGGTGTGGTACCGCGACCCCGAGGGAAAGCTCGCCGACGTGCACGCCATGCCGCAGCCCACGCTGCGCGCGTTGCACCGCTCCGACTGGGGTTTTGTCCATCAGAACCCGCGCGAGAACCTGCGCATGGGGGTCACTGCCGGCGGCAATGTGGGCGAACGGTTGATGGCGCAGGGGGCGCGGCATTACGGTCGCATCCGCGAGGAAGCGATCGCCTGGCTGGGGCAGGTCGAGATCGACGCCGACCGGGTGGACGATCTGCCGCGCACTTTCTCGGGCGGCATGCTGCAACGGTTGCAAATCGCCCGCACCCTGGTGACGCATCCGCGGCTGGTGTTCATGGACGAGCCGACCGGCGGGCTCGACGTGTCGGTGCAGGCGCGGCTGCTGGACCTGATCCGCAGCCTGGTGGCGCGGCTGGGCATCGCGGCGGTGCTGGTGACGCACGACCTCACGGTGGCGCGCCTGTTGGCGCACCGCATCATGGTGATGCAGCGCGGACGGGTGGTGGAGGCGGGGTTGACCGACCAGGTGCTGGACGATCCACGGCACGCCTACACGCAGCTTCTCGTCAGTTCGGTGTTGCAGGCATGAGCGACGCAATCCGCCCGATGCTGCGCACCGAAGCGCTGGACAAATCCTTCGTCCTGCATCTGCGCAACGGGCTGTGCATTCCCGTGCTGCGCCATGTCGATCTGACCGTGAACGAAGGCGAGTGCGTGGCGCTGACCGGGCCGTCCGGCGCCGGCAAGTCGACCCTGCTGCGCAGCCTCTACGGCAACTACCGTGCCGACGGCGGGCGCATCTGGGTGCGCCATGACGGCGCCATGGTGGATATCGCCGCCGCGTCGCCGCGCACCGTCGTGCAGGTGCGCGCGGCCACGCTCGGCTATGTCAGCCAGTTCCTGCGCGTGGTGCCGCGCGTGCCGGCGCTGGAAATCGTCGCCCAGGCGGCCCGCGGCCTCAGCCCCGAGGCGGCCCGCGCGCGTGCCGAAGCGCTGCTGCTGCAACTGAACATTCCGCGCCGCATGCACGCGCTGCCGCCGGCCACCTTCTCGGGTGGCGAGCAGCAACGGGTGAACCTGGCGCGCGGCTTCATCGGCGGCCATCCCGTGCTGCTGCTGGACGAGCCGACCGCCAGCCTGGACGCTGAAAACTGCGCCGTTGTCGTCGGCATGATCCTCGAGGCCAAGCGCCAGAAGGTCGCTGTCATCGGCATCTTCCACGACGCGGCGATGCGCGAAGCGGTCGCCGATCGGATTTACTACGTGACACCGTTGCAGGATGCCGCATGACCGTTCTGACCAACGCCCGCATCGTATTGCCCGACGCGGTGATCCTCGGCAGCGTGGCGCTGCGCGGCTCGCTGATCGAGGCGGTTTCCGAAGGGCTCAGCAGCCTGTCCGGCGCGATCGATTGCACCGGCGATTTCATCATTCCCGGCGTGATCGACGTGCACACCGACAACCTGGAGCGCCAGGTGCAGCCGCGCCACACGGCCCGCTGGCCGTCGCGCTCGGCGCTGGTGACACATGACGCGCAATGCGCCGCGGCCGGCGTCACCACGGTGCTGGACGCGCTGTGCGTCGGTGAACTGGGCTTCGGCTTGGATGGCGCCCGCCACCAGACCTATTGCGACGGCGTCGCCGATCTCGACGCGATGGCCGGCACCGGACTGCTGAAGAGCGACCATTTCCTCCATTTGCGCTGCGAAGTCGTGGCCGTCGACATGATGGCGGTGCTGGAGCCGGCGGTCGACAATCCACGCTTGCGCATGGTCAGCCTGATGGACCACAGCCCCGGCGTGGGCCAGTACGCCGACCTCGACCGCTACCGCGCGCTGCGCCGCCGGGAGGCCGTGGCAGACGACTTCATCGAGCGTAGCATCGTGGAAATGCAGGCGCAGCGCGAGAAGTGGCGCATCCCCAACCGCCGCGCCCTGCTCGCCCGGATGGCGCAGCACGGCATCCCTCTGGCCAGCCACGATGACCGCACCGAGGAGGAAGTCGAGGAGAACTTCCGCGACGGCATCCGCATCAGCGAGTTTCCGGTGCACATGAACGCTGCCCGCGCCGCAAGGGCGCGCGACATGGATATCGTCGTCGGGGCGCCGAACATCGTGCGCGGCGGCAGCCATTCCGGCAACGTCTCGGCGGCCGACCTGGTGCGCGCCGGCGTGGTGGACGCGCTGGCCAGCGATTACGTTCCGGCCAGCCTGGTGGAAGCCATCTTCATGGCCGGCGAGATGGCGGGCATCGCGCTGCCCGAAGCGGTGGCGCTGGTGACCGCGCGGCCGGCCCGCATGTGCGGCCTGCTCGATCGCGGCCGCATCGCGCCGGGTCTGCGCGCCGACCTGGTGCGCGTGCACCTCCACGAGGCGCTGCCGGTGGTGCGCCAGGTCTGGTGCGCCGGCGAGCGGGTGGCCTGATGGGCGGGATGCGCGTCGCGCTTTACTATGCGCCTGCCGTCGACGATCCGCTGTGGACGCGCGGCGCCGAGTGGCTCGGCCGCGATCCGCTCGCCGATGCGCCGCGGTCGCAACCGGCCCTGCCCGACATCGCGGCGGTTACCGCCGAACCGCGGCTCTATGGTTTCCACGCCACGCTGAAGCCGCCGATGGTGCTGCGCGACGACGTGACGTGGGACAATGTCGTGCGGACCACGCGGGCGATCGCCGCCACCATCCCCGCCTTCGACCTGCCGGCGCTGGCGGTGGCCGATCTGCATGGCTTCCTAGCGTTGCGCGAGACCACGCCGAGTCCGGCCCTGCAGGCGTTGGCCGATGCCTGCACCGCCGGCGTTGATGCCCTGCGCGCGCCGCCGGAGCCGGACGAACTGGCCAGGCGCCGGCGCGCCGGCCTGTCGGCGGCGCAGGAGGCCAACCTGCTGCGCTGGGGCTATCCCTACGTTTTCGCCGCCTGGAGGTTCCACATGTCGCTGACGCGCCGGCTCACGGCCGAGGAAGACGCGCGCATCCGTCCGGTGGCGAAGTCATGGTTCGCGTACACGCTGAACCTGCCCCGCCGGGTCGCCGATATCTGCCTGTTCGTCCAGCGCGGCCCCGGGGAACCCTTCGTGCTCGCCGAGCGGGTCGCGCTATAAGTCGCCGTTGAATTCTTTCACGGCGTCGACCATGGCGGCGATGTTTTCGGCGGGAACATCGTTCTGCACGTTGTGCACCGCGTTGAAGACGAAGCCGCCGTCGCGCCCGAATATTTCGCAACGCTCCAGCACCTGCTTGCGCACTTCCTCGGGCGTGCCGAGCGGCAGCACATGCTGGGTATCGACGCCGCCGCCCCAGAACGCGATGTCCCGGCCGAATTCCTTCTTCAATGTCGCCGGGTCCATGCCGACCGCCGAGGTCTGCACGGGGTTCACGATGTCGAACCCGGCCTCGATGAAACAGGGCAGGAGCTGGGCAACCGCGCCGCAGGAATGCTTGAGGATTTTCCATTTCGTATTGGCGTGAATCCAGTCATTTACCTTGCGGTAATAGGGCGCCCAGACCCTCCGGAACACGGCGGGACTCAAGAACAGCCCGTTCTGGTGGGCAAAATCCGTTCCGCAGGTGTACACCACGTCGATCTTGTCGCCGCAGGCGTCATTGATGATCTTCAGGTTGACCAGCACGATGTCGGTTTGCCCCTCGAACACCGCCTGTATGTATTCGGGCCGCAGCAGCGGGGACACGTACCACTCCTCGATGGTACGGACGCCCTTCGGGTGCTTCAGTCCCCCTCCCGGGACCCAGCTGATATCGCCGAGACCCGCGCCGGGCATGTTCAGGACAACGGCGCGCCCGGTCTGCCAGGCCTCCTCCACGCTGCGGAGAAGGTATTGCGTGTCCGCCGCGCCGAGGACGGAGAACTCCTCGAGGTTGTCGGCGGGATCCAGCTTGTCCTCGTCGAAGTCGATCTTCGGTTCGATGTTGTCGAAATAATAGCATTTCGTCGGCATGTGCCCCGACGGCGGGCAGCTCGTATCTCCCTGCGGGTGCGCATACCATCCGCCGTTGCCGTCCGGCGTCGGATTGAACAAACCGGGGACATAGATCTGCTGGCCGTCCGGCATGGTCCACAGCTTGAGGTTCTCCCGCGGCATGCCGAAGGGACCGCCGCGGGCGATGGCGGCGGCGGTGTCGACCCCCATCCTGTCCGCGAGGTCGGCGGGAACGATGCCGGCCATCGAGGAAATGCTCCAGGCCGTGACATGCTCCTTCGGCAGCCCATAATAGTCCCGCAATTGTCCGATGCACTTGACATGCAGCGAGGAAACGCTGGTGCCGCCGAGATCGAATGGAATCCTGTCGGGCTGCCGGTGACTAAGCGAAGCGGTGAGCCGTTCCCGCGCGTTCATTTCGCCGCTCCCGCGTCCCGGCCGATCAGCGCGATGGCGCGTTCGCTGGCGGAGGCCGCGTCCACGCTGTAGACATCCGCGCCGATGGTGGCACGGAAACCTTCGGTGATGGGCGCACCGCCGACCATGACCTTCACCTTGTCGCGGATGCCGGCGGCCTTCAGAGCCTCGATCACCACTTTCATTTCATGCATCGTGGTGGTCAGCATCGCGGAAAGCGCCAGGATGTCGGCGCGGTGGTCATTGATGGCCTGGATGAATTTCTCGGCGGAAACATCCGCGCCCAGATCGATGACCTCGAGCCCTTTGCCCTGCATCATCATGCGCACCAGGTTCTTGCCGATATCGTGCAGATCGCCCTTGACGGTGCCGATGACCACCTTGCCCGTGGCCTCGACTCCCTCGCCGGCCAGCAGCGGCTTCAGCAAGGCCATGCCGGTGTTCATGGCGCGCGCGGCGATCATCACTTCGGGAACGAACACGTCGCCGGCCCTGAATTTCTCGCCGATGACGGTCATGCCCGCCAGCAGGCCCTCCTCCAGGATGGTCTGGGCGCTGATGCTGGCCTCGATGGCCTGCTGCACCAACTCCTTGACTTCCTTGGCCCGGCCTTCCTGCAGGGATACCGAGATATTCTCGAGTATTGTCACCGTCGTTCCTCCAAGGGCAAATCAGGCTCCAGGAACAAGGCGGGCATCACCGCGAGGTGCCCGCCGCGACCATGAACGAGCCTAGTCCTCGTGCTGCGTGATAGCAACGATCCGTGGCCGCGATAAGACCAGGGCGCCGAGGCCGGACGGGTGGCGCTCGCCGGCTGATTTTGACAGCCCCGGGGTTGCCGCTACCCTGCGCGGCAGGCAACCAGGGACATCCACGGCCATGTTCACGACGCGTCCAGAAATCGCCGGCACCTTCGGCGTGGTGGCGACGACCCATTGGATCGCGAGTCAGGTCGGCATGGCGGTGCTTGAGCGCGGCGGCAACGCCTTCGACGCCGCCGTCGCCGCCGCCTTCACCCTGCAGGTGGCCGAGCCGCACCTGAACGGCCCAGGCGGCGATGCCCCGATCATCGTCCACGACGCCGCCGCCGGCACCCAGCACGTGGTGTGCGGCCAGGGCGTGGCGCCCGATGCCGCCACCCCGGAGCGCTTCGCCGCCCTCGGCCTTGATCTGGTGCCCGGCACCGGCCTGCTGCCGGCGGTGGTGCCCGGCGCCTTCGACGCCTGGTGCACCGTGCTGCGCAACTGGGGGAGCTGGGAATTCGCCGACGTGTTGGCCTACGCGCTCGGCTATGCGCGCAACGGCATCCATATCGTGCCGCGCATTGCCGCCACCATCACCAACATCCAGCCGCTGCTGGAGGAATGGAAGACGAGCGCGGAGGTGTTCCTGCCCGGCGGCCAGGCGCCCGGACCTGGCACGCTGCTGGCCCGGCCGGCGCTCGCCGACACCTGGGAACGGCTGATCCGCGAGGCCGTCGGCGCCACCCGCGAGGCGCGCATCGACGCCGCCCGCAACGCGTTTTACCGCGGCTTCGTCGCCGAGGCGATCGGCCGCTACTACGCCGGGACCGACGTGCTCGACTGTTCGGGCGGCTATCATCGCGGCCTTCTCACCGCCGACGACATGGCGCGCTGGGCGGCCCCGGTGGAAGCACCGGTCAGCGTCGATTATTGCGGCCACACGCTGCTGAAATGTGGGCCGTGGACGCAGGGGCCGGTGTTTCTGCAGCTGCTGGCGCTGCTCGACGGCTTCGATATCGCCGCCATGGACCCGCTGGGGGCGGACTTCGTGCACACCGTGGTGGAGTGCCTGAAGCTCGCCTTCGCCGATCGCGAGGCCTACTACGGCGATCCCGACTTCGTGGCGGTGCCGCTCGGCACCCTGCTGTCGCGCGACTACAACGACGCCCGCCGCCGCCTGGTGGGCGCAGAGGCGTCGCTGGAACTGCGCCCTGGCGCGGTGCCGGGTTTCGTGGCCAGGGTCGATCATGAGGCCCAGCGCCGCGTTGAGCTGCTGACCCGCGGTCCTGGCGCCGGCGAGCCGACGGTGGCGCGCCTGGGCACGGTCGGCGGCGACACCTGCCACATCGACGCGATCGACCGCTGGGGCAACATGGTCAGCGCCACCCCCTCCGGCGGCTGGCTGCAATCCTCGCCGGTGGTGCCGGGGCTCGGCTTCCCGCTGAGCACGCGCGGGCAGATGTTCTGGACCTATGCCGGCCACCCGAACTCGGTGCAACCGCGCAAGCGCCCGCGCACGACGCTGTCGCCCAGCATGGTGCTGCGCGAGGGCAAGCCGTGGATGAGCTTCGGCACCCCGGGCGGCGAGCAGCAGGACCAGTGGCAGCCGATCATGCTGCTGCGCATGCTGCACCACGGCCTGACCATCCAGCAGGCCATCGACGCCCCCGCCTTCCACACCGAACACTGGCCCAGCAGTTTCTGGCCGCGGGTGGCCAGGCCCGGCAAGGTGGTACTGGAAGGCGGCTACGACGCCGGCGTGCTGGCGGCGTTGCTGGCGCGCGGACACCTGGCTGAGATGGGCGAGCCGTGGAGCGAAGGCCGGCTCTCGGCGGCCCGCATCGAGGCCGACGGCCAGATGTTCGCCGGCGCCAACCCGCGCGGCATGCAGGGCTACGCGGTGGGGAGGTAAGCCAGGCCGCCTGTGTCACCCGGCCAGCGCCAGCACCTGGGGCGGATGGCCGTGGTGGGTGAGGAAGCGCACGGCATCGGTGCCGGCCAGCGCGATGGTGGCGGTATTGACCAACGGGTGTAATTTGATGCGGGCCTCCCCGGCGAGGGCGGCGTCGAGCACGACGCTGACGCGCCGGTCATGGTCGTTCACCACGGCGAGCGGGGTCACCGAGCCGGCCTCAACCGCCAGGGTGGCGGCCAGGTCGGCGGGACCGGCGAAGGAGAGACGTTTGCTACCGATGCGTTTGGGCAGAGCCTTCAGATCGACCGGCTCGCCGGCCGGCGCCACCACCAGCCAGAGCCGGCCGCCGGCATCCTTCAGCAGCAGGTTCTTCACCGGCATGCCGGGCAGCGCGTCCCAATGCGCGCGGGCGGCTTCGACGGTGTACACCGCCGGGTGCTCCAGCACCTCATGGGGCATGCCCAGCGCGATGAGTTCGGCCAGCAGCGTCTGCTGCGTCCAGGGCGAGGCGGCGGGGTCGGACACGGGTCGGCTTCCTGCCTGTGGTTCGTGCCGATGATGCGGCCATGCGCGCGCCGTATCAATCGCGGCCAGCGGAGAGGGGGACGGTGACCGCCGCCAGCCGCCGCGAGGCCATTCCGGCCCGCGTGCAGAACGCGCTGGCCGGCATTGCCCTGACCGCGCTCAGCTTCTTCGTGTTCGCCGGCGGCAATGCGATCGGCAAATGGGTGGAGAGCGATATTCCGGTTGGCGAGACGCTGTGCGTGCGCTCGGCGGTGACGCTGCTGCTGCTCGTGCCGTTCCTGCGCCGGCGCGACTTCAGGATCGCGCAGGCCGTCGGGCATCCCTGGTTGCACGTGCTGCGCATGGCCGGCACGGTGATCGATTCGAGCAGCTACTACTTTGCCATGGCCGCGCTGCCGCTGGCGGACGTTTCGGCCATCTACCTGGCCAGCCCGATCTACGTCACCGGCATGTCGGCGCTGTTCCTTGGCGAACGGGTGGGCTGGCGGCGCTGGACGGCGGTCGTGGTGGGGTTCGCCGGGGTGCTGATCGCGCTGCGGCCGAGCGGGGCGGGTCTTTCGGCGCACGCGCTGGTGGCGGTGGTGGGCAGTCTGTTCTTTTCGATGTCGCTGGTGGCGACGCGCCGGCTGCGCGGGGCGCCGAACATCGTGCTGGTGACCAGCCAGACGGTGGCGCTGCTGGTGGCCACGCTCGCCACCGCCGCGGCATGGGTGTGGCCGACGCCCGCCCAGGCCGGACTGCTGGCGTTGCTCGGCGTGGTGACCATGGCCGGCTTCCTGTTGATGTACCATGGCTTGCAACTGGCGTTCGCCTCGGTGGTGGCGCCGTTCCAGTACTCCAGCATTATCTGGGCGGTGGTGCTGGGCTACCTGGTGTTCGGCGACGTGCCGGGCAGCGCGACGCTGACCGGCTCGGCGGTGATCATCGGCGCCGGGGTGTTCATCGTGTGGCGCGAACGTCGCGTGGCGCCTCAGTAGGTCGTTAACCCGAACAGCCGAGAGTAGGAGGCTCGCGGACTGGATCGGTCATGCCTGGTGCGACAGCGGAGTTGGACGGCGCGGCGGTGAACCTGCGCGAACGCTGGGTGGCGTTCGCCTTCACCGGCGCGGACCTGATGGTCGAAGCCAGCGCCGATGGGGTGATCCGCTTTGCGGCGGGGCCGTTCCGGCTTCGTTTCGACGCCGAGCCTGAAAGTTTCATCGGCCAGCGTGCGATGGCGCTGATCGCGCCGGCCGACCAGGCCGCTTTCGGCGTCACGCTGGGCATGGCGGCGCTGCACGGCCGCACCATCCCGGTGGTGCTGCATCTGAACGACGCCGTCCGTACCCCTTGCGCGGTGGCGGCGATGATGGTGCCGGCGCCGCACCGGCGGTTCTGCCTCACGTTTGGGCCGGTGCCCGCGGAGATGGCCTCGCGCCCGAAGCCGGAGCCGGAGCGGCTTGGCGCGTCGGCGCCGTTCGGCCGGGAGGCCGAGGAGTGGCTGCGCAGCGGGGCCAACGGCTCGCTGGGGCTGGTCGAAGTGCACGGCTGGGGCGCGGCCAAGCAGGCGCTGTCCGGGCACGAGGTGGAAGGGCTGCGGGAACGGATCGGCTTGACGCTGGCCGCCACGCGCCCCGGGGCGCTGGCCGGCGAGCTGGCCGAGGGCCGCTTCGGCGTGCTCAGCACCGGGCCGCTCGACGGCGCGGCACTGGCCCGCGACGTCGCGGCGCTGCTGCGCGACGGACCCGCCGGGACGCCGGGCGAGGTCGCCGGAACGGACGTGGTACTCGCCGGGCATGGGTTGACGCCGTCGCAGGCCGTGCTGGCCGTGCGCTATGCGCTTGGCCGGTTCACCCAGGACGGCACCGAGGCGGTGCTGGCGGCGGGTGGCAGCCAGGGACTGGCGGGCGTGATCGCCCATGTCCACGCGCGGGCCAACGGCGTGCGCACCGCCATCCGCGAGCGGCAGTTCCATCTCGGGTTCCAGCCCGTGGTCGGTCTCGCGGATCATGCCATCCATCACCACGAGGCGTTGCTGCGTCCCAGCCGCGGCGGCGCCGCCCCCTGCCACGAGCCGCAGGAGTTCGTCACCTTTGCCGAGGCGGTGGGGCTGTCGGAGGAACTCGACCTGGCCGTGCTGGAGCTGTCGCTGGCGGCGCTGAATGCCACGCCGGGCGCGGCGGTGGCGGTGAACGTGTCGGGGTTGTCGATGCAGAGCGCCGCCTTCCGCACCCGCATGCTGGAGCAGATCGCCGGCGAGGCGGGCCTGGTGCGGACCGGCCGCCGGTCGCGGTTGATCGTCGAGCTGACCGAGACGGCTGAGATCGACGATGTCGCCGGCGCGGCGGTGACCATCCGCCAGTTGCGGGCCGCCGGGGTGCCGGTGTGCATCGACGATTTCGGTTCCGGCAACGCGGCGTTCCGGTACCTGCGCGACTTCGCGGTGGATTTCGTCAAAATCGACGGCAGCTACGTGCACGGAGCCCTGCGCAGCAGCCAGGAGCGCAATTTTGTCGCCTCGATGGTGCAGCTCGCGCGTTCGGTCGGGGCGCGGGTAGTGGCCGAAATGATCGAGACCGAGGCACAGGCGCGGCTGATGGACGCGTTGAAGGTCGATTACGGCCAGGGCTGGCTGTTCGGCAAGGCGGGCAAGCTGACGGCGGCGGCGTAGGGCGGGGTCTTGCCGGCCCGGCAAAGACGGCGGCGTTTGATCTAGCTCAACGCACGGACGCCATTGCAACGGTATATCGAACCAGTTTCACGATGCCGTTCGTGCGTGGCCGTGTCACATGCCAAATCAAGATGGCGAAGCTGAAGCCGGGGTTGGTGGTCGCACCGACAACGGCGTGGCGACACCCCACCACGAGCAGCTTGCGAAATGTCCCGCTGAAGAAAAGAGGAAGGAAAAAGCCGGAATCTCCGCATAAAATTCGACGCAACCGACACGATCTAACCGACTAATTCAGTCGTCAACGCGTGGGAGGAGAATACGATGAAATCGTTGCTCTTGACTATTGGTTTCGCAGGCCTGGCCGGCATGGCGCTCGGGGCCACGCCGCCGGCGTCACAGCCGGGCTACACCGAACTGAAGGCCGCCGACTTCCAGAAGACGATCGACGGCAAGCCGGTGTCTCTGTACGTGATCAAGAATCGCGCCGGCGTGTCCGTCGCGCTCACCAACTATGGCGCGCGCATCGAGCAGATCCTGGTTCCCGATCGCAAGGGCAAGCTGGGCGACATCGCCCAGGGCTATGCCACCATCGACGGCGTGCTGCAGGGCGAAGCCTCGATGGGCGCCTTCATCGGCCGCTACGCCAACCGGATCGGCAAGGGGCAGTTCACCCTCGACGGCAAGAGCTACCAGCTCGCCATCAACGATCTCTCCACCCCGCCGGCCCCGCCGCGGCAGAACACCCTGCACGGCGGCAAGAAGGGCTCGCGCTTCGTCGTCTTCGATGCCCGCCAGCTTTCGCCGTCCTCCGTCGAGATGGACTATGTGTTCAAGGACGGCGAGGAGAACTTCCCGGGCACGCTGCCCGTCCGCGTCGTCTACACGCTCGGCAACGACAACACGCTGACCATCGAGTGGGCGTCCGCCGCCGACGACAAGACCACCGTTGCCAACTACACGCAGCACACCTTCTTCAATCTGTCCGGCGATCTCGGCTCCTCGATCTATGACCAGGTGCTCACCCTGAACGCCGACAAGGTGCTGGAGAGCGACGCCACCCTGGTTCCCGACGGCAAGGTCATTCCGGTCGCCGGCACGGTGCAGGATTTCACCAAGCCCAAGCCCATCGGGCGCGATATCGAGCAGAAGGTGCCGGCCCTGATCGGCGCCGGCGGCTTCGATTTCTCCTACGTCATCAACAACTGGAAAGGCGACGGGAGCCTGGTCCTGGCCGGACGCGCCAGCGATCCGAAGTCGGGCCGTGTGCTGGAAGTCTGGACGACCGAGCCGGGCGTGCAGTTCTACTCCGGCAATTTCCTCGATGGCAGTGCGCCGCGCGACGTCGGCAAGGGCGGAGCCGTCTTCAAGTTCCGCAGCGCCTTCTGCCTGGAAGCCTCGCACTATCCGGACAGCGTCAATCATCCGGAGTTCCCGACCACCACTCTGCAGCCCGGCCAGTGGTACACCGGCAAGATCGTCTATAAGTTCCTGACCGCGAAGTAGAAATAAGGCCGCGCCGGAGGTTCGGCGTGTGAGCGGCTGAATGGTGTTGAAATCCGGCGGGAGCGCGCGCGCTCCCGTCGGGTTTTTTGCGCCTTTCCCGCCTGTTGCCGTCATCCCGGCGCTTTGCCACCGCCGCCGCAACGGCCATCGCCCGACCTGCCGGGAAAGGCGGGAGTGGGCGGAAGCCGGAGCGACGTGCTATCATGAAAGCCAGGCTCGAGGAGCTGACCCGATGGCCGCAACTCCACCGCCGCCAACGCTGGATACCCCCGCCAGCAGCTTTCGGCTTCCGGCCACGGACGGGCGGACATACGCGCTGGAGGACATTGCCGGCAAGAACGGCACGGTGATCGTCTTCATCTGCAATCATTGTCCATACGTGAAGGCGGTGATCGGCCGCCTCGTCGCCGACGCGCGAACGCTCATGGCGGAGGGCGTCGGATTCGCGGCGATCTGCTCCAACGACGCCGCTGCCTACCCCGAGGACTCGTTCGATGCCATGCAACGCTTCGCGCGGGCACACGCGTTTCCGTTCCCCTATCTGCACGACGAGGATCAATCCGTGGCACGGGCCTATGGCGCCGTCTGCACCCCCGACTTCTTCGGCTACGACGCGAAC
>Ga0181520_10003681_pt1 | contig 26607 bp, 26 predicted proteins | sample PEATcosm2014_Bin_29_FD_132451 | JGI IMG/M metagenome (GOLD analysis project Ga0181520, IMG submission 132451) | Peatland microbial communities from MTU Mesocosm Facility, Houghton, MI, USA - PEATcosm2014_Bin02_30_metaG | ecosystem: Environmental > Terrestrial > Soil > Wetlands > Peat | place...
ACGATCTCAAAGCCTGGTGCCGGCGTCTACTGGAAGCCCACCGGTCCTGGCCTGGTCATCGTAGGCGCGACCGACCCTGGCCGGACACATCGCTGCCAGTCGACTAGGCGTCCGGGCTTGGGCTGCCCTCAGAGGGCTCGGCGCCGGTAGCGGCGAACGGACACCGGAGCGAGCACCGCGAGTATTCCGAGCGACCACACGACTGCCCAGAGGACCGTGGAGCCTGTGCGGCCGGTGCTCACGACACTGGTGAAGGGCGGGAAGACCAGGTCCGGTTTGGCAACCCCCGACATGAGGTCACGTGCCGCATTGCAGACTATGGAGACCGGTTGGTGACGGGCGAAGGCTTGCAACCAGCCCGGCATCGTCTGCAGAGGGACGAAGGCAGAGGACGCGAAGGTGAGCGGGAACAGCACAGGGAACGACATCAGCTGAGCTGTCTCGCTATTTGGCGCGGAGAGTCCGACGAACGCGAATCCCCAGCTGAGCGCGTAGGCGAACAACAACAGGAGCAGGATCCCGGAGAGGTATTCGCCGACATTGGTCCCGATGCGGTAACCCACCGCGTACCCGACTGCGGTCATCAAGATCATCACGAAGAGATTGCGGCACAAGTCGGCCGTCGTCCGGCCGCCGAGCACCGCCCAGCGCGACATGGGAAGTGCGCGGAACCGCTCGATGAGACCCTTTTGCAGGTCCTCCGCTAGACCGATGGATGTGCCGATCGATCCGAAGGCAACTGTCTGCACGAAGATGCCCGGCATGAGGAACTGTACGTAGTGGTAGCCGGGCGTAGGGATAGCTCCACCGAACACATAGCGGAACAAGAGGACGAACATGATCGGCTGCACGCTGGAGAAGAAAATCGCCTCCGGCACCCGCGTGTAGGCGATGAGATTGCGCTTGGTCACCGTCAGCATGTCAGCGACGGCCCAGTAGAACCGGCCGCCCGACGGCGAGTCGACAGCCGGGGCGTGCGGCACGGGCATCGTGGTCGTAGTCATGAGCGGCGACCCCTCCTGTGTGATTGCGGGCGTGCGTCTGTGCTCGGGCTCTCGTCTCCTTCGGCGAGCTCGGCTTCGGCGCGATGCCCGGTGAGCGAGAGGAATACGTCGTCGAGGCTCGGCTCCCGCAACGCCAGCGTCGTCGGGGCGATGCCTTCTGCCTCGAGAATCCTCAGTGCTTCGGTGACAATGCGAGGTCCGTCGTTCACGTTGACCTCTACGGTGCGCCCGTAGACGACGGGAGCCTTCTCGTTCACCCTCTTCAGGACCTGCGCCGCCCGTAACGCGGTCGTCTCGTTGTCAAGACCAAGGTCGAGAACGGTCACGCCCATGTTCGCCTTTAGGTTGGCGGGTGTGCCGGCCGCGATCACCTTACCGTGGTTGATCACCACCAGGTGCTCGGCGAGCCGGTCAGCCTCCTCCAGGTACTGAGTCGTCAGCAGCACCGTGGTGCCCTCGGCGACAAGGCCTTCGATCATGGTCCACACGTCCGCCCGGCTGGCCGGGTCCAGGCCAGTGGTCGGCTCGTCGAGGAAGAGCACCTTCGGATGGGCGACGAGGGACGCTGCGACGTCGAGGCGTCTGCGCATGCCTCCGGAGTACGTCTTGGTCGGACGGTTCGCCGCGTCAGAGAGGCCGAACTGCTCGAGAAGAGAGGACGAGCGTTCCCTCAATTGTCCCTTGGACATGTGGTTGAGCCTTCCGACCATCCAGAGGTTCTCGGCTCCGGTGAGGTTCTCGTCGACGGCCGCGAACTGACCGGCAAGGCCGATCAGTCTGCGAACGACATCAGGCTCGGTCGTGACGTCGTGACCAAGCACGCGGGCGACACCGCTGTCGGGTTGGAGCACTGTCGTGAGAATCCTCACGGCGGTGGTCTTGCCAGCTCCGTTTGGACCGAGCAGCCCGAAGATCGTTCCCTGTTCCACTGCGAGGCTGACCCCGTCGAGGGCTCGCACGCTGTTGGAGAACGTCTTGTGGAGGTCCTCAAGTTCAATGGCGAGTGTCATGGCGGTCTCCCTGCAGGCACTTGGACCGGGCCATCCGTGAAGAACAGCTAAAAGTCTGTATTATTTGAGTATCAAATATATTAGCAGCTAAGGTAAAACATGAGCAACGAGAAACGCAAGCGCAGCCTCGCGGAACTGACCGAGGCGCTCAGGGCCTTCCTGTCCGCGTCGGATGCTTTCGACGAGGCTTTGGGAGGCGCGCTCGGCTTGAACGCCACCGATGTCCGCTGCGTCGACCTTCTCGACCAGTACGGCACGATGACCGCCGGTGCTCTCGCAGCGGTGGCAGGGCTAAGCACCGGCGCGGTGACCTTCCTGCTCGACCGACTCGAGCGTGCCGGCTTCGTGCGACGCGTCCGCGACGACCAGGACCGCCGGCGCGTGCTCGTGGAGCTGGCCCCGCTCGCCAGGGCTCAGATCTCCGAGCTGCATGCCGGTCTTCACGAAGCCTTGAAGACCTCGGCGCAGCACTTTTCCATGTCCGATCTCGAGAGCATCATCACGTTCCTGCGCGAAGGGGCGAAACTCTACGAGGCGCAGGTCCCGATTCTTTGCGCCCAGGTCCCTGCAGGGCTGGCCTCGCGCACCTCCGCCGGGAGAGCCGTCATCCGGGCGGCAGTGAAGGCGCAGGCCAAGGCCGAGGCCCTGGAGAAGCTCGAGCAGACCGCCCGCAAGCTCCAAGCGAAGGCCAGCGAACTTCAGCGCAAAGCGGGACGGCTCTAGCGAGCTGTCCGTGTCCAGGGCGCCCCGCTCAGGAGTTGAGCGGTCGGCCGGCTATCAGGTTCGTGAGGAGAGCGAGGAGCTCGGCGCGGGAAACCTTGCCGAGTACTTCACCGAGGATCCTGCCTTGGGCGCTGACAAAGACGGTGGCTGGCAGGTCGCCGACGCCGAACCGTGTCGCGAGGGAGATGCTTGCGATCCCGGGCGCTTGCGCAACCGGGTACCGCGCCCCGGCCCGGCGCACCATGGCCAGGGCCTCAGCGGGCGACGGGTCGTTGACGTCGACTCCTAGGAAATGGATCCTCGTCAGCTCCTTGTCGGCGACCGCGGCAAAGGTTCCGAGCTCGGCCTGACACGCGACGCACGACGATTGGAACCAGTTGACCACGGCGGGACCATCGGCGAGCAAGGCCGTGGTCAGCCTCCGGGCACTACCGAGGCCCGCGAGATCGAAGTCTGGAACCTTGACCGGAGACTTGTACAACACGAGGTTCGCGTACTTCGACGTCGGAACCTGCTGGGACGCGACAGTTGCGTACGCGACGAACCCGACAACAGCCAGGACCAGTGCGGTGAGACCGGCCGCGACAACCTTGTTGCGGTGCCGGGCAACATCCCTGGGTCGAGCTTCGCGGCCCATCGCCGCATGGTAGTTCCGAGCTCTGCCCTCCCGGCATTCAGGAACCAGATCTCGCCACCTCTTATTGTGGCTTTGCCGCCAGCTGAGTGGGCGGGTCGGGAGAGGAGAGAGGAGACAACCGGTGAGCGTACTGGCCGTCGACGTTGGGACGAGTGGCGTCCGTGCTGCGGTCGTGCGGCCCGACTCCTCGGTTGATCACGTTCATCAGCTGCAGGTCCTGCCGAGCACGCCATCACAGGGTTTTGTCGAGTTCGACGCGACAGAGATGGCTCGAGCCGTTCTCGAGGTGTCCACTGCCGCCCTCTCAGACGGCGGCAGTGTCGACGCGGTGGGGATCAGCAGCCAACGCGCCTCGACTGTCGTCTGGGACAGAGGTACCGGCGAACCCGTCGGACCTGGAATCGGGTGGCAGGACCTGCGCACGGTGGGCTACTGCCTGGCGCTGCAGGCCCAGGGGATACGTCTTGCACCCAACCAGAGCGCGACCAAACTGGCCGTGCTCTTGGACATAGCCAGCCCGGACCGGTCACGCGACCTGTGCGCGGGGACCGTAGACACCTGGGTTGCCTGGACGCTGTCGCGAGGGAGCCTGCACGTATCCGACAGGAGCAACCTCGCGGTGACCGGGCTGCTCGACGGAAATGCCGCCGAGTGGGACGACGTGGTGCTCGAGGCGTTGAGAATTCCGAGAGTGGTTCTCCCGCGCCCTGTTGACTCCATGGGAGTGCTCGGCGAAGCGGCTGCATTGCCGGGGGCACCGCCGATCGCCGGTCTGGCCGGTGATCAGCAGGCGTCACTCGTAGGTCAGGGTTGCGTTCGGCCCGGACTCGCCAAGGCGACCTTCGGCACCGGAGCGATGCTCGACCTTTGCGTCGGAGGAGTGCGCCCGGCCTTCGCACGTCGCGGGCCGGGAGGAACCTTCCCGATCGTGGCCTGGAGCCAAGGTGGCAAGCTCACATGGGGAATCGAGGCCATCATGATGTCGGCCGGCAGCTGCGTCGAGTGGCTCCGAGACGACCTCGGTATCCTGTCGTCAGTAGCCGAGTCGGACGCCCTGGCCGCTTCGTGCACCAACACGGGCGGTGTCTTCTTCGTGCCGGCACTCCTCGGTCTCGGCACTCCGCTGTGGGACTACGGAGCCCGCGGCACGCTGCTTGGGCTCACACGTGGCTCAGGCAGAGCCGAGGTCGTTCGTGCGGTGCTGGAAGGGATAGCGCACCGCGGTGCCGACCTTCTCGAGGCATCGGAGACGGACTCGGGCCTCTCGATTGACTCCCTCCGCGTCGACGGGGGCATGAGCGCGAACCGGACGTTCACACAGACGCTCGCAAATGCCATCAGCCGTCCGGTCGAGATTTCCGCCGTCACTGAGGCGACTACCCTCGGTGCCGCCTACCTGGCCGGGGTGGCGGTCGGCACCTGGGAGAGCCTCGAGGAGGCGTCGTCCGGGCTGTTGCCGAGGGCGATAATCGAGCCCACGCGCCATCTCGACCGTGGGCGGTGGATCGAGGCCCGCAGCCGAGCCCTCCGGACGGTTCCGGAGCTGTCGGACCTGGACTTCTGACCGGCATTGTGGGCGGCCGCGGGGACGTGTCGCCGGCACCGCATCACCGGGAGTGCTCTTCGGCCGCGGCCGGGTGTCAGGCTCGGCCGCGCTCGGTGGCGTTGAGATCGCGGGCTCGTGCGGACCCGTTCCCCGAGCTGACCCCGAGCTTCGGACCAACGTTGGTGTCCGGGTGGACCCCCGAGCGTGACTTGCCTCGCGCCCTCGACCTGGTACGTGCCCCGTTGCGTCGCATGAGGCGTTCGTAGCGCAGGCCGGGGTGGAACAGCGTGAAAAGCAGCAGCGCGAAGACGATCACCGCGAAGGGGATGATGGCGTTGGACTCCGGAGCGAACAGCGGGAACAGCACGAACCCGGAGAGGGCCGCGGTCCAGGTCCACAAGATCACGACCGTCCGGCGCGGTCCATGGCCGAGCCGGACGAGCCTGTGGTGAACATGGTCGTTGTCCGGGGTGTCGATTCCAGTGCCCTTGGCCATTCGTCGGATGTATGCAAAGGCCATGTCGGCGATGGGGACTCCAAGGATGAAAAGCGGCAGGAACAAAGGCGCGTAGAAGAAGTACGTCTGGCCGCTCACCCCTTCAGTTCGGCCACCGATCTCCATCGTGGCGGCAGCCATCAATAGACCGAGGAACAGTGCCCCGGCATCACCCATGAACACTCTCGCCGGATTGAAGTTGTGAGGGAGGAAGCCGATGCAGACTCCGCAGGTGATCACAGCGATCAGCGGTCCGAGGTTCGTGGACTGCAGGACCCCGAGCTCGACGAGGCGCAGTCCGTAGACGGCGAGCGCGCCAGAGGCGATGGCGACGATGCCGGCCGCGAGCCCGTCCAGCCCGTCGATGAGGTTGATGGCGTTCGTGATGCCGATCACCCAGAGGGCGGTGATCAACGGGGTGAGGTCCGAAGAGAGCACAACCGTGCCGGCGAGGGGGATCTTCAGCCAGAACATCGTGGCGCCGAGGAAGACGAGGACCATTGCCGCGAGCACTTGACCAGCCACCTTCGCCGGAGCGGAGATCTCGCGAGCGTCGTCGAGGAGCCCCACGCCCAAGATGACCGCAGCTCCGAGCACGACACCGAGAGGTTCGGAGGAACCTTGGAAGATCGCGTTCAGGTGGCCGACGTGGTCGGCGACGATCATCGCGATGCAAAAGGCGACGAACATGGCGGGGCCACCGCCATAGGGGATGGGATGGTGGTGCAGGTGGCGCTCGTCGGGCACAGCGACATGGGAGACACGAGTCGCAAGACGCCGGAGCGGGAACGTCAGCAGGTAGCTGACTATCGCGGCGATCCCTCCGACGAGGGCATAGTCGCCGATCGGTGGCATGGCGGGCTCAGGCTCAGACCGTGACCAGCTGGGTGGTCGTGGTCGTCGTGTCCCTGAGGATCGTCGCGAGCGGCACCGCGGAGGCGGGAGGCGTCACATGCACGGGCTCTCCCCACCTGCTCACCACGAGGCTCACCTCGAACCGGCCCGAACCAGCCGTCGCGGGCATCACGCCGTTGAACGCGATCGGGAGCGAGTCGGATCCCTCGCTCACCTCGAGTTCACCCTTCGCATGATCTTTGGCGGTGACCCCTTCGCCTATCCAAGCTCCGGATATCTCGCCGGCGTTTCGACCGGCGTAACTGGTCCTTCGCTCTCCGGTGATGGGTGGCGAGAGCGCGAGCTCCGACATCACCGAGCTGACAGTGAGTGCAGCCGCGGTGCTCTGGTAGGCAGAGTCAGCCGGCACGACCGAGACCCATTGGCCCGCGGCGGCGTCAGACTGAGGCGCCGTCAAGTTGATGAGCACTTCGATGGCGGCGGCGTCGCCCCGGAAGTACGCCTCGTTGCCGACGAGCTCGATGACCATCGTGGCCTTGGCCCCTTTGTACGAGACGGCGATGGCCTGGGTTCCCGACGTCCTGTTCACGTCGCCGACGATCGTGGTGGTGAGCCCGTCGCCGACCGAGGTGCTGACATAGTGCAAAGAGGGCCGTGTCGACCCGTGTTGCAGCGCCTCCCTCATGACTTTGGCCGCTGCGTTGTTGCTTCCGGCGACGGGCGCGGTCGGCAGCGTCGTCGTGGCTGCCTCACTGCTCGGCGCAGTCGAACTCGTCGTCGAGGTGGCCGACGACGATCCGGCGCACGCTGACGACCCGAAGCCGACGGCGACAAGACCGAGGGCGACCAACAGCTTGCGCACGCTGAGAGGCTACCCCGGGGGCCGGGGTGACACCCTTGCGCCATGCCCGGCAGACGACGACCCGCCAACCGCCGACGGGCCCCGGCCGGAGCCGTCCTATGCGAACCCGGCCCGCTTGCAGATGTGCTCGGCGATCGCCAGCGACGCAGTCGCAGCAGGAGAAGGAGCATTGCGCACGTCCAGGACGTTGCCCCGTAGGTCCAGCCAGAAGTCGTCGACCAGTGACCCGTCGCGAAGCATCGCTTGAGCCCGGATGCCGGCCACGGCAGGCTCCAGGTCCCGGGCGGTCAACTCTGGAACGTAGCGGCAAACCGCCGAGGCGAAGCCCCTCCTGTTCATCGCGTGAGAGATCTCCCGCAGGCCCGCCCGCCAGTTCGACACGGCGAAACGCGGGAATCCGGGCCAAGTCAGCGTGTCCCGAAGGTCCTTCCAGCCGAAGGCCCATCGCGAATAGTCGTCGCGCGACAAGGCGAGGAAGGCATTCGGCCCGACCAGCACCTCATCGTGGACGGTCCTTGTCAGGTGAATCCCCAAGAACGGGTACCGGGGATCGGGCACTGGGTAGACGAGCCCTCGAACCAGGTGCTGAGCGGCGGGTCGCAGCCGATAGTACGACCCCCGGAACGGGATGATCCGAGGCTCGGGGTCAGCTCCGGAACGCAGCGCCAACCGGTCCGACTGAAGACCCGCACATACGATGGCGAAATCGCAGTCGAGGTGTCCCGCGTGGCCTCCGCCCAACTCCAGGCGCACACCTTCGGCCCGGGAGTGGACCGACATCACCTCGGTTCCGAGCAAGAGCTGTCCCGAGGCGGCGATCTGTCTCGCAAGAGCGCTCGTGACGGCAGTGAAATCGACGACCCCGGTGGACGGCGAATGAATGGCACGAAGTCCCACGACGTGCGGCTCCAGTTCGCGCAACGCCGACCCCTCCACGAGGCGCAGGCCGGGCACGCCGTTGGCCATACCGCGCTCGTAAAGGTTCTCGAGCCTCGGCAGTTCCGTCTCGTCCACTGCGACGACCAACTTCCCGCAGGTCTCGATCGGGATGGAATGCTCTTCGCAGTAGCTCCTCAAGAGCCTGCCTCCGGATACGCACAGCTCCGCCTTCAAAGAACCCGGTTGGTAGTAGAGGCCGGAATGGATAACTCCACTGTTGTGGCCGCTTTGGTGCGATCCGACCCTGTTCTCCCTCTCGATCACCACGACGCTGGCGTCCGGGTCGGACAGCAGCAACTTTCGGGCTACGGCCAAGCCCACGATCCCGGCGCCGACCACGGCCAGCCGTCTCACAGTCGCCGGCCTCGATCGTCGCCGCAGCCGATCAACGAGCCGGTGCCAGTCTCTAATCTCATTTGCGGTTGCGGCTCGTTCACGTAGGTGATCTCGCGATTATGTCCCAGCGGTGCCCGCGCGCGTCACTTCGGCAGTTGCCAGGGCCAACCTGACAGGGCGGGCGAGCGCGGAGCGTGGCCATCGGTGGCCAAGGCTTGGCGTGGTTACAGTTGGTACGTGGACGGCGTCGACCTCGACGACCTCTTGCGTCAGACCGCAGGAGGCGACGCGAAAGCCTGGAGCTCGCTGGTCGGTCGTTTCGCGGGTCTTGTCGGGCTGTCGGGCGCGGTCACGGGCTCAGTCGCGCAAAAGCCGGGGACGGCACCCGGCCGACCTGGTTGGCGTTCTTGACGAGCCTCGAGGCCGTCCCTGGCCGGGAACTCGTCGGGGCGTGGTTTGCTGCCAAGACCCGGCACGAGTGCCTCCGCTTCTTGGGCTATGAGGAGTGCCGCTCAGGGCAGCTGTCGAGCGGGTGGGTGAGTCGGGATCGTGCGATCGAGACGACCGACGATCCGGCAATGCCGGTACGGGACGAGGCGCTTTGGAGCACTTTTGAGGCACTGGAGGAGGACGGCCCTTGCCTGCTCGGTCTGCCTGCGGCCGAGCCGCTTCTCGGTTACGCGGAGCTGAGCGCCGGGTCCGCGACGCCTGCCGACAGGATCTGTCCCGCCCGCGCCCGCCGTCTCGACGCTTCGCGTGACCGAGCTGTGCTCTGCCCGCACCACTCAAAGGCGCGACGCACTGCTGTGGGCGCGGCCGAGGGCAGAGTCCAGTGAGCCAGAACGAGAAAGCACCCCCGGAGCCGTCACGCCTCGACGGCTCGGCTTGCCACACTGACTGGCCGGACGCAGCCGAAGCTGCGCGGGACGCGACCTTCAGGAGGTTCCACTCGTTGGTGCTCGAGAAGGACCCGGTGCCGGCTGACGTTGTCTCCGAAGCCAGGGCGAGCGTCGAGCTGCGATCCATCGACGACGAGCTGGCCTGGCTGGTCTACGACTCGGTGACCGACGACGACCTGCTCGCAGGTGTCCGATCGGGCGCGAGGACCGGCCGCCAGCTCAGCTTCGAAGGCGATGACCTTGTGCTCGAAATGGAGATGTCCGGCGCCAGGTACCTCGTGGGGCAGGTCGTGCCGCCGCAGCTCGCCGTCGTCGAACTGCGACACCGAGGCGGGACCACGCCTGTGGAGACCGACGAGCTCGGTTGCTTCCACTTCCCGTCCGTGCCTGAGGGGCCGGTGAGCTTTCGTTGCTGTCCCGCCGAGCCGCCAGCTCATTCGGTCGCCACGAGCTGGATCACGCTCTGAACAAGCCCGGGGTTCTTCCGCGGGCCTGATCTGACGGCGCGCCCAACTGTGAACTCGTCGCTCGACGCGGCCGAACGTGCCCTGGCGGCTGTCGCCGACGATCCGCTCGGGGCCGAGGCGGCCGCGCTGGCAGTGCTGGCGAACAGACTGGTTGACGCGGAGGCGGCGTCGGTCGCTTACCGCGTCGTCGGACTTGCAGCTCGTGAGACGGGCCGGCTCGGCGCCGCGCGGCACCGCCTACGACGTGCCATCGCCGTTGCCGAAGCAGGTCAGCTGGGCCTTCGCGCCGCCGAGGCACGCCTGAGCCTCGTCTTGGCCCTCCTGCAAGGTGGGCAGCCGGGCGCGGCGCTGGTCGAGCTGGACAAGGCTGCCGAAGGGGCCCACCGGGAGCTGCGCGGGCAAGTTCTCATGCAGCGAGCCCTCATTCATATCCGCATCGGCCGTTTCGAAGAGGCGCTTGACGACAGCCGCCGGGCCCTGCCGCTTCTTCGCCGCGCCGGCGACCGCTTGAACGAGGCGAGACTTCTCTCCAACCGGGGCGTCCTGCATGCCTACCGCGGTGAGCTTGCGCGGGCGGAAACGGACCTCAACAAGGCGCTGCAGCTGTACCGGCTCCTCGGTGGCGTTATCGCAGCCGCCCAGGTACTGCACAACCTCGGGTACGTATCGGCCCTGAGGGGTGACGTGCCTGGCGCGCTCAAGCGCTATGACCAAGCCGCGCAGCATTTCGCCGATCGGCGCCTCGGCGCCCCTGCCCTTTCGATCGACCGTGCCGAACTGCTGCTCTCCGTGAGGCTGCTTCCTGAGGCCCGCCGGCACATCGACGCCGCTGTGACGGCACTGGAGGCCTCCGGAACCTCCATCGACCTGGCTGAGGCCCGACTCCTGCTGAGCCAGATAGCTCTCGCAGAAGGCGACGTCGTCGTTTCCGGCGCGGCGGCCAGCTCCGCGCGTCGTCAGCTCATTCGCCAAGGCCGGCTCCGCTGGGCGGCACTGGCCCGATTTGTCGAGGCACAGTCCCGCTGGGCGACAGGCACCCGAACCACCCGCATCCCGGCGGAGGCCGGCGCCCTTGCCGAGGTCCTGCGCGGGGAGCAGTGGTTCTTGCCGAGCCTCGAGTGCCGCCTCATGGGGGCACGTGCCGCCTTGCGGACCGGCGACATGGATACCGTCCGGTCGCTTGTTGCAGGAATCGACCGGCGCACGGCGTCCGGCCCGGCCGCGCAACGGGTACGGGGCTGGTACGCCGAAGCGCTGGGGCGCCTTGCCGCCGGCAGCCGTTCAGGCTGCTTGTCGGCGCTCAGGTCCGGGCTCAAGGTTGCCGAGGAGCACCGGGCGACACTGGGAGCCACCGAGTTGCGGGTGCGAACCGCCACGACGGTCTCCGAGCTCGCCGATCTCGGTCTCGGCCTGGCATTCGAGTCGCGCCGCGCGGTCGAAGTGCTGCGCTGGTCGGAACGGTGGCGTGCCGGATCATTGCGCGCCCCGCGGGCCACGCCTCCCACCGATGAGGAGCTCGCCAGGATGCTGTCGGCGCTGCGAGACATAGTCGCGCGCATCGAGCGGGGCTCCTTGGACGGAGGCGAGGTCCTGCCGCTCGTCGCGCAGCAGCGCAGGATCGAGGAGGCGATCCGCCAGCGCAGCCGAGGTGAGGAGGGCAACTTCGTCAGGCCGCCAAGGGTCCCCGATCCTGGCGCCCTGCGAGAGGCTATCGGCGAGCGCGGACTTGTCGAGTACGTCGCACACGACGGCCGTCTCTATGCCGTGACAGGAACGCGCAAGCGGTTCAACCTGAGGTGTCTTGCGACCGCGGCCGAGGTGGCCGCGGAGCGCTCCATGCTCCAGTTCGCTCTTCGCCGCCTAGCGCTCGGCCGTAGCTCTCGGGCCAGTCTCGAAGCGGCTGCGGCCCTGCTCGAACGGTCGTGCAACCGCCTGTCCGATCTGCTCGTCGAACCGGTGGCTCGCGACGTCGATGGTCGGGACCTCGTGGTGGTCCCCACCGGTGAGCTTCATGCGCTCGCCTGGGCCCTTCTCCCACCACTGCGGGGCAGGGCCGTGACGGTCTCGCCATCGGCGGCCCTGTGGTATTCGCGCCAGGGCGAAGCGCCCAGCGGGTCACGACCCTCAGTCGCTAGCGACGCTGAGGTCGTGCTCGTAGCCGGGCCGCGAGTCGCCCACGCAGCCGAGGAGATCAACCGGCTTCGCACGGCTTTCTATCCGGGGGCACGGACATTGCAAGGCCACGCCGCAACCGCGAAGACAGTCGCACGCGCCCTGGAACGACGACGTCTCGCCCACTTGGCAGCGCACGGGAGTTTTCGTGCCGACAATCCCCAATTCTCGTCTCTCGAGCTCGACGACGGCCCGCTCACGGTCTACGACCTCGAGCGCATGGCACGACCTCCAGAGTGGATGGTGCTCTCAGCTTGCGAAGCAGGCCGCTCGGAGGTCCACCCTGGTGACGAGCTCATGGGCACGAGCGCAGCGCTGCTGTCGCTCGGGACGCGTGCCATTGTCTCGAGCGTGGCGCCCGTACCCGACGACGGGGTGATCCCGGTCATGATCGGCCTTCATGGCGAGCTGGCACGCGGGCACGGCTTGGCGCGGGCGCTCGCGACCGCCCAGGCGCATGCTCTGCCTGAGACGCTGTCGTTCGCAGACCTTGCCTCCGGTGACCCAGAAGCCCGCGAGGCGCTGGCGGCAGGAGCCTTTGTCTGCCTTGGAGCTGGTTAAGCTGAGCGTAAGGAGGGGCTTGACGGCGACGCCGACCAGCCGCCGACAAAACAGGTCCGCGGCTGGGATGATCTTGCGTGGCGGATTCTCTCGAGCTCGGAGGTGAGGTGGCGAGGATGGATCTCGGTGCCCGGACCGGGTTCGACAGCGGCGATGCCGCATCGCTGGGCGCGCACCCGGTCCTTTCCGACGCCTCCGCGGCGGCCGGCTTGTTCGAGAGGATTGTCGAGAACATTTCGCGGGTTGTCCAGGGAAACGACGAGGCCATTCGCCTCGCGGTGACCTGCCTGGTTGCCGGCGGCCATCTGCTTGTCGAGGACGTGCCCGGCGTGGGCAAGACGAGCCTCGGCAAGGCGCTGTCCGCCTCGGTGTCGTGCCGCCACCGTCGCATCCAGTTCACTTCCGACCTTCTGCCTTCGGACGTGACCGGCGTGAGCGTCTTCGATGCCACGAAGACCAGTTTCGAGTTCCGGCCCGGGCCGATATTCGCCAACATCGTTCTCGGTGACGAGATCAACCGGACACCGCCGAAGACCCAGTCCGCCCTGCTCGAGTCGATGGAGGAACGCCAGGTAACCGTTGACGGGCACACCTACAAGCTGCCCGACCCGTTCATGGTCATAGCGACGCAGAACCCGATCGAGCACGAGGGGACCTTCCCGCTCCCGGTGAGCCAGCTCGACCGTTTCCTGCTCAGGATCCAGATCGGTTACCCGGACGAGGAGTCCGAGGTGGTGATACTCGAGACGCACGGCGTGAGCGAGCCCCTCGAGACCCTCAAGGCGGTTGCCACCCCGGAGGATGTGGTCGCGCTCGCCACCAGGGCGCGAGCAGTCCACGTCTCGCCGTTGATCCAGCACTACATCGTGCAGATCGCCAACGGGACCCGGGCCCACCCTTCGGTCGCTCTCGGGATGTCGCCGAGGGCTGCGCTGGCCCTGCAGCGGGCGGCCCGGGCCCGGGCGGTGCTGGAGGGCCGTGACTTCGTCGCGCCCGACGACGTCAAGGCAATGGCCTCTGCTGTCATCGGTCACCGCTTGGAGCTGCGCGCGTCGGCGGGCCGGGGCCGCAGCCCTGTCAGGACCGTGCTCGAGGAGGTACTCCGCGCGGTGCCCGTGCCCGACCAGACCACTGGGCGCCGATAGCCGGCGGAATGCTCACCGCCCGAGGCCGCTGGACGATCACGCTGGGCCTCCTCGCGGGTGCCGCCGGCCGAATCCTCGGCATCCCGGAGCTTTTCGGTCTTGCCACCGCAGCCGTGCTCGTCGCGCTGGCTTCGCTCGTTCGGGTTCGTCTGCCAAAAGGCACCGTCACCGTCACCGCACGTGCCGTTCCGCCCATCGTGAACGCGGGCGAACCGGCCGTGGTCGAGCTCACGATCGAGGAGTCCGCCACCAAGGGTTGGCTCCCAGGCCCCGTCACCCTTCTCGCCGACCGTTCGCATGGGCCGGTCGACTCTCAGCCCGCCAGGATCATCGTGCGACGACTCGCCCGCGGCGGACGGGCACAGGCGAGCTTCGAGCTCATGACGAAACGACGGGGTCCGCTCGAGGCCGGAGCCTACGAAGCGGTGATACCAGATCCGCTCGGCCTGGCCCGTCGCAGCCTGTCGGTCAGCAAGCCTGCTCGTTGCATCGTGCTACCGCGCATCGAGACACTCGAAACAGTTGTCCCCGAAGGGCTCGACTTGAGGAGGGCCGAGAACGGCGCTTCGGCAGTCGAACGACTCCTCAGGGGGACCTCGATGCTCCGTCGCTACGCGGAAGGGGACGATCTTCGTCGCGTTCACTGGCGTACGACAGCGCGCGTCGGCGAGCTCATCGTCCGCGATGGCGGTGATCTGGACGAGCCCGACCGGACAGCCACCACGGTGCTGCTCGATGCCGGCGATCGCGCGACACCGCCCGACGAGCTTGACCGGGCCGTCGAGGTCGCAGCCAGCGTCTTGTCCGCGGCGGCCCACGAGTCGAATGTCTCCGGCGCCTACCGTCTCGTCACGACTGCCGGTCTGGACAGCGGGCCCCAGCGCGGCTACGAGAGCCTGCAGGAAGTGCTCATCGGCCTCGCCGGGCTCACATCGCCGACTACAAGCTCTCCGGGGCGTTTCGGCACCGCTGTCGAGCGACTCGGCCGTCCTGGCTGCGACGAAGTACTCGTCATCGTCGGCGCCTTCGGGCCACGCCCGCCCGGTCCGGAGATCCTCGAGGACCTCGCCCGGGCGTACGCAGCGGTGGTGCTTGTTCTGGTTGAGGGCGCTGGCCCTGTTTCACGGGAGGCGCACGAAGTCGCCGGGGGAGCCGATGCCGGCGAGTCGAGCCTGCGTGACGCCCCCGGACCTAGCTCCTCACCGCCCCACCTGCGTGGCGCCGGGGTTCTCATCGTGCCGCTCGGGCCCGGGAGCTGTCTGGCAGACGCCTGGAGCCTCGGGCATCGGGCGGAGTTCGGGTCCGACAGTGCGACGAGTGGTTCCTGGGCAGGCAAGGAACTGGCCCGATGAGCAGCGCCTGGCTCGCCCTTGTGGTCACCGACGTGATTGCCGTTGCGAGCTTGGCGCGCTGCTTCACCGGCCCGGGGGAGCTCACTGCCGGGCTTGTCACCCTTGTTCTCGCTCACCTCGTCGGCCTTGCCGCACGCGGCGCCACGCCCTTAGCCCGTGCGGGCGCCCGTATGCAGTCTTGGGGTCACCAAGGCGCCAAGAGCCGAACTGCTGAAGAACGGCGGCATCCGAGCGACCGTAACGGGCGGGCCCGCACTAGCGCCTGGTGGGCATTGGGCCTTGTCGTTGCGGTGCTGGTACCGGTCGGGTTCGTGTTCAGTCCGGCCTTCTTCTGGGCAGCGCCAGGTGGTGGCATCTGGCACACAATGCCCCATGACATCCGCGCGGGTTGGGCGGTCTTCTCCTTCAGGGTCGCTCCGGTGCCGGAGCTACCGGGCCTTGTTCTCGCCATGGCGTGGGCGGCCGGGGCCGCGGGACTGCTCGCCGAGCTGATCTCGTCCAAGACGAGGATTCCGGCGGTGTTCGCGCTGGCTCCGGCGCTCGGGCTCTACTTGTTCGCCTCGGCGCTGGGCACCGACACCTGGAGGGGGCTCGGCCTCGCCCTGATGGCCGGCTCTACGTGCTGGTACCTCGTGGCGGCGGTGAACGAGCGCGAACGTGGCCAGGGTGCCCTCGTCGCGTCCTCGGACTCAGGACTCAGTCTCGGCGAGCGTGACACGTCCTACCACGCAGGTGCGCTGATGCTGCGCATGGCGGTGCTCGCGGCCCTTGCCGCGGCTGTCGTCGGCCTCAACCTGCCCGGCGCGCGCAACGCTGCCCTTGTCGCCTGGCATGGCACCGAACGGGCAGGCAACGGCACTGGCTCATCGGTTCAGGGCGGGAACCTGCCCCAGGGGGTCGAGATCAGCACCCTCGTGCAGGTCGCCGAGGAAGAGATCGACAATCCCTCCGGCTCCCTTTTCACGGTGCACTCGGCAGTCCCGACCCGGGAAGTGGTCGCAGTGCTGGACGACTTCAACGGCAACAGCTGGAGCGCGACGCCCGGGCAGGCCACCAAGCCACTGCGTTCTTTCTCCCCGCCACTTGGCGCAGACGAGCGCCGACCACCGCCTGCGACCGCTGACGGGCCTGGCCACGAGCAGCTCGTGCAGGTTTTCGAGGTGTCGGGGCTCAGCGGTGATCGCATCCTGCCGAGCTGGGGAACCCCCCTCGCGGTCGCCGGCGCGGGCCGGGTGGAAACGAAGGGGTCGGGGAGCTCGATCGTCTCGGTCACGCCGGTCCAAAGAGGGCTTGTGTACGCGGTCGACTCGGTCGTGGCCGACCCCTCCACGGCCCAGCTCGAGGCGGACTCTCCGGGGAGCTCCAGCCGGGACCTGCGACTGCCCGAGCCCGTGCCACCGCGGCTCGTAAGGCTCGCGAACAGTCTTGTAGCGGGCGCGACGACCGCCTACCAGAAGGCGTCAGACCTCGACGTCTACCTCACTTCTGCGAGGTTCCGCTATCAGCTTCCGCTGCGCAGGGGTGAAAGCGTCGTCATTCCCTCTCCCGGTTATGGCGGCCTCATGAGCTTCTTGTTCAAGTCGCGGACCGGTTACTGCCAGCAATTCGCCACGGCCTTCGCCGTGCTCGCCCGCATCGACCACCTCCCGACACGCATCGCGGTCGGGTTCCTCACCGGTGCTCAAGTCGGCCACGACGATTGGCGGGTCGACGGGAGCGACACACACGCCTGGCCCCAAGTGCAGTTCGAGAACTACGGATGGATCGACTTCGAGCCGACGCCCGGCGCGAGTGTGGGAGGGTCCTCGGCTCCTTCGTTGTCCACGACGACGACTGCGACGACCGTTCCGGTCCGGACGCCGCCGAGCTCGGGAGGCGCCCACAACCTTGGTCACGGCGGTGGGGCGGGTACCGCGGGCAGCGCTCGTCGGGGGAGGCGACCCCAGTCTCCGTTGGCGCCGTGGCTTCTCGTTTTTCCCGCCGGCCTTGTTTGTTGGGCCGCGGCCGTCATGTCGTGGAGGAGGTCACGACTACACCGTTCCCGCCGGGAGCCGCGTACTGGGATCCTGGTCGCTTGGGGCGAGGTGATGAGGACGCTCGACCTCGCCGGTATCCGCCGTCGTCGCGCGGAGACCTGCATGGAGCTCGCCCGGCGAGTCGCCTCAACCGAGATGTTGCCCGGCGAGGCCGAGCTCGCATTGTCGAACCTGGCCCGAGTGGCGACCTCGGCTTTGTACGGCGACTCGGACCCCGGGGACCTGGTCGTTCGCCAGGCGACGAAAGACGCCAGGACGGTCGTCCGCGCCGCACGGCGGAGGATCGCGCGCTGGCAGCTGATCGCGGCCGCCCTCGATCCGAGAAGGCTTCCTTACGGCCAGGCCGTTCCCCGGCCGTGACAGCCGGGGACTAGGGTGCGATCGTGGCTGACCAGGCGAGCTTCGCGGAGGACACCACCGGTTTCATGGACTCGCTGTACACGGCCGCGCTCCGCATGACGCGCAGCCCGTCCGACGCCCAGGACCTCGTTCAAGAGACCTACCTCAAGGCCTACCGCGGCTACGGCGGCTTCGAGGCCGGCACAAACCTGAAGGCCTGGCTCTACCGCATCCTCACGAACACCTTCATCAACTCCTACCGGTCGAAGAAGCGTCATCCAGAGGAGACCGAGCTCGACGACGTCGAGGAGCTCTACTTGTTCCGTCGCATGAGCGGCCGTGACGGCGGCATGGGCCGCAGTGCCGAGGACGAGGCCCTGGACTGGGTCACCGACGACGAGGTGAAAGCCGCGTTGGAGTCCCTGCCCGAGAGCTTCCGGATGACCGTTCTCCTGGCGGACGTGGAGGGATTCTCCTACAAGGAGATCGCCGACATCATGGACGTGCCGATCGGAACGGTGATGAGCCGTCTCCATCGTGGAAGAAGGGCGCTCGAGAAGACGTTGCACGACTTCGGAGTGGCGCGAGGATTCGTCGCGGCCCCCTGAGAGGTGAGATACCAGATGGAGCTTGCATGAAGGGCGACAAGGGCGGCATGAACATCAACTGCCGGGAAGCGCTTCACAGCGTCTATCACTTCCTCGACGGCGAGATGACGCCCGAACGACGTGACCAGATTGCTCGCCACATCGACAAGTGCGCACCGTGCCTGAGGGCCTTCGGGTTCGAGACCGAGCTCAGGAGGCTCATCGCCGACCGTTGCAGGGACAAGGTGCCTGATGAGCTCCGGGACCGTATAGCCGCTGTGATCGCCCATGAGCACAAGATGAGGGCAAGCGCGGGCGGTGTCGCCGAAACTGCGGAGCACTGACGGTTTCGGATCCTGCGGCCAGTCCGCCTAGCATGCTGAGATGACGCCTCCTTCCGAGCCGGTCGCCTGGGACGTCGCCGAACGGGTTGCAGGCGGGGTTGCGCGCCGTACCGACACCCGGATCGACTGGGCGACGCTTCGTTCTCTCGTAGTCGACTTCGAGGAGGTCACGGCCCAGGCGGAGGCTCTCGTGGAGGAGTCAACCGGCTTGCGGTCGCTCGTCGGGCCGGCCCGGGCGCAAGTGGCCACGCGCGAGGAATGGATCCACGCCAACATCTCGTCGTTTCGCCGGTTGCTCGGCCCTGTGCTGGCCCGTGCCGGCAAGAGCGGCCAGGGCCTGCCGGGTCTTCTGGGACCTGTGGGACGCGCGGCCGCCGGTGCCGAGATGGGCGTCGTGCTCGGGTGGATGTCTGGACGCGTGCTCGGCCAGTACGACCTCCTGTTCGCTGACGGCGATTCACCACAAGACGCCGTGTACTACGTAGGGCCGAACATCGTCTCGCTTGAACGTCGTCACGGCTTTGAGCCCCGCGAGTTCCGCCTTTGGATCGCTCTGCACGAGCTCACCCACCGCGCCCAATTCACCGGGGTGCCGTGGCTGCGCGGCCACTTCCTCGATCTTGTCGAACGCAGTGTCGCCATCGCCTCGCCCGACCCGCGCCAGGTCATGGAGGCGATCGGCCGGATGGCCGTCGAAATAGTGTCCGGCAGGAACCCGCTCGCGGAGTCCGGGTTGGTCGGTGCTCTCGCCTCGCCGGCGCAACTCGAAACGCTCCGCTCGATCCAGGGCATGATGAGCCTGCTCGAAGGTCATGGTGACGTCACGATGGACCGTGCCGCCCGGGATCTGATCCCGAGTGCGGCACACTTTTCGCAGGTGCTCCACGCGAGGCGCGAATCAGCCGGCGGCCTTGCGAAGCTCTTCCAGCAGTTGATCGGGCTCGAGGCGAAACTGCGCCAGTACGGGGACGGGGCGCGCTTTGTCCGGGAAGTCGAGGAGGTCGGCGGTCCGCAGCTCTTGGCGCTGGCCTGGCAGGGTCCCGAGAATCTGCCGAGCGCGGCGGAGGTCCAGGCACCCGACCTCTGGGTGTCACGGGTGCGGGGCCCGGCGCTCGAGCCGGCGTGACGCCCCCGCTGCGGGAACGGGCGCAGGAGGCGGCAGCAGCTCTGATCGGACGTTGCACGTTCCCCGCTCCAGGTTCGCCGCTCGCGTGTGCGGTGTCCGGAGGTGCGGACTCCCTGGCTCTGTTGGTGCTCGCGGTTGCAGCCGGCTGCGACGTGGTTGCTCATCACGTCGACCACGGCTTACGGGAGGACTCTCGAAAAGACGTCCGTGTCGTCAACGAGGTGGCCGGAGAGCTCGGGGTCGAGGTCGTCGTGCACCGGGTGAGCGTCGGGGCGGGTCCCAATCTCGAGGCGCGGGCGCGCTCGGCCCGTCTCGGGGTCATGCCGGCGGGTGTGGCCACCGGCCACACCGCCGACGATCAGGCTGAGACCGTTCTCCTCAACTTGCTGCGGGGCGCCTCCACCGACGGACTCGCGGCGATGCGCTCCGGTTCACGGCACCCGATTCTCGCTCTGCGTCGGGCCGAGACACGAGCGATGTGCGCGCACCTCGGCCTTCACCCTGTCGAGGACCCGACCAACCGCGACCCGTCTTACCTCCGCAACCGGGTCCGCCACGAGCTGGTTCCAATGCTGTGCGAGCTCGCGGGCCGCGACGTGGTGCCCGTGGTCGCCCGGCAGGCGGGCCTGTTGGCCGACGACGCGGCTCTGCTCGGCGAGCTCGCCGCCGCACTCGATCCGACCGACGCCAGGACGGTCGCACAGGCTCCCGCCGCGCTCGGGCGCCGGGCGGTACGCGAGTGGCTGCGATGCGGGCACCCTCCGGATCTCGCGACCGTCGAGAGGGTGTTGGCTGTCGCGAGCGGGGAAAGCCTCGCGACTGACGTCGGCTCGGGCAGGAGCGTCCGCCGCTCGCGGGGGCGGCTGCGCCTCGAGCAGGCGGGCGGTCAGGCGCGCCCCGAAGCTCGGGACCACGACGATCTTTCGTACGGGAACGGCGTGCCCGACTAGTCTCGGCCCCAATGGGCGATCTTTTGGACCACGGGACCGAGCCGGCAACAGGGTCCGGGCCGCCCGGTGTCATGAGCGTGTGGGATGCCGACCCCGCTTTGGGCAGGGTCGTCCTCACTGTCGATCAGATCGCCACGCGCGTCGCCGAGCTCGGCAAGCTGATCACCGCCGACTATGCCAGCCGGCCACCTTTGCTCGTCGGGGTGTTGAAGGGCGCCTTCATCTTTCTCGCCGACCTCGCCCGGCAAATCCAGCTTCCATTGGAGCTCGACTTCATGGCCGTGTCCTCCTACGGCCGGTCGACCAAGACCAGCGGAGTCGTGCGGATCCTAAAGGACCTCGACATCGACCTCACGGGTCGCCACGTCCTGATCGTCGAGGACATCCTCGACAGCGGCCTCACGCTTTCTTACCTGCGCAAGAGCCTTCTTGCCCGCGGTCCGGAGAGCCTGGCGGTCTGCTCACTGCTCGTCAAGCGCAGCGTCGAGCCCCGGCCCGATCTCGAGATCGCCTACGTCGGGTTCCAGATCGAGCCCGAATTCGTCGTCGGCTACGGCCTCGACGTCGCCGAGCGCTACCGCAACCTGCCCGACATCCGCGTCTATGTGGCCGGGGAACCCGCGTGACCCCGTTGGCGGCGGGAGGGCCTTCGCGCCGGTTCGGTCAATGAACGACGCGGGGGACGATCCCCTCCCTCTGACTTCCGTCCGGGGGTCGGTGGATCGCGAACGGGTGCGCCGGGCCGTCCGGGAGCTCCTGGCGGCCATCGGGGAGGATCCCGACCGCGAGGGCCTCGCGCGCACGCCCTCGCGGGTCGCCGAGATGTACGGCGATCTCTTCGACGAGGCCGGTGAGGACCCGGCGAGGTTCCTCACCGTCACCTTTGCCGCAGAGCATGACGAGATGGTCATGGTTCGCGACATCCCGTTCGCGTCGTTGTGCGAGCACCACATGGTCCCGTTCCTGGGCAAGGCGCACGTCGCGTACATCCCCAGCAAGGACGGGCGGATCACGGGACTTTCGAAGCTGGCCCGCGTCGTCGACGCGGTCGCGGGTCGTCTCCAGGTCCAAGAGCGCATGACGACACAGATCGCCGAGGCGATCGAGTCCGCCCTGTCCCCCCGGGGCGTGCTGGTCGTGATCGAGGCCGAGCACCTGTGCATGTCGATGCGCGGCGTTCGCAAGCCCGGAGCGATCACTGTGACATCTGCGGTCCGGGGACTGTTCCGGACTGACCCGAGGACTCGGGCAGAAGCCATGGGACACGTGCGAGGTCGGGGCGCTTGAACCTCTACTCTTGAGACGTGGTCCCCCTCGTGATGGGCGTGCTGAACGTCACATCCGACTCATTCTCAGATGGCGGTCTCTACCTTGACTACGAAGCTGCCGTGCGCCGCGGGCGCGAGATGGTCGCCGAAGGCGCGAACGTGGTCGACGTAGGCGGTGAGTCGACGCGGCCCGGTGCCGGGACGGTCGCGCCGCAAGAGGAGCTGCGCCGCGTCGTTCCCGTGGTCGAGGCGCTCGCCGGGGAGGTCCGCGTGTCGGTCGACACGGTCAAGGCGTCGGTCGCTCACGCTGCGCTGAGAGCGGGAGCGAGCCTTTTGAACGACGTCTCGGCGAGCCTGGCAGCGGTTGCCGCCGAGCATGGAGCAGGCTTTGTCGCGATGCACTGCAAGGGGACCCCGGTGGACATGCAGATCGATCCCCGCTACGACGACGTCGTCGGAGAGGTCAGCGCCTTCCTCGACAGACACGCCGCTTTGGCCCGGGCGCTCGGTGTCACCGAGATCTACATCGATCCCGGGATCGGATTCGGCAAGTCCGTGCGCCACAATCTTCAGCTCCTGGCCGCGCTCCCTGAGCTAGTCGCCACCGGGGTCCCTGTGCTGGTCGGGACCAGCCGCAAGGGCTTCATCGGCCATCTCGGTGCCGGAGGGTCCCCTGACGGCCGGGTCGGGGATGTTCCGCCTCTTGGACCTGGTGAGCGCTTGGAGGGTTCGCTGGCCTCGGCGGTATGGGCGATGGCGTGCGGGGCTGCGGTTGTGCGGGTCCATGACGTTGCGGCGACGGTCCAGGCGGCTCGACTGTTCGGCGGGGTTGCGGCATGAGGGGACGCTGGGCAGCCGGGATCGTCCCGCGGAACTTCTGCTGGATCATCAAGGACCATCTGGCTGTCAGCGAGCGGCCGGGCGGCTATGCGCCCAACCATCGCAAGGTCCGCCGGCACGAGGAGCTGTTGTGGCTCAGGGCTCAAGGCTTCACGAGAGTTGTCTCGCTGTTGGCGTCGACCCACAATCTCCACGCCTACGACGAGCTCCACCTCGAATGGTCACGATTCCCGATGCCGGTCGCCTCGGACACCCGTGAGGTGCTCACCCAGCTGTATCCCGCTTTGCACGGGTGGCTGCGCAGCGGTGAACGCGTACTGCTGCACCAAGAGGAGCTCGGCGACTGTGTGATGGGCGTTGTGGCCGGTTACCTGCTCTGGAGCGAGATACTTCCCGACGGCCCGCGGGCGATCACCGCTATGGAACAGCTGCTGCGCCGTCAGATGGGCACCGTCGGGCGCATGATCGTCAGCGTCGTGGAGGAGGTCCCGTCCCTCGACAGCGTCAGGGCCGGCGAGCCCGGTGAGACCCCGCAGCTCGTTGCGAGCCCATCGGAGGAGGCCGACGCCGACACTGAAGACGACTCTGGGGCCGCGACATACGGTCCCGAGCAGGCACCGGACAGCGGGGTCGGAGAACCAGGAGAGGAAGTGGCCGCAGCACCGGGGAGCCGCACGGCCGCCGGCACCGAGCAGTCGCCGGAGGCGCCGGCGGAAGGCCCCGAAGACGGTGAGCTCGCGCCCATCCCCACGGACTGGGCCGGGGGCCCGGCCGCCAACCTGCCATAGATGACTGACCGGATCGAGTTGCGGGGCCTGAGGGTGCTCGGCCGTCACGGTGTACTGGCGGGTGAGCAGGACGCTGCCCAGCCCTTCGAGATCGATCTCGAGGTGGAGGCCGATCTCGCCGAGGCAGCTCGTTGCGACGACCTGGCCAAGACGGTGGACTACTCGCTCGTGGTGGAAAAAGCGACCGAGATCGTCCGTCAACACCAGTACCGCCTCCTCGAGGCCCTTGCCGGCGCGATCGCATCAGGGATCCTCGAGCTCCCGGCCGTCCAGGCCGTCACGGTGACGGTCCGTAAGCTCCGGCCTCCTGTCGCGGCGGACATGACCTTTGCCGCGGTGCGACTGCGGCGGGAACGTGGCGACGGGACCGCCTGAACGTGGAGGTGTTCCTGGGTCTGGGCTCCAACATGGGTGACCGCCTGGGGTATCTCGAGGTCGCCTTGAAGGGGCTGAAGGGACTCGATCCGGATCTCACTGTCTCGCCGGTCTACGAGTCGGCACCCCACGGCGGTCCACGAGCCCAGGACAGGTACCTCAATTGCGTCGTTCGGCTCGAGACCGACCTCAGTGCCCGCCAGGTCCTGGAGGTCGCGCGCGGCTTGGAGGCACTAGCGGGCCGGGTACGCACCGTACGCAACGGTCCCCGCACCCTCGACGTCGACATACTTCTCGCCGGAGACCTCGAGGTCCGCGAACCCGATCTCATCGTTCCGCACCCGAGGATGAACGAGCGGGGCTTCGTGCTCGCGCCGCTCGAGGACCTCGACGCCTCGCGAGTGCCTCCGGACTGGCGCGCCCGGCTGGCTGAGACAGATCCGGCGTCGCTCGACGTGCACCTGGTTGGTAGGCTCGCATGAGGCTGAGACACGAACGGCACCTCCCAAAGGGCCGGAACGAAGAGAGCTCACAATGACAACTGTTCGCATCATCGGACCCGGGCGCGCCGGCCGGTCCTTCGCCTCTGCGCTGGCAACCGCAGGTGTCCAGGTCGAAGGTCCTCTCGGGCGTGCCGACGACCCCTCATCGGCGGCCTACGGCGCCGACGTCCTCTTGATCACGGTCCCCGACCGGGAGATCGCCGGCGTCGCTTCGGCTGTCAGGCCGGTCCGGTCCACTGTGGTGGCCCATTGCTCGGGAGCCCTCGGCTTGGACGTGCTCGCGCCCCATGAGCGCGTCGCCGCCCTTCACCCACTGGTTACCCTCCCGGACCCGGCCGTGGGCGCCGAACGCCTCTGCTCGGGCTGCTACTTCGCCGTGGCCGGCGACCAGGCCGTCGCCGATCTCGTCCGGGCACTCGGGGGCCAGAGCCTGCAGATCCCGACGAATGCAAGGGTCGGGTACCATGCCGCGGCCTGCGTGGCCTCCAACCACCTCGTCGCGCTCCTGGGACAGGTGCAGCGCATGGCAGCCTCGGTCGGCCTTCCCCTCGAGGCGTTCCTTCCGCTCGCCCGGGGCGCCCTCGATGACGTCTGCCGGCTCGGACCGGCGGCGGCGCTGACCGGACCGGTGGCGCGCGGGGACATCAACACGATCGAAGGTCACCGCCGGGTGCTGGACCCCGAGGAGCTGGGCGGTTACGACGCCGGGGTCGACCTTGCGCGCCGCCTCGTGACCCAGGGCCGGTAACCGTGGGAAGGCACGGCCGGCCGCAAGACCGCGGGAGCGGCCAGTGGAGGTAGTCAAAACCCGCGAGGCGTTCCGGAGCTCGGCGACGACCGCGCGTGGCAAAGGATTGCGGCTCGGCCTCGTGCCCACGATGGGTGCGTTCCATCCGGGCCACATGTCGCTCGTGCGGGCGGCGGCCTCGCAGTGCGACGTCGTGGCCGTGAGCATATTCGTGAACCCGCTGCAGTTCTCCTCGGCCACGGACCTGGCCAGGTACCCGGCCAACTTGGAACGGGACCTCGCCATGGCACAAGGAGCAGGCGTAGGCCTCGTGTTCGCGCCTTCGGTGGAAGAGATGTACCCGCAGGGAGAGCCGGAAACAAAGGTCCAGCCAGGACGGCTCGCCGACGGTTTCGAAGGCGCCTCCCGCCCCGGGCATTTCTCCGGCGTCGCTACGGTCGTCACCAAGTTGCTCTCGCTTGCCGGGCCTTGTCGCGCGTTCTTCGGCGAGAAGGACTTTCAGCAGCTCGTGGTCGTGCGGCACCTCGTGGCCGATCTCGATATCGACGCCGAGGTCGTGGCCTGCCCGACTGTTCGCGAGCCGGACGGGCTCGCCTGCTCGAGCCGTAACCGCCGGCTCGGACCCGAAGACCGGCGGGCGGCGACGGTGCTGTTCAGGGCGCTCACCGCGGGACGCGAGGCTTTGGTGAAAGGCGCCCGGCTCGCAGCAGACCTGGAAGCGGCGATGGCCGGCGTGGTTGCGGCTGAGCGGCGGGCCAGGTTGGATTATGCAGTTGTGGTCGATCCCGTCACGCTCGCAGCTCCGGCATCGCTCGCCGGTGAGCTCCGTCTCCTCATCGCGGCTGACGTCGGCCCGGCCCGGCTGATCGACAACCTGGGCGTGATTGCATGACGAGGAGGGCGCTCGACTCTGGGCGAGCTGCGTGGCATCCATGGCCGTGAGCGCTCTCGAGCACCTCGACGTCCTGGTCGTCGGGAGCGGCGTTGCCGGCCTGTCGGCGGCGGTCCGCCTCGCCGAGCTCGGCGGCGCCAGGGTCGGTGTCCTCACCAAGGGTGAGCTGGAGCAGTCGACGACGCGCTGGGCACAAGGGGGTATCGCCGCTGTGCTGCCCGGCGACGAGGACTCGACCGACCTGCACCTGGCGGACACGCTCCGCGCAGGTGCCGGGCTCTGCGACCAGGCAGCTGTCCGCGTGCTCGTCGATGAAGGCTCAGAGCGGGTCCACGAGCTCATCGCCCTCGGCGCAGTTTTCGACAGGGGCCCCGGTGGCCACCTGTCGCGAGCCAGGGAAGGCGGTCACTCGACGGCACGCGTCCTGCACGCGGGTGGCACCGCGACCGGCGCGGAAGTGGAACGCGCTCTCGTCGCGGCGGTGCGTGACAGCGCAGCGGCGATCCTCGAGGACTGGTTCGCCCTCGATCTGGTTGTCGATGCGGCCAGGTGCGCCGGCGTCGTGGCGCTCGACCCCTCGGGCGGCCTGCGGCGCGTGGAGGCTACCCACGTGGTCCTCGCGTGCGGGGGCGCCGGGCAGATGTACGCCGTCACGACCAATCCGGTCGAGGCGACCGGCGACGGCATCGCCATGGCGCTTCGAGCCGGGGTTCCCGTTGCCGACCTCGAATTCGTCCAGTTCCACCCGACGGCCCTTCATCACGCGGCCATGCCCCGCCCGCTCATCTCCGAGGCGCTCCGCGGCCA
>Ga0181520_10003682_pt1 | contig 26605 bp, 23 predicted proteins | sample PEATcosm2014_Bin_29_FD_132451 | JGI IMG/M metagenome (GOLD analysis project Ga0181520, IMG submission 132451) | Peatland microbial communities from MTU Mesocosm Facility, Houghton, MI, USA - PEATcosm2014_Bin02_30_metaG | ecosystem: Environmental > Terrestrial > Soil > Wetlands > Peat | place...
CCTGGTGGCCAACAAGGCGGACCGCATCGCGGGAGGATCTCCCCTGCGCGAAGAGATGGAAACCGTGGCCCGCCGCCTAGCAGCCGGCGGGCCGGCACAGGGGAACGCGCGCGCCGTGGCCATCTCGGCATTGACCGGATTCGGAATGGCGAATCTGATTTCCCTCATCGATGAGGTTTTGCCGGTCGATCCGACGGTGCGCATCACGCTGCGCATCCCGCACGCGGACGGCGCGACCCTGGCCCTCCTGCACGAATTCGGACGCGTGATCGAGACCCGCTACACGGGTGAGTACTGCGAAGTAGATGCGGAGATTCCCGAGTCGCTGCGGCGCCGTCTGGAGCGCGCGTAATCCACAGGAGTAATCCACAGTTATTGTGGAAAATTCTGTTGAAAACCCTCGGTAGACCAATCGAAGTACAGTACGATCTAATACTTACATCGAAATGAACCAAGGGGCAGCACTTTCCGCCAAAGCACTCAATTGCAGTAGTTTACGGGTAGATACCCTAGACCGAGAAGCGCCCTGCATCAAGCAGATGTAAAAATCCACACATTTGTAGATTCTCCACAGTTTGTGCTCTCCAGAACGTGCGTTCGGATACGATTAGATTGATTTGGTACACTGATTTGGAAGGCGGTGTAGCTCAGTTGGCAGAGCGAGGGTCTCATAATCCCTAGGTCGACGGTTCGAGTCCGTCCGCCGCCACCAAATCCCTTACCAATTCTCTTTGCGACGCGGGGATCCGCATCGGCTGCTGGTCGGCTGAATTCGCTACCATGTTTCTATATCGGAGGTATGGGATGCAGATCAGCCGACGCAGTTTTCTGGTTTCCGCCGCTCTGAGCGCCGCCGCTACCGAGTTCGACGCTCAAACCGGTATGCCGATGCGGATGCTTGGCCAGACCGGACAGAGGGTGTCTTTGCTGGCCTTCGGAGGCGGCACCCGCTTCCTTGCCTATAAGGATTCTGAAAGAGGCCTGGCCGCGCTGGAACGGGCGCTCAAAGGTGGGATCAATTACGTCGATACGGCCGCGTCGTACGGAGATGGGAAGAGCGAACAATGGATCGGCGAATTTTTGAAGACCCATCCGAAGGACTTCTTCCTGGTGACGAAGATCGGCGGCGACCGCTCCTATGACGATTCCATGCGCATCATAGATCGCTCGTTGAAGAACCTGGGCGTGAGCCAGGTTGACCTGATGCACATTCACAGCCTGGGCGATGAGAAAGATCTGGCGGCGATCGAGGCGCCCAACGGACAACTCAAGGCCATGGAGCGGGCCAAAGAACAGAAGATGACGCGCTTCATCGGGATCACCTGCCATCAGAATCCACAGGTGCTGCGGGCGGCGCTCACGCGTCACGATTTCGATTCCACACAGATGGCGCTGAACGTGGCACGGATTGGCGCCGCCACTCCATCGGACAAGCCCGGCGAGGGTATGACGGGCGCGTCCGGCTTCGAGGCCGTGGCCATGCCGGTCGCGGTGAAGAAGAAGATGGGATTGACCGCGATGAAAGTGTTCGCGCAGGAGAAACTTCTCGGGCAGGCGCCGCCGGAAACGCTGCTGCGCTACGCGATGTCGCTGCCCGTCGCCGCCACCACGGTTGGAATGCCGAAACTGGAGTTTGTCGATTTCAATCTCGCGGTAGCCAAGCGTTTCCAGCCGCTCTCGCCGGAGGAGATGAAATCGCTGCCGGCTGGCGTCTCGGCGCACATGCGCGCGGCTATCGACAGCTTTTTCGCCGACCACATCGATTGTTGAGCCGCGCGTGAGCGGCTGACCTCGATCGGCGTACCGACCTGGCTTCGCCGGGGATCGGGCGCCCGGCGGAGAAATGTTAGAATTCGAGTGAATATTCCATCTACCGAGGCAAGCCGCTAGTGTCACAAGAGAACGAGATCTCGCGCCGCGACATACTGAAGACCGCAGGGAGCGCCGCTGCGGTTTCCGCTTTCCCCGCCATCCGGACCGCCATGGCCGCTGACGAGCCGGTGAGGTACGGGATCATCGGCAGCGGCAGCCGGGGAACGTACCTGCTGAAGCACCTCAAGAACATTCCCGGTGGACGCTGCGTGGCGATCTGCGACATCCAGCAGCAGGCCATCGATCACGGCGTGCAAACCATCGGCAACCAGCCGAAAACCTATCGCGACCATCGCGCGCTGCTCGATCAAAAGGACATCGAAGCGGTCCTGGTGGTCACCCCGCTGTTCACGCATTTTCCCATCACGCAGGATGTGCTGCTCTCGGGAAGGCACGTGTTCTGCGAGAAGTGCCTGGTGTTCAAGCCCGCCGAAGTGCACGCCTTGCGCGCCCTGGCCGCGGAGCACCCCCGGCAGGTTTTGCAGACCGGCCTGCAGCGGCGCTACAGCTACTTCTACCAGATCGTCAGGAGCATGGTGGATCAAGGCATTTTGGGCGATGTCCGCCAGATGCACGCGCAGTGGCACCGCAACATGATCAACAAGCCGAGCTCGCTGTGGACCATGAAGCCCGGCGGCGCATCGAACATCGCCAACTGGCGCGTGTTCCGCTCCATGTCGGGCGGCCTGCCGGCCGAGCTGACCTCTCACCAGGTGGATGTGGCCGACTGGATGTACGGAGCCGGCCCGGAATTCGTGATGGGTTTCGGCAGCCTGGACGTGTTGAAGGACGGCCGCGACGTATACGACAACTGCCAGTTGATCTACCGCTATCCCAAGGGGCGGCAGCTCACTTATTCGACCGTCAGCACCAGCCAGTTCCTGCCGTACTTCAACGGCGGGCGGCCGGAGATGGGCGAGATCGTTATGGGGACCGATGGGACGGTCGAGATCACCGTGGGCGACGATCTGCACTCCTGCATCGCCTGGTGGTACCGCGAGCCTCCCAAGACCAAGACGGTGGAATCGGCGCAGAAGAAGAACGAGCCTTTCGTGGCGGGCGCCACCATGGTGGCCTCCGGCGCGGCCAACGGCCCCATTCCCATCATGACCAACGATCTGGATTTCCAGAAAGGCGAGAGCTTCCTCTCCCGCGAGGCCAAATTCGCCCGCCGCTGGCTCACCGCCAAGGGCGTACTGGTGCAGGAAGAGGCGCGCAATCCGGTGGATGTCGAGCTGGAGAGCTTCTTCCAGGTGTGCCGTGACGGCAAGCGGCCGAAAGCCAACCTGGAAATCGGGCTGGCCGATTCGGTCGCGGTGATGCTCTCGAACCTGGCCATGGACGAGAACCGCCGGGTCTACTTCAACGAGATCGAGACCATGGGCATGCCCGACGAGGCGCCCAAGGTGCCGAAGATTACCAGCAGCGCCAAGCAGGCCCCGCCGCACGTGGGCGGGTAAAGCTCTTCGGCGCCGCGTGGGCATAGACCGTGCGCGCGGCGCTCGAGTGCGCGCGCCAGGAGCTGGATTCACTCTGAGATTGCCATGGGAATCGGCATCCGCATCGCAGAACTGCACAAGGTATACGACAGCCCACCGCCCATGGCGGCCCGCGGCGCCGGGTTCGCGTTCGGCGGGATGAGGAGCGGCGGGAAAAAAGAGCCTAAGAAGAAGTTCGAGGTGGCGGCTCTGGCGGGCATCTCGCTCACCATCGACGCGGGCGAGATCTTCGGCCTGCTGGGGCCAAACGGGGCCGGCAAATCCACCACCATCGGCATCCTCACCACGCGCACCGAGCCCACCGGCGGGCGCGCTTTCATCGGCGATTACGACGTGTGGCGGCAGCCGGTGCAGGTCAAGCGTCTGATCGGCGTGGTGCCGCAGCGGCCCAACCTGGATTTCGCCCTGACCGCGCGCGAGATCCTCCTGTTCCACGGTGCCTATTTCGGGCAGAGCGCCCACGAGCGCACGCGCCGTTCGGAGGAGCTGCTGGAAAAATTCAAGCTCACCGACCGCGCCGATCACATGGCCCGCACCTTTTCGGGCGGCATGATGCAGCGCCTCTCGATAGCCCGCGCCATGATGCACGATCCCGAAGTGCTCTTCCTGGACGAACCCAGCGCGGGCCTCGATCCGCAGACGCGCCTGCTGCTCTGGGAACTCGTGCGCGATTACAACCGCCAGGGCAAGACCATCGTGATCACCACGCATTACATGGATGAGGCCGACGCGCTGTGCCATCGGCTGGCCATCATCGATCACGGCCGCATCATCGCGCAAGGCACGCCGGCGGAGCTGAAGGCTTCGATTCCCGGCGGCTATCTGCTGCGCCTGCGCTTCGACCGCCTGCCGGAGGGCCTCGCGGCGGAGCTGGAGAGACTGCCGGGGGTGAGCGAGGTGCGCGCGACCGAGGACTCGTCGGCCGATCTCTATGCCGACCGCGGCGGCCCGCTGATCGCGGCCATCGTGAATACCGCCCAGGCGGCGGGCGCGGAACTGCGCGACGTGCACATCTCCGAACCCAGCCTCGAGACGCTGTTCCTGCATCACACCGGAAGGAGCCTGCGCGAGTGAACTGGAAAACGTTTTATGCGATGCTCTCGCGCGACGGCCACGTGGCGCGGCGCAACCTGATTCCCACGCTGGTGCAGAATCTGCTCCAGCCGCTGCTGCTGGTCTTCGTTTTCGGCCGCGTGCTCACCTCGGGCGGCATGATGTCGATGAAATTCAAAGACGTGCTGCTGCCCGGCATCATGGCGGTGAGCATGGTGCTCTCGGGCATCCAGGCGGTGGCCATGCCGCTGATCGCCGAATTCCAGTTCACGCGCGAGATCGAGGACCGGTTGCTGGCGCCCATCGAAACCGGATGGCTGGCGATCGAGAAAGTGGTGGCCGGAATGATTCAGGCGCTGGTGGCGGGGCTGGTGGTGATCCCGGCGGCCTGGCTGCTGCTGGGTTCGGGAGTGAATGTCAGCCTGCGCCAGCCGGTCGCGTTCTTCGTCATTTGCGGGCTGGTGGCGCTGCTTTCCGGCGCGGGCGGCCTGGCCCTGGGATGCAGCGTGGGGCAGACCCAGATCGGCCTGATGTTCAGCCTGATTGTGGCGCCCATGATGATGTTCGGCTGCGTGTATTATCCGTGGAGCTTCCTCTCGGCCTTCCCTGTGTTGAAGGTGGCCGTGCTGATCAATCCGTTGGTCTACGCCTCCGAGGGATTGCGCGGCGCGCTGGCCCCGCAGGTTCCGCATATGCCGATCGCCGTGGTGCTGGGGGCGCTGGCGGCGCTGGATGTCGCGCTGCTTGCGCTGGGGCTGAAGCGGTTCCGGAAAAAGGCGGTAAGTTAGGGTATTTAGCGGGCCTAAACTCACCGCGGAGACGCGGAGTCGCGGAGATTTTCGCGGAGTAACTGAACGAAAGACTCCGGCTGTCTCGATTCACGCGGCTTCATGCGCGAGTACGCGCGCGGAGCGAGCCGAGGCGGCTAATCGAGTTGCGACATAACTTCACCGCCTATGACGCCACTTACATAGCGTTGGCCGAAGCGACCGATTCCATCCTATATACCAGCGACAAGAAACTCTGCAAAGGGCATCGCGCGCAGGTCGCGCTGTTCGCACGCTGATCGCCTCAAAGCAAGATTTTCTCGACTCGCCGGCTTAGGGAACGATGAAATCGCGGAAATTGTATCGGATATTAGTATTAATGACGTCTTATATGCCATTCTCCCATTGATGGGACCCGTAAATCGGACTAGGATCTACTTGGGAGGACGGCATGCGATTTCGATCCACCATGATCGACGCAGCCACGCTCCAAAGGGATTGCGAAGTGTGCTGCGTCCTGAACGGATCCCTCGATTTTCTCTACTGCAATCCGGCATGGGACCAATTCGCCCAGGCGAATGGAGGCACGCCGGAGGTTTTCGGCGCCGCGCTTATGCACAGGAATTTGCTCCAATTCGTACCGGAGGTCCTGAAAACCTTCTTTATTAATAACCTATACGCGCTCAGGCCGGGTCGCTCGATCTGGCACCACCGGTACGAGTGTTCCAGCCCCAGCGAATTTCGCGTCTTTGAATTGCAAGCGCTTCGCTTGGCCGACGAAGACGAAATTCTGATCTGCCATTCCCCGATTACCTGCCGGCCTCACAACCGCACGCCGGTTGAGCCACCAAGAGAGCCGGCCGGCGTCGTCCGGATGTGCTGCCACTGCCGCAGAACCTGCCTCGATTCCGGTTCGGGAATCTGGGAGTGGGTCCCCGAATATGTCGCCAGGGCGCCTAAGCAGTGCGTAGCGGATCTGTGCCGGCCATGCGCGGACTATTACCGGCACGGCGGCGTTCTTACTTAGTAAGAGTTAGCTTAGTCCGAGCGAGCGAGAGCACGTCCAGCGATGGCGCAGGTTTCGCTTGCCCAAGCCGAAAAGAGACCGGCGGGATCGCGCTACCATATCCACGTGCGGACGTACTTCCACGTCGACATGGACGCCTTCTTCGTTTCCGTGGAAGAACTGTACGATCCCTCGCTCAAGGGCAAGCCCGTGGTGGTCGGGGGACGGCCCAACGAGCGCGGCGTGGTTTCGGCGGCGTCTTACGCGGCCCGTAAGTTCGGGGTGCACTCGGCACTGCCGCTGCGCACGGCCTACCGGCTCTGCCCGCAGGCCATCTTCGTGGAGGGCCATCCGGAGCGCTACCGCGAGTATTCGCACAAAGTCTTCGAGGTCTTCGAGAGCTTTTCGCCGCTCGTGGAAATGGCTTCGGTGGATGAAGCCTATCTGGATATGACCGGCACGGCACGACTGCACGGCCCGCCCATGCGCGCGGCGCACCGGCTGCACGAACGCGTCAAGGCGGCTACCGGCCTGAACTGCTCGGTGGGCATCGCGGCGGCGCGGTTGGTGGCCAAGATCGCCTCGGACCAGGCCAAGCCCAATGGCGTCTTGTGGGTCATTCCCGGGCGCGAGGCGGATTTTCTGGCGCCGCTCGAGGTGCGCAAAGTGCCCGGCGTCGGCAAGGTCACCGAGCAGCAGCTTCACTCGCTGGGCATCCGCAAGGTTGGCGACCTACGCGCGCTGGACGACGATTTCCTCGAGCGCCGCTTCGGTAAGTGGGGGCTGGCGCTGGCCGGAAAATCGCGCGGTCTAGATGCGGGCGGCTGGTTCGATCATGAAGTGGGCGCCGAGCCGGGGCCGAAATCCATCAGCCACGAGCACACCTTTTCCGAGGACACCGCCGATCCGGCCCGCCTCGAAGCCACCCTGACGCACCTGTGCGAGATGGTGGCCCGGCGGTTGCGCGAACACGGTCTGGCGGCGCGCACCATCCAGCTCAAGCTGCGCTACACGGATTTCTCCACCATCACGCGCGCGCATTCGGTCGAGCGCGCCACCCAGCTCGATACCGAATTGTGCGAGGAGATTCGCGCGCTTTTCCGGGCCAACTGGAACCGCAGCCCCGTCCGCCTGCTGGGCGTGCACGCATCCTCCTGGGCCCCGAGCGCGGCGCAGATGGACCTGATGGACGAGGCCGCTCACGAGCGCTGGCAGGGCGCGCTTGAAGCCGCCGACCGGCTGCGCGACCGCTTCGGCGAATCCGCCGTGGGGCTGGCCGGCGGACTGCGCGGCACTTTCCGCGAACGCACCCACGAGAACCCCGCCGGATTGCCGGGCAAGGGTCCCAAGCCTCGATAGGGCGCCAGCGACGGACCGGGAAGAGCCGCCGAGCCGATTTTTCGGGCCGCGGGGTTTCGGGTTGCTATCATAAGCGCATAGATTGAACATGACTCCGGCCCGTAAAGCGCAATTGCCGTGGGTCCAGATCGCCTGGTTCGGGGCCCTGGCCCTGGTGGCCTACGCGCCTGTTCTGGCCCGTCTGGTGCGCCAGTGGAGTAGCGACGACGATATGAGCCACGGCTTCTTCGTGCCGCTCGTCGCGGGGTTCATCGTGTGGCAGCGGCGCGAAGAGCTGTTGGCCATCAAGCCGCGGCCCAACTGGTGGGGTCTGGCGGTGGTACTGTATGGAGCCTTCCAGCTCCTGATGGCCACCCTGGGCGCGGAGCTTTCCCTGGCCCGCTCGGCTTTCGTCATCACGCTGATCGGCTCGGTCTGGCTGCTAGGTGGCACGTTGATGCTGCGTAAGCTGGCGTTCCCCCTGTTCCTGCTGTTCTTCATGGTTCCCATCCCGGCGGTGATTTATAGCCGCATCACCTTCCCGCTGCAACTGCTGGCCAGCCGCCTGGCGGATGACGCGCTCACCGTGCTCTCCATCCCGGTGCTGCGCGAAGGCAACATACTGGAATTGCCTAACCAGCGGCTTTCGGTCGTCGAGGCATGCAGCGGCATACGCTCGCTGCTTTCGCTGACGTTCCTCTCGCTGGTTTACGGATATTTTTTCGAGCGGCGCGTATGGCTCAGAGTGGTGCTGTTTCTCTCAACGGTTCCCATCGCTATCGTGGCCAATGGTAGCCGCGTGACGCTCACCGGAGTGCTCACCCAGATCAATCCGGACCTGGCTGAGGGTTTTTTCCACAGCGCTTCGGGATGGGTGATTTTTATGGTGGCGCTGGCCATCATGGTGGCCTTTCACCGTCTGATGGGGATGGCGGACGATTTTGTGTCGCGGAGGAGAGCGCATGCGGTTCCTCAGTAGCCGGTACGCCGCCGTTCTGACCGTCGTTTTGCTGCTGCAGGCGGGGGCGTATTACGCGGTTGCGTCGCGCCCCGAGCAGACCCCCAACGTGGCGCCTTTGTCGCTATTCCCCACCGAGATCGGCGAATGGCACATGGCCCGCGATTACCCCATCGAGGCGGAGGTCCAGGAAATTCTCAAGGCCGACGACACACTGAACCGGGTGTATGTCGGGAGCGCCCGGATGCCCCTTTTCCTGTTCGTGGCGTTCTTCAAGACGCAACGCGCCGGACAGGCGCCCCACTCGCCCAAAAACTGCCTTCCGGGGGCGGGATGGGTTCAGGTGGAAAGCGGTACCCAATCCGTTCCGATTTCCAGCCGGAGCGCGCCCATCCTCGTGAACCGGTTCGTGGTGCAGCACGGCGACGAGTTCAACGTCACCTTTTATTGGTACCAAAGCCACAACCGCGTAATCGCCAGCGAGTATGCCGACCGGCTCTGGCTGATTGCCGACGCCGTGCGCTACAACCGCAGCGACACGGCTCTCGTACGAATCTCCGTTCCCGTTAAGAATCTGGATTTTGCCGGCGCCAGCCAATTGGGAATCGGCTTCGTCCAAGCGCTCTTCCCCCACCTCGTCCGGCAGCTACCGATGTAGCGCTTGCGGCAGTTTGATTACCATTGCGTGAATCTTCACAGGTATATACCGGAAGAGATTGGATCTACCTGCCTCCGGTGGCGCCACGCTTCCGAATCTGTTTTAACCTAAGCTGTTGCCCCCCAGAAAGACCAAGTTGTCCGGCGCAGCCCATCCGCTTCGAGTTCTTTACGTCGGCGGAGATGGCTACGCTCCCATAGCCGAGGAATTGCGTAGAGGTGGGTTCGAGCCGACCTTCGAACGCGTCACGGCGCCCCAGGAGCTTGTCGAAGCGCTTAAGCAGGAATGGGATATCGTTATCAGCGATTTCGCCATCGGCGACTTCGGGGCGCTCCAGGCCTTACATATCATTCAGGATAAGGCTCTCGACCTGCCGCTGATCGTGGTTTCAGGCAACATCCGAAGCGAGGACGTCCTGGCGGTTCTGAAGGCCGGCGCGGCGGACCACCTGGTGCGTTCGACCCTCATGCGGCTGAATGCCGCGGTGGAGCGCGAACTGCGGGCCGCCCAGCTCCGCGACGAGCGGGAGCGCCTGGAAGAGCAGTTCCGGCAGGCGCAAAAGATGGAAGCCGTGGGGCGCCTGGCGGGCGGGGTGGCGCACGATTTCAATAACCTGCTGACCGTCATCACCGGCTACAGCGACCTGCTGCTAGCCGGCCGCGACTTGAAGGAGAACCAGCGCACCGCGCTGGAGGAGATCCGCCGCTCGGCTGAACGCGGCGGCGCGCTGACCCACCAGTTGCTGGCATTCAGCCGCCGCCAGCCGCTCGAACCGCGCACCGTGCGCATTAACGACCTGGTGATCCAGCTCGAGAAAATGCTGCGCCGGCTGATCGGCGAGGATATTACCCTGGTGACCCTTCCGGCCGCCTCCCAGGACACCGTGGAGGCCGACCCCGGCCGCCTCGAACAGGTGGTGATGAACCTGGTGGTCAACGCGCGCGACGCCATGCCCGACGGCGGCAAGTTGACCATCGAGACCGGCGTCGTGCAGCTCGATGAAGCCTTTTCGGCGCGGCAGTTGGGCGTAAAGCCCGGCCGCTACGTCACCATGTCCATCACCGATACGGGAACCGGGATGGACCAGGAAACCCAGAGCCATCTATTCGAGCCTTTTTTCACCACCAAGGGGCCTGGCCGCGGCACCGGGCTGGGATTGGCCACGGCCTATGGCATCATCCGGCAGAGCGGCGGCGCCATCGGGGTGATGAGCCAGACCGGTAAGGGCACCGTGGTGCGCATTTACCTTCCGCTGGCTTTGAAGCCCACGCGCACGGAAGCGGAGAAGCCGGCGGCGGCGGGCTCGATGACCGGGGCGGAAACGATCCTGGTGGTGGAAGACGAAGCGCGCGTGCGCAAGCTGATCGCCGGCGTGCTGAGTTCGCGCGGCTACACGGTGCTCGAAGCCACCCGCGGCGAGGAAGCCTTGCGGCATTGCCGGACACACGTAGGCCCCATCGAGCTGGCCGTGCTGGACGTGGTGATGCCCGAGATGAGCGGCCCCGACCTGGCGCGCGAGATCGCGCCGCTGCGCCCCAATACGCGCCTGCTGTACATCTCCGGCTACACCGATGAAGCCATTGTGCACCACGGCATTCTGGAATCGGGGGTCGCGTTTCTGCAAAAGCCATTCCTGCCGGACGCGCTGGCGCGCAAGGTCCGGGAAGTCCTGGACGCGCGCGGGTCTAGCGCCAACGACTGAACGCGGCGACATGGACGCCGGGCGGCGTCCGTAGGGGCCGAGGCAGGGCGGACGACCGGTACGTGTTTACGCTCCCGATGAAATCGCGCCGCAGCAGCCTGAGCTGAGCCTCAAATTCGGAGCGCAGCCCGGATGCCGCGACGGTCCTTCGTTCCATGCGCCGCTGGATTGTATATATTAGGGTTCTGTAGGAGAAAACCCTATGAGCATGGCGGCGGTCCGGCGACGGTCCCGGCTGGAATCCCTGATGGCGGCGCAGGTTCTGGGAGCGGCCCCGGCGCCAGCCTCCGGGCTCGAGATCGGCGAACTGCGCCTATTCCCTGTGCGCGAACCTGTCTCCGGCCGGAGCTGGGTGGTGGTGCGCGTGAAAACCCGCTCCGGCCTCACGGGCTACGGCGAGTGCGCCCACGCTTCGGGCGAGGAGGCGGCCGCGGCGCAGCGCTTCTGGCTGGGGCGGCCCGCCACGTCGTACGCCATCCAGCCGCCCGATGCCCCGCTGGCAGGGGGCGTCGATATGGCGCTTCTCGATATCGTGGGCCAGGCCTGCCAGGCACCGGTGTATCGCTTGCTGGGCGGACCCACGCGGAACAAGGTCAGGGCCTTCACTTCGCTGGCCGCGGCGGACGCTTCCGAAATCCCCGCGGCCGTGAAGCACGCGGTGCAGGCCGGATATCGGGCCGTGGGGTTGCGCTTGCCGGCGCCGGCCGCGCGCAATCAAGGGAAGGCCTACCAGGTGGAACTGCGCCTCCAGGCCGAAGCGGTCCGCTCGCAGATGGCCGATTTTGTTCTCGAAGGCGCCGGTCTGCTGACGCCTGGAGACGCGGCCAGCGTGGCCGCCGGAATCCAATCGCTACATCCCCTGTGGTTCGACGAGCCGTGCGCAGCCTTCGGTCCGGAGGTGCTGCGCAAGATCGCGGATGAAACCGTGACGCCGCTCGGCTTCGGCCGGGAAATCCGCTTGGCCACCGCCTTTCAGGATCTGCTGCGCGCGGGGTGCCTGGATATCGCGCGGCCGGACCTGCTGCATTTCGGCATCACGCCATCGCGCCGCATCGCCGCGCTGGCCGAGACGTACTACGTAGCGGTGGCACCGCATCATGATGGCGGCCCCATAGCCACGGCCGCCGCGCTGCACCTTGCGGCCAGCCTGCCGAATTTCTTTATCCAGCACATTCCCCTACCGGCGGCCGCCGAGGACCGGGCCATGCGCGCCCAGATCGCGGGCGGCGATCCGGAAACGGTGAAGGAGGGATTTGCCGCGCTCCCCACGGGGCCGGGGCTGGGCGTTAAGGTGAGCGAAGCCGCATTGGAGAAATATCATGCTGCGTAGAGGATTTCTGGCGATGGGCGGTTCCGGCTTGGCCTGGGCCGCGAACGGCGGACGGCGGACCGCCGGCATCGAGCGAGACCTGTGCGGCTGCGCCATGGCGCCTCCGCCCGCCGGAAGCGACGCCTTCGCGGGGCTGCGCTCGGGCGTGACGATCACCGGCCTGAAGGTCTTCGGCGTTTCGCTCACGCGCGATTCCGACCGGCCCTATGTCTTCGTGAAGCTCGAAACCGACCGCGGCGTGGTGGGATGGGGCGAAGGCACGCTCGAAGGCAAAGCCGGCGCGGTGATGGCGTGCGTCAATGATTTCCGCGATTTCCTGATCGGCGCCGACCCCATGCAGGTGGAGCACCTCTGGCAATCGATGTACGTGCAGAGCTTCTATCGCGCCGGCCCGGTGATGGGGTCGGCGATCTCGGGCATCGACCAGGCGCTCTGGGATATCCGCGGAAAAGTGCTGGGCATGCCGGTTTACAAGCTGCTGGGCGGCCCTTCGGACGCGCGCGGCGTGCGCGGCTACTATCACACCAACGCCAGCACACCGGAAGAGCTGACCCGCCTCCGGGACACCGCCATCGCGCAGGGCGTCTCATGCTTTAAATCAGGCATTCCGGGAGCTTATGAGTGGATCGAGACCGACGCCAAGATCCGCCGCGCGGTGCGCTCGCTCGAGACCATGCGCGAGGGCCTGGGGCCGAACATCGATATCGCCATCGATTTCCATGCCAAGACCAGCCCTAGCGTGGCGCAGATCCTGGTGAAGGAAGCCGAGCCGCTCAACCTGCTGTTCATCGAGGAGCCGTGCCCGCCTGAAAACGTGGCGGCCATGGCCAAGATCGCGCGGCATTCGACCACGCCCATCGCCACCGGCGAGCGTCTGGTGGCTTCTTACGGCGTCCGCGAGCTGATCGAAATGGGGGCCATCGATATTCTGCAAACCGACATCAACCACGTGGGCGGCATCACCGGCTTGTGGAAGGCCGGATCGCTGGCCGGCATTTCGGGAGTCTCCATGGCGCCGCACGCCTGCGAGGGGCCCATCGGCGGCCTGGCCACGCTGCATGTGGATGCCGCGCTGCCCAACTTCCTGGTGCAGGAGATCTGCGGCTACGTCGAGCCCTCGGCGCAGGACAAGATCTGGGAGGAGTGGTTCGGCTTCCCCGCCATGCGCATGGTGGATGGCCGCTTCCCGCTGCGCGACCGGCCGGGCCTGGGATTCGAGCTGAGCGAAGCCAGCCTGGCGAAGCTGCCCTTTGGCGGTACACGTCCAATGGCGCGCGCGTTTCATGAAGATGGCTCGGTAGCGGAGTGGTGATTAATCCCGCAATCGCATAAAATAGAGTGCGGCATTCCACGGTTGAGAGGGTGAACTATGAGCGGCTTTTCGCGACGGAACTTTTTCCATTTGGCCGGGGCGGGCGCCTTGGTCGCCACCACGGGAAGGGGGCTTTTCGCCGAGCAGCAGTATCCGCCGGCCGTGCCGGCCCCGAGCATCTACCCCTACGCTAAGCGCGCGACGGTATCCCTGGTACAGGGAGACCAGCGGCGCAAGAACGTAACCGAAGCGCTCCTGGCTATCGACGAACAGATCAGGCCCATACTCCTAACGAAGAAGCGGGTCGTGATCAAGCCTAACCTCGTGAATCCCGCGATTCCCCTGGCGGGGACCCATGCCGACGCCCTGCTGGGCATCATGGACTACCTGGCGCCGCGCTTCAAAGGCCCGATTACGATCGCCGAGGCCTCCGCGCGCGACACCATGGAAGGCTTCGAGCACAACCACTACGACCGCGTGAAGCAGGAGTACAAGCAGATCGAGCTGGTGGACCTGAACCGCGAGGGCAAGTACGTGATGTTCTCGATCGTGGATGAGAACGTCCGGCCGATCCCCATACGGCTGGCGGCGCGGCTGGTGGACCCGGAAGCTTTCATCGTCTCTTCGGCCATGCTGAAGGCGCACAATGCCGTGGTTGCCACGCTTTCGGTGAAGAACATGGTGATTGGCACGCCGCTGCACAGCGCGCCCAACGAGACCGCCTGGCACGATAAGCGGAAGTATCATGCCGGACCGCACCAGATGAATTACAACATGGCCATCAGCATCGTGCGCGAGCGGCCGCAATGGGGCCTGGCGCTGGTGGACGGGTTCGAAGGCATGGAAGGCAACGGACCTTCGGACGGCACGCCGGTACCTTCGCGCATTGCCATCGCCTCCACGGATTTCCTGGCCGCCGATCGCGTGGGTCTGGAGACTATGGGAGTTCCGGCCTACGCCGTGGGCTACCTGCAATACGCCGCGCAGCTCGGGATGGGCCAATACGATCTCGAAAAGATCGACGTGCGCGGCCCCAAACCGGAGAGCGTGAAGCGCGTCTACCGCCTGCACGACCAGGTGCAGGAACAGTTGAAGTGGCTGGGCGCGCTGCCGAAGGCGTAAGGGGCTTATTGCGACGGGTTAAGCTGCGGCTTCGCCGGTAGGGGTATACAAGTACGTCCAAGCGACGTAACGCGTTGTATTGCGGCAAGAAGCCGGCTTCCGGGGGTGGGGTTTTACCGGAAGTGATATTCCACAAGCGGACGTCGGGATCATGTGGAGCGTGAGAAACTTCTCTGCCTACCTGATGGCACTCAAAGTATTACTAAACATCCGGAGCGGTTCTATATTGTCCATACCTCTCAGGCGCGCATGCTCTCTTCCGAATGTCAGCGCCAAAGACAGGAGATCGTTATTTGGAAAAGCCTTGAAGCCACGCTCGACCAGCAGATAGAACTTTGCCAGTCGGTAGCCTTCATCTGCATCATAGAATGTAGCCTTTTCCTTGTCACGATAGTATGTGAATCGCTCGGTAGTCATGGCGGTGGCCCCAATCTCCCGTATCACCTTTTCGATGTCCTGCCGGAGATCGTCATCCGCCTCGGCGTATTGGCTGATGATGTCTCCGGCGTCAAGGAGCGCCGCGTAATTTTCCCGAAACTCCGTGTCGAGTTGATTTAGGACGGTTTTCTTCAGCAGCCGGTTCGAGATCGCCGGTTTCACAAATTCCATCCCGATGCTGGTTGCGATTCCGAAGAACGTCCCGACAAGCGCAGAGATGATCGTTGTCTCCCAGAACGGCATACCGGGCGGAGCCTGGACGGTGACACGGATTGTCGGAATGGACTGCACAGCCTGCAAGAGCAGCATACGCTTGAGATTGTAGTTCATCCGTACGCGCCAAGGCCTCCGTCTCTATTGCGTGCGGAAATCGGTACGGTAGATAGGTTCCTCGTGGTTCGTCAGGTTTTGCGGCTTTATGGCTCCGTAAACGCGTCTGGCTTCGCGGATCGAGTTGGTCATTCCAGTCGCAATGCCAACTTGTGGGGAATAAGTGACCAGCGCCAAACGTCGGATTGCGCGGAAGTCACTATCGCGGCAAACGAGGGTTGCATTCGTGACGAGGGCCGCTGCAGCGGTCCGCAACTCGTTCGCGAATTGCGGCGACTATACCACCCCTCCTCGTCGACACGGCGGGTATTGCAGCTCGCGCAGGGCTTTAGGACTGCTGCTTCCATCCCGTCTTGAAGCCGAGGGCACGATATGCCTGGAAGGGATTCTGGCATTGGACGCCGAATTGTTGGCACACGTCCGGTATTTTTCGGTTTTGGCGCTTCTTGCCTGGTGAGCTGACTTCAACTGTGACGACGCAACGCTCGATTGGCTTTGCGAGGGCGTAGGCTATGAGAAAAGGGTCTTGACCGATCTCAATAAGCTCGTCATCTGCGAGGTCTGGAGCGTACCCTTCGACCACAACCTTGTTGGCGAGGGCCGGGTCGACTTTCTCTTTGAGCGTGAGTGGGTCTTTGTGGTCGGTCATCCAGTCAAGGAGTGGATCGTCGTTCTTCCGGCCAGCAAGTACCTCGTTGATGATCTCGAAGGGGAGCTTAACGTGACCGTTTGTTGCTTGGTAGTCGATCCACTCCCAGAACTCAGGTATTTGGTCGAGTGGGTAGTACAGGTTGCTCGCGGTAATGAGGACGTTCGCATCGAAGAGGAACACCGTGTTTAGCGCCCACCTCGAATCGAGAGGAGTGGCTCCACATTCCGCGGCTTCACGCCAAGCACCGTGCCTGCTTTGGTGTAGGTGATCGTTCCTTCGTCCAGCGAGCGGCGCACGAGCCCGAGCAGCGCGGCGCCCATGCGGTGCCGACGCACAACGTAGTAGTTTGGCGCGCCTTCTGCCTTCTTGGCCTTCTCCGCCTGCTGCTGCTTGTACTGCAGCCATTCCTGCCTGAAGCGATCATCCAGGATGGCCCAGGTGGTCTTGCCGATCATGCTGGTACGGTAGAGTTTGTACGCGACCATTGCTCTGCTCACGCGGTGCGCCTCAGCGAACTGTCCAATCTGTTCGGCAATGGTCGCGGCGCTCAAGTGCACGACATTCGCGAGCTGTCGGAGCTCGCTTGTTGGAAGGAGGAGTTCTCCGGCAACGTCGTTACAGTACCGCTCGATTTGGTTTTCCGCGTCTCGGCCGCTGATGCCGGTTTGACCGAGCCAGAGGTGGACGAGCTCGTGCAGTACCGTGAACGACCATGCGGTACGAGCGTCCTGGTCGTTGACCACGATGAGGGGCGCGATGTTGTCCGCGAGTGCGAACCCCCGGAATACCTCAACCGGGATATTGGTGTGAAAGCTCCCTAGGTTGCCGAGGAGGAGCACGTAGACACCGTTCTCCTCGATGCGTTCCCGCAGATACGCGAACGCTTCATGGGGAGTCTTGTTAGCGCGGAACCGTGCCATATCGAACCTGAGTCGTTCACCAATCCGCACCACAAGCTTCTGCACAGGCTCCTGCATTGTTGCCGATCCGATGAAGTCCAAGGGCTTCGCCTCGTCATCTTCGAGCATCGAGCGGATGAGCCCTTGTCGCGCCTTGATGTCCCGAACTAGTGCATCAAGTTCCGGGTTGAACTGCTCCTTGCCGGGTAGGGTGCGGAAGTCCTGTCCGCGGTCACCCATCCGTGGTGGTTCAGCGAGGTAGAACGCGATGAGGGGGCGATGATACGCCTTGGCCATCTTCGCGATAAGCGTGCGTGACGGCTCCTCCTCCCCAACTTCAACCGCTTCAAGCCGTTCCACGGCGGTCTTGCCGCGTGCCGGCGTGAGCCCGAGCGCGTGCGCAGCATCATCCCGCGAGAGACCTGCGGTCGCTCGAGCCCAAGTCAGGATTTTTGGCTGGATGACGCTCATAAAGAAACCGAAGCCCTATATTTACATTAGACTGCGGCGGCCTTCATGAGATTATAGCCGCTCTCGCCCCCGGATGTGGAGAAACGCACGCCTGGATCACGAACATTGGCGCGGAGGCAATCAGGTGTTCCTATTGTAGTTCTAGACCCGCTGGACCGCTCACGATGGTAGTCGTCGAAGCGGACCCGATGTATCAAGACCGATAAACGCCCCAGGCTCCGGAAATCTAGACAGTCCCGCGCCTGCTCGAATCTCAGTCGATACACCCCAGCTCGCCCTCTGTCACCTTTGCGTCCCAACTGCATCTTGCCTGTTGATGGAAGTCACTGTTCAGCACCTGGGAGATGTGAAGTTTGAAGCGGCCGCGCGAGGCCATCGCGTGGTGTGCGACCAGCCGCCCTCGAATGGCGGCGCCGATAGCGGTATGACGCCCCCCGAGTTCATGCTGGTGGCGCTGGGAACCTGCGCGGGCTTCTACGCCGCGCAATACCTGAAGACGCGCGCGCTTCCGGCCGAGGGGCTGGAGGTCAAAATCTCGGCGGAGAAGGCCCTGCAGCCGGCGCGGCTGGCGTCGTTTCGCATCGAGGTGATCGTGCCCGGCCTCGATGCGCACCACGAAGCCGGCGTCCTGCGATCGGTCAAAGCCTGCCTGGTTCACAATACGCTGGTCAACGCCCCGGCCATCGAGACCGTGGTGCGCGGCGTGGTGCGGGCCTGACCCGCAGGCGCTAATCCCAACGCAGGGCTTCGGATGGGTCCACGCGCATGGGCCGGCGCGCCGGAAGGTAGCTCGCCAGCAGGGCCGCTCCGAGCAGAACCAGGGCTGTCACCGCGAAGGTGAGCGGGTCGAAGGCGTCCACGCCGAATAACTCGCTGCGCAGCCAGCGGCCCGCGGACAGCGCTACGAGCATCCCGATTCCCACACCGGCGCCGGCCAGGCGCAGCCCTTGCCCCAGGACCAGCGCCAGGATGGAGCTTCGCCGCGCACCCAGCGCCACGCGGATGCCGATCTCCTGCGTGCGTTGCGCCACTGCGTAGCCGATCACTCCGTAGAGGCCCACCGCCGCCATGAGCAGGGCCATCGCCGCGAAGAATCCCAGCACGCGCACGACGAAACGCCGCGGTGCGAGCGATCCCGAGACCATCGCCTCGAGCGTGCGCAGGTCGTGCACCGGCTGCGCGGGATCGGCCGCCACCACGGCTTCCCGAATGGCCGCTGCGAAGCGTGACGGATCGGAGGCGCCGGTGCGCACCACAATCGCGGCGGCCGGCGCGGGCTGCTGCCACATGGGGAAATAGTAGGCGCCCTTGCCGCTGTCGGCCGCCAGTTGGGAATGGTACACGTGACCCACGACGCCCACGATGCGCGCCCAGGCGCCCGAAGAGCCGTTGCAGAAGCCCGCGAAGCCGTTGCAGATATGTTGGCCGATGGGGTTCTCTCCGGGCCAATATTGACGGGCCAGATTGGTATCGACGAGCGCCACCGGCTCGGTGCCCGCGCGATCCTGGCCGGTGAAGAGCCGGCCGCTCTGGAGCGGAATTCCGAGCGCGGAGAAGTAGCCGGGCGATACGCGCCGGATATCGCCGTGCGGTCCGGGATCGCCGGCGCCCGTGGGTCTCTCCGCGATCTGGAAGGACGCCGATGAATCCATCCCGCTGAAGGGCAGGGGAAGCACCACCGCGGCCGACGTGACGCCGGGCACCTGGGAGAGGCGGTCCGCCACCGTGCGGTAAAAGGCCACGCGGCGGGGATCATCGGGATAGCTTGCCGGCGGGAGCGAGAGGCTGGCGGCCATGACGCCGCGCGGCTGGAAGCCGGGATCGACGGTCTGAAGCCGCGCCAGGCTGCGCAGAAAGAGGCCCGCGCCCACGAGCAGCGCCAGGGCCGCGGCGGTTTCGGCAATTACTAGGGCGGAGCGCAGCCGCGCACGCGCCGATCCGCGCGCTCCGGCCGACATGCCGGAGCGGCCTCCAGCTTTCAAGATGCCTTGCGGATCCATGCGCGCGATCTGCCAGGCCGGCGCCAGCCCGAAGAGAACACCCGAGAGCAGCGCCGCCGCGACGGTGAAGAGCAGAACGTGGAGGTCCATGCGCACGGACATTCCGGCGGCGGCCTGGCGCGGCGCCAGGGAAAGCAGCAGCGGCACGGCGGCATAAGCCAGCGCCAGGCCCGCGAGCGCGCCGCCCAGCGCCAGCAGCAGACTTTCGGCCAGGGTCTGCCGGATCAGGCGCCAGCGTCCCGCACCCAGGGCAGTGCGGACGGCCATCTCGCGGGCCCGCCCGGAGACCCGCGCCAGCATCAGCCCGGCGATATTGGAGCAGGCGATCAGCAGCACGAAGGCCACCGCGCCCATCAGGACGAGCATGGCGGTGCGATTGTCGCCAGCCACATATCCGGTGAACGGCATGGCGAACATTCCCCAGTCCGATTCCCGCGCGAAAGCCGTGTTCCGGCGCACGCGGTCGGAGAGCATACTCAGGAAGGCGTTGGCACGCTCGAACACGACGCCCTGCCGCGTGCGCGCGAACGCCGCCAGGTGCTCGCTAAAGCGGTGGCCCGCGGCGTAATCGGGGTCGGACAATCCCATGGGCACCCAGAGGTCCACGCCCGCCGGATAGCGGAATTCAGGCCCCATCACGCCCACCACGCGATAGAGCTTGCGGTTGAGTTCCAGGGAACGGCCCAGCACCGCCGGATCGGCCCCGAAGAGACGCCGCCAGGCGGCGTGCGACAAGATCGCCACGAGGTTGGCATTCGGCCGGTCCTCGTCGGCGGAGAACGCCCGGCCCAATGCCGGCCGCGCGCCGAAGACATCGAAGAACTCCTGCGACACCGAAGCGCCCGGCAGACGCTCCGGAATGTCCCGGCCGGTATAGTTGAAGTCTCCCGCTTCCATCACGGCGGTATGCTCGAAAACCTGGCGGCCCGCGCGGGCGTCCGCGAAATCCGGCGCCGAAACCGAGATGTTTTTCAGATTCAGCTTGTTATAACTGACGCGCAGAGCCACCACGCGGTCCGGATCGGAAATCCCCGCGGGATTGAGCAGAACCTGGTTGACCAGGCTGAAGATGGCGGCGTTGGCGCCGATTCCCAAAGCCAGCACCCCCACGGCGGTCAGTGCGAAGCCGGGGGCCTTAGCCAGGGTACGAAGGGCGAAGCGGAAGTCGGAGGCCATAGTAATGATACGCAGCAGGTGGTGTTTCGGTCCGAAAAATTGCGGCCTGGGCGATCGGGACAGCGGCCCGGGCGCGGGTTGCCCGATCCGCGGCCAAGCTACAATCGAGGCGTGGATCTACAGGCCGAAACCGAGCTGGCGCGCGAGGTGGCGGCCGGCCGCCCGGAAGCCTTCGAGCGCTTCGTCGCGTATTTCCGCTCCAAGATCTTCCGCTACAGTTGGCTGATGTGCGGCCAGCCGCAGGATGCCGAAGAGGTGGCCCAGGAGACGCTGCTTAAGGCCTTCGAGAGTTTCGCGCAGCTTCGCGAGCCGGAGCGCGTGCGTTCGTGGATTTTCAGCATCGCCCGCAACGCCTGCCTGATGCAGCGCCGCAAGAGCGTCTTCGCTCCGGCCCACGAGCTTTCGCTCGAGGAGCTGCCGCCCGGCGTCGAGGCGCCCTCCGACGAGCAGCCGCCGGATCGCGAGATGCTCGGCTCGGAGCTCCGCGCCGTGCTGGATCGCGCCATTCTCGAGCTGCCGACCCTCTACCGGGCCGTGGTGGTGCTGCGCGATCTCGAGGAGCTATCCACCGAAGAGACCGCCCAGATCCTGGACGTGAGCGCGGATGTGGTCAAAACGCGGTTGCGGCGCGGGCGCGTGGCGCTGCGGCAGACGATGGATTGCTACGTTCACAACCACTGCCTTGAAGACCAGCCGGCTCCCGATCCCTCGCCGCTGACGGCCGCCGAGCGCGACAAGCTGTACTCGTCGTGGCGGCACGCGGTGCCCGCGGCGGCCTTGTGAGCGGCTACTCTTCGGCTGTCATCTTGATGGAGGTTTTCATCTCCGCGCAGACGGCGCCGGAATAGGCGCCCGCTAGCGGCGCGGCCATTTCCGGATGGAGCGCCGCCGCCACCGCGACGTGCGAGGCGGCCACGGCCATGCCGCGCGAGGGATCGAAGCCGCGCCAGCCGCCACCCGGCAGATAGACCTCCGCCCAGGCGTGCATGTAGGCCGGTTCGGCGCAGGCGGCTTCGCGCTCGTATCCGCTGACGAAGCGCGCGGCCAGTCCCATGGCACGGCAGGCCTCCGCGAATAAGACGGCGAAATCGCGGCACGAGCCGGCCCGGCTCTGCAGTGTTTCGGCGGCGTGCAGAGGCAGCCCGTCGGGGCGCAGCAGAGCTTCGAAGGAGCTGTAGATCTCGCCGGTCAGTTCGCTCAGGAAGCCCACCGTGTTCCAGCCGGCCCGCCCGGCCGCGGCGCGCGCGAACTCGGCCACGGCTTCGGAGGCGTTGCCGCGCACCGTGTAGGGTGCCAGCACGCAACCCAGGCGCTCGCCGTAGCGCAGAGGCACGCGCAGCAGGGCGCCGTCGTCGAGCAGGAAATCGAAGGGATTGGTGCGCAGAGTTTCCACCCTGAAGCGGCTATGCACTGCGAGCGCGGAGGTGGGCGCTTGGAACCAGGCGCGCGCGGTGTGGTTGCCATCCTGGTCGAAACAGGCGGCCAGCATGACCGGCGGCGGATCGATGCGCAGCTCGAAATCGGTGAGGCGCTGCCCGCCATCGTCGCGCGGGCGCAGCCGGATGTCGTGCGGCCCCAGCAGCGCGGACCGGTCGTAGCGGTAAACGGTGGAATGCTCGACCGCGATCTTCATGCCGTCTGGTCGACCCGCGGCGGGCCTTCGTGGATGAGCTCCGAAAAGGCCCGCTCGATCCACTCCGACGGCAGCTCGTTGACGCTGCGGCGCATGCGTTCCTGCCACCAGGCGGAGATTTCGTGCAGATCGCTCTCCTGGAAGCGGTGCTCCACCAGCTCGAAGCTGTTCTTCTTGTACAGGACCACGTCGATGGGGAAATCCACGTCCGCCGCGCACAGGCGCGTGGCGTCGAAGGCCAGGAATCCCACCTTGAAGGCGAACAGCATGGAATCGCTGAACTGCACACTGCGCTCCAGGATGGGCTTGCCGTAGCCCGACGCGCCGACGATCTGGTAGGGCGTGTCGGGGCCCACCTCCACCCAGTTGCCCTCCGGATAAATCATGTACAGGCGGTGCGCGCTATCGCCGGACATCTGCCCGCCGATGAGCGTGTGGATGTTGAATTTCAGATCCGATTTCACCAGCGCATCGCGGTCTTCCTCGGCCGCGCGGCGCACCTGGCCGGCGTAGAGCTTGACGGTCTTGAACAGGCGCTCGCGGACGCTGCTTTCGCGCGCAAAGCTCTCGTCGAAGTTGAGCAGTACTTTATCGCGCAGCGAGCGCAGGCCCGACGTCATGATGAAAAACGAGAAGCCCGGCCCGGAGTAGGAGGCTACTTTGCGGGCCACCAGGCATTCATAGCCGGACAGCAGGCGCGTGTCGGCGATGGCGACGAGGCCGTCGTTGGTGGTGATACCCAGACAGAATGTCATTCGATCAGAGTCCCGCCGACCCCACGGCCGCGGAATCCTGGCGGGCCGCGAAGAACTCTTGGAGAATCGCAGTATCTATTTTATTCATTTTATCTTGCAGGCCGTCGAGAAATTCGTGCAGGCCGGCGCCGAGGATGCTCTCGACGCGCGTGTAATCGAGCTCCGAGCTCAGCATGCCGAGTTTCTGCTCGGAGGCCCACAAAAAACTGCCCTGGGGATTGCCGGTTATGGCGTGCAGGCACTCGTCGGCGCAGTGGATGCAGTAGTGCACGGCGCGCGGGAAGTCGCGGTCCATCAGCAGGAATTCGACGATGCGGTTGGGTCCCATGCGCCCGAAGCGCTTGCGATACATCTCGAAGCCGCTGACCGATTTCAGCACCGCCGCCCACTGGATATCTTCCAAGGGCGTGCCCACTTCGCTCAGCGAGGGGAGCAGCAGGAAGTACTTGACGTCCAGGATGCGGGTGGTCTTATCGGCGCGCTCGAGCTTGCGCCCCAGACGCAGGAAGTTCCAGGCTTCGTTGTGGCTCATGGTCACATCCGCCACGCCCTGGAACAGGTGGCAGGCCATGCGCACGCGGTGAAAGAACTCGAACAGCGGTTCGCCGCCCAGCGAATTGCGGCTGGAATCGATGAACCAGTACATGGTGTTGATCTGCTCCCACATCTCCGAGGAGATGGTATCGCGGACCGAGCGGGCGTTTTCGCGGGCCCCCTGCACGCAGCGGGCGATGGAATTGGGGTTATCGAGATCGAAGGTGAGGAAGCGGACCACGTTGCTCTGGGTGGCCTCGCCGTAGTGCTCGCGGAAAACCACGCGGTCGCCGCTGGCGTGCACCAGGGCGGCCCATTGTTCGGCATCCTCGCCCGGCAGATCCAGCATGAGGTGCAGGTTCACCCCGATGAAACGGGCCACGTTCTCGGCCCTTTCGATGTAGCGGCCGATCCAGTACAGCGAATCGGCCACGCGGCTCAACAAGGCGTTCGACCCGTTCATTGCTGTCCCCCCACGGCCGGCTCCATGGCCGCCACCGGCTCCGCGATCGGCTTGGCCAGCACCCAGGTATCCTTGCTGCCGCCGCCCTGCGAGGAGTTCACCACCAGCGATCCCTTGCGCAGCGCCACGCGCGTCAGACCGCCGGGCAGCACGTAGATGTCGCGGCCGTAGAGCACGTAGGGGCGCAGGTCCACGTGGCGACCTTCGAAGCCCTCGTCGATGATGGTGGGCACACGCGAGAGCGCCAGCGTGGGCTGGGCGATGTAGTTGCGCGGATTCCGTTCGATGCGCCCGGCGAACTCGCGCCGCTCCTCGCGCGTGGAGGCCGGCCCCACCAGCATGCCGTAGCCGCCCGATTCGTTGGCCGCCTTCACCACCAGCTTCTCCAGATTCGAAAGCACGTAGGCGCGGTCGGTATCCTTCCAGCACATGTAGGTGGGCACGTTAGGCAGGATGGGGTCTTCGCCTTCGTAGTAGCGAATGATTTCCGGCACGTAGGCGTACACCACCTTGTCGTCCGCCACGCCGTTGCCCGGCGCGTTGGCCAGCGCCACGTTGCCGTTGCGGTAGGCTTCCATCAGGCCGGGGACCCCCAGCATGGAATCGGCGCGGAAGGCTTGCGGATCCAGAAAATCGTCGTCGATGCGGCGGTAGATCACGTCCACGCGCTGCAATCCCTTGGTGGTGCGCATGTAGACCGCGTCTCGGTTCACCACCAGGTCGCGGCCTTCCACCAGTTGCAGGCCCATCTGCTGCGCCAGGAAGCTGTGCTCGAAGTAGGCCGAGTTGTATGCGCCGGGGGTCAGCACCACCGTGCGGGCGTTGCTGGAGCTCTGGGCCAGATACTCGAGCGTCTCGAGCAAGCGGCTGGGGTAATCGGTTACCGGGCGGACCGAGAGGCCTTCGAAGACCTGCGGAAAAGTACGTTTCAGAACTTCACGGTTCTCGAGCACGTAGGAAACGCCCGAAGGCACGCGCAGGTTGTCCTCGAGGACATAGATCTGGCCGTCCGCATGGCGCACCAGGTCGATCCCGGCGATGTGGCACCAGATGCCTCGGGGCGGATCGAGGCCCTGGCACTGCGGCCGGTACGAGGCGGCCGACAGGATGACCTCCGCGGGGATGATGCCGTCTTTCAGAATCTTCTGCTCGTGATAGATGTCGTCGATGAAGGCGTTGAGCGCGTGGATGCGCTGCTTCAGGCCGCGTTCGATCCACCCCCACTCCTCGGCCGCCACGATGCGCGGCAGCAGGTCGAACGGGAAGATCCGCTCGGCGCCCGCCGAATCGGCGTACACATTGAAGGTGATGCCCATCTGGAGCAGCAGCCGCTCGGCGGCCACCTTGCGGCGCAGCAACCCGCCATCCGACAGCGACTCCACGCTCTCCAGCAATAACTTGGCGTGGGGCCGGGGCGAACCGTCCTCCTGGAACATCTCGTCGTAGAATCCCTCGGTGCGATAGGAGGAAAACCGCATAGCCCTCTCCAAGACAGTTGTAGCCTCTGCTCTTATGCTCCCGTAACTCCCCGGCACGGGCAACTCAAACATTTTATGGAGCGAATTGACTTTCTGGATGGAGCGGCCGGCTTACGCGATAGCCCTCACCACGCCGCCATCGGCGCGCACCGCGGCCCCATTGATCGCCGAGGCGCGCGGGCTGCACACGAATGCCACCACCGCGGCCACCTCTTCCGGCGTGGCGAAGCGCTGCAGAAGCGAAGTGGGGCGCGCGGTGCGGAAGAAATCCTTCTCGACCTCGCGGCGATCGATGCCGCGTTCACGGGCGAGACTCTCGACAAATCCCCCGACGCCCTCGGAGGCGGTCGGGCCAGGGAGTACGGCGTTGACCGTGACCGCGGTGCCGGCGGTAGTCTCGGCGAGACCGCGCGAGACGGCTAGTTGCGCCGTCTTAGTCATGCCGTAGTGGATCATCTCGGCGGGAATCTGGAGAGCCGATTCGCTCGAGATGAACACAATCCGTCCCCAGTTCCGGCGCTTCATGGGACCTATATAATGCCGGCTGAGGCGCACGCCGCTGAGCACGTTGACCTCGAAGAAGCGCATCCAATCGCTGTCGGGGATCTCCTCGAAGGCTTTGGGCTCGAAGATGCCCACGTTATTCACGAGCACGTCCACTTCGGGAAACTTCCCGACGACCGCGCGCGCGCCGGCCTCGCTGCCCAGATCGGCCGCGATGCCATCGGCGGCTCCGCTACGTTTGATGGCCTCATCTACGCGGGCCTGCGTGCGCCCGTTCACGATAACGCGCGCGCCTTCGGCCGCCAGTGCCGTAGCGATGGCCAGGCCTATGCCGGCCGTCGATCCGGTGACCAGAGCCGTCTTGCCCGCCAGTTCGAGGTTCACACTTCAAAAGATTCGAGCCGCTTCGATTTGGATGCGGCAGGTGGGGCATGCTTTAGCTTGCCCATCTCTTCACCGCGCCGCGTAAAGCTCCGCCTGCGAAAACGCCACCAGCCGGATCTTTTCGCGCAGCGTGTTGAAGCTGACCGCCCCGGCGGCCCCGCGCAGCGCCGCGATCTCGGCGGCCTCGAACGGTCTCACGTACCGGTCGGCGCGGTCGCGATACGAATAGCCGCCATAGGCCGGCGGATGCGCGCCCACCACCTCCATCAAC
>Ga0181520_10003684_pt1 | contig 26594 bp, 22 predicted proteins | sample PEATcosm2014_Bin_29_FD_132451 | JGI IMG/M metagenome (GOLD analysis project Ga0181520, IMG submission 132451) | Peatland microbial communities from MTU Mesocosm Facility, Houghton, MI, USA - PEATcosm2014_Bin02_30_metaG | ecosystem: Environmental > Terrestrial > Soil > Wetlands > Peat | place...
AACCTCCGGCTGGCCCTCAAAAGCAATCGTTGGGACGAATGCTGGAACCGTCTCCACCACTCCGATTCACTTGAAATCAATTTTGCCGCTTGACCCAAAGTTACTTTGCAGTCGCACACCCCAGGTGTAACGAGCTTCTACTTTGCTCTTGCAATCGCACTGACTCCAGAACAGACTTATTATCTTCAACCGGTCGTTCAATCCGGCGACAATCCGTTCTATGTATCGGATCCCGGCGACACCTATCCCAATGGGCAACTATTTGTGGAAGGCGAGGCTTTCCCCACGGACTTATGGTTTCGAGAAGGAGTCGTAGTTCCGGAACCCACGACCTTGGCTTTACTTGGAATCAGTGGCATTTTGGCTTATGCCTGCAAACGGCGCTCAAAACTATTCGTTTTATTGGGCACGGGAATGCTGCTCTTTGGGTCTGGTTATGCCCAAACCATATCGGTTCAATCGGCCCCGGACTCTGTGACTCAAATCGCCGCCGATGCCGCCGGCCTTTCTCCCGTGCCGGTCTTGCCCAGCACGGGAACTTTTTGGGTCGTTAGCCCGGGTCCCAACGGCCGACTCCAGACGCTGCCCTATCCCATCCTGCCCCCGAACTTGTCAAATCTTCCGACGTATGCGGTGGTTGGCAACATCTTTTTGGTGGACGACACCGGCGGTCAAATCATGCCCGTGTCCGCCGCACAAATGCCCAGCGCCCAAACGGCTTCCACGGTGCAGGCTCAAGCCCAAACCGTGGCGGATCTCATCGAGCAGATACAAACCGCCACCAACGGAGACACCCAACCCCTCCAGCCCGACGGTCTCAATTTAAGAGTAATCACCAATGGCCTCTGGCTGGAAATCCTGCCCCCGCTTCCCAGTCCGACCAACACCTACGTATGGCTGCAGTTGAATGGAGTCACTAACGACGACGCATTTCAATTGCTTTCTGCCGCGAGCTTGACATCCACCAACTGGAATTTGGGCGAGATTCTCTGGCTGGGCGATGACGATTCCACGGACTTCTCGCCGGTTCCCATGACCAATGCCGCGACGTTCTACCGGGTACACCATGCCAATCCGGTGATGCAACTTTGGAACGCGCAAAATTCCGAGGAGCTGGATCCAACCAATGCCAGCGAGCCCGGACACGCAGGCATTGTGAGCATCTATAACGGAAACCATGCGCATGGTTTGACGACGAATGACATTACCGTCTATTACACCGTCAGCGGAACGGCGCAGGGCGGGATAGACTACTCAAATCTCCCCGGCGTGCTGACCATTCCCGCCGGCCAATGGTCGGCGGACATTCCCATTCTGCCCTTTGCCGACGGGCTGAAGCCGGATCAGACCATTATTTTTACGCTGGTGCAAAACACCAACTATCTGATTGATACTGACTACGTGTCAGCCACCAATACACTCTTCGCCAATCCAGAAGTGTATCCGACTGCTCGCGGTGATACTGAGCAGCTATGTCCAAATACACCAAAGCCAATCGACTTGTCGTTGGATGTTGGCAACCCTCTTGGATTGCCGTTAACTTATTCCATTCTAACTTGGCCGACCAACGGAACATTGGACACGAGCGCGCTCCCTTCTGTCACCTACACGCCAACTGGCTGTTACGAGGGGCAGGACAGTTTCACCTACAATGTGAGCGACGGCCGGTCCACTTCGGCGCCGGCCACGGTCATTTTGCTTGTCTCATCCCAAGTCTCTGCCTCTCCAGTTACGGCACAAACCTGTAGCGGCACGCAGGTCGGCATCAAGTTGAGTGGTGGGACGCCTGCTCTTCGACGTTGAGCTATGCCGTGCTCTCCAATCCGCTTCACGGCACCGCGACGAATCAGTCGGGGCAATCCACCGACCCGCAGTATTATTACACGCCCACCGACCCGAACTTCACCGGCACGGACACCTTCAATTATGCGGTCATTGATGGTTGCGGCTATTCGGCCACCGCCGTGGTGAGCATCACCGTGGGCGACCCGAATATCAGTCCCAGCGGCCAGGCAGTGATGACGGGAACCAACCAGCCGGTAAATGTCACATTGACGGCCGCCAGTCCGCAACGCTGCGCCAATGCGTTCGCTTACTCCATCGTCAGCGAGCCGGCCCACGGAACCTTAAGCGGCACGCCGCCCCATGTCACGTATACGCCCAAGGCCAATTACGAAGGCGTGGATTCATTTCAATTCGCCGCCAGCGACGGTACTTGGACGACGACCAATTTGGCCACCGTCACAAATTATGTCGTGGCCGGCCCGATTCTGGCGGCCGGATGCAATCCATTTGCGGCGGGAACTTTTGTTCAATTGGATTGGAGCCTGGACACTGCCGGGCAACAAATGGAACAGCAATTCCACTTCATAAGCGATTACAAGATTTATCGCGGCCCGGTTTCCGGCGGCCCTTACACATGCATTTACAGCAATACCGATGTCAGCCAGATGACTTATATGGACACCAGCGCCGTGGTGGGCCAAACCAACTATTATGTGGCGACGTTTGGGCTCCAAGACAGTGGCTCTGGCGAAACTTACGAATCACCCTTCTCGAATGAATTTGTTGCCGCGGGTCAAAACCCAGATGATTTGCTCGCGCCGGACGCGGTTTGGAACGTTTGGGAGTTGTCCACGAATCATCCGGTGATGTCGCTGGGCGATTTGCAGACGCCGTTTTCCAGCGAGTATCCCGGTCAATACCAGAATCTCTATCCGTTGCCGAGTACCTATTGGCCGGCGATGCAATATGGAGGAGAGCCCTCGACTTGGTCCAACAGCATTGCCCTGTTCATCCCCACCAATGTTGTCCTGTCGCAGGTGAAATATTCCATCGCCATAGACAACGATTACTGGCTGTATCTCAATGATCCCACCAACTATATTGATGCGACTAATCACGAAGGCTGGGCCACTTGGCTGCCCTTCAAAACCCTTGCCCCGGGTTTGCATTATGGGACCAACAACCTAACGGTGGTCATTAGGGACCGGGGCCTGCAAGACTACTTCTCCATGGTCATCACCACCAACACCTGCGGCCAGTAATGGAGGGGGAGGCGGAGCCAGCCCTTTTACCGGGCGGTGAAGCGCAAAGCGTCCGCAACTTCACCGGCGTTGGCGGTAGTGCCACTTTCGCTGGCATGCAAGCCAGATGGCGCATTGTTTGGGCCTCTCGTAGGTCTGGAAAAATGGCGTCCATCGCGGTGCGCGTCCAGCCAAAGCGGTATCTGGCGGGGTCGCGCTCCGGCCGCACCTTCCAATCCCCGGACTGCATTTGGCCTGTGTATGGGTTTCCCAGACAAACCACCGCGCTTTTATCGGCGTTTTCAGCATCGTCCGGGATTTTGCCGCCCGTCCCGGATTGTGAAACATTTCACAAACGGCTTGCCGCCGCGGGGGACGGATGCTAATTTGCCTCCACTAATGAATCTTATGAAGAAATCACATTTGCTTCTGGCGCTGGGGCTGGCCTCAGCGGTGCAACTGGGCCAAGCGGGGGACATTACCGGCACGATTACGCTGAAGGGCACGCCGCCGGCGGAGCGCGAACTGGCGCCCATCCGGGACAACCCGGATTGCTCGGCGATGTACCCGGGGGCGCTGCCCAAGACGCGGTTTTACGTGGTGGGCGCGGGCGGGGAGCTGGCGGATGTGGTGGTGTATCTGAAGGGCGTGCCGAGCGCCTCGACGGGCGCGAGCGCGCCGCCGGTGGTGCTGGACCAGAAGGGCTGCCTGTACACGCCGCAGATTCTGGCGGTGCAGACGGGCCAGAAGGTGATCGTGAAGAATTCAGATCCGTGCGTGCACAACGTGCATGCCAAGCCGGCGGCGAACCCGGAGGTGAACCAGGTGCAGATGCCCGGCGGCGCGGATTTGTCGTTTACGTTCGACAAGCCGGAGCCGTTTTTGAAGTTCCAGTGCGACGTGCATCCGTGGATGTTCGCCTGGGTGAGCGTGTTTGATCATCCGTATTTTGCGGTCAGCGGGCCGGACGGGAAATTCACGATCAAGAACGTGCCGCCGGGGAAATACACGCTGGAGGCGGCGCACCGGAAGCTGGGCGCGCAGAGCGCGGAGATTGAAGTGAAGCCCGAGGGGGCGAGCCAGAACTTCACGTTTGAAGTGAAATAAATCTTTGCGGGCCGCGGCCGCCGCGTGCAAGCGGCACCGCGGCCCTTTTTCTTTGGCTGCATGAAGAACCCATATCGTCCCGCCCTGTTTTGGTTTGCCGTGGCCAACGCCGTGGCGACGTTTCTCTTGATCGGCCTGGGTGGCTTGGTGACGAGCCACGAAGCCGGGATGTCGGTGCCGGACTGGCCCACGACGTATGGCTACAACATGTTTTTGTTTCCCGTGGACCGGTGGATTGGCGGGATTTTCTATGAGCATTCGCACCGGTTGCTGGCGTCGCTGGTGGGGGGGCTGACGACGATTCTGGCGGTGTGGCTCTGGTGGAAGGACAGGCGGAAATGGGTGCAATGGCTGGGGGTGACGGCGTTTCTGCTGGTGGTGGCGCAGGGGGTGTTGGGGGGGCTGCGGGTGCGGCTGCAACTGGACTGGCTGGGGGTGCCGCACGGGGCGGTGGCGCAGGCGTTTCTGGCGCTGACGTGCGCGCTGGCGCTGTTCACGAGCCGCTGGTGGCTGGAGCCGGGGGCGGGCCGGGCGGCGGCGGTGCCGCGCGGGCTGCGCAACCACGTGCTGTACGTGACCATCCTGATTTTTGTGCAATTGCTGATTGCGGCGACGATGCGGCATCAGCACGCGGGGCTGGCGATCACGGATTTTCCGCTGGCGTACGGGCAGGCGTGGCCGGGAACCAGCCCGGAAGCGATTGCGCGGTATAATGCGCAGCGTCCGGCGGGGACGATCGGGAACCCGATCACGGCGTTTCAGGTGACGTTACAAATGGTGCACCGGGTGGTGGCGTACGCGATTTTCCTGGGGGTGGCGGCGGCGGCGTTTCTGGCCCGCAAGCGGCTGGGCGGGGACGGGCTGACGAAGTTCGCGTTTTTCTGGCTGGGATTGGTGGCGCTGCAAATTCTCCTGGGCGCGGCGACGATCTGGTCGAACAAGGCGGCCGACGTGGCGACGGGGCACGTGATGGTGGGGGCGCTGGTGCTGCTGACGGGGGTGCTATGGTGCCTGGTGGCGGCGCGGCGGGGGCGGCTGGCGGAAGGGGCGTGAGGGGGGCGGCCGGCGGCGCGCTCAGTCGGACCAGGGGTTGGCCGAGACGTCCACGAAGATCTGGATTTTATCGGCGCGGAAGGCGAGGCGTTCGAGGCCGCCGCCCGGTTCGGTGGGCGTGGATAAATCCTCGGTCATGCCGACCTCGGGGGGCTGCAATTTGCAATCCAAGCCGGCGTCACAGAGGTTGGATTTGAAATTGCCGGTCATGATATTCAGCAGCTCACCCGCGGCGTCGCGGATTTCGGCGTTGCCCTCGAGTTCCTCGGGTTTGATGCCCAGGATGCCGGCGGCGATGGCGCGGGCGGAATCGGAACTCATGCGGAGGTAAATGTGGCCGGTGACCTTGCCGGCGAAGCCGATGGAACAGCGCACGTGCATGCCGCTGAGGCTGTCGAGCTGGTGGGTATCCACCGATTCGAGGTTGAGGGACAGCATGGTCTGAAAGGTTTTGATGAGGGCCAGGGAGAGGGGCGTGCCCATGGCCAGCAGGAGGGCGCAGCCGATGCCGTTGCGCATGATGGCCTGGTCCACGGTGCCGACGGTGTATTCGGACTCGTCGTCGGCGCGGGGATTGGCGACGCGCAGGAGGCGGGCGCTGAGGGCCGGGTCTTTTTCGATGACACGGACAATTTCATCCACGTCAGAATCCTGGCGGGCGATGAGCTGGGTGAGGCGGGAGACGTTCTCGGACGCGGGGGCAATGCCGTAGCGGCGGGCAAGCTCCCGGTATTGGTTGTTGTCGGTCGGGCCTTGCATCAAGCGGCGGTGGCGACCGGGCGTTTTTCGAGGGTGACGCAGCGGCCGGCTTTTTCGAGGAGTTGGTCTTCCTTGAAGGGTTTGACGAGGTAATCGCGGACGCCCAACCGGGCGATCTGCAGGACGTTTTCCCGTCCGGACTCGGCGGTAAGCATGATGACGGGGATGGTTTTGAGCGCGGGGTCCTCCTTCAGCTTGGTGAGCATGGTCACGCCGTCCATGACCGGCATGGTGACGTCGAGGATGATGAGATCCGGCTTTTCCCGGGCGGCCACGGCCAGGCCTTCTTCGCCGTTGGCGGCTTCCAGAAGTTTAACATCGTAAGGCCGGAAAGCCCTGCCCACGATGAGCCGGATGGTCCGGCTGTCGTCCACGCTCAATATTTTGGTGGCCATAAATAGTGTTTTCCAGTTTTGGAAGTTAACCAACTTTGACATGTATTTCAACCACAATGCGGTTGTGGTCGCAGTCGAAAATGAGGAATTGGCGCGCGACGTCCGGCGCGGCCTCGATGACGAAGGAGGAACCGCGGATGATGGCGGGGGTGCTGACGGCGCATTCGGCGCCGGAATCGCAGAGCCAGGATTTGAGGCCGCCGGTGAGCATGTTGGTGGCCTCGCCGACGACGTCGTTGACTTCGGCCTCGCCGAGCTCCTCGGCGGGCAGGCCGAGCATGGCGCCGGCGACGCGGCCGGCGAAGGGGGTGGCCAGGTGGAGGTAAACGGCGCCGGTGATGTGATCGCCGGCGAAGGCGACGCTGCCGGTGACCCGTTCCTCGAACTGCGGGGCGGGGGCATTGGGCACGGGGCTGGCCTTCATGGTGAGCATGGTGTCAAACACATCCACCAAGTGGCGGTTCATGAATTCGCAGATGTTCGGGATTTGAATGGTCTGGCTCATAATAAATCGGTTTTCGGCCGGGCCGGGGCGGGGGCGGCCGGCGGGGACGGGCGCAAGGCGTGGATGATGGCGTGGGGAATGAGGTCCAGGGGCAGGACGCGGTCCACGGCCCCGAGCTCCACGGCGGCGCGGGGCATGCCGTAAACGACGCAGGTGGCCTCATTTTGCGCGAGATTGGTGGCGCCGGCGGCTTTCAACTGCTGCATGCCCTGGGCGCCGTCGCGGCCCATGCCGGTGAGCAGCACGCCCACGGCGTGGCGGCCGGCGCATTGGGCGGCGGAGTTGAAGAGCATGTCCACGGCGGGCCGGGTGAAATGGATGGGGGGATCCTGGCGCAGGCGCACGCGGTAGCCGCTGGCGGTCCATTCGACGGCCATGTGGAAATCGCCGGGGGCGATGAGGGCGGTGCCGGGGCGGACTTCATCGCCCTGGGCGGCTTCGCGGACCTCGAGGGCGCAGCATTCGTTGAGGCGCTCGGCGAACGTGCGGGAAAAAACGGGGGGGATGTGCTGCACGATGCAAATGCCGGGCAATTCGGCCGGGAGGCGCATGAGGACGTTTTTGACGGCCTCGGTGCCGCCGGTGGAGGCTCCGATGACGATGAGCTGGCGCGGGGAGAACTGAATGCCGGCGGAGGATTCGGCCGCGGCGCCGGCCCCGGTGGGGGCCGCAGGGCGCAGCAGGGACAACCGGGCGCGGGCCGCGGCCTTGACGCGGTGGGAGAGCTGTTCGCGCAGGCTGCCGATATTCCAGGCCGAGCTCTGCTTGGCCACGACGTCCACGGCCCCGAGTTCGAGGGCGCGGAGGGCGATCTTGGAACCGGCCGGCGTGAGGGAACTGACGATGATCACCGGCATGGGCCGGTGTTCCTGGAGGATTTTAAGAAACGTCAGCCCGTCCATGCGCGGCATCTCGATGTCCAGCGTGAGGACGTCGGGTTCGAGCTGGAGGATCAGGTCGCGGGCCACGTAGGGGTCGCAGGCGGTGCCGACGACCTCAATTTCCGGATCCCGGCCGAGGGCTTCGGAAATCATGCGGCGGACAACGGCGGAATCATCCACCACCAGCACGCGAATTCTTTTGGGGAGGCTCATGCGGGCGGGTTTACATGTTCATGAATTGGTCCACGCGCTCAAAGGCGTCGCGGACGGAGACGACCATGGTTTCGAGGCGGGGCTCGTCGAGGTTGAGGACGGCGGTGGCGCCGGGCTCCACGCGCGCGGCGAAACCGTCCCAGCCGGGGGCCGAGCCGGCCAGGTGGGCGAGGCAGTTGGCCACATGGGTGATGACGGAGAGGCGGGGGCGCGGCTCGCAAATGGGGTGGTGGTGATTGGCCACGGCCTCGAGGATGTCGTCGGGCAGGTTCCAGCTGCGGAGGAGGCAGGCACCGATTTCGCTGTGGTCGGCGCCGAGGATTTTTGTCTCGGCCTCGCTGCGGGAGCAGGCGTGCTGCTCGACGAGCTGGCGGATTTCGTGCTGGAGCTCGGGGGTGATGGCCTGGCTCATGGCGAGCTTGCCGATATCGTGAAGGAGGCCCACGGTGAAGGCGACGGGCGACTCGACAGTCATTTCAAAGGCGTTGGCGGCGACGATTTCGGCGGCGGTGGCGGTGAGGAGGGAATGGCGCCAGAGCTCATTGGCCTCGACGGCGTAGCCGGGCAGGGGCACGACCATGGCGCTGCCGAAGGCCAGGGTCAGGACGATGTGGAGAATCTGCTGGTGGCCGAGCATGAGCACGGCCTGGTCCACGGAGGCAACGGGTTCATCCAAGCCGAAATAGGGGGAGTTGCAGGCGCGGAGCAATTTGGCGGTGAGGACGTTGTCGCACTTGATGACCTGGACGATTTCGTCGTTGGCGATGGCGGCTTGCTCCAGGAGATTGACGAGTTTGAGGGCCGCCTGGGAGACGGGCGGGAGATTTTTGACTTGGTTGATGATTTCTGGGGCGGTCATAGCAGATAGGGTGTGGCGCCGGGCGGTTTGACGGAGACCTGTCCGGTGGATAAATCAAGCCGGACGGTGCGGGAGGACAGGCCGCCGACGTCGGTGGCGTGGGCTTGGAGGCCGTTTTGGGCGAGCAACTTGGTGAGGGCGTTGAAATTGCGGGCCCCGATGTTGAAGATGCCCCGCTCGTCGAGGAGCTGGGCGCCGCCGGCGACCCTGACTTCGAGGCGGCTGCGTTCGGCGCCGAGGCTGTACACGGCATGAAAGAGGCGGGGAACGCCGGTGTCCACGAACATGTACGGCGAATTGGCGGCCTTGGCGGCGTCGATGGTGGAGTCAGGCAGCATGAGGTGGAGGAGTCCGCCGATTTTTTTGACGGCATCGTAAACCGTGATGCCCAGGCAGGAGCCCAGGGAGTAGGTGACGATTTCGGCACTGCTGTCGTTGCTCACCACCATGTCGGCGACCCCCACGATGAAAGTTTTGCGCGGGGGCGCGATCACCCATTTGGCGGTCGGTGGCATCAATCAAGGGGCGTCGCTCGCGGGACGCCTGGCTGGGCGGTGGCAAACACTGTGAACGTTTCCGGTCACGGAACTTCATTCAATAAAAAATTCATGTATTCCGGTCCAACGCCGACGAATCGGCGGGGGCAGGCCCCACGGCCTGACCCGGGATAATCATCGGCGGGGGTGGCGGGGGACTTGAGGGAAGTTTTGCCGGCGCGGAAGAATTTGCCACCGGGGGCTCAAGTTTGGCGGCGGCTGGCCGAAGTAACAAAGGATGCAACCAGCCCCAGATGCGGCCGGTTGGCCGTTCATGAATACCATTCCAAGCGCAGGCGTCACCTGGCCGGCGGCGGCGGCGGGGGACGTTGAGGTCCAACCGTTGCCGATCGGCATTGCGCGCGTGCGGGAGCGGGTGTTCACCGCCGTGAACGCGCATTTCTGCGGGATGCTGGGCTATGCCGCCGCAGAGCTGGTGGGCCGCTGCGCGAGCATGGTCTTTGCCAGCGAGCGGGAGTTTCAGCGGCTGGGGGAGGCGGTGTACCGGGATTTGAAGGAACACGGGGCGGCGTCCTGCCAGACGCGATACCGGTGCAAGGACGGGACGGTGATTGACGTGATGGTGACGACGACGTACACAGTGCCGGGGGAGCCGGAGACGACGTTCGTGGTCATGGACGTGACGAAAACGCGGCAGGCCGAGCGGGAGCTGTTCTGGCAGCACCGGGAGCTGACGGCGTTTCACCGCATTTCGGAGGTGATGCTGTCGGAGGAGTCCACCCAATCCATTTTTGACACGATCGCGCGGGAGACGAGCGGGATGACGGATTTTCCGATGGTGGCGATCGAGCTGTGCGATTTTGAGCGGGCGGTGATGATTTACCGGGGCGCGTACGGGATCCCGCTGAACGAGATGCCCTCGCCGTTCGAGGTGCCGATGGACGTATCGCTTTCGGGGCAGGTGGCGCACACGGGCGAGCCGCTGGTGGAGCACAACATCGCCGGCCGGCGGGAATACGCCGCGCCGATCCTGCGGCTGCTGGGGGTGCAGACGTTTGTGTGCGTGCCGATCAAATCGGACGGGCAGGTGGTGGGCACGCTGAGCCTGTCGCACCGGGAGCGGATTCCGGTGGAACCGCGGGTGGTGAAGGCGGCGGGGAGCCTGGCGAACTACCTGGCGACGCTGTTCGACCGGCTGCGGGCGCGGGAAGCGGTGGGCCGCAGCGAAGCGGAGCTGTCCACGGTCTATGACCGCGTGCCGAGCGTGTTGTGCCTGTTTGACGAGCAACTGCACATCGTGCGGGCGAACCTGGCGGCGGCGGCATTTGCCGGCTACCCGGACGTCACCGCGTCGCCGCTGCACATGGGCGAGTTTTTTCGCTGCCGGTCGGTGGCCGCCAATTCCGGGACCTGCGGCCGGGAGACCGACTGCCTGAGCTGCCATCTGCGGCGGCTGCTGCTGGAGACGCTGACGACGGGCAAGAGCCAGCGGCAGATCAAGACCACCAAGGCGCTCATCCGCGGCGGCCACGCGGTGGAGGTGGTGCTGCTGGTCTCGACGGAACGCATCCAACTGGGCAGCACCATCCGGGTGCTGATGTGCCTGGAAGACATCACCAAGAACGTGCGCGCGGACGAGCAAATCCGCTCGCAGGCGGCGCTGCTGGACATCACGGGCGACGCGATTTTTGTGCGCGATTTTTCGGACCGGATCGTTTACTGGAACGAAGGGGCGCACCGGCTGTACGGCTGGACGCCGGCGGAGGCCACCGGGCGCCTGGCGCACGAGCTGCTGCCGGACCATGCGTCCGTTGAATCGGCGGGGGCCCTGGCGGCGGTGCAGCAGCGCGACGAATGGGCCGGCGAGATCAAGCAAAAGTCGCGCGCCGGGCGGGATTTGGTCCTGCACAGCCGCTGGACGCTGGTGCGGGAGCCGGGCGGCAAACCGAAGGCCATTCTCATCGTCAACAGCGACATCACCGAAAAGAAGCGGCTGGAAGCGCAACTGCTGCGCGGGCAGCGGCTGGAAAGCATCGGCACGCTGGCCAGCGGGCTGGCGCACGATTTGAACAACGTGCTGGCGCCGATCATGATGGCGGTGCAGTACATCAAGGACAACGGGGAGGACGAAGGCATGAAGGCGTGCTTTCAAACGCTCGAGACGTGTGCGCGGCGCGGGGCGGACATCATCCGGCAGGTGCTCATGTTTGCGCGCGGGGTGGAGGGCGAGCGGATTTTGTTGAACCCGAAACATCTCATCCAGGAGATGCAGCGGATCGCCATCGAGACCTTTCCGCGGTCCATTGAAATCAACACGCGGATTTCGAAGCAGCCGTGTGTTTTGCTGGGCGACGCCACGCAAATCCAGCAGGTGCTGATGAACCTGTGCGTCAATGCGCGGGATGCGATGCCGCAGGGCGGCGCGCTGACGATCGGCCTGGACCGGCAGGAGCTGGACGCCTCGGGGACGAACATTCATCCCAAGGCCAAGCCGGGCGCGTACGTGGTGATTTCGGTGCAGGACACCGGCACGGGCATTCCGCCGGAATTGGTGGACAAGATTTTCGATCCGTTCTTTACGACGAAGCCGCTGGGCCAGGGGACGGGATTGGGCCTGCCGACGGTGCTGGGCATAGCGGAGAACCACGGGGGGTTTGTGCACCTGGAAACGAAGCCCGGGGCGGGAGCCACGTTTTGCGTCTATATTCCCGCCGCGCCCGGCAGCGCGCTGGGCGGGGAACTGCCCGGCGGCGGCCAGGAGCCGGCCAAGGGCAACGGCGAATTGATCTTGGTGGTGGATGACGAGCCGTCGGTGCGCAAGTTGACCAGCGCCATCCTGGGCCGGAACGGCTACCGCACGATGACGGCGGCCGAGGGGCGGGAGGGGCTCAAGCTTTTTGCCCAGCACCGCCAGAACATCCGCCTGGTGGTGAGCGATCTGATGATGCCGGTGCTGGACGGGCCGGGCATGCTGCGCGAGCTGCGCCAGTTGGAACCGAAACTCAAGAGCGTCATCATCACCGGGCTGGGCGAGGAAAACCGCATCACGGAAGCGCGGGCGGCGGGGGCGGACCTGATTTTGAACAAGCCGTTCACGGCTGATCAATTGTTGTCGGGGATCAAACAATTGATTGACCGGCGGGAAAAAATTCCCTGAAGCCATGTTTGCCCACGCACCGACCAACCCCGACGGCGCCACGTTTGGCTTCAACGACGCGGCGCTGTCCGATGAGGATTACGACTTTTTGTGCCGGCTCATTTATGAGCGGAGCCGGATCCACCTGGGGCCGGACAAGCGGGTGCTGGTGACCTCGCGGCTGGCGAAGCGGCTGCGATTCCACGGCATTGACAGCTATCACGAATATTGCGCCCTGCTGCGGTCGCCCAAGGGCGAGGAGGAACTGCAATTCCTGATTGACCGGATTTCGACCAATCACACGCACTTTTTCCGGGAGATGAAGCATTTTGATTTTCTCCGGGACATGGTGATTCCGCAATGGCGGGAGCAACGCGGGCACCCGGGGCCGTTTCGCATCTGGAGCGCGGCGAGCTCCACGGGGGAGGAGGCGTACTCGATTGCGATTCACCTGGCCGAGCACCTGGCGCCGGCGGAGAGCAACCGCTGGCAGATCGAGGGGACGGATATCTCCACGCGGGTGCTGGCGGTGGCGGAGCGGGGGGTCTATGAGGCGGAACGGCTAGCCAGCGTGGCGCCGGAACTGGTGCACCGGTACTTTCAACGCGGCCTGAACCAGTGGCGGGGGCATCTGCGGGTGAAGGACGAAATGCGGCGGCGGGTGCATTTTCAACATTTGAACCTGCTGGACGGGAACTATCCCTTTGCCGAGCCGTTTGACCTCATTTTCTGCCGCAACGTGATGATTTATTTTGATCGGCCCACGCAGGAGACCCTGGTGCGGCTGCTGGCGGAGAAGCTGGTGCCGGGCGGCCATCTGCTGGTGGGCCACTCGGAGAGTTTGAGCGGGGTGAAGCACACGCTGAAACTGGTCCGGCCGGCCGTCTATCTGAAGGCCGCCTGACGCGGCGGCGCGGGAGCGGCCGGTTGGGCGTCCGAATGTCGCGAATGGAATTGCCGGGCGCATCGTGCTTGCGCGGGGCGTCATGGTGCGGTGACCTGTCACCGCTAAACCGGGCGACCTGTCGCCCCGTTTCCAAAGCGCGGACCTGTCCGCGCACTCCAAAGTGAATCAGTGCGTCCTGGCGGATTCAGACCATGCCCTCGAGCATGAGGGGAATCTGGTCGAGCGTGCGCGTGAGGGAGGCCTTCACCAGGGCTTGTTCGGCTTCGGGGGTTTTGGCCAGCAGCACGGACCAGACGGGGGAGCGGTAACAGGATTCCCGCGTGATTGCCACAAAGTCGCCGCTGCAACCGATTTTGGAGCTGCGGAGCAGGAGGTCGGCCAGTTGCACGGCGGCGACCGTGTGCCGGAACTGGGGCGCCTGATCCGGGTTGTGGTGGTAGCGGGCGGTATGGATCATCAGTTCCGGCAGGCGATGGCGCTCCAGGTACAGCGCGCCCAGTTCGCAATGGTTGAGGCCAAGGACTTCGGCTTCGATTTCGATGATGGGGCGCAGGCCGGGGAGGGCCTGGCGATGAATCTCCGCAAAATGTTCCGGAAACGACCAGGCCATGACGATCTTGCCGATGTCATGGACCAGGCCCGCGACGTAATCGGAATCATCGGTGGGGCCGGGGACGGTGGTGGTGATCTCGCGGGTCAGCAAGGCCGTGCCGATGCAATGTTGCCAGAACTCGCGCCACGGGAAGGTGCATTGGCGCGTGAGGCGCTGAAAATCCTCAATGACGGGCGTGACCATGGCCAGTTGGCGGATCTGGCGCACGCCGAGATAAAACACGGCCTCCTCGATGCTGTTGACGGGCGTGGCGAGGCCGAAATAGACCGAGTTGACCAACCGCAGGAGGCGGGAAGTGAGGCTGGGGTCGCGGCGGATGATTTCGGCGATTTGCGCGGTGTAGCGCTGCTCCGTGAGCAAGAGTCCCTGGAGGGCCTTGTTGATGCTGCCGAGGGAGGGCAGCGAAGGACAGCGCCCGAGCTGCGCCTGGATTTCGCCCCTGCCGAGCCGGGGGACATTTTGAACGGTGGGTGGTTGCGGCATGCTAACAACAAAAATCAATTCCGTTCTGTCATCGGCTAAATCGCGGCCCACTTGACCGGAAATTCAGGAAATTTGCGCGGCGCCGGCAGGCAAAGCGGCCTGCTGCTTGAATCCGACCCCGCGCGGCTTCAAGCAGCAGGCCGCCAAGTTCACCGGATTGTAACGATTTGCTTTTTGCAATCCCGAAAGGCTCCGTTAAGCTCCCGGGACGGCAAAAACCTCGCGAATCATGATGAATTTCAAATTGTTCACCCTGGCGGCGGGCATTGCGGCGATGACGTTTCAAGCGGGGGCCTGGGACTATGAAGGGCATCACGCGGTCAACGAGCTGGCGCTGGCTGCGTTGCCGGCGAACTTCCCGGCGTTTGCGCTCACGCCCGGGGCCCGGGTGCGCATCGCGTACCTGGCCGGCGAGGCCGACCGCTGGCGCAACGAGACCAGCCCGCGGAACGGCACGGGCCTGGCGCTGGCGCATGTGAACGGGCCGGATCATTACCTGGACCTGGAAGACCTCTATGCGTACGACCTGACGCCGGAGAAGCTGCCGCCGCTGCGCTACGATTTTGTGGCGGACATTGTGCGGGCGCGGGCGGCGCATCCGGAGCGGTTTCCGACGATTGATCCGGAGCGGGACACCGACCACACGCGCGAGCTGAGCGGCTTCCTGCCGTGGTCCATCACGGAGCATTACGAGAAATTGCAGTCCGGCTTCAGCACGCTGGCGGCGCTGGAAAAGGCGGGCGGCACGCCGGAGGAAATCAGCAACGCGCGGGAGAACCTCGTGTATGTGATGGGCGTGATGGGGCATTTCGTGGGGGACGCCAGCCAGCCGCTGCACACCACGAAGCATTTCAACGGCTGGGTGGGCGCCAACCCGAACCATTACACCACCGACCACAAATTTCACGCGTGGATTGACGGCGGATTTTTCCACAAGACGGGCGGCATTGACGCCAAGAAGCTGGCCGCAAAGATCCATCCGGCGGAGAAGCTGGCCGCGGCGGCGGAGCCGGACGGGATTTTCAAGACGGCGGTGGATTTTGTGGTGGCGAACAACCGGCTGGTGGAACCGCTTTACCAACTGGAGCAGACCGGGAAGCTGTCGGGCGAAGGGGACACAACGGAAGGCCGGGCTTTTTTGGACGGGCAGTTGGTGAAAAGCGGACAGTTGCTGGGCGACCTTTGGTTCACGGCGTGGCAGACGGCGCCCGAGGATGTTTACCTGGAGCGCGAGTTGGAGCGGCGCGCGGCGCCCGCGGCCAAATGAGCTGATGGGCGGATGAACTCGCGCACTGCCACCCGCATCGCGGCCGCCCTGGGCCTGCTGGCCGTGGCGTTGGGGGCGTTTGGCGCGCATGGGCTCAAGTCGTTGCTCGCGCAAAACGGCACGGCGGCCATCTGGGAGACGGCGGTGTTCTATCATTTCATCCACGCCGTGATGCTGTACGTGCTGGCGGGCCGCAAGCCATTGGCGGCCGTGGCGTGGTGGAGTTTTCTCGCCGGCATCGTGGTTTTTTCCGGCTCGCTGTATCTGCTGGCGGTCACCCACGAGCGCTGGCTGGGGGCGGTGACGCCGGTGGGCGGCGTCAGTTTCCTGCTCGGCTGGGGCTGGCTGGCGTTGAAGGCCGGGGACAACTGAGTTTCAGCGCCCTATTCGCCGGGACCGGCGATGGTATAATCGGCGGGAATTTGAAAATCCGCGGCGGCCACCGGTTCTTCCTTGATGGAAATAAAGGTGGTGATGAGTTCACCCTCCGGCGTTTCCTTCTTCGATTTGACCACCAAGCCCGGCAGGAGGCTGAGGTCCGGCTGGGTGGTGCGGACCATTTGCCAGGCGTGCGAAGCGTGCAGCTTCTGCATCAAGCTTTTGAAACGGGGGTAGTCGGGATGGCCTGGGGCCACCCACACGACGCCGCCCATGTCTTGGTGGTTGGTCCAGGTGTAGATTTCCGCGTTGTAATTGCCCACTTTTTCCGTCTTGCCGGTGTCCACCAGTTGGGGACACTCGCCGCCGACAGGGAGGTTCCCGGCGGGCTGACGCTTGGCGCGTTTCTGGGAGGGGACCATGAAAATTTTGTCGCCGGTGGTCAAATTTTGAATGAGGCTGATGGTGCCCAAGCGGTCGCTGGGCATGTCGGTGCGAATGTTGTCGTCCTTCATCTTGAGGATGAGGGTGCCGTTTTGTCCGGTGCTTTCGAGCTTCTGCTGGACGATGATATCCGCGCGGGTCGCGAGGGCGCCGACGGTGAGGGCGAGAATGAGGCCAAACGGTTTCATAAGAACAGTCAAAGACTGGGCCGCCGGGGGCGGGGTTGTCAATCGCGAAGCGGGGCCGGGCCGATCCGGCGCGCAATTTCCAGCACCGAGCGTTTGACTATTGGCCCAAACTTTCCTACCGTCGTTTCCACAAAAAAATCGTTTCCCATATGTCCGCAAAATCTGACAAAGCCGAAAAAAACACCGAAAAATCCGCCGAGAAGGCCGCCGAGAAGGCCGTGGAAAAGAGCGCGGAAAAAAACGCCATTGATCCCAAGATCGCGGCCGCGCGCGAGCGCGACCTCGAGACGGCGATTTCCAGCATCACCAAGGCCTACGGCGAAGGCGCCATCATGCGCCTGGGCATCGCGCAGGCGCTGAAGAAGATCGAGGTCATCCCCACCGGCGGCCTGGCGATAGACCTGGCGCTGGGCGTCGGCGGCCTGCCGCGCGGGCGGGTGGTCGAAATTTTCGGGCCGGAGTCCTCCGGCAAGACGACGCTGATGCTGCACGTGATTGCCAACGCCCAGAAGGCGGGCGGCTTGGCGGCGTTTATTGACGCCGAGCACGCGCTGGACCCGGGGTACGCCAAGAAGCTGGGTGTGAACCTGGACGACCTGCTGGTGTCGCAGCCGGACAGCGGCGAAGAGGCGCTGACGATCTGCGAAACGCTGGCGCGCTCGAACGCGCTGGACGTGATCGTGATTGATTCGGTGGCGGCGCTGGTGCCCAAGGCCGAGCTGGAAGGCGAGATGGGCATGGCCACCATGGGCATGCAGGCGCGGCTGATGTCGCAGGCCCTGCGCAAGCTGACGGCGATTTTGAACAAGTCCAAGTGCACGTGCATTTTCACGAACCAGCTGCGCGAAAAGGTGGGCGTCATGTTCGGCAATCCCGAGACCACGCCCGGCGGCAAGGCGCTGAAATTTTACGCGAGCGTGCGCATGGACATCCGGCGCAAAGACACGCTGAAGGACGCGGCGGGCAACGCCATGGGCAACCACACGCGGGTGAAGATTGTGAAGAACAAGGTGGCGCCGCCGTTTGCGGAAGCCGAGTTCGACATCATTTACAACCACGGCATTGACAAGGAGGGCAGCATCCTGGATGTGGGAATTGATAACGGCGTGGTGGACAAGAAAGGCGCGTGGCTGCAGTTCGACGGCGCGCTGATCGGCCAGGGCAAGGAAGCCGCCCGGAAGGCCCTCGAAGAGAGTCCCGAGCTGGCGCAAAAAATCGTCGCGGCCATCATGGCCAAGCGCACGGCGGAGGCGGAGGCCAAGGCCGAAACGAAATAACGGCTTGGACTACGGAGACGTCAGACGGTAGAAGGCGCCGGGGCCGGCCGGCGCCACCTTGAGCGCATTGGTGTTGGTGGCCACCTGGGTCCAGACATTGGTGCCGCCGCCCAGCAAATTCGTATCGGCCTGCAGGTGGCAGACGACGTTGGAGTTCCAAGTCAGCATGACATTGGTGCCGGACTGCCGGAGCGCCAGGCGGAGCGGGTCGGTGACGGTGTAAATGCGCACGTAATCCACGAGCACTTCGGCGGGAAACGTGCTGCCGGCGTTGATGGCGTTGGTGCTGGGGTTGTTGAGATAGTTCCCGCCGATGGCGAGGTTCATGATGATGAAGAACGGCTGATTGAACGGGAAGGGATAGGGATAGCCGGTGGAGCTGTACCAGTTCGTCTGGGTTTCGTAGAGGTGGCCATTCACGTAGAACATAATGGCGTTGGTGGTCCAGTCGAGCGTGTAGGTGTTGAAATTGGTGACCGCGCCGCCGTCGGTGAAACTATAGATGGCGGTGGCATCGCTGCCGGAGTGGATGCTGCCCTGGTCCATGTCGGGATCGGAGCCGTTGTTTTCCATGACATCTATTTCGCCGCAGCCGGGCCAGCCGAGGGAGGTGATATTGGTGCCCAGGAGCCACAGGGCGGGCCAGAAAGCGACGCCGGCGGGGAGTTGGGCGCGCCATTCGATGCGTCCGTACTGAAAGGAGAACAAGCCCTGGGATTTGACGCGCGCGGAGGTGTAGCTGGACCCCCCGTAATTTTCAGCGCGGGCGACGATGTGGAGCAGGCCGCCGGAGACGAAGGCGTTGTTGGTGCGGCTGGTGTAATATTCCAATTCGTTGTTGCCAAAACCGCCGTTGCCGAGGTCATAGGTCCAAAGGTTGGGGTTGGGGCTGGCATTGGTGCCAATGAATTCATCGCTCCAGACAATATTCATGTTGCCGTAGGGGGCGCCGCCGGCGGAGGCGAGGTTTAAATCATCAAAATACATGGAGCCATTGGAGTAATTGGCGGGGCCCGCGAGCACGATCGCATAGCGGACGAAGATGGTGCCGGCGGGGGCGACGAGGCGGGCGGTGGTGTTGGTCACCTGGTAGGTGCCGGGATTGTATTGGTTGGTGACGGGGAGGTCCCGCCAGGTGCCGGCGGGGAAGGCGCCGGTGGCGATGGTGTTGGTGGTGATGATGGCGGAGCGGTAGAGGGCCAGGACATTGGCGTTGGCGTCGCGGAACGTCACTTCGATCCAAGCCTCATTCTGGCCGGCCAGGACGTCGCCAACCGCGGTATAGGCCCAGCCGTCGGCGGTATAGGCGGCGCCGGGGCCGGAGATGTAATCCTGGTAGATGCCGGTAAAATTGGTGACGCCGCTGAAAGCCTGATAGACCTTGAAGTAATTGGTGCCGCTGTGGGCCACCGCGGCGCCGGTCTCGCCATAAGCGTTGGCGCCGTAAATTTGCCAGCCGGGAATGGGGGTGGACTGGCCCTGGGGGTCCGACTCAAAGCCGGCGTTGCTGAGCAGGCTGGCGGCCGCCAGACGGCTGGAGAGAAGCGAGGCCAGCAACACTCCCCAAAAGCAGAGACTGATGGTTTTTTGCATAGTTCAAGGCTGCGGAATGAGGGCGGCCGCAGGTTGCGGTATTCGAGAGCTTCGAGATTTAATAGGAGTTGATGGCGAAAACGTCGTTGAGATCGTCATGGAGATCCTGCCATTTCCAGCTTTCCACATGGCCATCGCAGAGGGAGAGGATGTCGCGGGAACTGTGGCGGCAGGCGGGCTGCTTGTAATTGGGGGCGGTGATCCAGCCGGTGCGGACCGGCGAGATGACGGGCTGCTTGGTGGTGATGTCGGTAAAGTAAGCGGGGTGCACGACGTCCTGGCTGCCGCTGGTCGTGGGCCGGGGGTCGCCAACCTCGCCGATCAGCCAAATTTGGGGGGTGCGGTAGATTTGGGACAGCTTTTTGCTGCCCAAGGGGGCGGTGCCGTTGAGGGCGTAGCGGATGACGCCTTCGGTGATGGTGTTGCCTTCCAGCGGGCCGTAGCCTTCACAGGGCGACTGATAATATCCAACCGTCCCGGGATCAATGTCGGCATTTTGCACGTCGGGGCAGCGCCAGACGTTGTTGGATTGGGAGCTGGCGGTGATGTACTTGCCGGTGTCGAGTACGCGGAACCACCAATTGGTGGTGATGCCCGGCCAGGTTCCCGTGTTCAGGGGCGGGAGGAATTCGTTGTTGTCTTGACTGTACATCATCATGGCAAGGGCGATCTGCTTGTTGTTATTGGTGCAGGCGATGGACTTGGCCTTTTCCTTGGCCTTGCTCAAGGCCGGCAGCAGCATGGCCGCGAGGATGGCGATGATGGCAATGACGACGAGCAGTTCAATCAGCGTGAACGCGCGCACCGGGGATTGGACGGATATTTTCAGTTTTGCGGTTGGCATACGGAAATCTCGCTCCAGTTTACTTTTTTGACAAATACTCGTAAGTGAGCCCGAAGCCCGCCGGAAACAGCGGCTTGCCGGTGACCTGGCCGACCGCGAACTGATCGTTGCTGGACGGCCACAGGCGGGGCAGCTTGCCGGTGGGCGTGCGATCACCAAAGAGAATGTCCGTCAAGCCCAAGCCTTCGGTGCCCGGCAGCCAGGCGGCGACAAAGGCGTCGCTCTGGTCGAGCCCCGCGCCGAGGAGGAGCGGCCGGCCGGAATACAGGAGGGTGACGACGGGGGCGCCGGCGGCTTTGGCCCGGGCGATGAGCGCCAAGTCGGCCGCGGGCAGGTTCAGATCCTGGCGGTCGCCGCGGGTTTCGGCATAGGGTTCCTCGGCAATGGCCACCACGACCGCGTCCGGGGATTTCAGATCGGCGCCGTCGGGAGAATAGGTGACCTCGGTGTCCGCGCTGACGGTTTTGTGGATGGCGGCCAGCAAGGTGGTGCCGCCGGGGGTGACATTGCCCGCCTTGCCCTGCCAGCTAATGGTCCAGCCGCCGCACTGGAGGCCGATATCATCGGCCGCCTGGCCGACGACGGCGAGGTGTTTGAGGTCTTTCTTCAAGGGGAGCGCGTGCCCGGAGTTTTTCAGCAGGACGAGGGATTCGCGGACGCAGGCGCGGGCGATTTCGCGATGGGCGGGCGAGCCGACGGTGGCCAGCAGGGCGGGATCGGTATAGGGATGATCGAACAGGCCCATCTGGTATTTGACGCGGATGATGCGGCGGGCCGCGTCGTCAATGCGCGAAGCGGGCACCTTGCCTTCGGCGGTGAGTTCCTTGAGGTCGCGGATGAAATCCACGTAACTGTTGTGTTCGCCGGGTCCGTAAGGAATCATGGCCATGTCCAGGCCGGCATTGACGGCGGTGGCGATGTCCTGCTTATAATCGGGCGAGAGCTGGTCAATGGCGGCCCAATCAGAGACGAGAAAGCCTTGGAAGCCGAGCTCGTTTTTCAGGACGTCGGTGAGCAGATGCTTGTTGCCGTGCATCTTTTGTCCATTCCAACTGCTGAAGGAAACCATGATGGAGCCGACGCCGGCTTGCACGGCCGCCTGGTAGGGGGCCAGATAGAGCTGGCGGAAGGTGGCTTCGTCGCAGATGGTGTTGCCTTCGTTGCGGCCGTTTTCGGTGCCGCCATCGCCGGCGAAATGCTTGGCGCAGGCCAGGACGGACTGGGAATCCAACTGATCGCCCTGAAAGCCGTGGATGGCGGCGACGCCCAGCCCGGAGACGAGGTCGGCGGACTGGCCGAAGCTTTCATAGCTGCGGCCCCAGCGGATGTCGCGGGAGACGGCGATGCAGGGGGCGAAGGCCCAGCGGATGCCGGTGCCGGCCAGTTCTTCGGCGGTGGCATGTTCGGCCCGCAGAACGAGTTGCGGGTCATGCGTGGCTCCCAGGCCAATGTGATGCGGGAAAATGACGGCGCCCAAAATATTGTTATGCCCGTGGACGGCATCCACGCCGTAAAGCAGGGGAATTTTGAGGGGGGTCTGGAGAGCCTGGGCTTGGAAGCCGTTGACGAATTTGCGCCAAGTCTCCGGGCGATTGTCGGCGGGATCGGAATCCGCACCGCTCAAGACGGAGCCGATGAAGTACTTCTGCACATCCGCCGGGTTTTTCAGCGCGGCGGAATCGGCCTGCACCATCTGGCCGATTTTTTCATCCAAGCTCATTTTGGCCAGGAGGGCATTGGCCTGGGCGTCGGCATCAGCGGCGTTTTGGGCCGCCAAAGGCAATGGTGCCAGAAGGAGGCTAGCCAGGAACAGGGTATCCCACGCCGACCCCAACCTTCGACCGGCACAATTTGCCATATTGTAAAATAATTGTTGACAAATCATATGCAATATAGTAGGAAATTTCAATCAACACAATATTTAGTATCGCAAATGCGCACGTTGGTCAATAAAAATATTACATCCAGGACACAATTCAGCAAGCTGAATTAAAATGAAACCCAACCGGCAGTAGCAAGCCTTACGAAAGCCAACTTATGAAAATAAAAAACAAAACCCCCTATTCACAGTATGCACGCGCCGTCGGCGCCATGACTGGCACGGCACTGCTGCTGGCCTGTCTGGCGCCTTCAGCCCAGGCAGCCAACGTGTTGCAAAACCCCGGCTTTGAAATGGGAGGCGGCTTGGTGGATTGGCTGATCCAATCGTCGGTCACGTGGAATATTCAACCCGGCGCTTCCCAGGCCAAGTTGTTTCACAGCGGTGCCAATTCGATGTGGACACAAGGGGTGTACACCGGGGGGCCCAACATCACCTACGCCTACCAGACGGTCGCGTGCGCGGCAGGATCTACCTTCACGGCGAACGCCTATTTTTCGCAGTATGTTCTTCATAGCAGCGCGCACGGTGAAGGCGGCGATCCCACCGGCGTTCCGTCCGGCCTGTTCACCAGCGACACGGGCGGGCAGGAAGACGGCTGGGTGGAAGTGCTCTTCATGGGCACGGGAAACACGGTGCTGGCCGATTACCGGTCCACGATCATTGACCCGACGTTTGTCAACAACATGGTGACCGCCGGCCAGGTGCAGGTGAGCGCTGCGGGCACGAACCTGACTTGGGTGAATTGCCAGGTGACCAATCAATATGATCTTTCGCAGATTGTGGCCAATGCGGATCCGGACAGCTATCCGGCGGCCATCACGAACACGTTGGGCAGCGCCGGGGTCATGGTGGCCCCGCCCGGAACGGTGAATGTGCAGTTCCGGCTGTCGCTATTCCAAGCCGTGTACGAATCGGGCGCCACCTACTGGGATGATGCCAGTTTGAACCTGGTGGGCGGACCGGCCCCGTCGGTCATCGGCAACCTCTCTCCGGACGGTTCGCAGTTCTTCAACAGCATTCCCAACGGCTTCACCTTCACGGTGACCTCGGCCTCGTCCGGCGGCGCGCCGCTGCCGAGCAACCCACAGTCCGGCATCAAAGTGATCGTGAACGGCGCCGACCAGTCAACCAACCTGGTCTTCACCGGCAACGCCCAGGCTTGGAACGTGGCCCTGCCGACGCTGACATCCAACCAATTTTACAACATCAGCATCACCGTGAGCAACACGGCCGGCTTGACGACGACGGGCAACGTGAGCTTTGACACGTTCAACACCAATGCCTTCGTGGTGTACGCGGAGGATTATGACTTCAACGGCGGCCAGTTCATCCAGAACCCGATCCCCACCAACGCGGCCGGACCGAACAGCTATTGGGGCACGGCGGGCACATTGGGGATTGACCAACAGGGCGCCGGATCGGGCGGCCCCATACTGACCAACGTTTATCCCAACCGCACCGATGGCAACGTGTCAATGCAAGTGGCCTCGGATCTCGCGATGCCGCTGTATGCCGCGCAGGACAACCCGGCCATTTATAACGTGAACCTGGCCTACAACAATGCCAACCAGTGGGAAAACTACACGCGCAATCCCTATCCGCAGGGCGCTTCGGTGGTCTATGCCCGCATCTCCGGCGGCAACGGCGCCGGGGTGGAGTATCTCAACCTGCTCACCAGCGGCTATGGTACGGCGACCTTTGCGACGACGAACCTCGGTTCCTTCAAGCTGGCCAACGGCACCTCGTGGAGCTCCTATACGTGGATCCCGCTGACGGATGCGAACGGGAACCTGGCGATCGTGAATCTACCCTCCGGCCGGCAGACGCTGCAACTGGTCAGCGGCGGCGGGGAAAACGTGATTGACTTCCTGATCGTGCCTGCGGCCAACGCCGGCGTGCCGCCGTCCATCCTCAGCATGAATCCCCCGATCGCTACGCAGCCCACGTTTGCGGGCGGCACCAACACGCTGGCCTTCAGCGTGACCTCCGCCTTCAGCACCATTCCCAGCGGCAACATCCAAGTGACGCTGAACGGCAACAATATTTCGTCGCTGACCTCGATTACAGGCACCCCAACCGCTTGGACGGTGCGCGTCCCGATTCCCCAGAATCAAATCCTGACGCTGGGCGTCACGGTGACTGATGCCAATGGAAACGTGAAGTCGTTCACGCAGACGTTTGACACCTTCAGCCAGAACAACTTCATGTTCGAGGCGGAAGACTGGGACTTCGCCAGCGGGCAGTTCATTGACAACCCGGTGCCCACGGGCAACGCCAATCTAGCGCTGGCCGAACCCGCGCCTAATAGCTATTACTACTGGCCCGAGGACAATTCAGCCAATCTCGCCGTGTGGGGTGTTGACTATACGGACACAAATGCTAATGCGGGCGAGTTGTTCAATTATCGGGTGTCCGAGCAGGCCGGCACGGACGTGGCGACGGACTTCCTGCGGAATAAGTTCATCGTGGCCGGCCAGACCAACAGCGACTATTACGTGGGTTGGTGGAATGAGGGCACCTGGCTGAATTACACCCGGACTTATCCCGCGGGCACCTACAACGTTTACGGCCGACTGGCCGGCGACGCGGCGTACACCGGGGTCACCTTGAGTCTGGTGACGGCGGGCGTGGGGACGGCGAACCAAACGGTTACGAATCTGGGGACCTTCTCGGACGCCACGGCCAACGGCTGGCAGAACTGGCACTGGGTGCCGATGGTTGATGGCAACGGCCAGATGGCCACCGTCACCCTGACCGGCGGCGTGCAGACCCTGCGGGCAACCGCGGGCACGGCCGCCAACGCGAACTACTACATGCTGGTGCCGCAGGTGGCCTACCCGAAATTGGCCACGGCCACGCTGCCGAACAAGATCGTGATCAAAATTCCCACCCAGTTGGGCTCCACCTACACGGTGCTGTGGAACAATAGCCTGACGGGCAGCGGTTGGCAGATCCTGGGCCCGGGCATCCCGGGCACCGGTTCCACTGTGATGGTGACGAACTCGGTGGGACTTGGGACGCAGTTCTACAAGGTGATCGTGCAGTAGCCGGTCACCGGATGATGAAGCGTTGAATCATAACCCGGCTGGCGCCGGCGGATTGTCGGCGCCAGCCTTGACTAATTGGGAAAGTAAAACATGAGCATTAATCCGTTGAAAAGACAGGAGACGTCAGCCACCGGGAATAGCGGCGAGATGTCGGGGAATTTGATTTCGTGGAGTCGTGAAAGCAAGCCGGCTGCGCACGCGGCCCGCGAAAACGGCTTCGCAGGGTCCAGCGCCGGCCGCGAGCTGGGCATTCGTGTTCTGCGCCAGGATGCGGCGCGCTACGCACGGCAGGGAGATCCGTCGCCGTGGTTCCGGCCGGCGGCGGCGTTCACGCTGATCGAGCTGCTGGTGGTTATTGCGATCATCGCCATCCTTGCAGCCATGCTCCTGCCGGCGCTGGCCAAGGCCAAGCAGAAAGCGCAGCTCATGAACTGCCTGAACAACCAAAAGCAACTGGCATTGGCTTGGACCATGTATTTCAATGACAATAATGACAAGCTTGCGGCAAACGGAAATCTCCACAGCGAGTACAGCCCGCTAGCACCCAGGGTTGCAATTAACTCGGGCGATAACCCTCTGAACGTCTCGAACGATCAACTTGGCGGCGGGCAAGCTCAATGGTGCGCAGGTAGTTTACTGGACCGGACCATGGATGCCTCTCAATATTATACAAACTGGATCAAGGCGGGTGTGATCTACCCGTATCTCCAAAGTTTAGCCGTCTATAAATGTCCGGTGGATAACTCCCATGTTCCATATCCGCAAAACTTTGGTTCCTTCGCAACCCGCAGCTATTCCATGAATTGCTTTATGGGAACGGTATTTCCGGAGGGCCTATTTGCTGCCGCTCCCGGCTATCTAACGTATGAAAAATCCGGCCAGCTCAGTAGGCCCGGGCCGTCTTCGCTCTGGGTTTTCATCGAAGAAAACGTCAAAAGTATTGACGACGCTAATTTTGCTGTTCTCCCACAAGAAACCACTCTATGGTACAACTCGCCGGCGGTTTACCATAACCACGCCAGTGTGCTTTCCTACGCCGACGGCCATTGTGAATCCCATAAATGGACCGACAATAACATGATCAACACGGTCAATCCTCAAAACCCGCCCGGCTGCAATGTTCCGGCGACGCCCGGTTGCGGGGATTTGCCCTGGCTTAATTCAGTAACTACGGCGCTTCAGTAGGGCCTATACTCGAAGCGGGGGCTGGTCGTCCGGGGTCTCTCCTTGAGACCCGGGC
>Ga0181520_10003685_pt1 | contig 26576 bp, 18 predicted proteins | sample PEATcosm2014_Bin_29_FD_132451 | JGI IMG/M metagenome (GOLD analysis project Ga0181520, IMG submission 132451) | Peatland microbial communities from MTU Mesocosm Facility, Houghton, MI, USA - PEATcosm2014_Bin02_30_metaG | ecosystem: Environmental > Terrestrial > Soil > Wetlands > Peat | place...
CGCCAAGGGCAGCGGCGTGAGCGTGACGGAATTGAACACGATGCTGAACAAGTTTGGCCAGATGCAGCAGATGATGAAAAAGATGGGCAAGTTCCAGAAAATGATGGGCAAAATGGGCGGCGGTTTGCCGGGAATGCTGAGGAGATAATTGTCTCGACAACCAATTGCTTCAGAATACGATTCGAAATATCACGACTGAGAGATCGGCTGGCATCAGGTAATTCGGAATGGTTTCATGAACGTCGTAGACATATCTCAATTTGACGATTCTGTTGTTCTGCATTTTGAAACAGAGGGACAGAAGATTAATGCTTATACCCTCGCTTCAATTCTTGTTTCTCTTGCTGATGCTGCAAAAGCAGCTAACGCACAATTAAATCCTGGATACGAAGTCGAAATTGTTGTTGAAGCTCTCGGTCCAGGAAGTTTTCGAGCCAAGATACGAGCCTTCTACAAAAAGAACCGCAATTTGTTTTCCCAGCATATCGTTGTTGCGCTGGCCGTTGGCATCATCGGAAACTACATTTACGAAAGAACGTTGGCGGTTGATAACAATGTAAAAGTCGAAATCAACACAGACGAAGTTGTCATTCAACGCGGGGACGAGAAAATTATTGTTCCGCGCCGAGTTTATGACGCTACACGGCAAGTTGAAAAAGACCCGCAATTCCGATCATCAATTTCCCAAGTTTTTGAAACGGCAAAATCTGACCCAAAAATTACAGGTTTTGGATTCGTAAAAAACATCGATGATCCGCCCCCGCAAGTGATCGTCAATCGAGAAGCTTTCGAAAGACTAGCGGTTTTACCACCTCCCGATACAGATAAACGTGTAATCACCGAAATCGTCGACCTGCAAATTATAAAAGCAATTTTGGAAAGAAGTGATCGAAAATGGGAATTTGTTTGGCGGGGCATAAAGATATCCTCGCCGATTATTGACCAAGCATTTTACGATAAGTTTATAGCCCACAATATTACAATTGCACCCGGAGATGTTTTGAGGGTGAAATTGGCAATTTTACAGCGACGAGAGCCAAAGACGGGAATCTTTTCAAACGAGGGCTATGAAGTTGTTGAGGTGTTTGAGCACGTTCCTAGACTGCAACAGCCAAATTTGCCCGATTCAAATTAGGCTGACATCGGCCCGCCCATATTAATTCCGTGCTTCAGGCAACACGCGCCGTTGTCCACGTTTTTCCGCCCACCATTTCAGTCTGGCACGTTCAATTTCAAACCACCGTGGACATGGCCGGCTCGATTGGCAGGGAAACTCGGACGATGCCGTGCTGTCCGGTCTGCGGCGGGATGATTTCCAGTTTGCCGTGGTGGGTCTCGATGATTTTCTGGCTGACGGTCAGGCCCAGGCCGAGTCCGACGTTGCGCGTGGTGAAAAATGGCGACGGCACTCTTTCAGCGGCCTCGGCGGTGAAGCCGGCGCCGTTGTCCTGAACCTCAATCTGCACGTCCTGCCCGCCCGCGCTGTTGGTTCCGGTCTGCAGCCGCACGCCAATCGTCGGCGTCTTGGGATTGGCCTGAAGCGCGTTGAGCATGATTTCGGCCAGCGCGTGCTTGAGCGCGGCGCGGTCGCCGGTGATGACAATGGGTTTGCCGCCGTTCTCGCATTTCAATTGCGCGGCCTCGGCGGGCTGATGTTTGCGCGCCTCCTGATAAGCCTCTTCCACCAGATTTTCGACCGCGAATGCCTCCTGCTCCAGCCGTCCTTCGTGCGCGAGGAACCGCATCTGGTTGATCAAACGCGAGACGCGCTTGACGCTGTCGGCCATCGCGTGGTCGAGGGATTCGCGAAATTCCTTGTCCTTGAATTTTTCGGCGAGCAACTGCTGGTGCGTGGAGAGCGGCACCAGGGCATTGCCGACTTCATGGGCGAGGCGGTCGGCCATGGACTTGATGAGGCGCAGGTTGGCGGCCTCGACTTCCAGATGCTGCAACTGCTCGGTCTGCGTGAGGTCGTCGGCGGTGAGCAGCGCGGAGACAGGCACGGCGGAGTCGCCGCGTTGAAACGGCACGACGCTGATGTTGTAAATGGTGCCGGGCGAATTTTCCGGCTCGTGGCGGAACGGCCCGATGGCCGCGCCGGTTTTCAACACCTGGTAAATCTTTGCGCCGAGAGCCTGCGGCAGGTCGCTGAATTCCAGTTCGCCGGTGCGCTTGTTTTTCTGCCCGAAATGGCGGCGCGCAGCCTTGTTGGCGTGGAGCACCTTGAGGTCGCGCCCGACGACGATGCAGGCGCTGCTCAATTCGCGCAGCACGTCGGTCATCATGGCGTGATTGCCGGCGAGCTGGTCGTGCAGCCAGATGTTGCGGAGCGCGAGGCCGACCTGTTCGAGCAGGTGGAAAATGAGTTCCAGTTCGGCGTTCACCAGCGGCTCGCCGGTGACTCGCCCGTCAAACACGGCGACGCCGGCGATTCTCTCGCGGTCGGGAATTGGCACGGCGACCTGCGCGCCGAGGAGTTCAAATTCCTTTTGCGTTTCGACATCGGCGCGGGCCTCTTCGCTGTCGCGGCGGAGGATGCGACCGAGTTTGGTGAGCTGGCCACCGATGCCGGATTCCAGCGACAGCTCGAAATGTTCGAGCAGGCCGGACGAGAGGCCGATGGCGGCGGCGGCGCGAAGCCGGCTGCCGTCTTCCGGCGGGAGCGCATCGGCGAGCGGCGCGACCGGACGGTTCAGGAAAATGGCCGCGCGGTTGACGCTCAAGATTTCGCGGAGAAACACCAGGAATTGTTTCAACATCGCCTCGGCGTCCAGCGAGTGCGTGAGGATGGACGAAAAATCGCGCAGCATGTCGAGGGTCTGCGTCGCGTTGACGAGCCGTGCTTCCGCGGAAGACGCCGCGGCCCGGAGCGCCGCCTGTGTCGGGATTTGCGCCGGCCCCGGCAACTGGGCGGCGCGTTGGGACGGCGCACCGAACAGGCGTTCCAGAAGGGAATTCAGCAGCCGGCCCCGGACGGGTTTGATCAGCACATGGGTGACTCCGTGCAGGAAGGCTTCCTCTTCCCATTCGGACTGGCTGTAGGCGGTGTAGGCGATGACCGGGAGTTTGGCGGCGCGGCGGCGGAGGCGTTCGATGACCCAGACGCCTTCGACGCCCATCAGGTCAATGTCCAGAATGCACACTCCGGCCAGTCCGTGCGTGAGCAGCGGCTCCGCCTCCTCGACACCGAGGCGGTGGACAACACGGTATTGCTCCGGATTCAGAGTCGCGCGAATTGTTTCCGCGAAATCCGGATGAGTGGACAAAACCAAAATGGTTTTCATCAGTTCCTCAACAGGTCAAACTATACCCCATGCCCGTCACCGCTTCCATCATTCCACAGCCATTGCCCGCAGGTCAATCGAAACTTGAAACGGAGATTATAATATTTTTGCAATCAGCCTGGGAAAATTCGTCAGCCGCCGGCAGTCAATTTGCGCCACAGGTCATCGTTTAACAGCGCCTTTTGCAGAAAGTCGGCTTCATCCGGCGGCGTCACGGCGCGTTCCGGGTGCAACGGCAGCCAGAGCGTGAAGGTCGTGCCGCGTCCGGGCCGGCTTTTGGCGTCAATCTTTCCGCCGTGGTGATGGACAATGAAGAAACAGGCCATCAAATTGATGCCATATTCGGACGGCACGCTGTCGCGCACCACGAACGGGTCAAACACGACGCGAAGCGCGTCCTGCGGCAGGCCCGGCCCGTTGTCGGCGATTTGCACGACGATTTTCGCTTTCGCGCCGGAGCCTTCCAGTTCCGCTGCAAACGACACGCGGCAACCGGAGGGCAGCGTGCCCAGTTCCTCCATCAACAACAACTCGAACAACCGGTGAAATTTAGTCCCGTCAACCTTCAGCAGGGGAAGCGAATCGGAAATCCGGTTGTCAATTTCGATCTGCCGCGCGGCAAACTCGTCGTGAAACCCGTCCACCGCGTCGTCCACGACCTGACGCAGGGACACCTTGTCGGCGAACGGCATGGAGGGATTTTCCGTGGCCGTCCAGAGATCCCCGAGCAGACTGTTGATTTTTTCGATCTGCTCCTGCACGCTCCGGTGGTAGTCCTTCCAGAATTCGGGATTGCGCAGGCCGTTCGTGCTCGCCCGCTCCTCGGCCATTTTTTTTGGCGCGAGGTCGAGGAACGTTTTCACCGCCACCAGCGAGTTGCGGATCTGGTGGTTCAAGCCGGCGGCGATCAGGCCGAGGCTCACGATGCGGTCGGCAATCATCATGTTGCGCAGCACTGACATTTTATCGTGAAGCAACTGGTCGCGCTCGGTCTGAACCATGAAGAATTCCAGTCCCTGCCGGAGCGTGAGTTCAAGCTGCGGCGGGTCCCACGGCTTGGTGACGTATTTGTAAATCGCGCCGCTGTTGACGGCGGCGATGGCGGCGTCCATGTCCGCGTAGGCGGTCACGAGCACCCGCAGGATGTTCGGGCGCAGGCGGCGCGCGCGTTCGAGCAGCCAGACGCCTTTTTCGCCGGGCATCCGCTGGTCGGTCATCAGCAGGCCGGTTTCATCGGCGTTTTTTTCCAGCAGCTTGAGGCCGTCCTGCGCGTTTGTGGCGGTCAGCACGCGGAATTCGCCGCCGAAGGCGCGCGCGAAATTTTTCAGCGACTTTTCCTCGTCGTCCACGTAAAGAATCGCGAATTTTTTATAGTCGTATTGGTTCACCATGCTGTGTCTCCGGTTCGGCGTTTGGTTGTTTGTTGACGGGCAGTTCAATGGTGAACTCGCAGGATTTTCCAGGCTCGCTCCTCGCCGAAATACGGCCTCCGTAACCCTGCAAAATGCGGTAGCAAATGCTCAAGCCCAGTCCCATGCCCCTGCCCACTTCCTTCGTCGTGAAAAATGGATCGAAAATCTTGTCCATCACTTTCGGGTCAATGCCCGGGCCATTGTCGCGGATGACGATGAAGCTGCGGTCATCCATCACGCGCCCTTCAATCCGGATTGCCGGCTGTTCATTCCCGAATTTTTTCTCCATCAGCGCGTCAATGGAATTTTGCAGCAGGTTCACGAGGACATGAATCAACTTGTTCCGGCTGGCCCAGACAGTTTGATCCGGCGGCAGATGTTGCTCGATGCGGACCTTGTCCTTCCATTCGCCCGACAAAAAGCGCAGCGCCATGTCCACGGCGGCGCCCACTTCCACCACTTCGCCGCCGCCGCCCGGATGCGTGAATGTGCGCAGGTCGGACACGATGTTGCGGACGCGCTTGAGACCCTCCTCGACGTCGTTGAGGATTTCATCGTATTCGCCGCGCTGCTCCGGCGGGAGTTGTTTGCCCTTGCTGCGCAGGGCGAACAATCCAGTCAGCGTGAAGTTCAGCGGGTTGTTGATTTCGTGGATGATGCCGGCGCTCAAGCGTCCGAGCGACGCGAGTTTTTCGGACTGCACCAACTGTGTTTCGGTCTCCTTGATTTGCTCGATGGCCGAGGTGAGCACGACGTTTTGCCTTGAAAGCCTGCGCTGGTAATTGTGCGACTCGATGAGGTTTTTGATGCGCGCCTGGAGTTCGGTCGAGGAAAAGGGCTTGGCCAGAAAATCATTCGCGCCGATCTGGAGCGCGTCAAACTTGGTCTCCTCGTCCGCCCGCGCCGTGAGCAAAATGACGGGAATGCTCAACGTGTCCTCGCGTTTGCGCAGTTCGCGGCAGACCTCGATGCCGTCCATCTCCGGCATCATCATGTCGAGCAAAATGATGTCCGGCAGGTATTGCTCCGTTTTTTCCAACGCATCCACGCCGTCCACCGCTTCGAGCACGTCGTAATCGCCGTCCAGCTCCGATTTCAAGAAACGGCGCATGTCCGGCTCGTCATCAGCCACGAGCACGACGGGGCGGCGTCCGGCCGGGTCCACCGGCCTGGCCTTGCCGCGCCGGGCCGCCACCGCCGGGAACAATTCCGCGCGGCGGTAAAGATTCGCCAGCCATTCCTCCGAGGCCGCCGCGCCATTCTCCACCGGGGCGGGTGCGGCGGCTTCGCGTTTGGGCGGTGCGGCGGCTGATTGATAAGGCAGCCGCACGGTGAACGTCGTGCCCCTGCCTTCCTGGCTTTGCACGGTGACGGTGCCGTTTTGCATTTCAACCAGTTCCTTCACGAGTGCCAGGCCGATGCCCACGCCGGCAAATTTCCGTTTGGATGAACTGTCTTCCTGCCAGAAACGGTCGAAGACAAACGGCAGGTTTTTTTCAGCGATGCCCATGCCGGTGTCGCTGACAATCAGGGCGAAATCGCCGCCCTGTTTTTCGGCGCGCAGCCAGACGTTTCCGCCGGCGGGCGTGAACTTGGCGGCGTTGAACAGGAGATTCAGAACGATTTTTTCAATTTTATCGCGGTCAGCCAGCATGACGCCGAGCTGCGAATCCGTATGCGTTTCGAGTTTGACATGTTTGTTTTCAAACACCTGCCGCACGGCGCTGGCGAGGCCCTTGATGAAACCGGCGACTTCGAGCAGGTCCCGCTTGATGTCCATGCGACCGGCTTCAAGGCGGATGAGGTCGAGCAAATCATTGATGAGCTTGAGCAGTCTCATGCCGTTGGCGTGCATCGTGGCGAGCGTTTCGCGGACGCCGCCGTCAAGGGATTGGTCGAACCGCTGCATCAATGTTTCCAGCGGCGCGAGCAGCAGGGTGAGCGGCGTGCGCAGCTCATGGCTGATGTTGGCGAAGAACCGGCTTTTGAGCCGGTCCAGTTCGACCAGCTTGCGATTGGTCTCTTCCAGCTCGCGTTTGTTTTTGTCCAGTTCGTAGCGAAACGCGAATTCCCTGAACCGCGTCTTGTTATGAAAATAAGTGCCGGTAATGATGATGATTCCGGTCAGGATCAGAAAATACAAATTGTTCACCAAGCTGACGATGGAGATGTTTCCGTGCAGCTTGCAGGCGCCGAGATACATCAGCATGGTCACGCCGACCACCACCAGGCTTTCAACAACCGTCCAGTGCAAGACCAGCCCGACAACCAGCAGCACGACGGTCAGCCCGGCGTAATACGGCGAACTCGCCCCCTCGGTCGCGTAAATCATCCAGGACATGAAAAACGCCGGGAAAAAGGCCAGCAACACACCGAGCGCGCGCGGATGCCTGCGCCCAAACGGCGTGATGACCACCAACCAAAAAGCGCCGATGAGCAGCGAACACAAAAGGCGAAGCTTCAGAAAATAAATCACGTCCGGCCGGTAGACAAAATAATCAAGCAGTGTGCCCAAAGGCATGAGCACGATGCCAATCAGGCAGCCGACGATGACGTTGTTCAGAATGACCTGCCGGTCATACTCGGCAAACGCCTTGCTGATTTCCTGCGAATGGGTGATTGGTTCACGCATCGTTTGGTTTCCTGACCTCAAGGAACAGATTAGCGCCGGTGTCTTCGGCAATCACGGCAATTTTATCGGCATCGGCAAGATCCGGGGCCACGGTCGCAAAGTGCGCCTTGTCGCGGTAAATCAAATGCCAGTCCAGCAGATACTCCATCGAATAGCGGAATGGGCGGGAACTATTCAACGCATCGGTGGCATTGGTCGCCAGAAGCAGGGCGCCGGGCGCCAGCATTTCGTAAAATATGTTCATGAGCTGCTTGCAGACGCTGTCTGACAAATAATCAAAAAGCCCGGCGCAATAAATATAGTCGTATGGCTCGCCCGAAGCATGGCGCAGGGTCCGTCCGCCATCCTTCAAAATCTGATACACGGAGCGCTTGACGAGTTGAAAAGACACGGGGCGGACAAGTTTGTTTTTGATGCCATCCAGCTTGTCCTGAAGATAGTGGAGCGTTTCCTCGTTAAAATCCACCAGCGTCAATGCGGCGTGCTGGGACATGTTTTGTTCCGCAAAGAATCGCTGCACCTCGTCCGCCGGGCCGCAGCCGAGGTTCAACACCTTGTTGACGCGTCCGGCGGCCCTCGTGTGCGCCGTTTCTTCAAACAGCTTTCGTTCCAGATAATCCACCCGGTTCCGATGCGCCTGCGCCGGCAACTGCCCCAGCAGCCAGACATTGATGATTTTTGCGAACAGCGTGGCGCCTTCGCAGGGCGGGCGGATCATCATGTCCACCATTTGATAATCGCCCGCGTAGCCAAGCGGCTTGGTGAAGGCTCGATGGGCGAATGGCGAGATCAACAGGAACGGATGCAACTGGCGGCGGAGATGGGCATAGTGTCGCGGATGCTCCTCCTCCTTCAATCCGGCCACGATGGATTCAAACCGGTCAATGAAGGCGTCAATGGATTGAATGACCGGCTTTGAAAGGCTTTCAACGGCCTCTTTTTCGAGGGCCGAGCGCAGAGGCTGCTGAAAATTCTGGATGCCCAGTTCGAGCTGATCCAGCCACAATCGCAAGTCATGCAGAAAAGTCTGCATGTCGGCGACGACGATTTTGAATTCCGGCGACAGGGTGTAGAGCTTCTGCCAGTCCTGCAGGAAAGTTTTGAATTCCTTTGCCAGATGGCCGTCCTGCTTGATGAGGAGGCCGAAATTCAGATCCGTCCAGCCAGTTTCATCAAGCGTGGTCTCGCACACCAGCATGGCTCCGGCATCCACCACCTTGGAAACCACCGCCCGTCCGGAATAAACGGTCCGCGCTTGCATCACGATGGTGAATTCGCCGAGCACCTCGGAGAAGCGCGGCGTGGCGCCGGGATTTATAATCTCGAAGACAGCCACATGGCGGGTCACGCGCGACAACGCGCCACGCAATTGGACGCCTTCCACCATCTGGAACGTGACAAAACTTTCCTTGTCACCGGAGGGCGGTGCAGGCGCGGGCGACACGGCCTTTTTTTTGGTGTGTTGCAAGTGGCCGCCCGATCCATTTCCGTTGCGTGTGAGAATCTGGCTCATTTCGCGACCAGAATGGAACATTTTTTACGCCAAAACAAAGAGATTGTTGGCCAATTTCAGGTGCTTTGGCGCCAGCGGAATATAATCAAGGTTGCTAAAATCGGACACCAGCCGAAATTTAGAAGTGCCATTCCCCCGACACCGCGATGGCGTGGCTGATATAGGAATAATCGCCATTTTGCGGTCCGCCGCTGCTGCTGACGGTGCGTGTGGGGCCGTAGCCAAACTGGTAGGCGATGTCAAAATCGAATTTCCTGCCCTTGTGTCCTACGCCGACGCTAACGAAGTGACGATCCAAATCCGCCACCAGCGGCGAATAATTGGCATCTGGGACGGAGTTTTGATTAAAAATGTAACCGCCGCTAATGTGCCAGCCGTTGTCGAAATAGCGCGTCACACCCCATTCATAATACCAGCTTGACTGCCAGTTCAGCGGGTCGGAAATCGTTGGCACGAAATACGACAACGGCAGCGAAGTTTGATGGACCGACACGGTTCCCAAGGCGCTCCAGTCGGTATAATCCGCGTCAAATTCCAGATTCCATTTGGGCGTGGGCCGGTAGGAAATGCCGAAAATGGCTTTCAGCGGAAACGGCCATTGGGAATACGACGGGGATGATCCCAACCCGCTGACGGAGGTTGTGCCATGATATTCCATCGTGCTGGCGCTGCGAAACGTGGCACCGATGGAAATTTTTTCAACCGGCTGCCAAAGCACACCGAGGTTGTAACCCACGTCCCAGCCGTCGCCGTGGAACTGGAACTGGGTGTTCTGCAAATTAAGCTTGGCATAATTTACCGTTACGCCGCCGCCGATGGACAACACGGGCGACAATTTGAAGGCGATGACGGGATTGAGGGTTTCGGTGAATATCCGTCCTTCCGTGGCCACGGGGGCAAAGCCGGTGTTTTGCGGCCATATCTCGGCCAAACCGAATGGCGAATAAGAGCCGAGGCCGAAGCTTACCGGCCAATTCGTTCTGCCATAAGTGTAAAAAAACTGCGGAATGGCGTGATACTTGAACTGGTTGTCGAAGGTCTGGCCGGTGTTTGGATTTTTGTAGCTCGGTTCAAGATCAATTCCGTAAATCCCCGCGCGGAGATTGTTGCCGGCAAGTTGGGAAATGCCGGCGGGATTGTAATAGATCGCGGACGGATTGTCCGCTGTGGCGACAAACGCCATGCCGCGCCCGATGACAAACGCATCCTGATCCGGCAGGTCAAAGGCTGCTGCATGAGCCGAGGCAGCGGCAAACAAGACGATGGCCGCCATGCTCACGGACTTCAGATATTTTTTGGAACATTTCATAATCTTATTCTTTCTCGTTTAATTACCAACCTGACTATATGTTTTGTGCCGATAATGCCATGAATGCGCGGATTTACAAGGCTGACCGCAACGCTTCCTCGCTGGTATGGCTGGGTTTCCAGCCCGTGCTTTTTAGCTTGGCATTATCGCCCGTAAAATCAACCAGCATATCTTCCACCCAGCATGGATGAATTGGCGATCCAAAATAGCGCCAACGAACACCCGCAATCAAGCTTGCCAACGAGAGAGGCAGGGTTGGGACGAATTTTGCCCCGACAATTGCCCAGACATCACTCATCCGAATGAAACCGTCGGGAACCACGTTGAAAGCCCCGGGCATTTCCGTGCGCAAGGCCTGGATGAAGGCCGCGGCGACATCCTCCTCGTGGACAAATTGCCGGCGCGGATTGCAGCCCGGAAAGTTGATCGCGTTTTTGCGGTAGCTTTTTGCATTCGCCCGGTTGCGCGGGCCGATGATGTATATTGGACGGAGAAATGTCAGAACGGCGGAGGAGGGTCTGAACATTTCCGTCAACGTCTTTTCAGCGGCGGCTTTGGCGTTCCAGTAGTAAAAGGGGGAATTGCCATCGCCGATCGGAAAATCTTCGGTCACGTTCGATTGGCCAGATGCGAGTTTTGGATCGTAGGCCGCCATGCTGCTGGTGTGGATGAAATGCCGCACTTTGTTGGCGAGTGCCGCTTGAGCGACATTTCGGACGCCGTTCAGGTTAATGTCATCGCGTTCTTCCGCTGTCATCTTGGCCGGCCACAGCACGATGCAAGCCGTGTGGACGACCACGTCGTGACCGGACATGACCTTTGTCAGGTCCTGTGAACGGATGTCCATCCGTATAAATTTCATTTTGGGAGGGAGGGGAGCCGAAGGCGGCTTTGTCGCAATGCCTGTGATGCTCTCAACCTCCGGCAATTCGGACATGCGTTCGACCAGCAGACTGCCAAGGTAACCGCTCGCTCCTGTTAGAAAAATTCGCATTATTAATTGAATCGTGAACGGCCTAATCTTTCTTGCGCTTTTGCGTTTCCACCACTTTCCGAAAGAAATCATTTGTCCCGATCTTGTCAACCACCCATTCGCCCATGGATGGGAACAAGGACATAAACGCCAGCAACGGGCGCACGGGCAGCGGGTTCACGATGACTTCCGGCAGGTCGCTCCGAATGGCGCGCAGCACGGCTTGCGGAATCTTTTCGGGGGGCGATGCGCCCATCAGCGCCGGCGCGGCGCAGCCGGATTTTGTCTTGAGCTTCGCGTAAATGCCGGCTTCGACAAACCCCGGAACAATCGCGGACGCGCTCACGCCGAATGGCCGGTAGGTCGCGCGCAGTGAAGACGTGAAGGCTATCAGCCCGGCCTTTGTGGCCGCATAGGGTTCCTGGAATGCCGGGCCGGATTTCCCGGCGAGGGACGAGATGTTCACGATGTGGCCGCGTTTGCGTTCAAGCATTTCGGGCAGAACCAGCCGGCTCAAAATCATCGGTGCCTCCAGGTTCACGCGAAGCATGTTGCAAATGTTCTCCTCGCTCAATTCGTGATAAGACGATGTGAACTCAACGCCGGCGTTGTTGATGAGAATGTCAATGGGCCCAAACCGCTCCCTGATATTTTGAAGCAACTGTCTGCGCTGCGCTGCATCACATAAGTCGCAGGTGATCGCAATCGCTTCTCCGCCCCGCTGTTCCACGGCTTTCCGCAAATCGTCCAGGCCGATTCCTGGATAAGCCACCAACACCTGCCTCACTTTGTAATCAACAAAGGCAAGAGCCATGAATGTGCCCAGTCCGCCTGAAGCCCCGGTCAGCAACACTGTGTCTCGCTCTTTAATTTCCATACAAGTTTTTTCTCACGCCGCAGTCTTTACAGTCGTCACCGCGTTCCCCATCGCCTCATGCCCCCACCGAAGCATCCGTTCCGTGGTTTCCCAGCTGATGCACGAGTCGGTGATGCTCACACCGTAGCGCAATTCCTCCAATTTTTTGGGAATCGGCTGGGTGCCTTCTTGAAGATGACTCTCCACCATCAGGCCGATGAGCGAATGCGTGTCTGCAATTCTTTGTTGGATCACGCTGCGCCAGACATCCTCCTGCCGCGCAAATTGCTTCTCCGAGTTCGCGTGGCTGCAATCCACCATCAGCACCGGCGGCAATTTTTCGGAAATCAACTTCTGTTCCGCCGCGCGAATGCTTTCCGCATCGTAATTCGTCTTGGCGCGCCCGCCCCGCAACACGACATGCCCGTGCGGATTGCCCGTCGTGCGCACGATGCTCGTCACGCCGTCCTCGTTGATGCCCAGAAAACTGTGCGGATGTCGCGCCGCGCCAATCGCGTCAATCGCCACCTGCAAGCTTCCGTCCGTGCTGTTTTTCAGCCCGACCGGCATCGAAAGGCCGCTGGCCATTTCGCGGTGCGTCTGCGATTCCGTCGTGCGCGCGCCAATCGCCGCCCAGGAAATCAGGTCGGCGATGTATTGCGGCACAATCGGATCGAGAAATTCCGTCGCCGCCGGCAGCCCCATGCCGGTGATTTCGAGCAGCAGCTTCCGCGCGATTTGCAACCCGGTTTCGATGTCCTGCGAACCGTCCAGATGCGGGTCGTTGATCAATCCCTTCCAGCCGATGGTCGTGCGCGGTTTCTCAAAATAGACGCGCATGACAATTTCCATTTTGTCGGCAACCTCCTTTTGCAGCGCCGCCAGCCGCGCTGCGTATTCCATGGCGCTTTTAACGTCATGAATCGAGCACGGCCCGATGACGACGAGCAGGCGCGGGTCTTCCCGCCGCAAAATGCGGATGATGCGCTCGCGGCTGTGCGCGACCATCGTGTTGACGGCGTCGGGCGTCGGCGACTGCGCCTTCAACTCGCGCGGTGTCGGCAGCCGGACGATTTCCTTGACCCGCAAATCCTGCGTGCGATACATGAAAACAGTCTAGCTCGTTTTGGTTTTGCGGAAAGCCGAAACGCACGGTGCCGGCAAATTGATTTGGGATGGCAGATTCAAAGCACGAAATTCGCAAGCGATTTTGTTTCGTGTGTTTCGTGTGTTTCGTGGTTAATTTTTCCCCATGCGCATCACCGGTGGCAACGCGGCACGGCGAATTTTGAAGGTTCCAAAAGGACTCGACGTCCGTCCGACGCCTGATTTGGTCAAACAAGCGGTCTTTAATTCACTCGGCGCGCGGGTAGTCGGCGCGCGGGTGCTGGAGCTGTTTGCCGGCTCCGGCGCATTGAGCCTCGATTGCTTGAGCCGCGGCGCGGCCTCGGCGTTTTGCGTCGAGAAATCGCATCGCCACGCCGAATTCATCCGCAACAACGCGCGCGCCGCCGGCTTTGAAGACAAAATTGAAGTGCGGACACAAGATGTCTTTCCGGTGATGAACCAGCTCGTGGAATGCGGACGGCAATTCGATTTGATTCTCGCCGACCCGCCATACGGCGAAAAAAATGTGAGCCGCCGCTCGACTTCATTCGCGCAGCAACTGCTCGACCATCCAAACCTGCCGAAGTTGCTCGTGCCCGGAGGAAGGTTTGTGCTTGGCCACACCAAGCGCGACGCACTGGAGCTTGTTGCGCCGTGGATGGAAGTAAAGCTGCTCAAGCACGGCGACAGCGTGATGCGATTTTTGGAGATCGTTGAAATGCGGGTGACAATGTAAAAAGACTTGAGCACCCGAAATCACCGGTGTTTTCCCAGCCAACGACAGGAAACCCAATGGCATTGTTCCGCAGTAACAGGGAGTCAACGTTTTATGATCGGGCCTTCGATGAGGATTGTTTGCCCCTCGCGGAGTTGGGTCGTTGTGCCGTCGTGCTTTTGGATTTGGCCGTCACCATGCACGCGTGTCCCGTCATTCATGCCCATGATTTGACCCGAAGAGAGGGGAATCAGAGTGCCGTCTTTTTGCACTACTACCCGGCCATTTTTCAAGGTGACCGCGTCTTTGGCGGGAATGGTGCTGCCATCCAGACGAAACGCCTGTCCGTCTGCCAAACGTGAGGGACTGCCGTCGGGGTAGATGCATGATCCGTCCGGTGCGATGCTTAAATTGTTGGGGAAACGCATTGGCTCGGCAAGTATTGTGGCTTCACCATCACGCACCACGATGACTTGGCCGTTCTGCATCGCCACATGATCGAATACAGGCTGCATTGATCCTTCTGGATTCAACAACCAGCCGTCGCCACGAAGCAATTGGCCCTCCTCAAGCTTCCGCTCTTTTCCATGCGCGACTGTGAAAGAGCCATTGGTCATTACTTCGACGTCAAAAGGAAGTTTGAGGTTGTCCGTAAGAACTTCAGACACGTCGCCTTGCATGCCATACACTTTGTTGCCTTTGACGGTGACGCCGTCCACCGAAATGTTGGTTTGGGCATGGAGCCCGGACGCGCAAGCGATGGCCGATAAGAACACGCAGTTAATCCAGATCCGTTTCATAGGGGAAATGAACATTTCTTCCACATATTTTCATTATCACCACGGACAACCGGGGCAGCAACCGAAATCCACACGCCAGATTAACAGCCGGACACTTCTTCCACCGCTTCGCGAATCGTGTCCTTGAACTTCTCAATCCCCTGATCAAACGCAGCGGAAATGGGCAGCGGCGAAACTTTTTTGATCTTCTTCTTGAACTGCCTCAAGTTCTTCCCGGCAATCGGCTCGTCCATTTTGTTTGCCACGACGAGGCGCTCTTTTTTGAGCAGCGCCGGATCGTAAAGTTCCAGCTCCTTGAGCAGTTGCTTGTAATCGTTCCACGGCGCGCGACCGTCGGCGCCGGCCATGTCGAGCAGCAGCACGAGGACTTTGCAGCGTTCAATGTGCCGGAGAAATTCATGACCGAGGCCGACATTTTGGTGCGCGCCTTCAATCAACCCCGGCACGTCACAAACGGTGAACCGCCTGAAATCGCTGGCATATTCGACGATGCCGATCTGCGGATGCAGCGTGGTGAACGGATAAGGCGCAACCTTCGGACGCGCCTTGGAAATGGCGGTGAGGAGCGTGGATTTGCCGGCGTTCGGATAACCGACCAATCCAACCTCGGCCATGATGCGCAGTTCAAAAAAATACTCGCCCTCTGTGCCGGGTTCGCCCGGCTGCGCGAAACGCGGCGTCTGCCGGCGAGCCGTGGCGAAATTGCGGTTGCCCAGGCCGCCGCGCCCTCCTTTGCACAAAACGAATTGTTGGCCGTTTTCGGTGAGGTCGGCGACCAGCTCGCCTTTTTGCAAATCACCGGCGGGAGTTTCCCCGGCGGCTTCCTTGCTCAAATCAATTTCCTGCGCCTGCGCGTTGCCTGCGGTGCGAATCAACGGCCGCTTGCTCGCGCTGGTTTTGAAAACCTGCTTTTCATCTTCGTCCTCGTCGCCCCCGGCGATTTTTGTTTCCAGTGGCGGCGTGGTGTCCGCGAGCCGCCACACGAGCGTGCCGCAGGGAACCTTGACGATTAAATCACTTCCGGCGTGACCATCCATGCCCTTGCCCAGGCCGTGTTCGCCGTCCTTGGCGATGAGGCACGGCTGATAATATTGCGCGATGAGATTGTTCAGGTCGTGGTCGGCCTGGAGGATGACGCTGCCACCGCGCCCGCCGTTGCCGCCGCTCGGCCCGCCCTTGGGCACAAACGCCTCGCGATGGAACGCGACGCAGCCTTTGCCGCCGTGCCCCGCCTTCGCGTAAATTTTGATTTCATCAACGAACATGATTCAGTTCCTAATCTTAATCGTAATCTTAATCAGCATCGAGTTTAAGATTAAGAACAAGATTATGATTACGACGGTGAACAAATAAAAAAGGCGAGGCCGGTGACCTCGCCCTGAAATTTTGCTCTCGAATTCAATTCTTCGCGGCGGCGGCTTCGGCCACGACATTCACGCGGCGGCTGTTCTTGTCGAACAGCACCTTGCCGTCGGTGAGAGCGAAGAGGGTCCAGTCGCGTCCGACGCCGACATTTTTACCGGCGATGAACTTGCTACCGCGCTGGCGGATGATGATGCTGCCGGCGGTGACGAACGTGCCGCCAAATTCCTTCACGCCGAGCCGCTTGCTGACGCTGTCGCGGCCGTTCCGGACGCTGCCTTGACCTTTTTTATGTGCCATAAAATTGGGGGATTGGTTTTAGGTTCTAGGTTCTGGGGAAATCAGGCGTTGATGGCGGTGATTTTCACCACGGTCAGTTCCTGACGATGGCCGATGGTCTTGTGATACCCCTTGCGGCGTTTCATCTTGAACGTGAGTTTCTTCTCGCCGCGCTTGTGCTCGACCACGTCGGCCACCACCTTGGCGCCATCCACCGTGGGCGAGCCGACGCTCAACTTGCCGTCGTTGTTGACGAGCAGCACGCGGTCAAACGTGAACGGCTTGCCCGCCTCGGTTTCGAGGCGTTCGATTTCCAGCGTGTCGCCGGCGGCGACGCGATACTGTTTGCTACCTGTTTCTAAGACGGCATACATAAATTTTCCCGCAAAGGGTAGGTAATGAAATCAGAAACGCACCGGCCTGTCAACGCATGATTTTCCAGCCGAACTTCCGTTTCAGCTTGTGGTTTCAAAAAGGAATTTTACGTCCGCGCCGCCGGCCTTTTGTTGGCCTGGTCCAGAATCGTTTCGAGCACGCTCTTGGGCACCTGCTCAAACGTCAGCGGCTCCATCGAATACGACGCGCGGCCTTTCGACAGCGAGCGGATGGCGGTGGCATAGCCGAACATTTCGGCCAGCGGCACGTTCGCGTTCACGATCGTCTGGCCCTGCTTGGCTTCGATGTTGATGATGTGGCCGCGCCGGCGCGTGATGTCGCCGATGAGGTCGCCCTGATACTCGTCGGGCGTGGTGCATTCCACCTTCATGATGGGTTCGAGCAGAATCGGGCCGGCTTTTTTGAAGGCGTCCTTGAGCGCAAAAATGCCCGCCATCTTGAACGCGAGTTCGTTCGAGTCCACTTCGTGGAACGTGCCGTCCGTGACCTGCGCCTTGATGTCAATGACCTGATAGCCGGCATACACGCCGCCCTTGATGGCTTCTTCGATGCCGTCAATGACCGCCGGAATGTATTCCTTGGGAATCGCGCCGCCGACAATCTCGTTGGTGACCTCGACGCCCTTGCCCTTTTCGTTCGGTTGAATGGTGATGCAGGCGTGGCCGTATTGGCCGCGACCGCCGGATTGGCGGATGAACTTGCCTTCGCCTTCCGCCGCCTTGGTGATGGTTTCGCGGTAGGCGATTTGCGGCGCGCCCGTGTTGGCGTCCACCTTGAATTCGCGTTTCAGGCGGTCGCAAATGATTTCCAGATGCAATTCGCCCATGCCCGCGATGATAAGCTGGCCGGTTTCCTCGTTCGTGAAACAGCGGAACGTCGGGTCTTCCTCGGCGAGCCGTTGCAGTCCCTCGGACATCTTGTCGCGATCCTGCTTGGTTTTCGGTTCGACGGCCATGCTGATGACCGGCTCCGGGAACGTCGGCGGTTCCAGCGTCACGTCGTAATCCTCGTCGGCCAGCGTGTCGCCGGTGGTGATGTTGCGGAGGCCGACCAGCGCGGCGATGTCGCCGGCAAAAACTTCGCCGATGTCCTTGCGTTCGCTGCCTTGAATGACCATCAGGCGGCTGACGCGCTCGCGTTTGCGCGTGCGCGGATTGTAAATGGTGTCGCCTTTTTTCAACTGGCCGGAATAGACGCGAAAGAAGACCAGCTTGCCGGCGTAGGGGTCGGTCCAGAGCTTGAACGCGAGCGAACAGAACTTGTTGTTGTCGCTGGTCTCGACCATCACTTTGTTTTCCGTGCCCGGTTCCAAACCTTCCGCGCCGGGAACATCCAGTGGGCCGGGCAGATAATCCACCACGGCGTCCACCAGCGGTTGCACGGCCTTTTTCTTGAACGCGGAGCCGCACAGCACCGGCACGAGTTCAATCTTGCAAGTGAGCCGGCGGATAGCGGCCTTGAGCACCGGAGCGGTGATTGGCTTCTCCTCCAGAACCAGGTTCGCGATTTCATCGTCCTTGTTGGAAACGGCGTCAATCAATTCCGCGAGCGCGGCATTGGCGCGTTCCTGATGCTCGGCAGGAATGTCCTTGATTTCGTAATTCAACCCTTCGTTGGCCACGTCGCCCGGCCCCCAGACAATGGCCTTCTGGTTCACCACGTCAATGACACCGGCGAACTGGTCTTCCGCGCCGATGGGCAGGAAAATGGGATACGCATACGCCTTGAGCTTGGTGCGCATGTCATTCAGGGCATTTTCAAAATTCGCGCCGGTGCGGTCCATCTTGTTGACGAACGCAATGCGGGGAACCTTGTATTTGGTCGCCTGCCGCCAGACGGTTTCGGATTGCGGCTGCACGCCCGCGACGCCGCAGAACACAGCCACCGCGCCATCCAGCACGCGCATGGAGCGCTCGACTTCTGCCGTAAAATCCACGTGGCCGGGCGTGTCAATGATGTTGACCCGGTGCGGCACGCCGCTGAACGCCTTGTAAATCTTGTCCTCGCCCGGCTTCATCGCCTTCTGCGTCCAGAAGCAAGTGACGGCAGCGGAGGTGATGGTGATGCCGCGCTCGCGCTCCTGCTCCATCCAGTCGGTCACGGTGTTGCCGTCGTCCACATCGCCGATCTTATGGATGAGGCCGGTGTAAAAGAGGATGCGTTCGGTCGTCGTGGTTTTGCCCGCGTCAATGTGCGCGGCGATGCCGATGTTGCGCGTGCGCTCCAGCGTGTATTCACGCTTGGGCGAATTGGGCGATTTCGTTTTGTCAGTGACTGTTTCCATCTTGTCCTTTGAAAATAAAAATACCCCGGCGTTTCACCTCCGGGGTTTGTTCAAACTTATGTTACCAGCGGAAATGGGCAAATGCCTTGTTGGCCTGCGCCATCTTGTGAACCTCGTCACGCTTGCGGATGGCGTTGCCCTGTCCCTGGTAAGCTTCCATGATTTCCGCCGCCAGCGCCGCCTTCATCGGCTGGCCTTTGCGGGCGTCGGCAAAATCCACAATCCAACGCAGCGCGAGCGCCGCCTGCCGGTCGGCTGGAACTTCCAGCGGCACCTGATAGGTCGCGCCACCGACGCGGCGGGGCTTGGTCTCGATGCGCGGCTTGGCGTTGTCCACCGCGCGCTGCAAAATCTCCACCGGGTTGCTCGCCGGATTTTTTTCGGAGATGGTGTCGAACGCGCCATAGACAATCCGCTGCGCGGTGCTTTTCTTGCCGCACATCATGATGGTGTTCACGAGGCGTGACACCAGGATGCTTTGGAACTTGCCATCTTTGACCGTGAGCCGTCGGGTTGCTTGTCGTCTGCGGGACATATTTTTCTTAAAGCGATGATTGAGGATTGAGAATGGAGAATGGCGGAAACGCGGCGCGTTCCATCTTCAATGTTCCATCTTCCATCTTCGTGTTCATAAAATCAGGCGGCGGGAGCGGCAGGCGCCGAGGTTGCTGCGGCTGCCGCGGGTTTGGCGCCGGGTTTCGGACGCTTCACGCCGTATTTGGAACGGCTCACGCGCCGTTTCTCCACACCGGCGGCGTCGAGCGTGCCGCGCACGATGTGATACCGCACGCCGGGCAAATCCTTCACGCGGCCGCCGCGCACGAGCACGATGGAGTGTTCCTGCAAATTGTGGCCCTCATCCGGGATGTAGGCGATGATTTCGTAACCGTTGGTGAGGCGCACCTTGGCCACCTTGCGCATGGCCGAGTTGGGCTTCTTGGGCGTGCGCGTCATGACCTGAATGCACACGCCGCGTCGGAACGGCGAATTCTCCAAGGCGGGCGACTTGGACTTGTATTTGACCTTGCGTCGGCCCTGGCGAACCAGTTGATTGATTGTCGGCATTGCGTCTTAAATATAAAGGCTGGATGCTAGCAAACGGATTTTCAGTTGCAATAAGTTTTTGAAACCTTTTGCGTTCAGGCCAGCAATGGATTTTCCGCCGGGGTTTCCGCCGGTTCCTCGGCCTCCGGTTCCTCCGGGATGTCAACCAGCAGCTTGAGCCGCGCCTTGCGGTGACGGTCAAAGCCTGTGCCCGCGGGGATGATGTGGCCCATGATGACGTTTTCCTTGAAGCCGCGCAGGCTGTCCACCTTGGAACGGGTCGCGGCCTCGGTCAGCACGCGGGTCGTGTCCTGGAAACTCGCGGCGCTGAGGAAGCTGTCGGTTTCGAGCGACGCCTTGGTGATGCCGAGCAACACGGGCGCGGCTTCCGCCGGCTTGCCGCCCTTCTTCTCGACGCGCTCATTTTCCTCCTCGAACTCCAGCTTGTCAATCTGTTCGCCCCAGAGGAACTGGGTGTCGCCCGGCTCGGTGATGCGCACCTTGCGGAGCATCTGGCGCACGATGATTTCGATGTGCTTGTCGTTGATGGTCACGCCTTGGAGGCGATAAACCTCCTGCACTTCGCTGACGAGGTGCTCCTGCAATTCCTGCGGGCCGCAGACGTCTAGAATTTCGTGCGGATCCATCGGGCCTTCGGTCAACTGCTGTCCTTTCTTCGCGAAGTCGCCCTTGAACACGATGACGTGCTTGCCGATGGGGATGAGGTGTTCCTCCTCCGCCTGCGTCTGGGCGTCCTTGATGACGATGCAACGTTTGCCGCGGACGCTCGCGCCGAAATCCACGATGCCGTCAATCCGGGAAATTTCCGACGCGTCCTTGGGATGGCGCGCCTCGAACAATTCCGCCACGCGCGGCAGGCCGCCGGTGATGTCCTTGGTCTTGGACGTCTTGCGCGGCGTCTTGGCCATGAGCGTGCCGGCGACAATTTTGTCGCCCTCGCCGACGACGATGTGCGCGCCGGAGGGGATCGGATAGTTCGCCACGACTTCGCCGCTGTCGTCGCTGATGGTAATTTGCGGGTGCAAATCCTCCTTGTGCTCGATGACGACCATGGCTTCCTGGCCGGTGGTTTCGTCGGTCTCCTGCTTCATCGTTACGCCCTCGATGATGTCGTGGAACTTCACCTTGCCGGCCTTTTCCGAAAGGATCGGCACGTTGTAGGGATCCCACTGCACGAAGGTCTCGCCCTTCTTGATCTTGCTGCCGTCCTTGAAGGAGATGACCGCGCCGATGACGATGATGTGATTTTCCAGTTCGCGGCCATCCTCGCCGAGAACTGTAACGGAGCCGTTCTTGTTGAGCACGATGTTGTTGCCGTCTTCGAGTTCGACGACGCGGAGTTCGTTGAATTTGATGGTGCCGTCGTGCTTGGCTTTGATCTGCGGAATCTTGAAAACCTGCGCCGCCGTGCCGCCGATGTGGAACGTCCGCATCGTCAACTGCGTGCCCGGCTCGCCGATGGATTGCGCGGCAATGATGCCGACGGCTTCGCCCAGTTTGACGGGCGCGCCGGTCGCGAGATTGCGGCCATAGCAATGGATGCAGACGCCGCGCTTGCTTTCGCAGGTCAGCACGGAGCGAATGCGCACGCGCTCGATGCCGGAGGCTTCGATCCTCTTGGCCTTTTCCTCGTCAATTTCCTCGTTCACCTTGATGAGAAATTCCTTCGGATTCGTCGGGTTCACGATGTCGTCGCACGCGAACCGGCCCACGAGCCGGTCGCCGAGCTTGACAACCTCATCTTCGCCCTCGAACACTGCGGAAACCCAGATGCCGTTGGTTGTGCCGCAATCCTGTTCCTGAATGATCACGTCCTGCGCCACGTCCACAAGCTTGCGGGTCATGTAGCCGGAGTCGGCTGTCTTGAGCGCGGTGTCGGCCAAACCCTTTCGCGCGCCGTGCGTCGAGATGAAGTATTCCAAAACGGACAAGCCTTCGCGGAAATTCGCGAGAATCGGCTTCTCGATGATGTCACCGCTCGGCTTGGCCATGAGGCCGCGCAAACCGGCGAGCTGGCGCACCTGCTGCTTGTTGCCGCGCGCGCCGGAATCCACCATGAGAAACACCGGGTTGTATTCCTTCTTGCCCTGATTCTGTTCGAGCGTCTTGAACATCACGCTGGAAATCTGGTCGGTGCAATGCGTCCAGATGTCCACGATCTTGTTGTAGCGTTCGCCCGGCGTGATGACGCCCTTGCGATACTGCTTCTCGACTTCCTTGATCTGCTTCTGCGCGGCGTCAATCTGCTCGTCGCGTTCCTTTGGCACGATCATGTCGTCAATGCCGATGGACGCGCCGGACTTCGTCGCCTCGCGGAAGCCCAGCTCCTTCAATTTGTCGAGCATGACCACGGTTTTTTCGTGGCCGGCGAACTTGTAGCATTTCCAGATCAAATCGCCGAGTTCGGATTTCTTGACCGACTTGTTCGGGAAACCGAGTTCCGGCGGCCAGATTTCGCTGAACCGCACGCGGCCCACCGTCGTCACAATGATCTTCTTGTCCGCGTTGCCAAAAACGGTCGGCCTGCCGAAATCAAAATTCGCCAGGCGAATCCGATCGTGCGTCTTCAACGCGCCGTCGTCGGAGGCAAAAATCACGTCTTCCTTCGTGCCGAACAACGGCAGGGTCTTCGGGTCCGCCGGCATCGGCGTGCGCGGCTCGGCGGTGAGATAATAACAGCCGAGCGTGATGTCCTGCGTCGGCGTGATGATCGGCTTGCCGGACGAGGGCGAGAAAATGTTGTTTGTCGCCATCATCAGCAGGCGCGCCTCCATCTGCGCCTCGACCGAGAGCGGGACGTGGACGGCCATCTGGTCGCCGTCGAAGTCGGCGTTGTAGGCGGTGCAGACCAGCGGATGAATGCGAATCGCTTCGCCTTCGATAAGCTGCGGCTCAAACGCCTGGACGGACAAACGGTGCAGCGTAGGCGCGCGGTTGAGCAGCACCGGATGCCCCTTCGTCACTTCTTCCAAAACGTCCCACACTTCCTTCGTCTGGCGCTCGATCATTTTCTTCGCGCTGCGGACGGTGTGAACGTAGCCGAGTTCCTTCAACCGGCGGATGATGAACGGCTCGAACAGAACGAGCGCCATTTTCTTCGGCAAACCGCACTGGTGCAATTTCAACTCCGGCCCGATGACGATGACCGAACGGCCTGAATAATCCACGCGCTTGCCGAGCAAATTCTGGCGGAAGCGTCCACCTTTGCCCTTGAGCATGTCGCTCAATGATTTCAACGAGCGGTTCCCCGCGCCGGTGACGGGCCGGCCATGACGTCCGTTGTCGAACAACGCGTCCACGGCCTCCTGCAACATGCGTTTTTCGTTGCGGATGATGACTTCCGGCGTCTTGAGCTGGAGCAGCGTCTTGAGACGGTTGTTCCGGTTGATGACGCGGCGATACAAATCATTCAAGTCGGACGTCGCGAAACGTCCGCCTTCGAGCGGCACAAGCGGGCGCAAATCCGGCGGAATCACCGGCAGCACCGTGAGAATCATCCATTCGGGACGGCTCTTGGAAATTCCGAGACCTTGAAGCAGCTTGATCCGCTTCGCCAGTTTCTTGCGGATTTGCTTGCTCTTGGTTTCGGTCATGGCCTCCTGCAATTGATCCGCCTGTTTTGACAAATCCACCTTCTCCAGCACTTCGCGCACGGCTTCCGCGCCCATCTTGGCGACGAACGCGTCTGCGCCGTAGGTCTCTCTCGCCTCGCGGCACTCGTGTTCGCTCAACAACTGGTTTTGCTTCAGCGGCGTGTTGCCCGGATCAATCACGAGGTAATCCTCGTAATAAATCACGCGCTCCAGATGCCGGGCCGTCATGTCCAGCGCCAGGCCGATGCGCGAGGGCATGCACTTGAAAAACCAGATGTGGCAGACTGGCACGGCCAGCTCGATGTGCCCCATGCGCTCGCGGCGGACGCGGGCGAGCGTCACCTCGACGCCGCAACGGTCGCAGACGATGCCGCGATGCTTGATGCGCTTGTATTTGCCGCAGGAACATTCCCAGTCCTTGACCGGGCCGAAAATGCGTTCGCAGAAAAGGCCGCCCTTTTCCGGCTTGAACGTGCGGTAGTTGATTGTCTCCGGATTCTTGACCTCGCCCTTGCTCCAGGAACGGATGGACTCAGGCGACGCCAGCGTGATGCCGACGTAATCCACCTGGTTGACCTTTTCGAGGCCGAGCAACTCACGAGCGCCTTCTTTTGAACTAATCATACAATTAATTTTTGCGAATGTTTCGCGGCAAATGTTTGTTAAACCGACGCCAGCGTGGCGGCGGCGGCTGCGGTGTCGCCGTTTTGATGTTCAAGCGGGTTGGTGTAGCCGACCTTCACGTCGAGGCCGAGCGACTGCATTTCCTTCACCAGGACGTTGAATGATTCGGGAATTCCCGCTTCGAGCGCATTGTCGCCCTTGACGATGGCCTCGTAAATCCGCGTGCGGCCCTGCACGTCATCGGACTTGACCGTAAGCAATTCCTGCAACGTGTAAGCCGCGCCGTAGGCTTCCATCGCCCACACTTCCATTTCGCCGAAGCGCTGTCCGCCGTATTGCGCCTTTCCGCCCAACGGCTGCTGCGTGACGAGCGAATACGGCCCGACGGCGCGGGCGTGAATCTTGTCCGCGACCAAATGGCCGAGCTTCATCATGTAAATGTAGCCGACGACAATTTCCTGATCGAACTGTTCGCCGGTGCGCCCGTCGGTCAAATGCGTCTTGGCGTGCTCCGGCAGTCCGGCCTGTTTCAGATAGCTGCGAATTTCCTTTTCCTTGATGCCGTCGAACACCGGCGTCGCAAACTTCAAATCGAGCAGCTTCGCCGCCCAGCCGAGATGCGTTTCGAGCACTTGGCCGACGTTCATGCGGCTCGGCACGCCCAGCGGATTCAACACGATTTCCACCGGCGTTCCGTCCGCGAGGAACGGCATGTCTTCCTCCTTCACGATCTTGGCGACGACGCCTTTGTTGCCGTGACGGCCAGCCATCTTGTCGCCGACGGACAGCTTGCGCTTCGAGGCGATATAAACTTTCACCGACTTGACGACGCCGCTCTCGGCGCCTTCGCCGGCCTCGGCGCGCTCGATTTCCTCGTCGTATTGCATCTGCAAATCGTCGAACTTCTTTTTGAACTGGCCGATGATTTCGTTGATCTTGTTGCGGATCGGTGACGGGTCAATCTCGATGCGGTCATAGACCGTCGCGAGCTTGCGGAGCAGCGTCTTGGTGATCTTGCGGTTCGCCGGAATGATGATCTCGCCGGTTTCGCTGTTCACCACGTCAAGCGGGATTTTTTCGCCAAGCAGGATGTTGCTCAACGCCTCCGTCAACTGGTCGCGAAGCTCCTCGGTCTTCTTCTTGTGATCGTCCTCGATCTGTTTTGAGTGGCGTTTTTCCTCGCTGGAAGAGGACCGGCTAACGTGGTCGGCGTCTCTTTTTGCCGAAACCTTCACGTCCATGACAATGCCGTAGGTGCCGGACGGAACCTTCAATGAAGTGTCCTTCACGTCGGCGGCTTTTTCGCCGAAAATGGCGCGGAGCAGGCGCTCTTCCGGCGCGAGTTCGGTTTCGGATTTCGGTGTGATTTTGCCAACGAGGATGTCGCCGGGCTTCACTTCCGCACCGACGCGGATGACGCCGTCGGCACTCAAGTTCTTCAGCGCCTCGTCGCCGAGGTTCGGGATGTCGCGCGTGATTTCCTCCGGCCCGAGCTTCGTGTCGCGCGCGGCCACTTCAAACTCGTCAATGTGAATGCTCGTGAAAATGTCTTCCTTCACGATTTTCTCGCTTATGAGGATGGCGTCCTCGAAATTGTAGCCGTTCCAGGGCATGAACGCGACCAGCACGTTGCGCCCGAGCGCCAGCTCGCCATTCTGCGTGCAGGGACCGTCGGCGATGATCTGGTTTTTCTTCACGTGTTCGCCCTTGTGCACCAGGATTTTCTGATTGATGCACGTCGCGGCGTTCGAGCGCATGAATTTGCGGACTGGATAAACGCAAACCCCGTACTCGGGGTCGTTTTTGATTTTCTTCTTGCCTTCGGGCAGCTTGCCGTCCCCGGTCACGATGATTTGATTTCCGGTGACGGAGGCGACTTTGCCGCTTTCCTCGGCGACCATGACGGCGCGGGAGTCGCGCGCGACGCGGTCTTCGAGCGCCGTGGCCACGAGCGGCGCTTCGGTGACGAGCAGCGGCACCGCCTGGCGTTGCATGTTCGAACCCATCAATGCGCGGTTCGCGTCGTCATGCTCCAAAAACGGAATCAGCGCCGCGGCGATGGACACGAGCTGTTTGGGCGACACGTCCATGTAATCCACGCGAGACGGTTCCACGTCCACGAATTCGCCCCGCGCGCGGCAGACGACGCGCTCGGTGGTGAAGTGGCCGCGACCGTCAATCGGCGAGTTGGCCTGCGCAACGATGTATTGCTCCTCGCGGTCGGCGGTGAGAAATTCAATATCCTCCGTGACGCGGCCGTCCTTGGCCTTGCGATACGGCGTTTCGAGGAAACCGAATTCGTTGATGCGCGCGAACGTCGCGAGCGACGCAATGAGGCCGATGTTCGGGCCTTCCGGCGTTTCAATCGGGCA
>Ga0181520_10003686_pt1 | contig 26574 bp, 20 predicted proteins | sample PEATcosm2014_Bin_29_FD_132451 | JGI IMG/M metagenome (GOLD analysis project Ga0181520, IMG submission 132451) | Peatland microbial communities from MTU Mesocosm Facility, Houghton, MI, USA - PEATcosm2014_Bin02_30_metaG | ecosystem: Environmental > Terrestrial > Soil > Wetlands > Peat | place...
TCCAAGACATTACCCATGCCAACAGAGGCTAAATGCCCCCGTCGGAGCTAATGTCTTAGGCCATTCTCCCTATGGCCGGTTTTGAGGTGATAACCTATGGCCGCTTTTGAGTGATCGCCAAGGTTGAAGATCCAACTCTTGATTCTCGACTACGCGTGCTTCAGGCACCGGAACAAACAGGTTCCAGTCCGGGAACTTCCCCCGCCACACTAGCCTCGTGTCAGGAAAATCGGCAGGTCCAACTTGCGATCGTAAGTCGGCCGGTAGCGCTCCGTGTTGTACATGGTGGTGATCTCCACTTTGCGCGGCCCGAGTTTGGGATCTGGGATCGGCGCCATCGCGTAGCAGCCGCTGCTGATTGCCGTCATCAGGCCGCTCTTTCCCTCCTCCACGGCGTCCATCGCCATTCCGGCGAAGGTGATGGCCACCATGCGGTCGACAAAATCCGGACTACCGGAGCGCAAATCGTATGTCAAGTCACTGACAACGGTCTCTTCGCCGGTGGCAGCCTTGATCTCGTTGCTCAGGTCCTCCGCCACGCTCATCTTTTTGCGGTGGCCAAAGGCATCGGCTGAGCCATATTCCTTTACCGTGTATCCTTCCCACTCCGCACCCTCGGAAAGAATCACCAACGAATAGTTGCTGGGATTGCTGTGCTTGTCCGAGATCAAGATTTCAATCAGGTGCTTCAAATTCACCTTGTATTCGGGGATGCAGCAGCGCAAGGATGTCACGTACGCGGTGTAGAGAGCGGTGTACCCAGCGTCACGGCCGAACACCCGGAAGATGCCGATCCGCTCGTGCGAGCCGACCGTCGTCCGCTGACGCTCGATGGCGTCCATGGCACGCGTGATGGCAGTTGAAAATCCTATGCAATACTCGGTGTTGCGAACGTCATTATCCATGGTCTTCGGCACTGCGATCACCCTCACACCGTGCCGGTCAAGTTCGGCGGCATAACTAAGGGTGTCATCGCCGCCGATCGCCACCACGTAATCGAGCCCCAGCGTCTCGATATTCCTCAGCACCGCCGGTGTCACGTCGAACAGCGTGCTCGTTACGCCATTCTTGGTGGACTCCTTACTGGAAAACTTTTGCCCTTCAAGCGCCGGCGGCAGTTTTTGCATCTTGGTGGGATTGGTGCGCGAGCTGTGCAGATACGTGCCGCCCGTGCGATCGATGGTGCGCGTGTTTTCGCGGTTGAGCGGCAGGATGTACCGCGACCGGCTGGCCGGATCTTTCAGATCGACGTGTGTCAGTCCTTCCCAGCCGCGGCGGATGCCAAGGGTCTCGCATCCGATTTCGGTCCCCCGGTACACGACCGACTTAATGACCGAATTCAGGCCTGGTACATCGCCGCCTCCCGTGAGAATACCAATTCGCTTTGCGGACATGAAAATACCTCCTAAAAGCTTGAAGTACGGTTCAAGATTCTCAAGGTTCATTTTACAGAAAACGGCGCCACACATTGTTGTATATGGCAAAGATTCACTTCGCGGCTCAGTTCCAACCCCGAAACGTGAACGCCGCCCGCCGTTCTGACCTGCCCCTTTTCTCAACCAGCCAGAACTAGAGTTTCCCGGTCAAACCTGAGCAGGAGGACTTGAATGGAAGTGGACTGCGAGCCGGGCAATCGGAGGTATATACTCTTGTCACCGGGAAGGTCCAGATGGAATTTCCGGTTAGAACAGAAGCGCATTATTTGCGACTAGCTCGGCCGCTGGAGTAGAGCATTGCGACAACTGTACGCTTCGTTGACTCTTTCATTGATGGTATTTCAGATGCTGGCTGTGCTGTGCGCTCTTGCCCAACCTGCATACGCATATATCGACCCTGGTTCCGGGCTTCTTGCGTTCCAGATAATCAGTACGACTTTCGCAGGCATGATTTTTATGCTCCGTAGACGTCTCCGTGATTCTCTCTGGCGTCTGACCCGCCGCTTCGGATCGAAAAGTGAGAAGGTAACCAAGCAATGAACCCATGTGCCTCGATTGCAGATCGAACCTTCCGTGATCCTGAAGGTAGGCTTTACAAGGATGGAGATCGAATTCTGCGCGAGATATACCCTCAATATGCAACGCCGGTTCTGGCTTGGCTTCAGTCTCCACTCGCCCAGAGCTGGATTCAGCAACGTCGTATGGTGCCAACAACGATTCTGACGTCCAAACCTGGGCAGCCGATTTTACTTGAGCATGAGCGTCTATTCTTTCCAACCTACCCTTGGGAGTGGACACCTGGCCAGTGGATAGATGCCGCTTCGTTGACCCTTGATCTATGCGAAGAAGCACTTGATGACGGGTTGATTCTCAAGGACGCAACCCCGCTCAACATCCTCTTCTCCGGTCCTCGCCCAATCTTTGTAGATGTGCTGTCGTTTGAGCATCGCGATCGAAAAAGCCCTCTCTGGATGGCCTACGCACAGTTCGTGCGCACTTTCTTGCTGCCGCTCTGTGCATACGTTCACCTCGGCTGGCCGCTTGCAACCATACTGCAACGACGCGACGGCTACGAACCAGCCGATCTGGCTCCATTTCTGCCTCTGGTTCGCCGCTGGCGTCGTCCTCTTCGCTCTCTGGTCACGCTACCTCTGCTACTTGAGAGGAATGCACACGTAGGAGCCCGGCAGTTACAAGTTTCCGAGGAATTTTCTGCCTTCGCCGTGCGCCGTTTGTTGCGTTCGACGCGTAAATTACTCCACTCTCTGGCCCCCTCGACGCGCACCTCGCGATGGAGCGGTTACACCCATACTGCCAACCACTACAAATCCTTGGATCACGAGGCCAAGCAGGCGTTTGTCCGTAGTGCGCTAAATAGCATTCGGCCTGCGCGCGTCCTCGATGTAGGTGCCAATACCGGCGTCTATTCGCGTATCGCAGCCGAGAGCGGAGCAGATGTGGTGGCCTGGGATACGGATGTGCAAGCCTCCGATCTCAGTTGGCAAACCGCACACCGCAACGGTCTGCCCGTCCTACCTATCGTTGCTGATTTTGCCCGTCCAACCCCCGCGGTGGGCTGGCAAAACAGGGAGAGTGCAAGTCTGCTCGACCGGGCAAAAGGACGATTCGACTGCGTGTTGATGCTAGGAATCCTGCATCATCTTCTAATGGCCGACCAAATCCCTCTTGTTGCCATCCTCGAACAGTTACGGGAGATAACCACTCGTTGGGCCATCCTTGAATGGATACCCAAGGGGGATTCCCAGTTCGACGAGCTTTGCCGTGGACGCCAGGTGCTTTATAGCCACCTGAGCGAAGAGTACTTCATTCAAACACTTTCAAGAAGATTTGCTGTCCGTGATCGCAACTTACTGCCAAACGGACGCTCTCTTTGGCTTGCGGAGTCAACCGCATGAAACGGTGGACTGTATCGGCAGCATTGGAAGGAATTGGCGCCGCGCTTCTGCTGCTGTTTCCTTACATCCTGCCATGGGTCTCTCCTTCCAACCTTGCGCTTTACCCTTATCGCTTGCCGGTTACAAACTTGGTTGGGGGCCTTCTTGTGGATCTGCTGGGCTTTGCCGTCATGGCGACGGGTTTCCTGGTTGCCGTCCACTATCTCCCCGGCACTCTGCAAAGAACACTCAACGCTTTATTCGCAGGCTTCATTCTGTGGCGCATCGTGGATATTGCAATCGCAATGCAGACCGACCTGCAGCTAACCGCCTATTGGAGTGGCGTTCGAAGGCTGAGCTTCATTACGATCTTCCCGATTTCAATTCTGCTAGCCCTTTTTCTTCCCCGTGTCACCCAACCTGCGGCTCGCACGGTTCGTCTCGTCATCGCAGGGTTTGCTTTCTGCGCTTTGTGGATGATCCCACAACTCCTTCACCTCGCGCTGGTACGCAAGCCCGTTCAGAGCGCCGCTTCCAACCGTCCATCTGCTCTTGAGAGCAGCGGTTCCAACAAACGCATCGTCTGGATTCTCTTCGACGAGCTTTCCTACCATCAGACATTCGACCACCCTGCCCCCGGTTTGAAACTACCCAACTTCGACCAGTTACGTGATGGGAGTGTCTCGTTCAGCAATGTGAAGCAGTCTGGATTCTACACGGACCGCATCATACCGTCTTTGTTCCTGGGTCGCCAAGTCGACAGGGTTCGCAGCACCATCGGCGGGGATTTATGGTACGAAGATGAGTCTCAGAATCGTTGGCTCGCTTACGATCCAAAGAAAACACTCTTTGGCCTCGCTCAGAGCAAGGGATGGAGCTCTGGCGTGGATGAGTGGACCTTTCCTTATTGCCGCGTTCTCGCCTCGGTGCTCGATGTCTGTTCCTGGGAATCCTCCATCATGTCGCCAATGGAGTCGTACGGAGCGTCGGAAGAGAAGTCGGTCTTGGCCAATGCTGCGGTCTTGCCCCGCGCGTTTCTGGCCAGCGGTACCGACCACTCACATTCTGCCCAGAATACAAACATACGGGAATACCATGACATTCTGGCACATGCTGTGACGTTGATTGGCGATAACCAGGTCCGTTTCGTCTTTCTGCATTTCCCAGTTCCCCATCCGCCTGGCATCTATGACCGTCAGCGTCACATCCTTCGTCTTGGGGGTACCTATCTCGATAATCTGGTACTGGCGGATGACACTTTAGGCTTGCTTTTGCAGAAGATTGATTCAGCGCCCTCATCCAGCCAGACCACTGTAATAGTTTCTTCGGATCATTCCTGGCGCATCCCTATATGGAGACATGCTGAATTCTGGAGCGACGAAGAAGAACGCGCTTCGGGAGGCCGTTTCGACGACAGACCGGTGCTGCTTATTCACTTTGGGGATCAAAAGCTCAGCAGTGATGTTAGCGCTCCTCTACCCGAGCTTCTTGAGCACGATATTATCGCAGGCATGTTGTGCGGCAAGATAAATAATCCTGAAGACCTGGCAGTCTTCCTCGCGCAATCCCGCCGCTAACTGCGTTCACGTGGGCGGCGTATGCCCGCCGCTCCAACTCGGCCACAGACACACGTACCCTGATCGTGGCCGCTTGGCCGGCTTCGTAACAAGAATTGTATCAAGGGGGAAGATATGCTCTAACTAAAGTACAAGGAGGCTGGCCGCGAGCATCTTCGGCGCTCCCCTGCCAGGCAGAAACATCTATCGCAATCTATGAGAGAACGCCCATTTTCTGCACACTTCTAGAAGCCTACTTTCCTCTCCGGAAACCAGGTGAGCCGTATAGTTGTGCTGGTCACTGTCTGCTGGCCCGGCAAATAGATTGGAGCTTTCCACCTTTCGTAGGTAAAGTTGCCGTCGATTTCAAAGTCCTTTCCAATGCGTTTAACGGCCTCGAAGTTGATGTCGTTCAAGGTAGTGCCGCCGGGAATAAAGTCCTTTGAGGCTTTCTGATTGCGCACGCCCACCCGCAGCCATTCATTACCGCTCAAGTGATAAGTGATCCAGCCCTGGCCGCCCTTGCCCTCGCGGCCGATCCAGTCGCCAAAGAGTTGGCCCTGGTTGGTGTAGCCCTGCACCTGGATTTCTTCCCAGTATTGATAACGGCCGCCGATACTGCCCAAATAGGAGGGCGTTGAGGCGACGGAGGAATCGGTATCAATGCCTTCGACACGCACATCCAACTTGGGGATGCCGGGAAAGTGGGAAAGATACAGGCCTGGTCTGAAGGCGCCATGCAATGGTTTGGCGATAGGACTGGGTGCGTCGTGCGCTTCGGAGTCAGTGTAGAGCGTCAGCCAGTTGCGCGGGAAAGGTAAGCGGTAAGTGAAATCGAAGGAGGCGAAGCGGGCGCCAGGATCCAGATTGCTGAATTTTTGGTATGGATAGGTCGAACTAAAGCTGAAGAAACTTCTAAAGAAGGTGTGAAGGTTGATGGCTTCGTGGCCTTGCCCTCCCCATATCACTGTGCGTGCGAAGCCGAACTCGAGGTCGCGAGTGGGCTTGAAGCTGAACTTCTCAACGTGGACCCACGGGTCACCGGGGTTAATCACGTTCGGTACACTGTTCGAGGGGTTAGCTATATACGCTGGATTGGGCATATAGGTGTGGCCTCTGAGCGGTCCAACCATAAAATCGTAGCGGAAAGGCCCGGTGAGCCGTGAAAGCAGCGGAATGTAGATCGGCTCGACGCGGTTGATGCGGAAGGAATAAATGTTTTCTGCGTTGTTGGAGTAGGCCATGCCACCGCCCAGTGCAGGCCCCAACCAGTCATCCTGTTTGCCAAACGATATCTCGTGGTTGAGGACGTGTGCTGATACATATGCTTCAATAAATCGCCCATCGGTGGTTGTTGCAATCGGCCCCATCGGGATGGTGGCCTGATTGTATGAGAGTTTAGTGGCTGCGTTGAGGAAGGTGGTACCGTCAATTGTGCTAAGTGTCTGGGCCAGTGATTGGGAGTAACCGGTGGCGGACGGCGCGTCTTGGGACTCGCCGCGCACATAAAGGGTAAACCGGCCGGCAGTAGCATAGCCGCTGGCGCCGGAGTAGTTGTTGAAACCGTTCTCGTAAGGGCGTCCATAGTCATTGATGATGGTCGAGCCCAGATGGAAGCTGTCGCGCAGTGGTGTGCCGCTGATGCTGCGGACTGTTGAGTAGACTGACTCCATGTCGGAGTCTCCCTGGTGCGTAAGGCATTGTTTTTCTGCGTCGTAATGTAGAAAGCGGATCAGAGCAGTGTAGATATCCTGCGCCTCGCCGGAGGTCGGATCTCCATACATATCCGCGTCGCGAAACTCGGCGTCGATGTCTTCAAGCATGTGGCTCAAACTGGCGCGCGTCCAGGGGCGCATACCCAGATACGCGTGATCGATATAGCCCATTGAGTAGAGCCGCAACACAGCCGGATAAACCCAGCTATCGACCGGAATGTACGGTGAACCATTGGTGGAAGATTCGCACCCTGCCGTGGCATGTCCGGAATCCTGCCCTGACTGTCCGGCGCCTTCAGGCGCGGCAGGCTGTTCAGACGCGTGAAGGTGGGCACTTAAAAGGAGAAGCCCTGCCAACGAGGCTGTGCATTGAATAATAGGAGCTATAGCCGCAATTCTGCTCGAGCTCATGCTTATCTCTTTTACATCCCAATGTTGGATAGCCCGATGAATGATCTTGGGAGAATGGAGTACGCGCTTCGGCTGGCGGTTTCAGGAACCCTCGCGCTGCAGCTAATCCCACAGGACTGAGACTCTGCCCTCTTCGCGATTACTTTCAGCGCAAGGTTCTTCAATGAGACACACCTTCGCGACGGGCAACTTTCACGACGGTCATGGCGAGGATCTTCAGGTCAAGCCAAAGAGAGCGTGCATTGAGATACTCACAATCGAGGCGAACTTTTTCCGGTATCGGAAGGCCGTCGCGTCCATTGACCTGTGCCCAACCGGTAATCCCTGGGACAAGCTCATGAACGCCCGCTTTAGTTCTCAGTTCAATCAGGTCGTTCTGATTGAACAACGCTGGACGCGGTCCCACTAAACTTAGATCTCCTCGCAAAACGGGAAGCAATTGCGGCAGCTCATCAAGGCTGCTGCGCCGAAGAAAGCAGCCAATTGGCGTCAGGTAAGCGACAGGATCGTGAAGCAGGTGAGTCGCTACTTGGGGCGCATCGATTCTCATGCTCCGGAACTTCGGCATCTTGAAAATGCGATTCCTCCGGCCCACTCGGTCCGACCAATACAGTACCGGTCCCTGGGATGTGAGCTTCACCGTCAGCGCAATCAAAGCCATCGGAATCGCAAACAGGATCAGCAGCAGACAACTTAATATTATGTCGCACAATCGCTTCATAAGAACCACTATTGAATGTCCAAGTACGCAATGCGCCCTAATTGCGCGTTGAACGGAAATAATGATCGACCATTTGCTGGAGTACTGCGCCGACGTTTCCGTCCCACTCGAATTGCGTCTGAGCCAGACGGCTCGTGCTGAGTGTAAAATCTGAAGTTAACTTTGCGAAAGCCTCACGTGAAATCGGAAGATGTGCCCCCAGCTTCTGGATAGCCGAACCAGCCAGGCTGGCTGAATATAACAAAGCCGACGGAACAGTGCGAGGCCTCCGGCGCCTCATTCGATCAGCTAGTTCGTTTCCGAATTCCACAAGCGAATAGGGGCTTGCGTCGGCGAGATTGTAGGTACCTGCGGAAACACTTCTGCATGCCAAATGCGCAATTGCCCGTGCCGCATTCTCCACTGACAGGAAACTACGCATTGGGTTCCTGCCCGAAATGTGAAAGTAATACCCGCGATCAATGCCGCGCATCATTCGGTGTAGATTAAAACGCGCTCCAGGGCCATAGATCAGGCACGGACGGACAATCACTATTTCCATCCCCCGTTCGGCTGCTTCACGCACAAGCCCTTCCGCCTCTACCTTAGTAAAAGAGTAATAGCTGCGCGCGGCCACAGGCGCAAATTCGTCGATGTCCAGTCCCGATTGCGCTGCGTAAACATGAGCCGTCGAGACAAACACAAACCTCTGAACGCCATGCCTCAACGCTGCATCCAAAACGGTCCTCGTGCCGACGACATTCACCTTGTAGGAACGCTGTTTCTCTGCCTCGGTCCGCGGAGACGAATGCGCAATTCCAGCCAAGTGGATGATTGAAGTGCAGCCCTGTACGAACCTACCTGTAACCTCAGGCGACGTCACCTCACCAACGATATACTCCACATCATTTATGGGAGCCGCTCCCCTTTCCAATGCCAGTACGCGAACCGGTGAGTCTTGTGCCACTCGCGCGACCAGTCGCTGGCCGACAAATCCTGTTCCGCCGGTGACTCCAATCATTATCAACACCTCTCTATTGCATCACCGTTTGCGACCTGGTTTCGTCTTGGCCCAAGTTTTTCTAAAATAAGGTCGTGGTACTCTCGCGCCAGCGCAGCCATTACCTTCTCCCGCGGGAACTCGCGGGTCACCCATTCCTGTCCCCTCTGTCCCATTTCCTCGCGCTTTGCGGCATCACCGAGAAGACTCCCGATTGCGCGAGCCAACTCAGATGCACTTCCTACCGACACGAGAATCCCCGTCTTTCCGTCTTGGACAGAATCGATTGCCCCTGTCGCTCGCGTGGTCACTACCGGTTTGCCTGCCGCTTGCGCCTCAATATTGACGAGTCCGAAGCCCTCACGCCAGGTCGGCAAGACATGCACATCCATAAGCTGATAATAAGCAGACGTGTCAGGCACGAACCCGGGCCGCAATATAAGGGGATCGTTCTCGATCAGAGCCCGTACGCTCAGCGGCACAGGATCACCATCCTCAAAGTCACCCACTAGCAGCAACCGTAGTTCTCGGAAGTCATTTCGCAGATCCCAATACGCCTCCATGAGTTCCGGTATCCCCTTATCACGGGTCAACCGCCCCACAAACCCGATCACTAAAGCATCCTTCGGAAGGTCCAATTCACGCCGCAACTCCTCCGCCCTGGCCATGTTCTCTTCCGTGCAGGCGTACCGCTCAACCTCCACGCCATGACAAGTAAGAGCGCGCGCTTTTGCCGACTCCACCAATCCCAGGTCGATTGCACGTTGCCGCAAACTCGGGCTATCGCAGATCACTCGATGCGCACATTTGCAAGCGATCTTCTCGGTCCACATCAGAATCCGGCGTTTCACTCCGGTCGTCGTCTCCAGGCGCAAGCCGTGGAGCGCATAAACCCGGCACGGGACTCCAGCCAAGACAGCTGCCAATCCGCCTAACAGTCCTGCTTTGGGGTTTCCACTATTCGTAATGTCAGGCCGGATGCGACGCAATGCGCGCCATAGTCGCCAGAGTGAAACAAGGTCATCTAACGGCGAAATCTCGCGGTTGACAGGTACATTGAATACGGATGCTCCCTCTTCGCGGATCACTTCTTGCTCTGGCCCAGGAGATGAGATAGCGCTGACATCGAAACCGCTGCTGCAAAGATATGTGATACAGCCGCGAAAGAACAGCAGAAATTCAGCCGAAACGATGATAACGAGTTTTGGCTTTCGTACGCTGCCTTTATTGACGATAGGGCTCATTGTCTATACCGTCGTGCTTTGTACAACATCAGTGAGACATTTGCGGTCAGCCAATAATCTATCGGCCGTAACGTTGACCTGCTCCCAGACTGTGCGCCATTCAACCTCTTCTTCATCGCGTAAAGCGGTGGCACGATGCCGAAGGATGTGATATTTCAGCCCGGTGGAGATCGCTAATGTGTCAACCAGGCCTTTAGCTACCAGCCCGATGATCCCCAGAGCGGCAGTCATGAACATATGTTGCTCGCATGCAATACGAACCATCGTTTTGCACATATCTCTCCGCGCAAGCAGAATCTTGGACAACGACAAGGAATCCTCCCTATAGCCCAGCACAATCTCCGGCACAGTGGCGAACCGGCTCTTCTTATAGGTGCGAAGCAACAGATCCTGGTCTTGCGTGCGCGGAGCGTCTGTACTGTACTGATTACGGAGAAACCAATCTGACTTACCCATCCAGGTCGGGTGCGCTAAAGAAATGCCCTTCCAGGGATGTGCGCAAATCTGATCGTGCGTCAAGGGACTGCGGCGAGCCCCATATGCTGAACCTTGATCGTTAAACACCACCACCCAACCTCCCACCAGATCAACCTCGGGATGGCTCAGCAGAAACTCGAGTTGGTACTGCAAACGCCCCGGATATGCAATATCGTCCTGGTCCATTCGGGCGAAGTACTTGCCCCTGGCCCTGCTAACACACTCGTTCAGGCGCGTTGATAAGCCCTTGTTCTCTCCTTTCGCGACAATAATGCGCGGATCGTCGAAGGAGGCTGCAATCTCAAAGGTGTTATCCGTCGAACCATCATCGACAACAATTAATTCCCAGCCTCTGAAAGTCTGGCTCAATATCGAACAAATGGCATGTGCAATGGTCTGTGCGCCATTGTAGACCGGCATTCCAATGGAGACGATGGGCTGGTCTTGGGAAGGTGTTTGCATCGAGTGATTGTCCTAGGGTGAATCGGAGTTATTGCAATTGCTTGAGCAGGTGCTAAGCAACATCACGAACCTGCTTTCAATTGCCTTAACCAGGAGCATACTTCAATCAAACCATTACGTAAGTCGGTCTGTGGATTCCAATTGAATTGCTGCTTTGCGCGCGTGGAGTCCAGAATAATCGCAGGCACATCGAATTTCCTGGCAGGCTCTCTTTGGATGATCGGAGTGACTTCGAGCGTTTCAGCCAAGAGATCCACAAGCTCCAAGGTGTTTACGCCGACGCCGCTGCCTAGATTGAAAATACCGGAGCATTCCCTCATCGCCGCCATCGAACAGAAGCTCGCAACATCCCTCACGTCAATATAATCTCGCACTGCATCTCCGGCTCCCCAGATCGTGATGGGCTGCCTATGGATAATCTTCCAGGCAAAAATTGGTATGGCCCCTTGCACGCCTACTGGGGATTGGCGAATGCCATATGGGTTGGAAGGGCGAACGATAACTGCCCCAATGCCGAACTGATAAGAAAGGCTGAGCAGGTGCTTCTCGATAGCAAGCTTCGTAATTGCATAAGAGCCCAGAGGGTTGGTAGGATGAGACTCATTTGCCGGCAAGTGGTCAGTTACACCATATATTTTTCCTCCGGTGGAGAAAAAAAGAATTTTCTCGACACCGTGCTTTATGCATGATTGAAATAGCTTGACGGAATCACTGAGGTCAAACAGATCGCTTTCGGGAAGTCCAGCTGCACCGACTGAAAGACTATTGTTTGCCAAGTGAATTACAACATTGGGTTTATGTTTTAGAGCGACTTCAACTGCCTCAGCATCCCCATAATTGCCTTGACAATAGCGAACATCGGCAGATGGGGAGCGATACCTCTCCGGGTAAGTGTCCAGAACTGACACCTCCGCATTTGCGTAATGCAGAGAGTCAAGAATATGGGATCCGATAAAGCCATTCCCACCGACTAGAAGTACGTGCATTTATTGGATATCTCCGTCTTGGGAGGAAGCGGCAATGTACTCTAACGCAGGAACCTGCAATTCGCAAAGAACGCTATCACTCCATAAGACCGCGGCTTTCTTCATTGACCGTTTCCGCTTGAGTTTTTCTTTCAATGTCAAGCTATACAAACCGGGGAAAGAATTGACTTAATCAAGTTCGACTTCACGGTCGCAGGCTCTCTCTTTGCACAATTGAGATTGTGAGTAAAGTGTCCCTGATTGCACTTTTCGGATTTTTATGCAGCTAAGCCCGTGAGGTCGAAAGTAACTTCCTATGTGCGTCCACTTGCTCAGAATCCGCCCGCCAGCGTCTCGGTTGCGGAAATAATTCTCCAAGTGGGCGGGAAAAGATCGTGCGGAAAACGTCTATCCCCGCGGTTCCACACCGGCGGAACGCATACCGTTTTCATTGGGTACTTTCCAAGCCAGGCCGCCCACCAGCTAAATGTGCTGTTTGCAATGATGAAGTGCTTACATAGTCTCATAAGATAGAAGTTCCGAAGCGGATCGTCGTCATTTATCACGTTCACATTACAGCCCTCGGCTTCAAATGCCCCTGCGTTCTGCTGAGCCCAGCGAAGGTCGTCGCTGAAAACAAATATCGTGAGGCTTCTATGAGTTGTGGCAAGTTCGCGAATAGCGCGACGATAATATGCGAGGTCGCATGTGCCGTAAAAGTCGGCCACGGACTGCCGGATGGATCCATCCGCTTGTTTCGCGAACGACTGCCGGCTATGAAGACAGACGGAATTCCCTTGCGTGATCTCTTCGACCGTCCTTTCGCTCAGGCCGGGCGGAGGCGCCTGAAACTCCAGTTCCTTCCTCACGAGTTCCTCGGCTTCACAGAAGTAGCGAGGGCTTTGGCAGTAGGTGTCGAGTACAGTCGTGCCCTTGATGCGCAGGTTGTAGATTGCCGGGTCGAAATTTCGTCCGAGAACTCTTATCCTCAACAGTTCCCGCCGTTGCGCGAACTTCCGAAATAAGTCGGCCCTGATGCCTGGTTCAGAAAGAGATCCCTGCTCAATTCTTTCACCCTGTATGTTGAAACTTCCGAGCTCATAGTGGCGGCCGTAGGGGTCGCCGCAGAAGCCGGAAGAAGTGTCCAGCAAGAGCGGAACATGGTTTCGCAATGCCAAGGCTCGCCCAGCAGCGTACTCGAAAAGCTGGTTGCCCAATCCGCCTCTCAGCCGGACGACGAGCGAGGGGGCGTTTCTGTCGATCATGTTCTTCGCCTGCCCAGGTATCCGTATGCGGTCACTTGGAAGCAGGCGCCGGCCAGGCCGGCATACATCGCGCCTCTCGCGCCCCAACCCGGTATGAGCCACCCGCCCACGGCAACGGTAATAAGGAGAAACATCACAGACGCCACAAACTGCGACCAGAACCGCCGGGACGCAGTTAGGCCGGCGCCGAGCAGTGAAGAGGTGTTGTTCAGTATCCCGACCGCCACCAGACCGGTCACTAGTTCCGCGGTCACGGCGCTTTGGTGCCCGTAGACCAGGGTCGCCAAGCGCACGCCCCAGAACCACGCCCCATACAGCATGGCCACTCCTACTGCCGCGGAGAAGAGCATCATTCGCCCCATCGCGGCATGAAACTGATCGAGGTCGGTGGTGAACAACCTCGCCAGGCGCGGCAGCGCAGTCTGTCCTAGCGCAGAGTAGAGCAGACCTATGGCGCCGGACATCACTGCGACGGCCGAAAACACACCCAAAGACTGTTCACCCGCATGGCGCTCCAGCATCAACCGCGGCAGGTTAGCACCCGTACTAAGCAGCAGTATCACGAATGCCAACGGCAGGCACAGGATCACCAAACGCCTGTATGTCGCTATCGAAGTAGACTGAAGTGGCGCAACTCTCTGAACGCCCTCCATCCGTAACGCGATCGGCCGCTCATATATCAGCGCCGCCGCCAGCCACATCACCGTCAACGCAGCAATGGCGACGGGGACGCTATGGAACACCGCCATACCGAACGCGAGTGCCGCCAGTCCGGCCACTGCCCGTATGAACATCGCCCACGCGATCAGGTCCAACCGGTCGTTCAGCTGAAACAGCCCATACTGCATATCGCTGAATGAGTCCACCGCCCTCGAACAGGCGACGGCAAGCACCACCAGTACTGTCTCCCGGCGCCACGGCATCAGCAATGCCACTGCCAATACTGCGACCAGCGCAAAAGCCGTTCCGGCAAGACGCACAGTCAGATAGTCCCTGAAACGGTAAACACCGGTGCAATCTGTAGCCTGGACCGCTCGCATTGACAGCCCGGTAAACGAGAAAATCGGAAGGCATATCGCCAGCCCCAGCGCATACTGGCCGACCATTTCCATGTTGCCCATCCGCGCGATCACTATGGTGATGAGCCATTGTGATCCCGAAAAGACGAGATTGCCCGCCAATGTAGAAGCTATGTTCCAACGGACCGTGGCCTCGTTCAAGCTCAAGCTTGAAGTAGGATCCTCAAGAATAGCGGGTGTCATGCTCACGAAGTCCTGGCGGTTGTTCAGTTTCACTGAGTTGGGCAACTGTCGAATCCGGGCAAGGCTGGTGCACCTTTCGGTCCCAGTTCCGCGGAACCCGCTCAACGAGTGCAGTCCTGTGCGAGCAACGATTGCGCGCAACGCAGCGTCAGGCCTGGTCAGTTGTAGTTTTTAACTACGACTTACTCCCAAAAGGGAGGCTAACTGCGGCGGCGCGTCCTGAAAAATCCAGACAAACAACGCCTACCCTTAAATACTAAGCACGAAATGTGAGCACGGGCAATTTCCAGATTTGACATATTGAATGCACTGGACGTTAGCAGTGAGTTCTGAAAGCTGTAATAAGGAGGGACTAAACCCAGGTTAACGAGGTAAAGCCAGCGTCGGTCTGAAGGGGGCATATGCCGCACAAGGTCACTATAGGCATGTTGCGGTGTGAGTGTCGGAAGCTCACGTTCCCTGCCTTCGTCTTTGCGCAAGAAGAATGCATTACCCGTATAACAGATCAGTCGATAACCCGCCTTGTCCGCAGCTGATGCGAAGGCTTTCAGAGGCTGTCCGACGTTATTCGCCGCCACCTGCCGGGGGATAATTGCCGCAGAATTGGGATCGTGGCCGCCATTGACTTCAACGAGAATCAGGCGGGGCCTAATGTCGTCTGGAGGAAGAAACAGTTCGTAATCAAGCCCGTCCACATCAATACTCAGAAAATCCAACTCTGTGGGAAGCCCAGCCTTCTTCAGTAAGATGCTAAGTCGGCTGGTTGTGGTGTCAACGCACGCCCTTATCGCGACTACTTTCGGATACTGTTGAGTGTTGTCCTTGAGGCGTTTGAATCGTGCGTCGTCACACTCTATCAGCGCTCCACTCCAGCCATTCTCTATGAGGGCGCGTGTGTTTGATAAATGAATGCCGTCCCACGCACCGAACTCGCAGCATCGCTCCTGTCCATGGCCAATGATCGAGAACACTCTCGCAATAATGCCATCCTCGCCGTTTTGCGAGTATTTGTTCGCCGAGTAGGCTAACAGGCCCACATTCGAGGAAGTGTCGTGTTTATTATGTGTTTTGGCCATAAGTAGCTGTGAAATATTCCCGTTATTTGCAAGAAATGCCTTGTGTAAGTTAGCGGCTCGCAGGGGCAGTCTAGACTTTCAGACGTGCTGCGCTACGCACACAAGGAAATCAGGTTTTGCCAGTTTTCGCTGCACCAACGGCTCATTGTAGCTTTGGTAGTATGTGCCCCTCGCGGCCAGGCCAGCGCCGCCTAGCCAACGAAGCACTCGGTCCTCGTCGATTTCAGAGGTCAGGTGAAAGCCCGCTTTCGCAGCCTCCGCAGCCGGTTGGCGGTATGGACAGGAGAATATCAGGGTGCCAGACGGTTTCAGAGCGGCGCTATATATAGATAAGAGTTTCTGAATGTCTGGCTCAGCAAAATGTTCCATTGTCTCGAACGAAACAATTAGGTCAAACACCCGATCAAATTGAACCGAGAGCAAGTCTTCGCTTATGAACCTCAAGTTCGTCCTGTGTTCGTAACGCTGTTTTGCCGCTTCGACAACGACGCTGCTACGGTCCACTCCTAGAACACTTTGGCAAACCTCTGACAAAAGGGCACTGCCATATCCGGTACCGCAGGCCAGATCGGCGCACGCGTCGTTTGAGCGTGCCGAATAAGACGCAAACACGTAGCGGCTATAGTGAGTTTGTTCATAGATGTCCATGCGACGCCATAAGGATGGCCAGGGGCCTACGTTTTTTACGGTGTATTCAATGTCTACGCGTTCACCGCCGCTGGTGAGCCCCGAGCGAGACCATGATTCCAACTGGACGGAACGCGCAATCTTGCTGCTGAGCCTATGGAAAAATGCATTCGCCAGGTTATTTGCCATCATGCGAGTTTCCTGCCTTCTCTGGTGAGGTCATTAGTTTCACCCGCCGCCCCGACGAAACCAATAGCATTCGCGGTCGATGATAATGCTTAACTGGCGAGTTGGAGCTCTCTGGACTGATATGCCATCGTTCGCTATAACAATGCTCATATGCCAGCTCTAATCGCTGCGCCTTTGGTCAGCTTCAGGCTCCTGGCTGGATCTTCAACAACGACGGCTCTCATTGTCGCAAAACTAGGGCGCTCATTACAGTGACTACATTGAGGGCGGAGCCGGCAATGAAGGTCGTCCTGAGCTCAGGTCTCGAGCGGGGAATAGGAATGCGGATGCGCGTCCTACTCGCCGCTGAACCACAAAATGGCTGACAATACTGGCCAACACAAGCGTCATCACGAAGTTGATTCTGATAAACTCATTGTTCGCGACTGCTATTGCTACGCAATAGGCAAAAAGCGCATTCCAAGCCAATATCATCGGGCTGGGACGCTTGGCCGCCTTATTAAAGAGCCATCCGCCTGCCGCACCAACCAGGGTCGCACCCAGGATAGCTCCAAGTATTCCCCCATCCAGCGTGAACACATCTAAGAACGTGTAAATGTTTGTGTTGTATACGTATGGCTTGACAAGCGAAGGGTAGCTTTCGCTGTCTATGATTTTTAGCTTCTGCAGAGTGTAATAGAACATATCCGCGCTGTAGTACCCAGGTTCTCTCGGAAATGATCCGTCAATAATGGTATCGTAAGCCTGCATCGACCCGCCATAGTACGTCTCGACTAACCCGACCCCTTCGACGTTGAAGTTTTGCATGCTGTGTAAGGCGGCCTGAATCAAAACGAACACCACACAAAAGGCTCCAAGCCAGCCTGCAAGCATACCCCACGCGCGCAGCGCGCGCGATCTATCAAGCAAGGTCCAGGAACTCCACAGTGTTGCGATACACGCCAACAGTGGGGCACGGGTCATGCGGGTTAAACCTAATAGACATGCAGATACAACAAGAATATAAAACATACGTCTGCTCATTAAGCCGCGCTTTCTAAGTATGACCGCGAGGGGAAGGTAAACAAAGTAGGCATTACGAAATATCTCCAACCACCAGGGACATTTGGTTCGGCCGTTTGATTCGTCAGGATTACGCAGAGCAAGAACATATAGGATAGGTGACTTCTGCGCGTCGATTGCCGGCAGCTCATACACAACCAGAGTCGCCTGCAAACTGAACAACAAGAGAACGGCCGCAATTGCGCGCCGGCTATTAATCACTATCTCGCGCGGCGCCATTGCGGGTCGCCGCCTGATCGTAAGAAGACCTCCAACGAGGAATGCCCACCATGCCCCGAAGAGCACAACAATTGTCTTCCATGACAATGTGTTCCCCGTGGTCGTCAGGAACTGAGCTGCCAGAATGCACGGTCCCCAAACCACGGAGAATAAGTGGGCAAAGGTGCTGCCGCTGCCGGCCCGATCCGCGACGAAGCAAAGCAGGAGTACCGCGCCAGCAAACCCAACAATGTTGACTATTACTGTCTCGGCCATTATCGAAATGCCATTATCTTATCGAGCAGGAGTTGTTTAACCGGCGCTCTTCTCAGCTGAAGTGCTTGGCCGAGTTCTCGCATGATCTCCCCGCCCAACATTCAGAGGCTGCTGCCGCGTTTCTTGATGCCCTTCGGCATCAGCTTCGGAGAATTCAGAGTTTCTACAAAGGGCGGAACCAGCCCTGCAATTACGCGAAAAAGAAACTCTGTGACTATAAACCTAAGCCAACAGTGGTGCTTTGTTAAGCAGTAGCGGAGTTCACTAAGTCTCACCGTTTTACTTGCGATGGTGTAAGTAACCTGCTGCGACCACTGTCTGATCGCGACCAGAGTTGTTACAAGTATGAATGGTCGGCCAAATTGAGCATTGAGCCGGTACGCCAGTTCTGTGTCGCATAACCATATGAGATTTTCGTCAAAAGCAATTCCTTTGTGATTGCGAAAGAACATAACAGACGGGCCACCGATTGTGTTCCTGGTGAGCTGTGTGTCTGGTAGAAAGCGGGGCGTTTGATAGCGATAGAAATGGCTGCGCTTCTCGTCGGCGTGGACAAAACCAGAGGCCCCCCAGACGAAATCTGCATTATGATATACAGCACCGACAAGTTCTTGCAAAACTGTCGGGTTAAAGAAAAAATCATCCTGGTGCATGGGCTTAATGATCTCGCCTTTGGCCACAATGAGAGCGTTATTGAGATTAGCGGACGAGTTTCCTCTTTGTTCGGTGAAATGCAGATAACTAACCGGAAAGACGTGTTTCCACTTTGTGCAGATCTCTTGCACCGCGCAGTTTTGCGAATGATCGGATACAATTACCTCAAAATCCTGAAATGTCTGCTGTCTGATAGATTCAAATAGTTGCTCTAGAAATTCCGCTCCCTTGCCGTGCATTTCATATGCCGGGATGCATATCGAGATTGCGGGGCATTGCATGGTTGTCTTATTCCTTTCGGCTCATCTGCAATCGAGAGGCAGCCGTCTCAGTCGTGTTAACAGACATTAGTGCCGTAAAAGGTATTTCAAATTCTGAAGCGCTCTGGTAAAGTCGGGGTTTGAATGCGCCGCATCCTTCCAGCACAAGATCCGTACAAGGAAACATGAAGTAATCAATCCTCCAATCGTGAAAAGCAGAAGGATTCGGAGGCGATGCGGGGACGATTTTTGGTCCGGTTCGATGGCCGGTTCCACAACCTGAATGATGGCCGCCTCCTTGGATTCATCTAGCTTGGCTGCGTCGTATTGCTTCATCAGCATGTCGAACAGAGCCTGTTGATATTGCAGTTCGTGTGCGGCGCGAAGATATTCCAGACCCGCGGCAGGAACATTTCCAAGCCCAAGCCCGGCAATTCCCGGCGTATGACTGCTCTGCTCCAAGCGCGTTTCCTCGGCTTGTAGAGAGGTCAGGTCCCTTTCCGCCAACTGCACGTCAGGATTTTGTTCCGTCGAATAGGAGCGCAAGGCCTGCACCTCCACCTGCTTTGCTGCGACCTGTGCGCGAATGACGCTAAGGCTCTCGATCATCGCCTTGGCCTGCGCATCCAGCTGGACAAGGCCCTTCTGCTGTTGAACCTGTTGGAAGGCAAGTTCGGCCGCGACCAGCGCCTCCCTGGCCTGCTTCAACTGCTCTTCATAAAAAAGCCGCCGCTGCGAAGCCTCCGTCACCGCAAGGGACTTGGTAAGAATGCGGAGTTGGTCCGTGTAGGCGTTCGCCATCTCGGCGACACGCTCCCTGTCCTTATCTGTGACAGAAACGGCGATAAATCCTCTTTTTTCAGACGTAACTTCGGTATAACCCGCAAGTTTCTCGCGGGCTTTTGTCATGTCTTTGGCGTGGTACACCTTTACCAGGTCGAACTTCTGGATGATCGCGTCGGCTATGGGCCGTGAAGTCAGCAGGCCAACGTAAATGTCGTTGGGATTCTTCAGACCTAATCCACCGCCGGCAAGCGCGGCAAGGGAGCCCCCACCGATACTTGTCAGTTGGTTCATCATCAACATAGAGGCTGTAGACTGAGTCTGTTGTGGAGGCATGATTTTCGTAGTTGCCGTATACCGTACCGGCAAGACAAAGCAGAGAACCAGGCCAGCAAAGATGGCGATGCCCGTTACCTTCGCAATGAGCCATTTCCGATAGGCTAGTTGCGTGAGAACATCGATCAGGCTGGTTTCATAGCCATCGCTGGGCGCCTCCGATAAGGAGGCGCTGTCCATTGCATCAGATGTTTCTTCGATGGAAAAGTTCTGCTGTGTCATCGGTAGCGCCTTTACTTGACTACGCTGAGCGCAGCGGCGGTCAGGGCCGTCTGGGAAGCAAGCTGCGATGCTTGCAAGAAGTCAGTCAACTTGGATGAGATTCGGATCTTCTCCGGAACAACAATAGCGTCTCCCGGCAGCAATTTCAGGTTTCCATAGCTGCCATGAGAGTGGCTGGTGCGTGATTGACGGCTGACGACTGTTCCGTCGGCGCGGATGACGAAAATGCGCTTTTGATCCGCCTCCCGTGTGGCACCACCGGCATCGTTTAGATAGGCTATCAGCCGTTTTCCGGGCTCATAGCGCAAGGCATTCGCATTGTAAACAGCGCCCGCCACCTCGACCGTGCTGAGCCGCGGCGGGATATAAAACGTATCGCCATCTTCAAGAGGAAAATCTGGCATGTCCGCAATGGTATCGGCACTGGGCTTCATGTCCAGAACAACCCGGCCGGTTGGTTTGATCGATGCGAGCTTGGCTAATGCGGTTTGCTGCATGGCAAGCTGCGCTTGTTGGTCCGCCCCAGTCTGGCCGGCTAGCGGAACGGCATTCGCAAACTTGGCCGTAAGTTCCCTTTGCATCTGCTCGGTCGATTGCTGGAGCTGTTTCTCTTGGGCCTGGCGGGCCGAGACACGCGCAAAAACGGAAGCATAGAGGTAAGAATGCGGCGTAAGCCCTCCTGCCTGCTTCACGACATCTCTTAAAGTCTCGCCCGGATTCACGCGGTACACGCCCGGTGCGTTCACCTCTCCGCCCACTCGGACAAACGCCGCGTGCTTTTCCATAGGCAAGTCCAGGTCAGCTCGCGAGAAGATTGTGACGACATCACCAGCCTTCAAAAGCTGATTGTCAGAAGATGTGGGATTGTCTATTGCGCCGGCGAGTCGAAATGGGATCAGGCGTGTGCTCAGATCACGCTCGTCAAGCCGCTCGATCACCGCATATTCCCAGTTGATCTCCGCGCTGATCTGACCGACGGTATCAATGACTGGAGCCCGTGAGTTCCAGAACTGGTCGTTGTCCTGGCTACCAGTTTGATTGGTGCGCAAGACTCTGGACTGATCAGACTGCGTATTAGCGGTTTTGTCATTCCTTGGATTTCCATACTGATCTACGCTCAGATCACTGGATTGGCCTGCCTGGCCATTGCCGAATTGGTTAGGCCGCGAGTTTCCATACTGATCTTGGTCCAGATCGCGACGCTGACTGTTCTGCTGTTCGCGAAACTGCTCTAAGCGTGGGTCTCCAAACGGATGAGTGGAAATGCGTGGAACCAGGTGGTTCTCCCAGTTCCAGTAATCGCGCGTGACCAGAAAGCCACGAGATGGGATCAGATCCGAAATCCGCATCCCTTCCTTCCAGACATAAAGGCCGGGCTGGGCGACATTGCCCCGCAGCGTCACTGCGTTCTCAAACTTTGGCGAAAGCGGAAAAACGCGCAGCAGATCTCCGTCCCTGAGTAAGTGTCCTTCTCCTGACGCGTCCAATGCGAATTCTTCAACCTGGCGACTGCTGTGGTTTTCAATCCGCTCCACTACGACCCGCTCGGCGTCGGCCAGGCTTGTCATTCCTCCCGCCCCTTTGAGAGCAGCACCTACCGTCGTTTCGCCTTTCAGTTCATAGATGCCGGGTTCGTTCACATCGCCACTGATCGCGATTTGCGCTCCAATCGAAGGAAAGTAAATCACATCGCCGGGGAGCAGCCGGACATCGTGGGACTTGTCGCCCTTCTGCATCAGATCGTAGATGTCGAATTCGGTCAGCGTCAGGCCTCCGCGCCGTAGCTGAATATGACGCATGGTCCCGGTTGCCGATGGGCCTCCAGAGGCAAATAGAGCATCGACCAGAGTACTTAGGGAACTGACTGTGTACCCGCCCGGCTGCCGTGCGCTGCCCAGAACAAATATCTGGATCGAACGAAGCTGCCCCATGGCAACATTCAGTTCAAAGTCCTTGAAGAGAGCGCCGATGGCCGAGCGCAGATACCCTTCTGTTTGTTCATAGCGCAAACCGGCTACGCTCAGACTCCCTACCTTCGGCAGATATATCTGCCCATTCCTGTCCACTGTCACACGGGAATCAAGGTCTATCTTCCCCCAGGCACGTATCAGCAGCTCATCCCCCGGTCCCAGCACATAATCCGCTGGTACCGGAGTATGTTCAACCGGGGCGAAGGTCGTCGGAACTTCGTCGAACAATTGACGACCGTACACCGGAAGCGGGCGTCCGGTTGCATCTTCAACAAACTTTTCAAACTCAGACTTTTGAGTCAGCGGACCGACAATCCTCATCGGGGATGGCATCAGTGCTGGCACAGGTACGGTGGGGATGGCACTACCAGGAATGCCGTTGTCGTAATAGGTTTTTCCACTGGGTTGGCGCGGCACTTGCATCGGAGGCTGCGCCGCACCTGTTGAGGGCACTTGTCCCGCTGCCGAGCCTGGAATGGACTGGGTCGATTCACCTGGCGTGGTAAGCACAGATTGTCCAGCACAGAGTGTGCAGGACAGCAGAAAGAGCAAACATGCTTTTGATCTCATAAGAAGCAACTCGACTGTTTCAAGCAACGATTACAAAAGCAAAAAAACAATCAATGCGGGCAGATACTCACCTGCCTCGGATGATGCCAGGCGCCGCATCTCGGATTGCAACTACCCGTTCGCAAACTCTAATTGAATAAGGCTGCTGGTGGTAGTTTGACTACCACCGAGGTTTTGGTTTCCCGATAAGGAGCCTGAACTTTCGTCCGGCCTGCGTGATCCATCTTGGCGGATAAAGCCGTTTGCAACACTTCGGCCCCTGGGTTGTAGTCTGGAATCAGCTCTTTGAACAGCAATACGAGACTGGCGACATCTCGCTCTTCGGAGATCTTTTGCAAACGAAGCATGAATGTCTTGATTTGTCGTGCATCCAGATTGTGATTGCCAATATAACTTCTAATTTTTGCGTGCAAAGTTGGAATGAGATATTCATCCTGCAGATTCAACTCTTCAAACATCTTTTCTCCTGGACGAAGGCCGGTATACTGTATCTCGATGTCCCGGCCAGGCTGTAGCCCGGATAACAGAATGAGATTCTCGGCCAAGTCGGCAATCTTGACCGGCTCGCCCATATCAAGAACGAATATCTCGCCGCCCTTGCCAATCGAGTGCGCCTGCAATACAAGCTGGGCAGCCTCAGGAATAGTCATGAAATAGCGACGCATCTCCGGATGAGTAACCGTCACTGGACCACCTGCGGTAATCTGTTCCTTAAAAATTGGAACAACACTTCCATTGCTTCCAAGAACGTTCCCAAATCGCACCGCAACAAATTTGGTGCCATCTTTTTCCTGGAGAGCGCGAATTATAAACTCAGCCGCGCGCTTTGTCGCCCCCATCATACTGGTCGGCCGGACCGCCTTGTCTGTGGAGATCATGACAAAATCTTCGACATTGTGCTCCATGGCAGCACGGGCCACTGTCCAAGTGCCAAAGACGTTCGTGCCGACAGCGGCAAAGACATGCCTCTCCATCATCGGAACATGTTTATAAGCTGCCGCATGATAGAGAATTGACGGGCGATAATCTTGCATTACCCGTTTGAGGGAGTCAAGGTCGGTGATACTGCCGATTTCCGGATGAAATACTACATTAGGAAAGCTCTTGGTCATCTCTCTGTCAAGATAGAAGAGAGGGGTTTCTGCTTCATCGAAACCAACCAGGGCAAGCGGATGGAACTTTGCAATTTGCCTGCATATCTCCGACCCGATAGAACCGGCAGCGCCCGTCACCAGGACGACCCGGCCTTGAATGCGTTCTCGAATTCTTTCCATGTCTAACTGGACTGGCTTTCTACCCAAAAGATCTTCTACTGCAACCTCCCGGATTTGCTTACCTAATTCCCTGCCCTGCATGAGCTCACCAAGGCCAGGCACCATCTTGTATTCCACTTTGGCATCGGTGGCAAGCTTCAGGATTCGCACCAATTGCGGTCCCGTTGCGGAGGAAATCGCAATGAGCAACCTCTTGATTGCATATTTCTGCACCAGCGCTCCCAGCGCATCTCCCGTTCCCAATACCCGCTCTCCATGCAGGGTCAACCCTACTTTGCTCGAATCATCATCGACAAATCCAATAACATTGCACATCAGAGATTGATTCTGTTGCAGTTCTTGCAGCAGTGCCAACCCTGCGTTGCCGGCGCCATAGATTAGAGTCCTTGTCCGCTCACCATTGGTACTACCCCTGCTAAGCGCGGTCAAGATCAGGCGAACTGCTAGCCTTCCTCCCAAAACTAGTAGACAAGAAATCAGCCAGTCAAGAATATAAACAGAACGCGGAATGCCCAGTGGTCTAGTCAGAAGAAATATCGCCAAACCACCTATTAGTGACCCCGCCGAAAGGGCGAAAGCGATGCGCACTGCATCAAGAACAGAGGTATGCCGCCAACTTCTCTGATCCACCGAGCAAATGATGAAGGACGCACACTTTGCCGCGGCCCAAACGAACAGTGCCATTTCCATCGGACGGAAGTACTGGGCAGGCAATGCGCCGTCGAAGCGCAATTCAAATGCGAGAAATGTGGAAAGGGCAAACGCAGCCAGATCCGCAAAATAAACAAAAAATAGACGCCACATTCGACGCGTCCTATGCTGTAGAGCAAGTTGCAATTCCGGAGACATGTCTCCCCCTAGGTTTCTGAATCTTTGTTTCGCTTGCAGCTTTCTGAACTTGCCAAACATCAGATAGCATCATGCAACAGATGCTCCCAAGTACAAGGATTTGGCAGGCCGTTCATTATCATCCGTGAAGGTCGTGGCCTGACTCGTGCAAAGCTCCCCTTATCGAGCTTGCTCAGCAGCGACAAGGGAACGAAGATAGCCAAGGAGAAGTAGGGAGTTTTACAAGTTGAACTTCAAACAAGAAGATGCTGTTCCGCTGGCACGGTCGCATTTGTGGCTCATGTATATAGCCTTTCAATGCTTAGTGCAACAAACATTTACGATGAAGTGTCTATCGGCTCCAGATCTTCAGCGTCTACTTGAATTGCGGCATGCTGATTAATCAATTCGATTGTCAGCACAAACCTCATGTTGTTGCTCTTTCTCACAAGAGTTCCCTGAAGGCCTTGCATTACTCCGCTTTTGATACGAACTCTTTCGCCGATAACAAGGTCGCGATATGGTTCGATCCTCTGCCTGCAAAACCCAGAGCGTAGCAACTCGACTTCGGAATCCGGGAGATAAGCGCACTCCTGTTTGTCACCCACTATCTGCAGCACTCCAGGAGACTGGAGAACCTTGACCCGGTCCCTGAAATTGATTCGTGCAAACAGGTAGGTTGGAAACAGGGGCAGGGTAAGCTTCATTCGCTGCCGGTTTCTCCAGACTCGCACGGTTTCATATACCGGGAGGAATGACTCAATCCCCCTTACGTCAAGCTGCTTCACCACCGACTTCTCGTGCTGAGGAACGGTGTAAACCGCGTACCATTTGCGATCAAGTACTGGGCTCGTAATTGCTGAACTCTCGGGGGCATGATCGCTGAACATTTCACCTATCGTTTGTGAACTCACCGGAAGCCTCTGGGTTATCGGAGCGCTGCACAAACGATAGAGAGCAACGATCCGGGTGGGGTAACAGGGTGTAGCTGGAGATGTATTCTTCACTTCCGAATATGAAGATGCACACAGCTCCGCTGTCTGACTTAGCACGAACATGACGCTAAGCCATTCCTCCATTCATCAGCAAGTCTTGCACTCTACTTGCAAGAACAACTGACGCCCGCAGCGAAATTACCAAGGCAAAAAGTACGCTTGCGCGGGTCCGTCAACAACAGTACGAGTGGACATTTGCGCGATGCCATTCAGGATGGCTTGTCCTTCAGAATTGGGGAACCTGCCTCAAAATCAGCAGGGCGCGCTTTGTCGAAATTGTAGCAGCTTGCGGACGGAAAGAGACGAAATAGGAAAATTATTAGTTGCCTTACGTATATTGCTGATTCTATTGAATATTATGAGAACACTCCCCTGAGACCCGCTCCGGGCTTAGGCCAATGGGCAAAAATGCTCGCGCCAGGTAATTCCATTCCTCATTTGATCGCACTTCGCTTGTAGCCTATAGTTCTCCCCCTCGGGTAATAGACAACCCAACCTCTGAAGAAACTCCGTTCAAGGCCGATTCCGCCTTTACCGCCAGTTTCAATTGGCAATCTAAGGCCTTTGAACGGTAGTCGTCAACTGCAATATTTCTCATCCACAATGAGGTGGGCCTTTTGGGCTGCGATGTCTAAGAGCCCACAATCCTCCAGCAGCCGGAACTATGCCCGCAGCGCCAGTTCCCCAGCGTCCAGAACCCCAACGCGCGGCCTCAGTGCTGTGGTCATGCACGCGGGTCGGATCCCTTCAAAACCGTCTCTGTCTGCTTGCTGCGAAACTGCTCCAGTTGCTGCGCTATCGCCTTGTCCTCAAGCGCCAGAATCGCCGCGGCAAAAAGACCCGCATTCTTCGCGCCTGCCTCGCCA
>Ga0181520_10003687_pt1 | contig 26571 bp, 21 predicted proteins | sample PEATcosm2014_Bin_29_FD_132451 | JGI IMG/M metagenome (GOLD analysis project Ga0181520, IMG submission 132451) | Peatland microbial communities from MTU Mesocosm Facility, Houghton, MI, USA - PEATcosm2014_Bin02_30_metaG | ecosystem: Environmental > Terrestrial > Soil > Wetlands > Peat | place...
ACGGCTTGCCGCAAGGTGAAACCCTCGCCTGTGAGCCTACGCAGATTCGCCTCCATCGGCGCGTAGAGTTCCGCATCGGTCAGATACGTGCCGCTGAACATCTTGGCTCCGTCGCGATAGCGAAGCAGGATCTTACGTAGCCCTTCGAAACAAGCGATCGCCCACTCCCGCCATGGGTGCAGTTCTTCCAGAGCAGCACTTTCCCGGTAGGACTCGCGCAAAACCTGCGTCGCCATCTCGTCCAGCAGATCCTGCTTATCCTTAAAGTGCCAGTAGAGGGCGGGGGCCTTCACATTCAGCCGCGCAGCCAGGCGGCGCAGGGTCAATCCTTCGAGCCCCGCTTCGTTCAAAACGACGAAGGCGTGGTGCAGAATCATCGGTCGGTCAAGTGCCATCGAAAAAATAGTAGCACTTGTAGCTTAACGGTGTTAAGCTATGCTTAACTTAGTTAAGGAGAATTCTTCCATGAAGGCTGCTGTCATTGAAGTTCTCGGTCAAGCTCCTAAATATCTGGAGTTTGCAGAACCCATCGTCAGTGATAACGAGGTTCTTATCAAGGTCCGTGCCGCCGGATTACATCCCATCGTGAAAGCGATTGCCAGTGGCGCCCACTACTCCGCGACCGGACAGGTCCCGATGGTCGCTGGCCTCGATGGCGTTGGTACACGTCCGGATGGAGCCCGGGTCTACTTCGGTTCTTTGCGAAAGCCGTGGGGAACGATGGCGGAGCGTTGTGCTGCGCCTGCCTCTATGTGCCTGCCACTTCCAGACGGCATCAGCGATATCGAGGCTGCTGCCATTGCCAACCCCGGTATGTCGGCATGGCTCTCATTAAAGGATAGGGCGGAACTGAAGCCTGGCGAAACCGTGTTGATCCTCGGCGCAACGGGTGTAGCTGGCCAGCTTGCGATCCAGGCGGCGCGCCTCCTGGGTGCGAAGCGGGTGATTGCGGCGGGGCGCAATGTGGATGCCATTGCCAAGGAAAATGTGGATGCCATTGTGGCGCTTGGCGAGCCGGAGGGTGCCGTGCGCGAGGCTTTGATCGCCGAAGCGAAAGATGGCATCGACGTCGTCATTGATTATCTCTGGGGAAGACCCACGGAGCTCGTCCTCGAAGCTCTGGCGAAGACCTTCAATCCCAGTGCGACGAAGTCCACACGGCTGGTGGAAGTGGGGGAGAGCGCCGGCGCGACGATTACGCTTCCCGGCGCCGTGCTGCGCAGTGTGGATCTGAGGCTGCTTGGCAGCGGGTTTGGCTCAGTACCGCTCGACAGAATCCTCGCCGCGATTCCGGAGCTGTTCGAAATGGCGGCCGCCGGGAAATTCCATGTCGATGTAGAGCCGGTACCGCTGGCTGATGTCGAAGCCGCCTGGAGTCGAGTGGAGAAAGGTCGCCGCATTGTTTTCTCGGTCTGAGGGCGTATATCCCGAAGTCTGGATACTTTGGGAACCTCCTCCTTGTGAATAAATCCCTTCACATGGGCTCGTGACCGGGAACACTTCAGGGGGGTGCCGGTGTCTAAGAGAATAGGGTGCGCGGGGCATCCGGTCGCTGATGCCGTTGTTCCGTCTCCCGCGCATTACAGGTTTGGGAAGTTTGCTCCGGCGGTGCGGCCGTGCCGAATCAGTGGTGGCCGCGGACAATCAAATGCCGGTCGTCAAGTTGGGCATCGAATTTGGAAGATGCCAACCGTGCGCTTTTTGCAGTAAGGTGGGAGGACAGAGTTGCAGGTGGACCTCACCATGGGCAATCTTGCCAGCGCGTTGACGCTTCATTCCGAGGAGACGGCACTCGTGGCCGAGTTGCGAGCCGGATCGGAAGAGGCGTTCGCCTGGCTCATTGCGCGTTATCATCAGCCCATTTACTCGCTTTTGGCCCGCACCGTGCACGATAGAGCCGACGTGGCTGATCTGACGCAAGAAGTTTTTGTGAAGGTCTTTCGCGGCGTTTCGGGCTTTCACGGAGAATCGTCGCTGCGAACATGGATCTACCGAATCGCCCTGCGCGAGGCTTCAAATCAGCGGCGCTGGTGGTTGCGTCATAAACAGCAGGAAGTTCCAATTGAAATTGAGATCGCCGAGAACGATTCAGGGATTCCAGTGAAGTTGAAAGACACGCTGGTCGATTCAAGTGAATCGCCTTTTGAGATGGCGGTCCACGAGGAAAACCGGGCGAGGGTCGAAGCGGCGTTGCTTCAAGTGCCGGAACCTTTTCGAACCACGCTCATTTTGCGCGACATTGAAGGCTTTGTTTACGAGGAAGTTGCAGAGATTCAGGGTGTAAACCTGGGGACCGTGAAGTCGCGCCTGGTGCGGGGTCGAGCCTGCCTGAAGGCGTCACTCACGACGCAGCCGAAGACCAAAAATCTGCCAACCAGCGAGGGCCTTGAATTGCCTTTGGGAGAGGAGGCGCGATGAGTAGCTGTACAGCGATGCAGGCGAAGTTTTCAGAATATCTGGACGGACGGATGACCGGGCGGGAGATGCAGCGCATTGCCGCCCACCTTGATCGTTGCCCGGGATGCGCCCCGGAATGGCGAGCCCTTCGGCAGAATCAGGCCGCTCTCGCGTCGCTCGGCGCCGTGGCGGAGCCAGAAGATCTCGTACTTCGCATCCGTGTCGCAATCAGTCGCGAGCGGGCGCGCCAAAACAAGAGCGCTCTGGCGGGCTGGTCTCTCGCTTGGAGAAACACGGTTGGCCCATTCCTGTTGCAGGCTTCAGCGGGTTTTGCAAGTGCTGTTCTCCTGCTGGGAACCGTCACTGTGCTGGTGGGTATGTTTACCCAGCCAGAAAGTGCACAGGCGACCAAGGACGTTCCGTTGGGAAACGCGACTGCGCCGCGCCTGCTGTATTCCCTGGGTGGTTCAGGCAGCAGTGACGAGATCGGCGCCAGCGCTGGGCAAGTGGTCGTAGAGGCTTATATCAACAGTGAAGGAACGGCGTACGACTATCGCATTGTTTCGGGTCCGAACGACGCAGCCACCCGGGCCGAGGTGGAGAATATGCTGGTCCTCAGCCGTTTTGAGCCTGCCCGCTTCTTTGGTCAACCGGTAAGGGGACTGGCCGTGCTCTCGTTCTCGGGGGTTTCCGTCCGCGGATAGCCTCTACCCTCTTCCCAGGATCTTGCTGCGCGCATAGGTTCTCATAGGACAGTCGTGGCACGGTGTTGTGTTCCCGCCTACCAGAGCCAGTCTCCACCCTCAACAATTCAGCCGTTCCTCGTCCGGAACCCAGGAATTGCCCCGACGCGGTAATGGATTCCACCTGGACGCCGATAAGGTCACGGAGAGCCTGGGGCCCTTTCTTAAGGGGCACGCCAATCTGCTGGTTCCAGAATCGCAGAGTTTAGGGTTCGAAGTCAGATGGGCGCGGGTCGAGCGATCTATGCGTGCAATCACACCCGTGGGCAACGGGGAGCGATCAAGTGAAGAAATTGAGTTTGAAAGCGAAATTGTGGATCAATTGCGGCAGCCTGCTTCTGATCTTGTTGCTCGTTGGCGGCATCGCGCTTAAAACCGCCTTGACCACGCAGACATTGGCTGGAACAGTCCAGTTCAACGGGCATAAGCAGGATCTTGCCGGGGATATCCAGCTTGCCGTCGAGAAGGAAAAGGTGGGCGGACGCGATGCGCTCCTTCATGACGACAGCAAATATTTGACTGCTGCGCGCGCAGAGTTTCAACAGAAGTCGGAAGAGCTTAAGCCGCTGCTGACTTCCGCAACCAGCCATCAGCTATTTTCGCAGATTCAAGATCAGAACGCAGCCTACAGTGGCCTGGTGGATCAAGCGATTCAAAAGCACCAAGCGGGGGATCAGGCCAGTGCAGTCGACATCTTTTATGGTTCTGCGACCAAGCAAGTGCGGGCCGACCTGAAGAAAAACACAGACGATCTGATTGATTGGTACGCCAATCTTGCCGACAAAGCAGTGAAAGAGCAGGTTGCCGGCAACAAAACGGCGGTATCTGTGATCCCTATTATGACCGCACTGGGATTCGCGATCGGTATCGGTATCGCTATTCTTGTCATTCGTTCCCTGGTTACATCGATCAAGGCAATCGTCTCGGTCATGGAGTCAATTTCAAATCACAACCTATGCATCCCCGATGTTGAAGTCACCACCGATGACGAACTGGGCCAGGCTGCCCGTGCGCTTAATACCATGAAGGCAAATCTTTCCCGCATGGTGCGGTCGATTACGCAATCTGCCGAACAACTGGCCGGTGCTACCGAGGAAATCGCCCAAGGTGCCAAGCAAAATTCGACCAGCGCTCATAGCGAGGCCGAACAAGCATTCCAGGTAGCTTCCGCGATGCAAGAGATGTCCGCGACAGTCCGCGAAGTTGCTGACCATGCGCAGCACGCCTCGGTCGCCTCCAAGCAGTCGGCAACATCGGCGCGCAAAGGTGGCGAGATTGCGGATGAAACTCTGATCACGATGAACAGCATCGCCACATCCACCAGCAACGCGGCGGGCCGCATTCTCGAGTTGGGTAAGAGCTCGGAGAAAATCGGCAACATTGTTGCTGTGATTACTGAGATCGCGGGGCAAACTAACCTGCTCGCGTTGAATGCTGCCATTGAAGCGGCGCGCGCTGGGGAACAGGGCCGAGGCTTCGCTGTTGTTGCTGGTGAAGTCCGCCGTCTGGCTGAACGGACCGCTTCGGCAACCAAAGAGATTGCGGGAATGATTCAGACCATTCAAACCGAAACCAAGGTAGCCGTTTCCGCAATCGAGGAAGGCCAACGGGAGGTCGAAGTCGGCGTGAAGAAGACCGGTGAGACAGGGCAAGCGCTAAAGGAAATCATCGGCATGTCCGATCAGTTGGGCCACATGGTCGCCCAGATCGCAACTGCGGCATCGGAGCAGAACGGCGCGGCGGAACAGATCACCTCCAGCATTTCTCAGATATCCGGCCTCACCCAGACTTCTTCGACCAACGCGGACCAGACGGCTGCTGCTTGCGGGCACCTTTCTGAGCTTGCTTCGGAGCTGCATCGGCTGGTGAACGAATTCTGCATCGGAGAGTCCACCGATTCCGCAAGCGGACGGCCAGCGGATTCTCGGAACTACACCGGACGCGTTCAGCCCATCAGCCGGCCAAAACCAAGGGCGGCGTAACCCGACTCCCGTTTGACCCTGCCTGCGCGTCTAAATAGACTTGCAGGCAGGGTCTCACCGATGAAGTCTCTGTTCTTTCGCTCGTATTCCGTCCCGGCAGCGCTCCTGATCTGCTTCGGAGTCGCACTTTCGCCGAAGCCCGGGCGTACACAATCCTCTCCAGGCAGTTCTTCCGGTTCACACCAAAACTCCTCTTCGTCCTCCTCGACGATCCAGCAAGAAAAGGCGCCGACCTTCCTGGTCGATCCTGCCGGACCGACGATCTCGCTGGTTAGTTCCGAGCCGGTCTTCTTCATGGCCGCGGCCCTCAACGTCTGCGGCTACGACGAAGGGTTGGAAGACAGCGCCGCCGTACGGAAGCGCGTGCGCGACGATGTGAATCAGGCCCTGGCCAGGAGTGAAGACGCCCGTGCCAAGAGGGACAAGGTCTGTCTCTTCATTGCCCAGCATCGGATGACGGGCTCGGAAAAGGACATTTCCCAGTACATTTCGCTGGCGCTCTATCTGAGCCCGCCGCCAGAGCTTGAAACCAGCGTAGAGTTGCCCGAGATGCCTCCCGATTCCACCCAGGTCGTCGAAATTGTCCCGCTGCTACGCGACTTTGCGGCCGCAGTCGATCTTCACGGCATCTGGCTCACCGTCCATCACATCTACGACGAAGAAACCGACCGGCTGCACGATCCGCTGTCAAGAATGATTGTGGGCACCAATCTTTATCTCAAGATGCCTGCCTCCACTTACGACGGTCGGCGCTTCGTCGTCGTGATGGAGCCGCTTCTTTCGCCAAAGCTTGTGAATGCGCGCATCTACGGAACGGAATACGTCGTCGTGGTTTCTCCGGTCAACGGGGTGATTCCCATGACCGACGTGCGCCACATCTATCTGCACTACGTAATTGAACCGCTGCTTTACACCCGCGCGAATGCGATCGACCGAGAACAGCCGATCATGAAAGAAATACGGGACGCGCCGCTCGACTTCCGATTCCGCTCCGACACAGTGGCGTTGACCGTTGAGTGTCTGATCAAGGCGATCGAGGCGCGCACCATGGACACAGGCGTGCCGGAGTACAAGATTCCAGCAGGCGTCGAGCGCTCGGATTTGCCGCGCTATGAGCACGAGCGGCAGGTCTATGAGGAAAAAGTCAACGCCGTTAAGTCGGCGACAGTGAAGCACGATATGACGCAGGGGTTTGTGCTGACTCAATATTTCTATGAGGCAATGATTCAGTTTGAGAAAGATCCAGCCAGCTTGCGCGACACCATCGGCGAGATGGTGTACAGCATGGACGTGGAGCAGCAGGTGCATCGAGCGCGCCAAATCGAATTTGATGCTCAGGCCGATGGCGATGTATTGCAGCGCAGCAAACCTCGCGTTCTTACCGGTCTCGATTTGGCTGAGGCGCGTCTTGCAGCCGGCGACGTGGCCACGGCAAGCGCATTGGCACGCCAATCGCTCACCGTGCATACCGATACCCTTGAATCGGTGGCTGACGAGGCTCGTGCCAACTTCGTTCTCGCGCGAGCAGCGATCATGACAGGCCATCCAGACCAGGCGATTGATCGGTTTCAGAAGACGATTGCCACCAGCAAAGAGCCGCGTTTGCTGGCGTGGTCTCATATTTATTTAGGCCGCATGCTGGATCTCGATTGCAAACGCGATCAGGCTGTGTCGGAATACAATCAGGCCCTGGCCGCGCGGGACGGTGAGCAGGATACCCGCCTGGCTGCCGAACGCGGGGTCAAGGCCGCCTACACCGTGAATGGACACAGTTGCGAAGACGCTGAAGACGACTCCGGCGGCAATGTTCCAGGAAAATCCGGTCCTCCCGGGAGTGGTCAACTGGGAACGCCAAAACCACAGTAATCTGATCCCAGGATTCACGTCAGTCACGGCGGGCGTCTAATAGACAGAGCGCACAAGTCTTCATCTGGACTTGGGCCTGAACAAGGACTTGCGAAGCCGCTTGACACATATTGAAACTGCAGAATGGATCGAGGGGGAATTGGAATCAGCTTTGGCTGCGTTGGAGATCGCGCTGGGATATGGGTTCGCCAATCCCGAGTTGCTTCTCCGTGCGCTAACGCACCGGTCGCTTGCCAACCAGCGGGCTATGGAGGACGGCAAGATTGGAGCCGACTCCGAAGGAGACAATGAACGGCTGGAATTCTTAGGCGATGCTGTTCTTGGACTCGTGGTCGGGGAAGCGTTATTCCTGCTGCATCCGGAATGGAGCGAAGGTGAGCTCACACGCGTGCGTGCGCAGCTCGTCAGCCGCCAGCATATGGCAGAGGTCGCTGCGCAAATCGACTTGGGCGACCATCTTCGTCTCAGCCGCGGAGAGGACCGCAGCGGTCTTCGTCGCAAGAGCACGGTGCTCTCGAACACCGTGGAGGCGGTGATTGGCGCTCTGTTTCTGGATGGCGGGCTTGAACCGGTCCGAGCGTTTACGCAACGCTACGTAATTGGCGATGTGGTGGAATATTTGGCGCAGGAATTGCGTTCCGGGGCCGCGCTCGGGAACTACAAGTCGGCACTGCAGGAGCGTCTGCAAGCGGCTCGGGCCGGTACTCCGATATACAAGGTCAAAAGCGAGAGCGGTCCCGATCATCACAAGCGCTTTCTCGTCGAGGTTCGACTTAAGCCGGCTCAGGGTGAGCCCGGCAAGGCTTTGGCGCGCGGTATTGGATCTACGAAGAAGGACGCGGAGCAGGATGCGGCCCGTCGCGCGCTTGCTCAGTTGAAGGCAGCCGAGGCAAGCAACGGCGCCTTGATCGCTCAAAAGGAGGAGCAAGCGAAGCAATGAGCTCCCCAGCTCAGGTTGCCGGTCCGCCGAAAACGGTGTCGCGGTTGCGATTGCATCTGCCCACAGTGCCGGAGGCATTTGCTTCATTGCTCCGCACCGTGGTCGTCGCGCTGTTTCTTCTCACGTTTGTGCTTCAGCCATTTCTCATTCCATCGGAAAGTATGGAGCACACATTGCTCGTCGGCGACTTTCTGCTGGTAAACAAACAAATCTTTGCGCCGCCAAGCTCGCGGCAGGGATTGATTCATTGGTTGATGCCCTACCGCGATGTCGAGCGCGGCGACATTGCCGTCTTCCACCACCCCGATCCGCCCTATCTGGTCAAGCGTGTCGTGGGGATTCCTGGCGACCGCATCCGCATTGAAGATGGCAGAGTCACCGTAAACGGCGAGAACCTCGATGAGCCCTACGCCGCTTTTGAACCTGCTGCACCCAATCCGTTTCGCGACAATTTCCCCGCCAGGATCTACACGGACCCGAACATAGACCCGACATGGTGGAGGCAGATGCAGAGCCTCACGCGCGACGGAGAGCTCGTCGTTCCTCCCGGTGAATATTTCATGCTCGGCGACAATCGCAACCACAGCAAAGACTCCCGCTTTTGGGGATTGGTTCCGCGCGAGGCAATCATTGCGCGCCCCCTGGTGATTTACTTCTCGGTGCGGCGGCCCTCGACAACAGATATACAACAGGCATCGGATGATAGACTTGGGCACGACAGGGAGCTCGCCGCGCGCCTGACCGGCTTTGCGCGCTGGAAGCGGATTTTCAGAGTGGTGCACTAAAAGCAGGGATCAGTGAACAGTGATCAGTTTGGCCTCGCTGACTCAAACTAATTCAGCCTACCCCAAAGGAATTCCTGACTTAATGGCGAAAGGCGCAAGTGGTTTATTCGACGACCCAACAGTGTTCCCTGACCACTGACAACTGATCACTATTCACTGATTTACGAGCGACCGGATGACGACAAAAAATATCGCGCCAGCCAGGATTCAAGCCCAGCCTGCTGTGATTCAGGAGAAGGTCGAAGAGACGCCCTTCGAGGCGGCAGCCAGCATTTGTTCGGTGCTGGTGGTGGGCTTATTCATTCTCACCTTTCTCGCGCAAAATTTTGTCATTCCGTCGGGCTCGATGGAAGAGACTTTGCTTGTGGGCGATCATCTTGTCGTAGATAGGATCATCCTCGCCCCCCCCGCAAAGTGGATGCCACTGGTTCACTATCGGGAGCCACAGCGCGGGGATGTCGTGGTGTTCCTGAAGCCGGGCTATCCCGATCTTTTCCTGGTGAAGCGCTTGATCGCCGTGCCGGGAGACCATCTCCAATTGCGCAACGGCATCGTCATCATCAATGGAGTTGCCCAGGCGCAGCCCCACGCCGAGCCGACGACCCCGGAGAATTATTCCGAATTCCTCGACGAGTTTCCATCTGAGCTGCCTTCGGAGGAACGGGGTGCCACGGAATCTTGGGCCGTTGATTTTCCGAATTACGTGAAAGACGGCGATCTCGTCGTGCCTCCCGGCAAGTTTTTCATGATGGGCGATAATCGCCACGACAGCCTTGACTCGCGCTATTGGGGCTTCGTCCCCAGGGAAAACATTGTGGGGCGGCCCCTCTTCAACTATTGGTCCTTCGAAACACCAGAGCGTCAGTACGAGGAGACCGGCCTCGGCAGCAACGTGGCCTGGATGGCGCACGTCGCCCTCCATTTTTTCACCGAGACTCGCTGGAGCCGGACGCTGCACATCATTCGCTGAGATCTCTCTCGGCGAAGGAAGTAACAACACAGACATGACAGAAGAGGTCGAGGGCGGCAGCCGTAAGAGATATCGACTCGTGCTGGCCCTGGCGGCCGTCATTGTATTGCTCGCCATCGTATTCGTGCCTCCGCTGCTGAGCATCGGCCGATACAGGAGCCGGATCACACAGGTCATCTCCGCGTCGCTCGGACGGAACGTGCGCCTTTCGTCGGTAGAGCTGCGATTGCTTCCTCGGCCGGGATTCGTGATCACCGATCTCACCGTCGAGGAAGATCCCGCATTTGGAGCGGAACCGGTTCTGCACGCCAACACGGTGGTTGCTGCCATTCGGCTCCTATCGCTTTGGCGAGGGCGTCTCGAAGTCAGTCGCCTCAGTGTCGACGAAGCGAGCCTCAATCTGGTTCGGAACAATGCGGGCCATTGGAATCTGGACCCTTTTTTTCGCACAGCAACGGCTCGCAACACCGATGTCTTACAAGGCATAGCGCCGCCACTTCCGTATCTCGAAGCAACAAACTCCCGCATCAATATAAAAAAGGGAATTGAGAAACTACCATTTTCGCTCGTGAATTCCGATATCGCCTTTTGGCAGGAAAGTGCCGGCGACTGGCGCGTGCGGCTGCGTGGCCAACCTGCGCGCACTGACGTGAGTCTCGATCAGGCTGATACGGGAATTGTGCGCCTGGAGGCGCGACTCCGCCATGGTTCCGATTTCAGACAGATGCCGATTCATCTTGAACTGGATTGGCGGGAAGCGCAGCTTGGCCAGCTCAGCCGGCTGATTGTTGGCTCCGACCCCGGCTGGCGGGGCGACCTTACGGGAGAGATGCAACTGGACGGCACGGCAGAATCCGCGCAGGTGAAAGCCCGCCTTACGGCCACCGGCGTCCATCGCGCAGAGTTTGCTCCTGCCGAGGCGCTCGATTTCGACGCCAATTGCAGCCTTATCTATCACTATCGTGCCAGTGCGGTCGAGAAGCTTTCCTGCGATTCGCCGTTGGGAGACGGACGCATCACGCTAGCGGGTGATTTGCCTGAAAACGCTCCGCCGAAACTGTCGGTGGAAGTTCAGCGCATCCCGGTGAGCGCGGGCCTGGGGGCATTGCGAACCCTGCGCAGCGGCTTCAATTCAGACCTTGAGGCTGGCGGCACGATCAGTGGCAAAATCACATACGATGCAGGAGTCCCGGTTTCAGATGCGAGGCTGCTGATCGCACCCCATGTCCACTCATCGAAGAGGCCAAGCACAAAGACTCTCGCGACGGCTCCACCAAGTCCGCTCACGGGCAGCTTTATCGTCGATGATTTGCGGCTGAGTGGAGGTGGTCTCGGCCAGCCGATCCTGATCCCCAAAACAACTGTGCAGCCGACTGCTGTTGCGTCCGGTGACGCGCAAGCCCTCACGGCCACATTTTCCGTTCCGGCAGGCGCACCTGCGCCGATGTCCATTGGCGTTCAATTTTCAGTTTCTGGGTACCAGGCGAGCGTCCGCGGACCAGCCTCGCTGCCGCGCATTCGAGAGCTTGCGCATCTGGCGGGCGTTGGCGACATCTCTGCTTTGGATGGCATTGCGGGCGATCCGGCAACACTCGATTTGAGTGCCGAGGGCCCATGGTTGCCCACGCCAAGAACTCCCGAGACCTTGCCCGCGGACATTGGAAGCAGTCTCGACAATGCTCTGGTTCTCAGAGACGCCGACGCCGATCAGCTGACCGGAACTATTACCGTTCACAATGCGAATTGGAAATCGGGTGCGCTCGCCAATCATTTGGTAATTGCAGAGGCGGTGCTTCACCTGGGCGGTGAAGCGATCGTGTGGGACCCGGTCGAGTTTTCCGATGGGCCGGTGAAGGGAACTGCCAGTCTTCAGTCGCCCCTCCAGTGCGAAGTTGGCCAGGACTGTTTTCCTCAGCTCGATCTGCGTTTCGCCGAACTCGATGCCGCTGAATTACAGGCAACGCTTCTCGGAGCGCAACAGAAGAGCACCGTGCTTTCCACGCTGATCGCGCGTTTCAGCTCGTCCTCTGCGCCTGCGTGGCCTCGTGTCAATGGAACAGTTGAGGCCGATTCGCTGAAGCTGGGTCCCCTCACGTTGGAAAACGCAGCAATATCGTTACGCGTGCTCTCAACGGGCGCCGAATTTACGAGCATTGAAGGCGATCTACTAGGTGGCAACATCCACGGCACCGGAAAGCTAACCCAAGGAGACAAGCCGGCCTATGTCTTCGAAGGAGAGCTTAAAAGCTTGAGTGGCCACGCGGTATGCGAATTGCTGGTGCTTCGTTGCGCAGGCGGTCTGCTGAATGGCAAAGGAAAAGTCGAGCTCTCCGGCTTTACCGACAGCGAACTTGCCGCGTCGGCCAAGGGCACTCTGCATTTTGAATGGCGACACGGAGCGATCGAAGAAAACTCCGCGGCGCAGATCGAGATCCCCAAGGCGCTTATGCACTTCGACCGCTGGAGTGCCGATGCGACGATCGCTAACAATGCGGTCAGCCTTGCGTCAAGCGAGGTTCAGCAGAGTAGCCGCAGGGCGAGTGTGGGCGCGACAATGACATTCGCCAACCCTCCCGAAGTCAGCTTCGCAGAGCCGAAGCCGGTCCAGTCCGCAAAGCGATAAACGAATTTTCGAGCCCGTTACAATGAAAGAATGGCCTCATCCATCGTTGCTTCCCCCATTCAAATCTTCTGCAAAGGCATTCTTTTCGACATGGACGGCATCCTCATTTCTTCCATAGGCTCGGTCGAGCGCAGCTGGACAAAGTGGGCCACGATGCGCAGAGTCGATCCCGCGTACGCAATCCGGATCGCGCACGGCTGCCGCAGCATCGAGACGGTCGCGAAACTGAGGCCTGACCTCGACGCACAGGCGGAGAACGATCTGATTGAACAATTGGAGATGGACGACACAGAAGGAGTGACAGCGCTGCCCGGCGTGATCGATCTGCTTTCATCGCTTCCGCCGGATCGCTGGACGGTCGTAACCAGCGCCACCGACCCGCTGGCGCGCGTCCGCCTTCGTGCCGGTGGCATTCCCGTCCCAAATCAAATCATCACGGCGGGGAACGTCGCGCAGGGCAAGCCTCACCCGGAACCTTATCTCGCAGGGGCGGCGCTGCTTGGCTTCGCACCCGTCGAGTGCGTTGTTTTCGAGGATGCGGCTTCCGGAGCCAATGCAGGCCGGGCAGCCGGCTGCACCGTGATCGCTTCCACTTTTTCTCATCCAATCGACGCACTACGTGCAGCCCACTACCTGATTCCTGATCTGACTGGCGTAACTGCGCAGATTCACGAAGGCGGGAGTGCCATCGCGCTCAAGTTTGTCCCGCTGACTGTGTAGGTCCCGAAGCGTTCAATTCAATGGTTCAGAGACAGTGCCGGCTTTCCCGCCAATCGCTGGCTGATGTGTCGGCCAAGATTTTCGACAAAGGAGCCGTTCACTCCGGGCGAACCGTTGAGCAGAACGACAGCCGCATAGTCGCCCTTGCGGTTGAAAAACGCATACGAACTGTAGGCCGCGGTGGCGCCGTTGTGCCAGAAATTGCCGGTGTCGGCCTGATAGAGCCATCCCGTTGTGATCTGCATTCCAGAAGGAAGTTCGCCATGCAGCTCAAGCGACTTGCGAATTGCTGCTGGCAGAGTGACGTTTGCGCCTGAATCGCCCTTCGCTGCGAGGTGTTCCGGATGCAGATTTGCAAGGAGGAAATCCAGCATGTCGCCGGCCGTCGATCGCAGCCCGATTGCACCCGCAAAAACATCGGAATCCCACGCCTTCGCGGGTCCGTGGAACTGGTCATGACCGGGCAGAAGCCGGAGTTGTTGCTCTGGAGAAAGCGCGAAGACGGTGTCCTTCATGCCTAGCGGGCCGGTAATCTCTTGTTCGATGAGTTGCCCATAGGATGTTTGCGCGTGATCGGCAAGCGCCGTGCCAAGCAATGCACACCCGAGACTGCCAAAATTAGATGCTGCGTCTGTCAGGTTCGCAACGCCGTGTCGGCCGAGATAAGCGTAGAGTTCGGCCGGATGATAGTCGGCGTAGGGCTGGTCCATGTTTGCGACGCTGATGTTATCCGGCATCGCCGGCAACCCAGAGCGCTGGGCTGCAAGATCAAGCAGAGTGATCTCCTTGCTTTGTGGCTTAGCAACAGTTCCTGCCGGGAGCAATGCGCGCACAGGTTCATCCAGACTGACCCTCTGCTGCGCCGCCATTTGCGAAAGCAAAAGGCCAGTGAACGTCTTGGTGAGCGAGCCGATTTCGAAGATCGAGTCCGGCTTGGCCGTTCCATAAGTGAAAACGCGGCTGACACCGCGCGCATAAACACCGATGGAAACACCGGCGCCCGTCGATGGCGCGAGTTCCCCGTTCTTTAATGCGTCGGCCAGATCTCCATCAAGCACGGATTCGAGATCCTGCGCCGCTACAGGCGGCATAGCCGCATCGTATGCGGGGCCCGGTCGCGGCTTTTCCGCGGCGAGAGCAGCCTGCCGCGTGAAATTCAAAGGCGAAACCAGGTCGTGCGTCGAGTTTCCTTCAACTAGCTTCGCGCTCGTATTCCCGCTGAGCGAATTCCGATCGGCGCCAAGCTTGCCGCTCCAATGAATTCCTGCAACAGGGACATCGAACGACAGGTCGTCCCCTTGAGATGCGACATTCGCGCATTCCATATCCATGGTGTAGAGGTCGAGGTCGTCCACGGTGCAATATTCACGGCCACCTGCGTCGCTCCGAAACATAATCTGAATACGCGCCGACGAGGTAGCGGTGATTTGCAGAGATCCCATCCAGATGCCGTCAACTGCCGACGGCTTGAGCGCGGGAGCGAATCCATGACGAGTAAATGTGATGAGCCACGAGCTCCCCTTTTGCGTCCAGAGGCCCGATACTTCTGTTCCATCGGATGTGAATGTACCCTTCCACGAGGCCCCGATCGACGGTACCGTGAAGCTGAGGGTCTGTCCTTCGACGCGCAGATCCGCGCACGTGAACATCCATGGTGCACTCGGATCAAGATGATCGAGAGTCGCGCTCAGCGTCCCGTCGGCACGAACCCGCACGTGCAGGTTCGCTTGCTTCGCGCCGATCTCTCCCGTGTAGTCGCCTGCAACGCTCGGGTTCTTCTGCGCGGAAGCGCTTGCGAAAACAAGGATAGATACGAGGAACAGAAGGCCCATTTCCCAACCGGGCGAACAGCGGGCCTTGACGGTCTTGACCCATTCGGCAAAGCGCATCGTTCGGCCTCTTACTCGTTGGCCTCAATCCGCCGGCCGTGGGTATCCTGCAGCGGCCGCGAGTTCATGGGGAAGATCGCTGTGAAGGCCCGCAACTGCGCGCGACTCACGCTGAGCACATCTTCGAAGACAAACCAGCGCACGCCCTCGGTACACGGCGGAGCAGTCAGGGAGCCCGTGTACGTCCAATAGCCGCGATCCGCCGGCAGAAAGCCCCCAGGGTTGATCATGTCCTCGACTTTCTCTGTTTGCCCCGTGCGCGTCGGCAAATGCGGCCACAGCGCCGCCATCACAGCATTCGAGTCGCCGCGATCCATCGTGAACCGCACGGCGATCACAGCCATTTTGCCATCGGCGCTTTTGTGAACGATGTGCACCACCATGTCCGTCAGTTTGCCTTTCACCGCCTCCTCGCTGGGATGGTGAAAATGAAACTGCTGCAGATCGTAGCGCACGCCATCGTAAACGATGTAGCTGCCCGGATCGACATAGACGCGCACGGTGTTGCCCGTGTTCTCCAGTTTGACCGGACCTGAGATGTAGTGGAATTCGATTGGCTGCAACGCCTTGTTGAGGTGTGCGCCCCGAATGTCGATCGGCGACTGCTCATGGCCCTGTGAACAGGCTTTATACGTCGGGTCCAGCTTGCCCCAATCGAGCGGTCCGGTTTTCCCCTGATAACTCCACGGTGCGGTGGTTTGCGCGGCGGCAATCGATGCCACACCGAACACCAGCGCGGCGACTTGATGAAAGCGCATGAACATCTCCTCTTTCAAAGCACGAGCAGCAGAGCGGTTCCACAATCAACCTGCCCTTTCAAGGAGGGTGCAGGGTGGCATTCTCTTAAGGAAAATGCCGCTTGAGGGAGGTGCTTTCGGGGTGCAGCAATTGTGGAACCGCTCCATCCCGAGAAATTCTATTGCATGGACGTTGAAGAGCCCAAAAAGAATGGGACCCTTCGGCTGGAAGGGTCCCGTTCTTTACCAATCGAACTGAGCGGGCAATCCGAGCGGCCTACTTCTTGGCCGCGACCGCCACTCCCGCCTGTTCAGCCAATTTGGCAGCCTTGTCGGTTGCTTCCCACGTGAATTCCGGCTCCGTCCGACCAAAATGCCCGTAAGCCGCGGTCTTTTGATAGATCGGCCTGCGCAGGTTCAAGCTCTCGATAATCCCCTTCGGCGTGAGCGAGAAGTTCTTGCGCACCAATTCGGTCAACCTGGCCTGGCTTACCTTCGAAGTGCCGAAAGTATCCACCAGCACGCTTACCGGCTCCGCGACACCGATCGCATAAGCCAGCTGCACTTCAGCCTTTTCCGCGAGTCCCGCCGCAACAATGTTCTTCGCGATGTAACGCGCGATATATGCCGCCGAACGATCGACCTTGGTCGGATCTTTGCCGCTGAAGGCGCCGCCGCCGTGCCGGCCCATTCCGCCATAGGTGTCCACGATGATCTTGCGCCCCGTCAGGCCGGTGTCGCCCATCGGGCCGCCAATCACAAAACGCCCCGTCGGATTAATGTGATACTTCGTATGCTCATCGAGCCACTTTGCCGGCAGCACAGCCTGAATCACATGCTTCAGGATGTCCGCATGCAACTCATCGTTGCCTACGGTTTCGGCGTGCTGGCTTGAAATCACCACTGCGTCGATGCGCGCAGGCTTGCCGTTCTCGTCGTATTCAACGGTCACCTGGCTCTTGCCATCAGGCCGCAGATACGGCAGCTTGCCGTTTTTGCGCATCTTGCTCAATTGACGCGTGAGCTTGTGGGCCAGCGAAATCGGAGCCGGCATCAGCTCTGGCGTTTCGTTGGACGCGTAGCCGAACATCATGCCCTGGTCGCCCGCGCCACCGGTGTCGACGCCCTGCGCAATGTCGCCCGATTGCTTGTTGATCGTCGAGATCACGGCGCAGGTGTTCGAGTCGAACCCATACGAAGCGTTGTCGTAGCCGATTGAAGCCACCACGCCCCGTACCAGCGACTGGAAATCTACATATGCCTTCGTCGTGATCTCGCCTGCAATCACGACCAGGCCAGTGGCTGTCAGCGTCTCTGCTGCCACGCGGCTATACGGATCCTGTTCAAGACATGCGTCGAGAATGGCATCGGATACCTGGTCGGCAATTTTGTCGGGATGACCTTCAGTCACAGATTCAGATGTAAACAAAAAGCGGTCGCTCAACTTCGCATTCCTCCCTGTACGGTAATTTCTAGTAAATGGCTCGGCGCGAGCTATTCCGGTGTTCAGCGGTCCAGTGCGGTTAGCCTTGGCAATCCATCCCGGTCGGGGAGAAAAGCCCCACACCGGCATCGGATACGGGGGTGTACCGTTCCATGGTAATCGCGTAGTGCGGTTGCAAGCAAAAGCTATCAGTGAACGGCGAAGATCGAGGATTCAAACCGGCCCAGGGCGTGGTGAAGCGCGACCAGGCTTCGTCCGATTTCGGCGTTTGGACGGAGTTTCGGGGTCGCACGCCGACTATCGTTGAAATAGGGTGATTCCGTGCAGGATAAACGCGTGTGTCTTAGCGGAAACGCTTTGCACCGGGAGCAGCGTGCTCCACCACCCTGCGCGCACTCCATAGTAGCGGACGGTCAAGAAGCCCGCGACCACTGCAGCCACCATCAGGACGATTGCTCCCGCCCAGCGAAGGCGCATCTCAGCGGCTTCGCGCCTCTCCAAGCGCACTCTTCCCACATTTGAGGCGAATTCTGTCCACCCTTGATCGGGCACGGTGACAACGCCGGATTCGGCCGACGCTTTAACAAATCGGTCGGTCCAATCCTGGACGTCGAGGCCCACCGCGCCGACGTAGCCGCGCACGATTCCTTTGCTCAGAATTCCCCCAGGAAGCAGCCGGTACCTGTCCTGCTCTAGAGCAACCAGATGGCGCTGGCTGATCTTTGTCACCTCGGTGATGTCTTCTAACGCGACGCCTCTAGAAAGCCGTGCAGCGCGTAGATCTTCTCCGAAACTGCCCATAAGTAACCACTTGAAGGGTTTAAACCCTCTTGGATTTCCACAACTACAATAAACCCCGAAATTCGCGGAGTCAAAACTTTTTGAGGACTTCCCCTTTATTTTCACCAACCTGAAGTAACCAGACAGTCCTAACCGCTATTGTCGAACTGTACAATGGAAATTTGGCAATCAAAGTGAGATTTGGCACATCAGGTAACTCAACAGCTCTGGGCAACCTGTCCAAAATGCCCATATTTACCAGCAACTTCTTGCCAGGCTCATCGTTGCTGGTAGGCTTGAAATGAGGGTAGCAGAAACCGCACTGGTTGACACCTGCGCCCTGCCAAAAACATGAACAAGCTGGTTTTTGCCAATCTCCTGCATCGGCCCCTGCGCTCGCTTATCAGTGTCTTCGCCGTTGCCATCGAAGTCATCATGATGCTGACCATTATCGCCATCATGATGGGCCAGCTCACAGGCCAGAAGCGCATGAACAACGGCATCGGTGCTGACCTGATCGTCCGCGCCAGCAACGCGATGATTTTCAACGGGATCAACGGCGCGGTCATTCCAGTAAAGCTGGGGGGAATTCTGCTGGGGCTGCCCCACGTCACCGTGGCCACCCCGGTGAATCAAAAGCTCTCCATGGTCGATGGCCTGGAGGTGCTCTGGGGAATCGACTATCCGACTTACAGCCAACTGAGCCCCTTCGTGTTTGTATCGGGGAGGCCGCTCGAGAAGCCGGACGAGGTGATTGTGGATGATATCTTCGCAGCCACGGGCAATGGACATCGCGTTGGAGAGACGATTCTCATCGAAAAGCGCCCCTTCCGCATTACGGGCGTCTTCGAGCACGGCAAAGGCGGCCGCAAGCTGATCTCCATTGACGCAATGGATGACATAACCGGTACGCCAGGAAAGGCCTCGGCCTTTTATCTAAAAGTCGACCAGCCGGAAAATATCCCTCTTGTCACCAAGGAAATTCATGCCGTACACGGCCTGGGAGACTACCAGGTGATGACCATGGAAGAGTGGTATTCGCTGATGACGCCGGACCATATTCCTGCCCTCAACACCGCAATGCGCGTGGTCATCTGGATTGCGATCATCATCGGCTTCATGGTGATTTTCCAGTCGATGTACACGTCGGTGCTGGAGCGGACCCGCGAGATCGGCATTCTCAAGTCGTTGGGCGCTTCCGACCTGACCATTGTCACCGGGGTGCTGCGCGAAACCGCTGTGCTGGCGGCCGCCGGCGTTCTATTGGGCGTCGCTGTTTCGTTGGCAGTAAAGGCAGTCCTGGCCTACAAACTGCCTTTTATGTATCTGGATATGAATGCGGCCTGGGTCGCTCGGGGAGCGGTTATCGGCTTTGCCGGCTCTGTCTGTGGCGCGCTTTATCCGGCGTGGATGGCGGCGCGCAAGGATCCGATCGACGCGCTCGCCTACGAATAGGATCGATTGCTGAATCCATCACTTCTCCGAATAGAAGGCTTGTCGCCGATGCTCTGCCCGAGTCGTCGGGGATGCTCAGCAGATAGACATTCCATCTTAGGATTCGTCTCGGCTGTAATCCAGGTGCGTGATCTGAAGTTATTTTCGTTTTCCAAAGTATTCAAGCAAATGCTCCAGCAGGCCCTAACATACCCTTTCAGAGTTGTCATCGTCCCCGAACCTCAACAAAGGTGCCATAGATGGCATTCTTGGATGACCTATCGGAGGAAGGAATGGCTTTCCATCCATAGGGAGTCCTGTCGTACACAACCAGGAGCTTGCCGGGCTCTACTTCGATCAGGTCAGTGTATTGGGTGCTCATACCGTGAGAGATTGGCGTGACATTCGTCCACTTCTTTCCTTCGTCGGAGCTGAACATGATCGTTACGGGGCCCGGTCGACCGTACGTGCACGCCAACAGCCCGTCGCTCATTAACCTGAGGTGGGGTGCGACACCCTTGAAGCCGCTTGAAACAGGCGCGGTCCACGTCTTACCGTCGTCCACGGACCACGCCTCTCCCATGTAATCACCGCCGCCAGTTCGAAAAAGGCAGTACAAGCGGTCTTTCGACAACCGAACCAGTGCTGCTTCATTCGGTCCCTCTTTTCCCATCCAAGGCCAGGGCGCCTCATTGGGCTGAATTGCGGCAATAATCCCATATTCTTCCCAACTCCGGCCCTGGTCAGTCGAACGAATCAACACCAGCCGTCGCTGCCGCGGATCTCGTTCTGTCATGTAGTAGAACGTGGTCAGCCATTCGCCACCCGGACCCTCGACAATCGCACCCCACGGGTTGGCCTCATAGACTGCACTGAGCTTTGTTGCATCCTTTCTCCCCGTAGCCATCAGCGTGGGTGGCTTGGAAATAGCCGGCTCGGACAGATGAATTCTCGCATCCCTGATTTGATCAAATTCCATTCCACCCCGCGAAAACCTCGTCAGAACGGCATGAAAATCCGTGCCCTGGCCGGGAGGGTCTGCCTCGAGCGAGTCGTAGCCAGCTCCCAGCGCCCAGATTGTTCCGTCTTCGCGAGTCACTTGAGTGTACGCGGCATCCACGTTGGCGCCTGTTCCCATCGTGTAGCGCCGACTCCACGTCTGCCCTCCGTCCTTCGAAATACTATAGGCAGAAAACTCTCCTTCAGGATTCGCGTCGTCCCCACTCATCCGCGCGGTTGCGAGTATCTCGCCGGTCGAAAACCTATGCACGGTCGGGAACCAACAATGGTTGATGGAAGAAGCTGCGATTTCCACTGTCTTCCCTACCTGGACCGCAAGTTCATTCGAACGGTCCATCTGCCCGTGGCACAAAGTGGGACTCAAATGGGTCGCAAACATAACGACAAACAGCTCCAAACAGCGCAGCGAATCGCGTTCTCGACCCGTGAGAACCCTTGCTCTCATTGCTCCTCCAACCCACAGGCTTTCTTCTATCTTGCCCGCCTCTGGATCACGCTGCGGAAATGTTTATGAAACGCGCTCTAACAATTACTGCAAAGATCTGGAAAAGATCGGCACTTCGGCCCACTGCATCAATAGACATCCCATAGACCATTCTCATCATCGTCTATTACCGGCATTCTCCCATGAATAACTGCCGGCCCCTTCAACGGTGAGAGTGGTTTTGATCGCCTTATTCGAGATGGGACCCGCCATCAATTCATTGCATGCAAAAAGCCACCAGTAAGCGCATGCAGAATGGGATTGTCCCGATGCGTCCACGCCGTCGTTGCAGGTTGGATAGTTCCTCGGTTCATTCTGTCAGGAATCTGACCGGTCTACACCCGTCCCCCAGATGTACCTACCCTCCCAAGCTTGCTGGGATCCACAGCGATTTTGCGCAGACCTGTGAATGAAGCGCTGCCCCACCCGCCCTTGACCCGCCGACTCCGCTTGCACAGCCAATCTAAATTCTTCGTAAATTCCCGCCGACACCTGTGCTGGCGATCACAATTGTTCCACGTGGAACAATTGTGATCGCTGAAAAGCTCGGCCACGCAAAGCCTTTCCCTGGGTTGCCAGTCCCGCGCAACAAGCGCGGTATACTCGGAGACAACTCATCTTCCCCTCTTTGCATTCTGTGGCTTTGACTTCTCGGGAGACATGCGTTTGGCGATTGGGAAAAAGCACTGGCTTGGTGCTGTGTGGGTGAGTCTAATTTGCGGGTTTGCGGTGTTGCACACACTGCACCTAAGCGCCGATTTTCCCAATCACACACCCTGGATCCATGACTGGGCAAAATACACCGATGAAGGCTGGTACGGAAACGCGGCGATTCGCGCGCATCTGTTCGGCCACTGGTATATCGCGGGTGATTTTAACCCAGCCGTTGCACTTCCGATCTGGCCCTTTCTGGAGTGGCTGCTATTTTTCTTCACCGGCGTTTCGGTGGAAGCAGCGCGCGGACTTGCCGTCGCGTTGTTCTTTGCAAACCTGGGCCTGAGTTATCTTCTGTTGCGCACGAACGGGACTCGCTGGGAGGGACTGCTTGCGCTGACGCTGCTGGCGACAAGTCCATTTCTCTATTGCTTCAGTCGACTGGCGATTCTGGAACCGCTGCTGTTGGCGCTCTCGCTCACGGCGATGAATCTTGCGGTCAGATTATCCGCGGATCGGCGACCCATCGGGCGTTCGGTGGCCATCGGCTTTTTATTTACGCTGATGATGCTGACCAAAACGACAGCCATCTTCCTTTTGCCGGCGCTGGCGTGGGCGATCTTGCTGCCTTTGCGCGAAAATCGCAAACTCGCGCTTCGGTGCGCCGCATGGGCTGCGGGGGCGAGCGCCGTGACCTACGGGATATGGATGGAGATGGTCGTACGCGCGAGTCTGCTGGCCGACTACAAATATCTGTTCTACATCAACAGCTATCCCAAGCCGGCCGGTATGGCCTGGCTGCCAATGAGCCTTTGGTGGTCGTTTCATGGCGGGCTCTGGGCCGACCACATCTTGATTCCGCTCGCGGGGCTTATCTTTGCGGGCGCGCTAGTTGGATGGCGATCGGGATGGGGTCGAGGCCTCTTGGCTGATCCGGTTTTTGGCGTTTCAATCGCAGCTGTCGCGGGTTACATCTTCTTCATGACTGTGCAGAACCATCCGCAACCTCGTTATTTCGCAGTGGTGGCGTTCTTTTGCATCTTCATCGTGGCGCGCGGCACTGGATCGCTGCTCACTCAGACGGGCGCTCTGCGGCAGCCAGGTCGGGCGGTGGCCGCGTTGGCTATAGTTGCTGCGATTCTCAACGCGACCTGGACTCTGAGTTATGCCCTGCATCCGGAGTTTACGTTTGTGCAGGCGGCGCAAGGATTGGCACGCTATGTCGATCAACATCCCGATGGGAAGCGACTGCTCGTATCGACAAGTGGCGACGAAATCACGCTGATTGCACATCTGCCAAGCCTGTGCGACGATTTCGGCACCATCCCATTGCACGACAAGATCGCGATTTACAAACCGGGCTGGTTTGCCAGCTGGAACGATCTCGATCCGGGGACCCTGGCCGACCTGCACACGCATTATTCGCTGGAGCAGGCCGCCACCTTCCGCGCACTCGACGATCCCGAGCGAACGAGACTGGTTCTTTTCAAGCTGCACCCGTTACAAGATGGCCAAGTCCGCGACCAGGTCGACCAGAACCTGCAAATCCAGCTGCCCGAAGATCGCTTCGAAATTCCGATCGAGTAGCCGCTGACCTTAGAACTCAGGTTGGGCTCTCGACTACAGCGAAACGAGAGTAGCTGTACGCCGGAAGCACCGCGCAAAGTGGCTTTTTCCTTAAGAAAAAGCCACCTCGTACACCTTTTGCAAGGGCACGTTTGCTCTGGTTTCGCTCTCAGCCCGCCGCGGAAACGATCAGAAGGCGAAACGGCTACCGACCGTCGGAGCAAAGTTGTTGTCGGAGTTATAGGGGACGCCGGGGCCATGAGGAATGGCGATGGCCAGACCTCCACCCACGTAGGAATACTCAATTCCGGCAAAAGAGTCGAAACGCTTGGTGAAGTGGTGATCCAAATAGAGCGACCCCTCGTTGAGGGAGCCCGCGCAGGAAGCGCGGAAACCCGCTGCGACCGAGCAGGTCTGGGGAACACGGAAGTCGTTCTGCCGTTGTTGATACCACGCGAAAGTGACGTCGGTTTTGCGGTTGTAGGTGTACTTCGCACCCGTCCACCAGATCTGCACCCGCTTTTCAGAATCAAGATTGTTGTCTTCGACCCCGCTCATGATATAGCCGCCCTGGACCGAGGCGCCAACGCCCAACGGGTTCGCCGGGTTATTCTGCCAGATGTATTCGTAGCCGGCAAAAAACTTGATCGCCTCCGACGAATACTTGGCTGCGGCCATCACTGCGTTGTTGTCCGTCACGATGCCATAGACGGTGTTGGTTGTTCCGATCAGATTGACCCCATTGATTGGATTTGTATTGATGCTGTCGGTGGTCGACTGATAGGGCGCAGCCAGACTTTGAGGCCCCAGCAAGGGGTTCAATACGCTGATCGCCTGGTTGTAATGTTGATAGACGAGGTCGGCGGAGAAGTTGCTGAGCCCCCCACCGAGGTCGAATCCATAGGCGTTATTATGTGCCGCTTCCGGCGTGCAGGTGGCTGCAGTCCAGGCTGAAGAGGCCGAGTAGCAGCCGGCAGAGCCATCGGCAAATTTGTACATCGCGCCGAAATGGGCCGGGCCATAGGCGAGGCGATACTTCAGGGCGTCGTCCCAACGGCTGTCCTCGGTGTCGCCGCCGCCGGCCATCGTGCCGTTATACCCGATGTACGAAAAGGCATAGCCGCCGCCGGCCGGATCGTATTGGAGCATCGCATCGGTACCGAGAGAGCGCTGACGACCGAAGGTCAGCGTGCCGGCATACTTCGACGATATACCGGCGTAGTATTCGTCATTGAAGGGTTGGCCCGCGCGCGCGCCGTCGATGGCTTCCGAATAGCTGCTCCTGGGAAGGCCGTTGTTGATGGTCATGGTGGCTGACGCATTGGCCAGCAGGCCGGACTGGGGATTGATGCCCGTTGAAGCGTTGAACACAACCGACCAGCCAGGAAGAAACTCTTCCTTGCCTCGGATGCCCAGACCCGTCTGCTGCAGGTTGTTCGGGGCGACGACGAACCGATGTTGATAGCCGTTTCGGTTCACCAGAGATTCGCCTTCGTAGTTATAGCCGTTTTCCGGCAAACCGTGGCTGACCCAGCCGACGCCGATATCGTACGCCCCATACAGCGTGATGCCGTGCCAGGTGAGCGCGCAATCGGTAGTGGCGAAGTCGTGGGAGCTCGTGCAGGGGTCGGGGGTCGCTGGCTGCCTCTTCGCGCCGGCCGGGGCAACCTGCGCGAAGGCCGGCGTCGACGAGAACAAGAGAACGAGAACGGGCACGGCAAGAACTAAGAGAAGCAGGGGAAGCAATCTGGGGAATCTCAATCGTTTCTCCTCGAATCGATACGACTTAATGCATTTTATAACGGAACATTCGTGTCGGAAAGGCCTGGCGATGAGGAGGAATAGGCGAGGAATCCCGAGGAGGTTTCGCTATCGAAACCTCGCACCGGGAAAAGAGGCTCTGACCAAGAGCCTATTGTTTGGTTATGGCGAGTTCGGACTTTCTATCCGACAGTTTGTCTTCGGCAATCGCCTCGGCGGTTTTACCATCCGCCGACACCGTCATTGTCCAGACGCTGATCACCTTCCCGTCGCGTTTGTCGGTTTCCTGCAATGTATTCGGCGCCAGCAATTTCACCGAGACGCCCGTAACCCCTGGATCCCCTTTCATCGGTGCTTCGGTTCCGTCAAGTCTGGCAGTGTACGACTGCCCCGTCGGATTGGTCATGGTTAGCTCGCCACCGCTGACTTTGTAGGTCCACACGATTGCGTTATCTGAGAGGCTTGCCGGCTTCGCTATTCGCCAGGAACCGGAAATCGCATGCGATCCCGCGGGTCCCTCTGCCACCTTTGTCGCCTCTATCGTGCCAGTGACCGGAGAGCCGCCGTTGGTGTTGCTGCTGTCTTTAAACGTGAACGTTTCCGTTTTTCCGTCAGCCGAAACGATCGTCGTCGCGGTAGAAACAACCTTGCCGCCTTTCTTGTCGATCTCTTCAATCTCGTGGCTGTTTACAACCCGAATTGCCGCGGTGTCAAAGTACGGCTGGCCCGTAACCGCATGGTCGATTCCGTCCGCTTTGACCTGGTAGGGTGGTTCGCACGTCTTGCAATCGTACATACCGTCCGCCAAAACGAACACGAAGGGCTTTGGATCGACGCTCGATTTATGCAGGTCTGCTTTCCAGGTACCGTTTAAGGCGCTTTGGCCCGCGACCAGCATGGGGATCGCGAAGGGCGCAAGAGTGGCCAAGACTGCCAGTTTCTTCATTGGAAACCTCCATCGGTTCGAACTTCGTGAAGGGGAGGATGGTGGGGCAGCTCGTTACATTTTCCGAGCGACTGAGAATCTAATACTTGACTGCTGTCGTTGTAAAGGTGCACTAGGCGTGTCGAAACAGCTCTACCGGTAACTTAAGACGGGGTGGGTTGTGCGGGAAACGAAGGATTGGGAAAGAAGGAGCGAGTTCAGGGTTTCGCGATCATCACCTCGGTGGCCTTGATGAGCGCGAAAGCGGCGTCACCGGGCTTCAAGGCAAGTTCGTGGGCCGCATCTGCGGTAATGATCGCGGTGACGCGCTGGCCGCCGACCGCCAGCACGACTTTTGCGAGCAAGCCGTCGATGACGACCTCGGCCACCGTGCCCAAAAGCTGGTTTCGACCGCTGATGCGCGGCGAAGGTCCTTTTGCGGAGGCCGGCAGGAACTCATCCAGCGATTCGAGTGGGATGCGGTGATGTCCGCCCGGAGTCTTGACGGTTCGAATGCGGCCGGCGAGAATCCAGTGCTTCAGCGCGGGATAGCTGATGCCGAGTTTTGCCGCGGCTTCGCGTGGAGTCAACAGTTTCGACGGGCCCATGGGAGACAAGAATCTCCTTTGCAAGTAACTGTATACGGCGGCGCTCGAAATGGGGTCGGAAAGTTGCATCTCCGGCGGCCGCCAATGCAGCAGGAGCCTTGTGACTGCAATCACTCGACAGTGCTAGACCCGGATGTTAGGCTTCCGGTGACTTTTTTAGGGCCTTTTTGGGGTCGCGATTCTTCGAAACCTTTCTGAATACGGCTTCAAACCACATTGCTGGGAGGACATGTGACTGCAACG